>Ga0255425_1057_pt1 | contig 18566 bp, 21 predicted proteins | sample ANMaggSeSYBR02G4_FD_182640 | JGI IMG/M metagenome (GOLD analysis project Ga0255425, IMG submission 182640) | Sediment cell enrichment communities from methane seep in Santa Monica Basin, California, United Staets - ANME aggregate JGI... | ecosystem: Environmental > Aquatic > Marine > Cold seeps >... | reverse complement strand
ACGATAAAGTTTACACTCTATGCGAGGTAAAATATCTGCAATCCAAAGTTACACCAAAAATTATTGAAGAATTTGAAAAAAAACTGGCCCTTTTCCCTAACCCTAAAAACAGCACTATTCACAAAGTGCTGATCACAACCGAAGGAGCGGATGATTCTCTGACTAATTATGGATATTTTGATCGAATTATTACCTTGAGGGATATTTTTGATGCAGGGGAAAGTAGGGAACGTCCATAAATTTATAAATAACGTTTAGATGAACGAACCATAAGTCATGAAAGGATGTTGGACCATGCAAATCATATCCAAACTCAGTGGTAGTTTAATGATTGCCCTGGTTTTAGCGGGTGTCTTGGCATTGACTGTCAATCCCCGAATATCATCAGCAGAAATCTCGGTCGACTCATATTGCCAACTCGCAGTCCAGAGCTTGCAACGGGATGTCTCAAATTTTGAGGAGCTGATTGCACTTGTAAATCAGTACAAGGATGATCGTGAAGCCTTGAATGAGCAGGAAGAAATAAAAAAAGCGGAATTCGACCAAGCAAAGGAAGATCTTTTTTCGACATTTGGGATAACTGATACTGAATATGCAATGTATATGGGCGAAAATGGGCGAGTGGTGAATGCGTATCTGGAAGCGAATCCGACTATTAAGCAGCAGATCGACGACCTGTCCGCTCAAGTAGGTTCACTTCTGGAGGAGTATGAATCATTGAAGGGGAGTGGGGAGCCTGTGGAGCCGCCGTTGCCGTGATTATGACGGAACCGCAGATAAACGCTGATGCACGCAGATATTTATCCACAAAGGACACGAAGGGGCACTAAGAAGAGCTAAGGTGAGGGGTTGTGCCTAATTGCCCGATTATAGGAGAAAACGTGATGGGACATCAAATCGCTGAAGCAATCATAGAAGATGGCAGGCTAATCAAGGTAAACAAAAAGCTTCCGTCTCGGAAAATCAAAGTACACCTGATCTATGACGATGACATAGATTTTTCCAGAACTTACTTGAGCAGCCTCATCAAAGAAACTTCCGGCATATATCCTGAAATCGACGCTGAAAAAGAGTCCGGCCAATTAAGAAAAGAGTGGTGCCGGCATGAATAATGTGCATTATCTGCTGGATACCAATATTTTCATCTACCATACTAAAGGTGAACCGGAAATACTCAGTTTTTTGGAACTACTTAGTTTTAATGGGGAAATGAATATTTCAATAATCACCAAGATTGAGTTCCTTGGCTGGAATAAGCATACTCCCGACGGTCTGGAAAAATGCAAGTGTCTGATTAGTAATACAAGGATTTTTCCTGTTAATGAGGATGTGGCCGACAGGGCAATTGAGATTCGGCAAGGGAAAAAGATAAAGTTGCCTGATGCTGTTATAGCAGCCACAGCATTACTATACAATCTCACTCTCGCCACAAGGAATGTTGACGATTTCAAAGATGTGGAAGGATTGCTTATTCATAATCCTTTTCAAAAGAATTTAATATAAAAGGAGAGGAGGGGGCTAAGAGTCCATCATTGCCGTAAAACTATCTCCGATCCACGAAGGACACGCGTAGGCACTAAGTTTTCGTTGTTGAATTCCTTGGTGTGGCTTTGTGCTCTTGGTGGATTTTTTTATGGAACCGCAGATAAACGCAAATGCACACAGATAAGAGAATAAGAGAAATAAATAAATGATAAAGAATCCATGTAAACATATTACATTAATAACAATATTCCTTTTTCTGTTATGTTATGGGAACGCCTGTTCGGATATGGCCTTTGTAGCCAATGTGGACGGTAACTGGGATTTGTTTACGGCAAATGATAATGGTAAAAATCCGGTTCGGCTTACAACTACATTGTATGATGAAAAAGATCCTTACTGTCCTGGGACAAAAAAAGAATCGTTTACGCAACCAGTGACGGACATTTAAATATCGTGGACATTGACAGTCGAGAAAGCATTCAGATTGCTGTAGGCAAGGCAAAAACACCCAAGATCAGTCCTTGTTTTTCGCCTGATGGAAAGGAAATAGCATTTGCGCAGTTCAGGCCGCCTGAAGTGGGTGATGATACCGATCTGATGATTCATGACCATGTCCGGCGCCTTTTTTAATCGGAGGACGGATATGGAAAAACGAGGCTATCAAATTGATCTGGTATATGTTAGAGACGATAAAGTTTACACTCTATGCGAGGTAAAATATCTGCAATCCAAAGTTACACCAAAAATTATTGAAGAATTTGAAAAAAAACTGGCCCTTTTCCCTAACCCTAAAAACAGCACTATTCACAAAGTGCTGATCACAACCGAAGGAGTGGATGATTCTCTGACTAATTATGGATATTTTGATCGAATTATTACCTTGAGGGATATTTTTGATGCAGGTTAATGGAATAAATCCTGCTTGGAACTATACGCTTTATCCGAGCTAACAAAAAAACAATCCAGATTATTTATTTCTAAACCCTAAATGAAATACGAGATAATAGACCATACAGCCGATCTCGGCATTCACGTTTTTGGAGCTGACGCAAAAGGCCTTTTTGCTAACGCCGCATTTGCATTGTTTGATCTTATTACAGATATCGATGCTTTAAAGGGCTTAAATGAACTTGAAGTCCATATAACCGGAGATGACTGGCCTGATACTATGGTAAACTGGCTGAGAGAACTGTTATATCTATGGACATGCAAAGAAATGCTTGTTAAAACAACGGATATTTTTTACTTAACAGAGCATGAACTTACAGCAAAAGTTAAGTTCGATTCTTATGATCCTGACCGTCATGAAATTAAAAATGAGATAAAGGCAGTAACGTACCACCAGATTCAGGTTGAAAAGGGACCGCCTGGTTGGGAGTCGAAGATAATATTTGATGTTTAGGGCTTATTATGACCATTAAATTAAAAAACATAGACGAATACCGATGGGAGCTTCCTAAAACCGGTGCTATGCGCGTGCCTGGCATTATATATTCAAACGCTTCAATGCTTAAAGACATCAAGCAGGAAGAAGCGTTAAAGCAGGTTGCAAACGTGGCAACGCTTCCCGGCATCTTAAAGGCATCGTTGGCAATGCCCGATATGCACTGGGGTTATGGTTTTCCCATAGGCGGTGTGGCGGCATTTGACTGGGAAAATGGCATAATCTCACCAGGCGGAGTAGGATATGATATCAACTGCGGTGTTCGTCTATCAGCATCTTCCCTTGTTGAAAAGGAAGTCAGGCCAAGGCTTGAAGATCTTATAAATGCGCTTTACCAAAATATTCCTTCCGGAGTAGGTTCAACAGGTTTTGTTAAACTTTCAGTAGCAGAAGAAAAAAAAGTTCTTAAAGAAGGCAGCAGATGGGCTGTAAGGCATGGCTTTGGAGAAGACTCAGATATTGAGCATACAGAAGATAAAGGATGCATGCAAAATGCCGACCCTGAAACTGTAAGTCAAAGGGCGCTGGAAAGAGGACGAAAGCAGCTTGGCACTTTAGGCTCAGGGAATCATTTTCTTGAAATAGGCGTAGTGGATAAAATCTTTGATAAAGTTGTTGCTCAAGCATTCGGTCTTTTTGAAGGGCAGGTTACATTGTTACTTCATTCAGGTTCAAGGGGATTTGGATACCAGGTTTGTGACGACTTTCTCGCATTCATGACAAAACATGTCAAAAAACTGGGATTTGATCTGCCGGACAGACAACTTGCCTGCGCTATGATTCAGTCAGAAGAGGGTTTGCGCTACTATAATGCAATGGCATGTGCTGCAAACTATGCATGGGCTAACAGGCAAATCATGCTGCACAGATCCCGTGAGGTTTTTTCAAGAGTTTTCGGTATGGGGCCAACAGCTCTTAGCATGAATCTGGTTTATGATGTATGTCATAATATAGCAAAAAAAGAATACCATATTGTGGATGGGAAAAAACGGGCGGTATGTGTACACAGAAAAGGCGCCACTCGATCCTTTCCAGCCGGACATGAGGGGCTCTGCGAAAAATACCGTAAAACGGGGCAGCCAATACTTATTCCAGGAGATATGGGAACTGCTTCTTATGTGCTTGTCGGAACCCAAAAGGCAATGGAAGAAACCTTTGGGTCAACATGCCATGGCGCCGGCCGGGTTTTAAGCAGACGAGCCGCTAAAAGAGCCGGCAAAGGCAGAGCTATAAACCGCGAACTTGAAGATAAAGGAATACTTGTCAGATGGACCGGCAGATCAACTCTGGCTGAAGAAATGCCCGAAGCCTATAAAGACATTTCTCAGGTAATTGATGTGGTTCATGGTGCAGGAATTTCAAAAAAGGTAGCAAAGTTAAGGCCGATGGCTGTTTTAAAAGGATGAATAACAGGGGTCAGGGATCGGGGATCAGGGATCAGGGATCAGGAGAAGTTTCTAACCACTGATCCCTGATCCCCGACCCCTGATCCTAATATAGGAGCGATATTAGATATATGTTTTCAATGGAATCTTTCCAAAAAGAATATGAAACCGATACAGTTGACGTTGTAGTAAGGGAACGCAAATTCAGTTTTTTTGTCCCCAAAGCACTTGATAGATTTATTAATCCTGAGAATGTTTTCAATAATTTTCCATTATGGGCTAAAATATGGGAACCTTGTTTTATTCTGGCAGATTATTTTGCTTCAATGCCTGTAAATCCGGAAAAACGCTTTCTTGAAATAGGCGGCGGTCTCGGTTTGGTGGGGATAGTTGCCTCCTCATTCGGCCATAAGGTGACGATGACGGAATACAATCATGATGCCCTGAATTTTGCGAATGCCAATGCTCATATAAACAATTGTTATTCAAGCATTGAAATAAAGGAACTGGACTGGAACAAGCCTGAATTAAAAGGGACGTTCGACAGAATAATAGGATCTGAGATAATATATAAGGAAGAGAGCTTTTATCCAATTTTAAGGCTTTTTCGAACCTATCTTAAAAAGGATGGAGAAATAATGTTAGTGGAAAGGCTTAAAAAAACAAATATGGAATTTTTCAGGCAAATGAGCGAACACTTTAATATAAAAGCCCAAAAGAAAATCATTCGCAATGGTTCTGAGGAAATTCGTGTGATGATGTGCGGGATGACATTTAAAAGTATGTAAACATAGGACATTGTTCTAACTTCGGCTACTACCCTATGTTAAAGTCAATTAATGCTTACAAAACAAAAGATTGTTGATTTTTGATTTGTGGAATCGCTTTGCTCTGTCTTTTTGTTATAAAATTAATAGAATACCTTCAATCATCAATCGACAATCATAAATCATCAATCATAAATAACAGCATACACAGTTGTTATTGACCGGAATTAGAAGCAAACCCTAAAAAACAGAAAGTCAAATTATGGAATCACTACAATCTGTAATGTTGGGTATAATCCAGGGCTTAACCGAGTTTTTGCCTGTCAGCAGTTCCGGGCATCTGGTTTTGCTTCAAAATTTATTCGGAATCAGGGAACCAGAGCTGTTATTCGATATAAGTCTTCATCTTGGAACTTTATTAGCTGTATTCATAGTATTTTATAAAGAGATTCTAAGAATACTTCAAACTTTGTTGCGCCTTCCAACTTTAATTAAGTCGTCAGGAAACTTGAAGTCGGTTTTTGCTGATAATAAAGAAATAAGAATTTTTGCGTTGATAATTATAGGCAGTGTCCCTACAGCCATTTTAGGAATCTTATTCCACAAAATCGCTGACCAGATTTTTGGAGCTGTTTGGATAGTAGGGGTGATGCTTTTAGTAACCGGTACGCTTCTTTGGTTTACCAGGCAGATAAGTAATGAAGGACGTCCACTAATAAAAGTAAGCATTAGAGATGCTTTGATGATAGGACTTATACAAGGCATGGCTATAATGCCCGGAATATCAAGATCCGGAGCTACGATCTTTATGGCGCTCTTTCTGGGAATGAACCGGGAAGTTGCGGGTCGTTATTCTTTTCTATTATCAATTCCTGCAATACTGGGCGCACTGATACTTGGTCTTAACTCAACCATTATCCAGACAGATATCTCCGTAAGAATAATATTGCTGGGAACCGTTACCGCAGCAATTGTCGGCTATATCGGCTTGAAAATTTTGCTTCGCATGGTTAAACGGGGGCATTTGTACTATTTTGCACCCTATTGCTGGTTGCTTGGGGCTGCAACGCTGATCTGGAGCTTATTATAGCATGCTTTTGAAAAAGCTCTATATTTGTAAACCCATAAGCGATTCCTGATAAGCAATAATTTCTTCTTTATCCTGACCATTAATATAATATCTAAGCACAGCGTCTGTACCCGATGCTCTGATTACAAACCAAAATGTTTTAAATTGCAAAAAGGTACCTTCTAAAAGGCCGCCCGTGCCAATTAAACAAATATGTTTAAGTTCAGGTAACGGCTTACAATTCTTATCCAATTTAGAATTTATTTCATTGCATATTTCATCAAGAGACAACTTGCTCGGATATTTTGCGGCTAAGTCATGGAAAAATTTCATTACCTTATCCCTTTTTGCTTCTCCTTCCATTTTTGCATTTTGTAGCATTTGGCCGGACAATCTTTCATCATACAAACGTTTGTCATAACGATCAAAATATTTATGCTTGATATTATGTTTCAGAATTAGATCACAATAATAATCTGCAAATGACTGGTCCGAATTATACAGAAAAGCTGCCAGGGATAGCGATAAAAGTCCCAACTGGAAACCATCTTTTTCCCGTAAAGCGATCATTTTTTTTGAATGAGATTTGTTTAATAATAAATCAGTTCCACCAAAAATAGCCCCGCCTGACTCCTCGCACATCATAATTAGTCTCGGGTTTTTGCCTAATTTTATTTCTTCTCCCAATGCTGTAACATAAGGTTCATTTATATCTTTTCTCTCTTCAAGCCATTGTGCAAAAGTACCCCAATGCTTGAATCCGACCTTTATGTGTACCATTGGTATTTTTTCCAACTTTGCAAGCTCATCTAACGCCCTGGAGGTAGTTACTGAAGATGCAATAAACCAATCATAAGCATCAAAAAGGTTGGATTTTTTTAAAGACGCTATTTGAAATGTCGTTAGCATAAAAAATATTTGGTTTGGGGTGAAATAAACAATACGTTTGTTACTATCATGTATTGATTCAACTTCTAAACCTAATTGGATATATCTTTCATGGTTTTTAGATGAAGCCATAGTCACCATATTAAATCGATCTCCATCCGGATCCCATATAAAGATAATATTAGCCTCGTTGTTTAATAGTTTTTCTTGAGCGCCAATATTTCTATAAATTTCTTGTTTCGTAGGATCCACACCATAGTTTTCACCATTTATTTGGCCTATTTTATGGTATTGAGAATCCTCCTTATCAAAAAAATATTGAATAATATTGCTTTCGCCAAGAGGAATGCCAAAGAGTTTAAAAAGGCGTTCTGAAGTTAATTTCATAGAACCGCCTACTGTACAGATTGCACAGCGAAAGCCTCTCTTATTGGCCATTATGATCTCATCTATGGATTTCTTATCAATTACAGTTTTTTGGTAAGTAATATAAGCTTCATCGATGTTAAAATCATTCAAAATATTTTCACTCGATAACGGAGCAAGTTCAATAGTCGCCTTGCTGCTAACGATATGTTGAACCTCGTTAATAATTTCTTCTTCTTCTTCAACAAGCTGTTTGCCTAACGAGTCTATTGGTTTCCAGCCACCTTTAAAATATTGGGAGTGGCTTGCAGTTAAGTTGTCACCGCTCTGGAATTCTTCATAAAAAACTCCAAAGGATGAATACCAAATTGGAGTAGTTGATATTTGCGCTCTCAGATGTACTTTGAAACCATGAGCTGCATAAATACGCGCAAGTATACTGATAAAATCCTGCGTATGGGGCCGTGTTTCTCCGCCGACATGAACATGCAAATTGTCTTTTTTATCACATTTTCTTTTGAAAACTCTTGCTTTAGCTTCTCCGAGAATAGCAAAAGTAACAAAATTAATTGCTACATCCGGGCTTGCTGCATCATCAGGATCTAGCTGGTCGCGATAGCCAGCAGTCATCAAAGAAAAATTCTGTGACCATTTTTCAAGTGAATATGAACTTATTAGTTCTTCTGTAACTTTTATTTGTTCCCATGTATTCTCTTGAGGGTTTATTTCAAGTCTAGTCGATTGCATTTAAACTCTCTCCATACATTACAAAGTAGTTAAATCGGTTCTTTTAAGAAATTGAATTCATAAAGTTTTTCAATAGTTTCTTTATATGAATCCACTTGAACTGTTTCGATAGATTGTGGAGATGTAGAAGGCCATGCCTCAGCAAACTCTCGGATAGCCGCGTCATTCCCACCTTCGAATAAAGCATCACCAAAAAACACAATTCTTTCAAAGCCAAGATTAAATAAAGTTGTCACAGCGTTAGTTTTATCCTTGCCCAAAATTCCGATATCAAAGGATGTTTGACCTCCTAATGTGATTTTTAAATCATTATTTTTAATAAGAGGAGATAATTTATTATTCAAATGATCCATGATTCTTTGTCTGTATCCTGTGGAGTGATCGTATTCCACGAAATTTTTTCTATTAAGTTGTACCTCGGCGTCTTCCTGTTGAACTCTCCCAATTGGAGCAAAATTTACCATTGAATCTCGGAAAACGATTGTTCCTCCAATAACCTTGAGAGGTGATGGGAGTTGAAACTCAGGTAAGATTTGTGTTTTCTTCAGAGTTTCGATTAAAAATCTATAATTGGATTCACCAAGATGATCTCGAATGTTAAAAGATGAGATCACTTCAATTGACATATCTACTGAAAAATCACATCGGTAATGGATAGCACCATTACTTAAAAAGGCATCGAACTGTTTTCTGTAACCAAATTGATAGAGCGGTTCGAAAAACTGTTGCATCAGCAACGGAAGATGACTTCCCGCTGCCACGTGAAAGGGAACACAGAGACGATCTAAGATTTTTACCATTGATTCTGTAATCGGTTGCCTGGGTGGTGTAAGTGTATTATCAATATCAAAAAGTGCCGCTGTTTTCATTTTTATTATCCCTTAAAGCGATACATAACACTATATTTTTTATTGTCGGAATGGCTTTTGGGCCTCATTAAGATAATACAGCCTTAAGTGCTTCTATCTCTGGTTCAGCGGGTTCAAGAGGGAAAAAGATTTTCCCACGTTGAACGGCTGAACGGCAAATAGCCATAGCTATTTGAAAGCCAAGAAAAGCATTATCTCCATTACATGGGTGAACCATTTCATTATCATCTAACCAATCTGCAATCTGTCGTATATAAAGCATAGTGTCGTGATCATAGTTCATTACTCCTTTTCCTGAAATAATGCCATCGGAATTATGAGTGACGGCACGCCAGCCGTCTCCTGTCACAACTTCAGCAAATCCTTTAGTTCCTTTCACGCAAATGCGGCATTTATGCCACCAATAGTTAACCTCTGGCACATCCGGAACCCCTTCTCCACATTCAACTATGCCACGTACACCATTTTTAAATTGTATTAATCCAGCGATGTAGTCAGGTGAGGAATGTGAATCTTTAAATTTTTCTTTCCCTGAGGCCTGTCCAACAACCCATTCAGCATCAATCCAATTATTGTACCAAAGCATGTAATCTATTAAGTGGGTTATCATATGCATCATCCATCCAGTGGCATGCCCATGAATTGTTTGAATTTGTCCTATTGATCCGTCCGATACAAGCTCTTTAACTTTCGAGTAGTGTTCTCCATATCGATGTTGATGGCTAACGACTGACTTGATCCCAGCATTATTAAGTAACTTTCTTATTTTTAGAGCTTCGTTAAAAGAAGTTGCCATTGGTTTTTCGTAAGCGATTAGCTCGACTCCAGCTTCCATACCAGCTTTTATAAGTTCTAGTCTACTATCAGGCATAGTGCAAAATACGAAAATATTTGGCCGAGTATCGCTCAACATTTGCGTCACATCAGTATATATTTTATCGACTTGATAACGATTGGGCAACGTATTCATTTTATTAGCATTTTTATCACACAACCCTACTATTTTAAAACGAGAATTGTTTAGAAAAGCTTTCGCATAATGTGTACCACGTTTTCCCATCCCTGCAATGGTAACACTATAAATCTTTCTACTCACTTATGATCCTCATTAGAATGGTTTGGCCGATTAATCTAAAAGCAACCAAAATAGCTGATTTAAGCTCTATTATTTGTTCTTTAACTATTTCATGTATCATAAATATCTCTTACTGTATCCGAATTGATAATACTTTCAAAGTGCTCCATATAAATATTAAAAAGTTTTCCACTAGGGTTTTCTTGTAAAAAGAATGTGGGACAATAACGTCCGTTCTTTTTGTAAAGGTAATTTGTTACAAGCATTTGTTCACCAATTCTTATAATTTGACAATATGGGGTGGTGTTATAATATTTCAACACGAAAGAACCTTTTGTTTCTTTTATTTGCTCTTTAATATCGTCTATTGCCTCCTTTAGCTCAATCTCAGGAAGTGTGAGCCTCCCTACAGCGCCGCCAGAATCATGCTCCATTCTTTTTTTTGCTGCATCACCCTTTGGATCTAATATTAATATTCGAATATTACATCCCTTTTTAATTAAATTTATCAATCTGTCTCTCTCATGTTTATTAGTTAATGAACTAAAAACTCGCTGCACAACCTTACCAAGCACATCAACTTTCTCAGGGAAAAATTCATTTGATGAAATAAACTCGTGCCATTTATCTCTTGAACTTTCTTGCCGCTCGGGAATCACTTCAATTAAGCCAGCATCAAGTCCTGATTTTGTGACCTTAATAATTTGTTTAAATGTACCTATCTGGTTTTTTATTTCTTTAGCATTCTGCTCACCAACTTTTTTTAAATTGTTAATCTCTTGTTGCAGAGGTTCACCTCCAACAATACTGTAAACCCAGGCTAATATTAGGACAGTTATACAGGTAGCCGCAATATTACAAGAAAGACCATATGCTATGTCCCATTTGTTATAGTGCATTACGGCGGCAAGAAGGATTAATAATACTGCTACTCCTGTCAGAATCAATAATGTTATTTTTTTAGACTGTTGTGGAATCTTCAATGTTATTTTGTTATTTCCTTTTTGTTTCATTAATAATTCCTATCTAAAACTATGGCTACCAACTTAAAACGGGACACTTTTCGCCATTTTGGCTCTATGGCAATTCCACAATGAAGCACAATTCAAGGAGTTGCTAACAGATTGAATTTACAGGCTGTCCCGCCTTACGTTGGTAGCCAAAACTATTAAGAAGTTATTTAATGACTTATCGGCTAAAGACATTTCCGCCTAAAAATCGAAGGCTTATACCCTGCCTCATGGAAATAAATTTGTGATTCTGTTTTAGATTTTACGCATATTTTTTTAAAACCTGTAGAATTCTAAAAGATTCTTTCTTTGACTGCGTAACTAACAAGTGAGGAACTCTATCCTGATAATTAAATAAGGGCGGCTGGCCGTTCCAGTCACTTAAACATCCCCCAGCCTCATTAATGATCATGGATGGAGACCATACATCATAAACAACAGGTGTTATAGAAATAAATCCTTTAGTCCCTGTATAAAGCATGTTTAAAATATCCGTAGCATTTTGTGATGACGGCTTCATACTATATCCAATTTTAGTAAGTTCATCTGTAAGTTTCCTTGAAATTCGACTTACATGATAATGTAATATGTTTCCGTTAATCATGTTCAATCTAATCTTTTCAAACTTAGATTTTAGAGAAGCGACATAAGCTCCTTGCTCTTTTATCGCAACAAAAAGTTTTTTGTGAACATGTGACGCAACCATGCTTGCCAACATCTTCCCTTCTTTCATTAAAGAAACAATATGGCAAAACTGTAAATTACCAGACAAGTAATTCTTAGTACCATCAATTGGATCTATTAATATACAATAATCTTGTCCATTTTTGAACATTAATTTTGTTGGTGTATTTTCTTCTGTAAGCACACTTACAAATGGCCAGTGTTTAAATATAAATTGTAACAATATTTCTTGAATTTCGATATCAACCTGAGAAACCACACAAACACGGGTGTTCGATTGAGAGCTATTCTTACTCATATTACGAGGGACATCGCACTTTGAATATCTTTTTGCGTCGAATTGCTTGTCAATCGCAAATTTGCTCACAAATTCCAATTTTGGCCGCATTACATGTATAAAACTTTGGGGATCAATATGCTCCATAGCAATATATTCCTACTGATGCGCCTATTATTAATTCGTCAGACTTACCATTGCTGCAAAGTTTATATTATAAAAGGATGGCTAATAGGCCCTATCTATAAGGTCCATTATTTGCTCTGCATAATTCGGTTTGGTTACTTCTATCAGTTTATGTGATGCATTGGAATATTTTTTGCGGAATGTATCCAATGTGTTTTTATCAGGACAATTACCAGATGCCCCCAGCGTTGTACATGCGTATGATGCCCAAGATCTTCCTTCAACGATGGCGGACAGAAAATCCTTAAAAGTGAAATACTTGTTCCCATTAAGACTCGAAATCATTCCTGATGCAAAGGCGTCACCTGCCCCGGTTGGATCAATGATTTTTCTAATTTTCTGTGGCCATGCCAAAACAATGCCGTCACTGCCATCTTTGTATGTTCCTATTGCACCAAACCGATTAATGGTAATAACAGCAGTAATTGAGTGTTCTCTTAAAAATTTTATAATTTCATTTAGAGAACTGTTTCTGCCGCTCTGGTTAAAAAGCCTTCTGATTTCTTCCAGATTCAGTTGAAATAGATCGATATGTGCCAAATCATTAATCCAGAAATCTACGCCATGCTTGATTTGGCTATTACCAAAATTTGCAAAAAGAAAAAATTTGTTAAAATATGTGTTGATTGTTTTTCTTGATATTATGCCGGGTTTATGCTTGTCACCGTCAACAGAAATATGGCCGATCATCACAGAGCCAGTATTATAGGATACAAGATTGCATAGGAGATCGAGGCGATTCTGAAAATGTTCTTCAATATTTTTTCTTATAGGTAGACCTTGGGAAAAAATAGTTCGGTGTCCTTGATGGACGACAATTATGGCTTTTGGGGTTTGGACATTTGGAAATAAAAAATCTTCAGAACTAATAAATTGAAGAGCTTTTTTATTAAGATCTCTTTCAAGCCCTATTTTTATTAAATACTTACGGATATCATGCCCGTGCTGATCTTTTCCTATAAAGGGTATAGGAAAGACATCCATGCCAGCGGCTATTAATCTCAGAGAATAATTAATACAACTGCCGCCAAAAAGTTCATAACTCGTTACAATATGCTTCCGCCCTATCTGTATTTCACCATCATACTCCAAAATATGTTCAACATTGCCACTACCGATTGTAATTATGGGGGAAGTGCCTTTTCTGGTTGTTTTCATATTATTACCATTTAGAATGATAGGAATTATAGCCTTTTTATGTACTGCTCACCTGCCGCAGACGCTATCCGAAAAACTATCAAAAAAGCGATGAACTATCGTAAAACAACAATTACTCTAAAGCGGCACGGCTTCTGCGGTCAAGTGAAGCAGATGGTTAGCTGCAGTGTTACCTGCCTGCGTCTTTTGCTGCTTGTTCAACCCAATCAGCAAATTTATTATGATTCCAGTTATATACATTACCGTATTTACTTATCCATTTCGGACCGTGTTTCGACTGATTTGGTAGCAATATTTCAAGGATGCCCTTCTTGCCCGCGAGACTTTTTTTAAGCTCGTATTTGCACCATGGGCGGCTATGGGTATACTCACCTATCAGGAAACAGGTAACACCCGTGTTGTTGAGACCTTGATCTATTAGCCTCTGTACGGCTGCAACATCTTTTGTCTTTGAGGTTTCCCAAAGAGATGCATCGTAACAGCCTGTTTCTGCTGTTGGTTTGAATTGCCCGGATTTGCGAACAATGTTCGCATTCATAATGTCGGATGTCAGCATAATGGAAGCTAAAAAATACTCTACGAGCCATTTTGTATCCCTCCATAGTTAAAATAAATGCTAATAGCTGTTACAAAGATAATTGATATAAGTATAACCCCATGAAATACAATTAGTGTTGTCGAAATAGTCACACAGCCCCAGGACGTAGCTTTATCTTTCACAATGGATGTGTCCATCGAATAATCAATGTTTTCCTCTTTCAATTCACGGACATGGTCATACAGCGCCCTGAAAAGCTTCTCTTGATATAGAAAATAACCGTCAAGACCCCAAAAGGCGATGGCGGGAAAGTAGGAAAGATAAACAAATAGTATCTGCGAATCTTTTGCGGCCAAAGCAAACATCGCAGAAATCATAACAACGCTCCATCCTTTCAACAAAAAGGAATTATGGGAGAGCCGATTCACCACCCCCTGAATCATTTCGAGATGTGTATGTTTTTTTTCCATTGTTTGTCACATGATCCTCTGCCAGATAGCCAACGGTGTTAGTGGATTCCAAAAACCAGACGTCAAACTCACTGACTTTATCCTGTCCTTCGACACCAAGGCTGGATATGCTATAGCGATTTCTATTTATTTTGAAATCCAAATATTAACAAGTTCTTGAGTTCAGGCTTTCATTATTGACAACAATCATTAAATAGTATGTTGTGGTTCTGAATCTTAACGGCGTATGCAATAATGAAGAACGATGATATATCTTTTTTTCTGCACATTTATAATAACATCTTGTGATGTCTTTTACTTTGGAGTTTCAACCCAAATATTAACAATCCTTCTGTTATCGCTTATGTCGGCGGTGGCCTTCTTCTCTGGTTCATCAATGATTTTAGGATCGCTAAGTTGAAATTTCACTAATGCTGAGAAAGGGCTGGAATTGTCTGGGTCGTATTCAGGGATTAATCTTTCTGACAGTTTTTTGTTAAAAATACTGCCTATCTCATTGTCGATATTGTCTGCACGCACATCGATAATCAGCCTCAGTAACCCGAAGGTTGCAATTCCAGTGTATCCAGATAGGACGAGGACTTTCCCGCTATCGTTATATGGATTTTGTGCGATAGTTAGTACACCATAAGTTATTTCCCGCGTAATTAACCTTGTATCACCGAAAAAAAACACTCCGCTAGCTTTCTCTTTATTGACCTTACGGTAAAATGAGCTGTGAACTACATCGGTAAGGTTATGTTTATAAAAAACGAATCTTTTATCTGTATCGTTAATTTTTTGTTTGTTATCAAATGGCTTTGTCCCGTAAATTTTTGCAAGTACGACCTCAGCATAATCGCTGACGTCTGGTGAACCAACAATCATGCAGTTTGGATATTTGTCTTTCAGGTCCCTTTTAATATCGGTCGTCAAAGCCTTTTTGAACTCAATTATGGCGTTTTTGTCTTCAGGAAGCTGGGCCTTAACCTCGGGTGGGGCAGGCCGTATCTCGGTGGTTGGAAATTTCTGAGCAAGATAAAAGGAAGCTTCAGAGACCGTTTTTGAATCCCAACTGTCTATGTTAGTCCTACGGCCACGTTTCTCCTGTTCTGCTTTTGTATTTGGCCTCCCATAATAAATAATTGATAATCTGTCCTTATCTTGAAGAAATCCGTTCCATATTTTGTTGTATGGCGCCGCAATTATCTCCTTATGAAAATCTACACTTATTTTTGGCATTATTTTTAGCAAACCACTTTTTAATGACTTTTCATCGGAGAAAAATACTTGCCACAGCCCTTTTACATCAAATGGTTGCACTTCGGTATGTTTAGCGTTAGTCAACGGAATTACTTCCTTTTCCAAGCCATGGGCTAACCCCAGAAAAAAATACATATAGGGATTTAATTCTGGTTGGTTAGTTTTTTTATATGAAGTAGTATCAATAATACAAATTTTTGCAGATGCGATACTGTATCTAACAATATCTTTCAGATTAGTTTCATCACTGACTTTGATTGTTTCAATTTTCCACTGAGCCCAATCATTGTTTTTGAAGGTATTTCGTTCTTGGGCAGTCATGCCTTTGAACAAATCTTCACTGAATACGAATTCAGTCTGGCTTTGTTCTAAAATTCTTTCAAAAAGACCGGAAATCCTACTCTGACCATTTTCTATGATGAGAACTTTCTTCCGAACATCATGCTCAATATCATTTGGATTAATTTTAATAGTTTTATCCAGATCTATCTCCGATACCAATGTTTTAAGATTTGCAATATTATCATACTCAATAAAGGCTTTTTGCTGTTTGTGCCATGCGCTATTCAAAATAGACAGATAACCATTCTCAGAGTCTTTATTCAAAAGCGTAATAATATCTTTCTCAAGAGCATATGCCAGACCCAATTCATAGTAAACATTTGGATTCGGCTCGGAGATATCAACCATCAAATATTGCCGTTCAATAATTTCCTTACAAATACCCTGGCACATTATGGACCCAAGCCTCATTGTCTGATCAGATCGATGCGGAATTAGATTCAAGTCGTTGTTTAGGATCTCTTGTATAAGTCCATCTGGTGAATAGACGCTGTCATAAGGAAAACCGAAAGGTGAAATAATGAAAATTTTATTATTCACTATGTTTTTTTTGAAATAATCACACGTCTTTGCTGTCATATAACACTTCATAACAATACTCCTCAAATTTTATTAAAGTCACATTTATGTGAACAACTTATTTTTAGGGTACGTTATTACTCTCCCCCCAATAAGATCATATCTTACCTTATAGCTTTCGCTATGTCGAAGAATAAAGACCTGACCTTTTTTTGCTTGACTAAGGAGCGAATATTACCTTCAGGGCTTTGTTTTCGATATTTTTTGTAATTCAGCTAACATGATATTATATTCTTTATATGTTCGTCAAGAACCCACTATATTCAGACCTCAGAATATGACACCCAAATTGAGGAGTGTTTTTGGACAATACGGCAATTATTTTAGTAGCTACAAATCAATATATACAATTTTTATTTATAATAAATACTAAATGTTGTGGTTTATGACAAATCTCCAAGGTGGCGAATGTCCAATTTATCTCAAAAATAGCCATAACATATTGTATTATTGGTAATTAATAAAAAATTCTATATTTTTAATTCCGAGGTCCGTATATTAAAAAAAGAAACCTAATTTTTAAATAATTCCTGATATTCATGGATATAGTAATCACCCTGTTTTCAATGTCTTTGACAGACCATGGGCTGAAATGATACGAAAACAACATACGAGGAGATGGCTTGTAAAAAAAAGTATATCAGAATCATTCCATGAAAATTTGTGTAAAATCCAAAAAGAGTAAAGATTGACAACTTCCGATAAGAAAATTTTTGCTATCCTGTTCTTTTCAATTTTTGTATCAGTAACAGGAGTCGGCATAGTAGTCCCTCTTCTTCCTGTTTATGCTTATGAACTTGGCGCAAGTGGTTTGTACATTGGACTGGTATTCGGGGCATTTTCCCTTTCAAGGACATTTTTCCTCCCATATTTCGGCAGACTCTCAGACAAAAAAGGCCGCAAACCATTAATTGTTGCGGGCCTTTTAGCGTATGCCCTGATTTCTATAGGCTTTATCCTTTCAAAAAATGTTGAAACACTTATTATAATGCGCTTTATCCAGGGCATATCATCCGCAATGCTGATACCGGTTATTCAGGCATATGTGGGCGATATAACACCTGAAGGCAGTGAAGGCATGAGCATGGGAATGTTCAACATGTCTATGTTTTTTGGCCTGAGCCTCGGGCCTTTAGCAGGAGGTATGATAAATGAACATTTCAGTCTTAATACATCATTTCTGTGTATGGGCATTCTTGCTTTTTTAGGTTTTTCTTTATGCCTTTTTCTGCTTCCGCCAACAAAGTCTGAACGAGCTGTCTCACGAAAAAAAGAGGTTGTATCATGGAAAAAACTATTAAGAGACAAAGATTTGGCAGGTCTTTTTTTATTCAGATTCGCATATGCAGCATGTGTTGGTGTAGTATGGGGTTTCTTGCCTGTTCTGGCGGATTCGGAATTTCATCTTTCCAGCTCTTATATCGGAATTCTTGTAATGCTGGGAGTCTTTATCGCCGGTGTAATGCAAACACCCATGGGCTACATGGCCGATAGATTCAACAAAAGAATTATGATCTTAATCGGAGGGTTTATAATAGCTTTTGCAATTTTATTATTTAACTGGGCAGACGGCTTTGGGGATTTGTTTATAGCCAATGTACTTATTGGAATCGGAGGCGGTATTGCAATGCCGGCACTGATGGCTTTGGCTGTATTAAAAGGTAATACAACAAAAGCCATGGGATCTGTGATGGGCATTATTACAATGGCTCACAGTTCCGGGATGCTTACAGGCTCTCTTGTCGCCGGCTTGATGATGGATATGTTTCAGCTCAGACATGCCTTTTCTTTTGGATCGTTAATAATGATCCTTGGAACCGGACTATTCTTTTTTTATACATCTCACAGGAAAGAAAAAATTGCTCAATGATACATAGTGCCCGAACGAAAACTAGAAAATTTTTTCAAGTTCAAGGAAGGCGCAAATTTTAACCACAGGAATACATTGAGTATTTTGAGGATTAAAATTTAAGCCTGACGCAGAA
>Ga0255425_1100_pt1 | contig 19110 bp, 13 predicted proteins | sample ANMaggSeSYBR02G4_FD_182640 | JGI IMG/M metagenome (GOLD analysis project Ga0255425, IMG submission 182640) | Sediment cell enrichment communities from methane seep in Santa Monica Basin, California, United Staets - ANME aggregate JGI... | ecosystem: Environmental > Aquatic > Marine > Cold seeps >... | reverse complement strand
TTCCCGTTTCTGTGGGAATGACGGTCATCTTTGCGATATTATATAGATGATAGGACAGTAGTTGTTAAGATATAAATGGGGAATTGAAGGGTAAAGATAAAATTATACTTGACATACTGCAAGTACTTTCGTAAGTTAAATTTAACTACAATAATAGGAGCGGCACTTATGCGATATTATAAAATTGAAATTGATGAAAAGGTGTGGAACTATTTAAAAAGTAAAGCAGAACCATTTGAAGATACGCCAAATACAGTTTTAAACCGAATTCTTTTTGGGTCAGAAGTTAGAGATGATCTCACTAAAAAACTTGTTATGATGGAAAATAGTCCACTAAACCTTCCTGGAGGGATACCCAAAGCGTTATCCCAGATACTTGAAGTGATTTACGAGGTAAAAAAGTTTAATCGTTCCAGAAATGAAGCAACAAATATTGTTGCACGAAGAAGGGGCACAGCATCTCAAACCATTATTGATAAATACTGTCGACAACTTTCCAAAAGAGCATATGAGATCGATGACCTTTTGCAGGAACAAAATCTGGAAGGGTTTAAATCCTTGTTAATAAACAAATTTGATAAATATCGAGATGTAATTGTTTCATTTTTCTATAAGTTGAAGGATCCTGAAATAAAAGATGAACCTCAGACTTATCAAAGAGAAGTCAATGAAAAACAGCCTTATAAGGAGAAAAAAATGTACACCTTGAATGAATTGAAATTACTTGATCTTGGGAAACGAACCAGACCTTATCAATTAAACATTGATGATGAAATAATTTATGTGGATGATTGGACCGATCTGTGTATTAAGTTTGTTGAAAAGTTGATAGAAAAAGGTTTTTTGACCGGTTCTTCAATCCCGATTTTCAATCACTCAAGTGGGAGGGAAAAATATTTCGTTAATACGGAACCTAAACACTTTTTTCCTGAAAAGGATGGTGAATGGAAACAAGTCGAATCATTTTTTATAGATACAAAATATAACGCTGAAGATCATGTGAAAAACGTTATTAGTGTATTATATCACTTAAATATCCAAAATATAGATTTCGGTATTTCTTTTAGAAATTAAAAAGTAGAAACCGTTAAAACATTGGCATTGTCTACTCTTTTTGCTATCTTCAACTTATCGAAAAGGCACCTCAATTGCAGGTATCTGCTATAAATCAAACATTCAGCCTTATTCGCAGATGGTTGCGATATTGATATGAAATCAATACCTGAAACAGCTTGACATAAGTAAAAGAAAGCACCTTTCAATGAAGGAGACTATAATGCCAATTCGCCCCATTTTGTCTGTATGATTCTCAGTTTCCTTCAGACTCAACTCCTGTTTGCGTCGTTTTCCCCGTGGATCATCTTGGACTGGTAGACCACCATACCGGTGTTGCTGTTGTAGAAAGTCAGGCAATGCCTGACTTTGCCTTTGTCCCATTTAACTCCCGGCTCTTCCAGCGAAATGTTGTTCAACCAGATAGCGGCTGTAACGCACGATCCCTTCAACATAGTCAAAGTCAAAGAGACCTCCCACGAAAAAAGTCCGATTCTTCCCCTGGGCTTCTTCCCAGCGATCAAAGTAACGTTGGCGAAACTCTTCAACCCCGACATGCTTGAAGTAGAGCCAGGCGTCATAGGAATGCCAGTCATCCTGTTCGTTGATCCGCCCGCCCAGTGCACCGATGTAGCGCTCGATATTCTCACGAAGCCGCAGCTCATCCGCCGGAGTCGGTTCACTGCTGGCCAGTCGCGCATAAAAGGCCATCAATTCATTTTGCCGATGCTGTTGCGCGATGATCATCGGCTGATCAAGAGATGGAAGGGGCAAATGAAATGCAACGGGCATGGGCAACACCAGGTCGGCGATCTCGAAACTGGCAACCGCGTAAGGAATAAACTTGGTTTTTGACTGAAACCACCGTTCCTCCTCGGTCAAATCAAAGAAACTCTCCAACTCCTCCAGCAGAAGGGGACAGGCGACGATCAGATAATCAAATCGGGCATGCTCCTCGGCATGGGAGACCTCGTCTCCAAGCATCTGCATCGGATGCGTGTATTTTACAAAAATTCCTTCTTCACGACGTTCGATCTTTTTAATCTCAATATTCAGGCGAATATTGAGATCCCAGGCCACCCGTTCCCAGAAACGCTGGAAGCCGTATCTGAAGCGTTGCGCAACCAGAAACGAAGGAAGCAGGCGGGCAAACGGTGCGGATGAGAACAGCATGGCCAGGAAGGTTCTGATACCCATGTACCTGAGGACATACGGCGCTGGAATTTCATCCAGAAAACCGTACCCGAATGTGGTGACGGGAATCTCAAACAACCGGTTAAGATCCTCAAGGCCGTTGTGGCCCAGCCATTCCGCAAACGTGACACACAGAGCGGGCTGCGCGTCAATGCCGGCCCAACCCGGCTGCCGGAAGATTTTGCGGATTCGATAACGTTTCCAAAGATAGCGCAGACAGAGCCCGGTAAAGCGGCAAAATGCCGAAAGGGACGAACCGCCCATAACATAAGGCAGGAGGCCGTGGTAGCTGGCCGACTGACTCGTCTCATCATAAACAAAGGCCGTGGCTCCCTCGAATCTTTCCAGCTCGGCTCCCACGCAGCGCGCCATGCGAAGAACCTCACGGTAGGCCGAGCTGACGAAAATTGCTCCCAGGTCGAATGACTGGTTATCCTCGGTTACGGAACGGCACATCCCGCCAACCCTGCCCAGTTTTTCAAACACAGTGACATTTTTGAAACCATGCCTGCTCAGGAAATGAGCGGCGGACAAGCCACCGGGCCCGGCTCCCAAAATCAGAATTCTCGCCTCGCGATCAACAGGATTCCTGCTTATCATGGGCATGCCTCCTCAGGACAAAAAATATTATAATGACAGGCGGAGAAAGGAAGTCGCCCCGCATAGCTCCAATCTCCAGAAGGACGTAATAACTATTATAAAAACAGCAAGTTGAAAGTCAATGGCTTTTCGCTGTGGCTGTGAAAATTGTTGCGTTGTTCCGCTTACTTTTAATTTCTGCACGCCCAATTACTGAAGAACAATCGGGCTTGCCTCCGGATCAAAAGGGTTTTTCCGGACCGCCAGGGAAAAAAGGTATGGATACTGATTTTTTAGGTGACTCATATAAACAAGCCACTGCTCAACCAGTTTTTTATAGGCGCGGTTCATGTCGCCTGCAAGGTGGTTGCGGTCGGATTCCGGCAAGTTATTCATGCCATCCCGGCAACTCAACTCATCGGTCAGATGGAACAAAGCGAGCAAGGCTTCGCTGAACTCTTCCTGCTCGATCAGCACAGAGTTCTCCAAAAGACTGATAAGAAATCCTCTTTTGATGTTTAGAAAAGTGAGCAGGGTTTCCAAGTCAATCAGCCGCATATCAATCCGCAAGTCATGTTTCTTCACTATTTTTTGCGCAACTGAAAAGCGGTCTTTCGTCCAATCCGGCCTGATAAGGAGATCCTCCCTTATCTCGTCAATGGCCTGGTCGTAGTCCGAAAAAAGGCTCAATAGTTTACACCCCACCTCGCTGAAAAAAACGCCGAGGAGCATGTTGACTTTCCGCATTCTGCTTTGCGTTTCTCGCCTCAGCAGTATCATTTCCGTAATGTTCGCAATCACGCCAAGAAATGTCCCCACGCCCACGACGATCAATAATATGGCGAATATGCGGCTGGCCTCTTTTGTCGGGTGAATATCACCATACCCCACTGTCGACATGGTAACGATGTTATAATAAAAGGCCTCAAAAAACGAGAGGTCCTCCAGAACCATGAAACCAACCGTGCCGGCTGTCATCACTACCAGAAAAAGGGCTAAAGATATCTTCAATCTGCGCCGTACCGTCTGCACAATTATTTCCCCGAGCTGCTCAGTTTATGCATAATCCTAAATCCCTAAATTATATTTCTTGAATATTAAATAATACACCACCGGCACAATAATCAACGTAAATGTTGTTGAAGCAAAAAATCCGGAGATCAATGCCCAGGCCAGACCGGAATATTTCTGTGCTCTCCAATTATGCCTTGCGCCATCTTTGCTGCTTGTGGTAGTCTTTTTGGGAAAAAATTTTAAGGAAAAACCATGAGCACATCCAAAAACATATACTACATTTCGGACGGTACCGGCATTGTGGCCAATAACCTCGGCAAGGCCCTTATCTGCCAGTTTCCCGAAATCAATTTCAATGAGGAAAAATTTCCTTTCATCACGACGGTGGCAAAGGCCAAAAAAATTATGAACTATATCCTGAAACGTTCCGCCGGAGGCAGACCGCTCATTTTCAGCACTATCATAAATGCGGGAACCATCGCTGTCTTCAATGTCCCTGAAGTGGAATTCTTCGACGCTTATTCCTTTTTCCTGGAAAGACTGGAAAACTGCCTCGATGCCAAGGCGCTAAGGGTTCCCGGGGCCAGCCGCAAGGTAACCGATATGGATATGGACCGGCGGGTGGAGGCAATCAACTACTGCCTGGAACACGACGACGGTACCAAGACCTCGGAGTATGACATGGCAGACGCCATTATTCTCGGAGTTTCCAGGGCCGGCAAAACACCTATATCGGTCTACATGTCTTCCCAGATGGGCATGAAGACAGCCAATTTCCCCCTCACTGATAAGTTCCTTTCCGAATACTATCTGCCGGATAACATAGTCCGCAACTTAAAACGCTCAACAGGCATCACCACTATCCCGGAGTTTCTGCGCAATGTTCGGGAAAAGCGTTATCCGGGCAGTAACTATGCCAGGCTTGCCACCTGCAGGGATGAAATTAGGCGGGCCGAACAGATATTCCAGAAATATCATATTCCAGTCATCTCTTCGGCCGGAAAATCCATCGAGGAAATGGCCACACAGATCGCGCAGGGATTAAACCTGTCCAAAGCCTCTTTCATATCACATCATGTCACATATTGAATTGTGAATCTGACAATCCAATACTTGCCCAGCGAGACCTTTGACTCATTTGTTGTAAATGCAGAGCAAAAAATAAACTACTTAGCCCAAAAGGGAGAAAGCTCTCTCAAACGTCCAATAATAGGCGGAAGCTTTTCAATTATATAATCTATCTCCTCTTCGGTATTATATTTGCTCAGGCTGAAACGAATAGAGCCATGAGCAGCAGTAAAGGGCACACCCATTGCACGTAAGACATGCGAAGGTTCCAGTGAACCTGATGTGCATGCCGACCCCGATGAAGCACAAATGCCGAATTCATCCATCATCAAAAGAATAGCCTCGCCTTCAACAAATTCAAAACTTATGTTTGTAGTATTCGGAAGACGATTATCTCTGTCTCCGTTTACCATTGAATTCGGCACACGTTTTAAAATTCCATTTTCAAGCTTATCTCTTAAAAGCTTTACCCTGCCGCTTTCCACCTCTAAATTATCAGCCGCCAACTCACCGGCCCTTCCAAGTCCTATAATGGAAGCAACGTTTTCCGTACCTCCCCTTCGGCCCTTTTCCTGATGCCCCCCTATTAAAAAAGGAAAAAATTTGGTTCCCTTGCGTATATATAGAGCGCCTACGCCTTTAGGCGCATGAATCTTGTGGCCCGAAATCGAAAGCATGTCCACATTTACCTTACTTACATCAACAGGAATCTTTCCAACCGCCTGGACGGCATCTGTATGAAAAATAATCCCCCTTTCCTTTATAACTGCAACGATTTCTTCTATCGGAAAAATAACTCCTGTCTCATTGTTTGCCCACATAATACTGACAACAGCCGTATCTTCACTGAGATTTTTATAAAGAAAATCAATATCCAGATTTCCCTTTCTGTCAACCGGAACAAATGTCACACGATAACCCATCTTTGAAAGATATTCGTACAAATTTTTAATGGTAGGGTGCTCGACCCGTGTGGTTATGATATGCTTCTTATCAGGGCTCGATAATATTGCTGCCTTTATTGCGGTATTGTCACTTTCAGTACCGCAACCGGTAAATACGATTTCCTCAGGTGCGGCCCTCAAAAGAGCCGCCAGTTTTGCACGTGCTTCCTTTAATTTGTAACTTACATTTCCGCCAAAGGAGTGTATGCTTGAAGGATTTCCGTAGATTTCAGTAAAGTATGGGAGCATCTCTTGAAGAACTTCAGGAGCAACTTGTGTAGTGGCATTGTTGTCAACATAAATAATTTTCATTGCTGGACCTCCTCAACTACAAGCTCGGAAGAAACAAGTTCTCGAAGTTTTGTCTCTACATAATGCTTAAGCGTTACCTGCGATTTGCTGCATGACGCACACATGCCGCTCAATCTCACAAAAACCGTATTTCCATCCACATCGATAAGCTCGATATCACCACCATCCTTTTTCAAAGCGGGCTTGATTTCACGCTCAAAAGTCTCTTCAATCAGCTTGATTTTTTTAATATTGGTCAACTTTGCAGGTTTTTTCTTCACAGGATGTTCTCTGCCAAGTATCGAGTCTATTATTTCCTGAATTTTTTCGTGGCAATTGCCGCACCCTCCGCCTGCTTTGATATAATCAGTGACATCCTCAATCGTTGAAAGATTGTTCTCCCTGACAGCACGTTCTATTTCCAGATCGGTTACACCAAAACACTCGCATACAATTTCACCCTCAATCCTTTTATCTTCCTCGCCGAGGTAATTGGCAATCGCTTTTTCAAGTGCATCTCTACCCAAAACCGAACAATGCATTTTTTCTTTTGGAAGACCTCCGAGAAAATTGGCAATATCTTCATTTGTAACCTTTTTAGCTTCTTCCAGTGTAAGACCTTTTATTATTTCGGTTAAAGCCGATGAAGATGCAATTGCGCTGGCACAGCCAAAAGTCTGGAATTTTGCATCCTTGATTTTTTTGTTTTCATCAAGCTTAAAAAAAAGTTTCAGGGCGTCACCACACGCCATGGAACCAACTTCCCCCATACCATCAGGCTCTTCAATGATGCCAACGTTTCGAGGGTTAAGGAAATGATCCTTTACTTCATCAGTATATTCCCACATGGAAATCCTCCTGTGTTGTCGGAAAATTCGAAAAATGCATTACCTGCCTATCTACACCTAAATTGAGCGTTTTTTTACTCGACTTGCACCAATCTCTTGCGCATCAAGGACTTGCGAAAAGTCTCGACATATCCATTGGTATGCCTACGATTTTCGCAAACCTTGCTGCATCAAGCTCTCGGCACATTTCTTCGCAAAAAATCGCTCAACTTAGGCTACAATAATAATTATGTATTTGCAAAAAAAATTGATAAATGAATTTGTTAAACTGAATACAATTTACAAGATTTCCGGTTTTTGCTTCTTGACACCGGCACCATATTATGCCATTTGATAAAAGATATTTTCAAATTATAGTTTGGCAATTAATCTGGCAGTAAAATAGTAAAATTCAATTAAAAATTTGGGAGGTTTAATATGGCAGTTTATGTTTACGGGCACAAAAATCCTGATAGTGATTCTGTGTGTGCCGCTATTGCTCTTGCTGATCTGAAAAGCAAGATCGGCGTTGAGGCTGTACCCGTTGTACAGGGCGACTTGAATCCTGAATCCAACTTTATTCTGAAAAAATTCGGAGTCAGCGCACCCGAAATCATAACCAGCGGCGCCGGCAAGCAGGTTATCCTGGTTGATCATTCTGATCTTGCACAGAGTCTGGATGACTTAAAAGATGCTGAAATTCTGGGCATTGTCGACCATCACAAACTCGGTGATGTAACTACTACAAATCCCCTGGAATGCTGGATTTGGCCTGTTGGCTGCACATGCACCGTGCTTAAAGCAATGTATGATTTCTTCGGAGTTGAAATTCCCAAGAGCATAGCCGGCATTATGCTGTGCGCTATCCTGAGCGATACAGTCATTTTCAAGTCAGCTACCTGCACGGACCAGGACAAGGAAGCTTCTGATGCTCTGGCCAAGATCGCCGGCGAATCAGATTTGGCTGCTCTGGGCATGGAAATGTTCAAGGTTAAGTCAGCGGTTGAAGGCACACCCGCAAGAGAACTTGTATTGCGAGATTACAAAGACTTTGATATGAACGGCAACAAGGTAGGAATCGGCCAGCTTGAAGTCGTTGACCTGGCCATTCTGGATAGTGTCAAACCAGCCCTTGCTGATGATATCAAGGCTCTTAAAACAGAAGGCGGCAGACATTCTGTATTTCTGCTATTGACCGACATCATGAAAGAAGGCTCTGAAATGCTTATTGCATCTGATGATGAGTCTGTTGTCCAAAAGGCTTTTGGAATCGCTCCAGAGGGTGGAAAAGTTTGGCTGGATGGCGTTATGAGCCGCAAAAAACAGGTTGTTCCAAATTTCGAAAAAGCCTTTGCAGGCTAGTATTTATTATTTTGCATAAAAAAGCCCGGTTATGCATATGCATGCCGGGCTTTTTCTTTAACCTATGAACAGAAAGCGTCATATTTTATATATTGTAATAGCTATTATAGCTTTAAGCGCTATATATCTCATTGTTCACAACAGGCCCGAAAAATCGCCGCGTTTGAATGAAGTTGAAAAAAATGTCCAAAATGTAAACCCACAACAATTAGATAAAAAGAAAGTTCATCTATACTTTGCTGATAAAGGCAATTCCTTTCTGATAGCTGAAGAAAGAACCATCTCTCAATCTCCTGATCCTGCGGAATTTGGCAAAACCATAATTGAGGCTCTTATAAAAGGACCGCTTGAAGGGCTTATGCGAACAATACCTGTGGGCACAACTCTCAACGCTTTCTATGTCACACAAGATGCAACCGCTTATATAGACTTAACAGAAGAGGTTAAAGAGCGTCATCCCGGTGGAATTAAAACGGAACTTATTACAATATATTCGATAGTTAATTCATTAACTCTAAATATTTCCGGAATCGATGCCGTAAAAATACTGATCGGGGGACACGAATCTATGACTCTTGCAGGCCATATTGATTTGCGTTTCCCCATTAAAGCCAACATGCTATTGATAAGATGATGAAAAAGAGCAGTATTAACAGAATAAGAAATATTGGCATTATAGCACACATTGATGCCGGAAAAACAACCGTTACAGAGCGGGTACTTTATTATACTGGCCGATCACACAAAATAGGCGAAGTCCATAACGGTGAAGCTGTAATGGACTGGATGCCCGATGAACAGGAAAGAGGCATCACCATTACTTCTGCCGTTACCACCTGCCTTTGGAAGGATTGCGAAATTCATATCATAGATACTCCCGGGCATGTTGATTTTACAATCGAAGTAGAACGCTCTCTGAGAGTACTTGACGGCGCTATAGGCATTTTCTGTGCCGTCGGAGGCGTAGAGCCGCAATCGGAAACAGTCTGGAGACAGGCTGACAAATATTTTGTCCCCAAAATAGCTCTTATCAACAAGCTGGACAGAATCGGAGCTGATTTTTTCGGCACAATAAATATGATGAAAAAAAAGCTGAATGCAAATCCTCTTATTATGCAACTGCCGGTAGGAATTGAAGAAAACTTTGCAGGCATAATTGACCTTATTACAATGAAACAGACCATCTGGAACGATGATACACTTGGAGCAACATACACAACTGAAGATATATCCGGTGATTATCTTGATAGGGCAAATGAATATCGCGAAAAGCTTATTGAAACAATAGCCGAAGTCGATGACGAAATAATGGATGCCTATCTTTCCGAATCTCCAATCACCAATGAAAGCCTTCTTAATGCTATACGAAAGGCTACTATTAATTTAAATCTGGTTCCTGTATTATGCGGAAGCGCCCTGAAAAATAAAGGAATTCAGCCGCTCCTTGATGCAATTGTCGGTTTCCTTCCCAGCCCTGTGGACATTCCTCCTATTAAAGGATCGCATCCCGATACAGGCAAACCGATTGAATGCCCGGCAAAAGATACTGAGCCGCTGGCAGCGCTAATATTCAAGGTCTCAATGATCGAAGGGAGAAAACTCTCCTATGTCAGAATATACAGTGGAAAAATGGAAGCCGGTCACGATGTTTACAATCCTTTTCGCAACAAAAAAGAGAAACTTTCCCGCATTCTGAGAATGCATGCCAATAAAAAGGAACGTGTAGAAAAGGCTGGTGCAGGCAGTATTGTTGGGGTCATAGGATTAAAAGAATCTTCAACAGGTGAAACGCTCTGCAACATCGATCATCCTGTATTGCTTGAAAAAATGGAATTTTATGAACCCGTAATATCTGTCGCCATAGAGCCCAAAACCCATGCCGACCAGGAAAAATTGGAACAAGTTCTTAATAAATTTCTGGCGGAAGATCCAACTTTGAGGCTTCGTGAAGACGAAGATACAGGGCAAAAAATTCTTTCCGGCATGGGAGAACTTCACATGGAAGTCATAATCAGCCGGATGCAGCGCGAATTTCACACAAGCGTTAATGTAGGGAAGCCACAGGTTGTATACAGAGAAACCATAGCCAGTGAGTCTGAAGCATCTGCTGTATTTGACAAGGAAGTCGCCGGGCATCACCTTTTTGGCGAAGTAAGATTAAAACTCAGGCCGCTGGCCAGAGGAAAGGGTAAAAAATTCAAATCAGAAATTTCCCCTGAAACAATCCCTGAAGTCTTTATTCATGCTATCGAAAAAGGAATTATGGAATCTTTGGAAAGCGGAGCATTGATGGGATATCCGGTTGTAGATGTTGAAGCAATTGTGACAGGCGGATCATGCAAAGAATCGCTTGCCTCGGAACTCGCATATACTGTTTGTGCATCCATGGCCTGCAAAGAGGCTCTATTCAACGGAAAGCCTTTTCTCCTGGATCCGATTATGTCTGTTGAAGTGTTTGTTCCGGAATCTTTCATGGGAGACGTTATCGGTGATCTTAATTCCCGGGGAGGAAAAATTGAATCTATAGAGCCTAAAACAGGATTACAGTCAATAAAAGCAAAAATCCCCCTGGCTCAGATGTTCGGTTACTCAACTTCATTAAGATCCGCAACCCAGGGTCGAGCAACATTTAGTATGCAGTTTTCCCATTTTGACCGAATATAAAAGATAGGCTGTAGGTGGAAGGCTGAAGACCGAAGCTACCTTCAGCCTATCCCTGCTCCTCGACGATTTTCTGTCTTCTCATGACTGATTGGCTTGCTGTGGGGTATCCGAATACTTCAGCCGGATGCTTTGCCATTGTTATCCTTTCCTCCGATTAAATATTTCCATCCTTTTCTGATATCTTCTTCGCTGACATCTGAGCCCAAAAACCAGCCCAGAGCTGTTCCGCAATCATGACAAAAACTGTAGCTGTCTGTAAAGTCAATCAGTGAAGGTTTTAACCATTTCCCGGGTTTCTCTTCACCAATATTTGGTTGCAAGATCAGCACGGTATCGTGTTTCAGAGATTTTAAACCCATAATATGAACGGATATGGGATTTTCGGAGAATACAACATACCGATTGACTAAGGTAAACTTTGCCTTTTTTAAAGAAAGAGTCAATTCGGCCCATGCTTCCGGTTTCCAGTGATGGAAAGTAAAGATGAGCCGGCCATATTCTTTATTAAGAACCCGAAAACAATTTTCCCATATTTTACCTAAGACCTCACCATATTTGCGGCCGTCTGAGCTGCCTCCCTCTGATACTGCTGACCCAAGGGGGTTGTAATGCCAATCTGCTTCGTGCGGCAATAATCTACACAACCATACTCGAAAGAAATTTGACAGGTCACTATATTGTACGCTGTCAAAGTATGGGGGATCGGTAACCACATAGTCTGCTATTCCATCAGGAAGATCGACACCACCAGCATCTCCTTGGAGAACTAAGAATTTGCGTTCTCCCTGTCTCAGGGATTTCCAATCGTTTGCTGGTTCGCCTGCATCTATCTCTCCGATGATTTTTATTTTTACACGACTGCTATTGGTTATCATGGTTTCAACGGGCTCAATAGCCCATTCCCATGCTTTTTGGATACGGTCATTGAAAAGTCTGTTCAATGTTCCGGATGTATTGCCGGAAAAAACCGGGTTGTTTTCCAGGGCAGTATATGGGAATGAATAGGCATGATGAGAAAATACATGACAAATCGCACCAGATCTACGAATATCACTCCCCTTATATCCGCACAGAAGGCAATTAAACTCTAAAGAAGTAGAAACCAGCAATGCCAACCACAATTGATCTTCAGCATGTAGTGTTGACAGGCAGTACAAAGAAGCGCTTAAATAGAGCAATTGCCTGTGAGTAAACAGCTCTTGAAAGCTGTTGATACCTCGCCGCAAAAGGTCCTTGGATTTTGGGCCTCTGGGGATACGAAAGTCCTGGGAGTTTCCAAAACTTATATGTTTTGTTTGAGAAAGGGCTTGAGTTATTACTACCAGATCATCATTGTCCACTGATTTAAAAAACGCTCCATGTTCGATGCATGACCCGACAATTACCAGAGGAATATAACGCTTTGAAAATGGCTCATCTAAAATGTCGTCAAATACAGAACCGCACTTTTCACAACACCTGGTACCTTTTAAAATTAATGGAGTGTTTGCTTGCTTCTGGCAGCTATGTGTTTTGCCTGTGTAAACTTCATGGCAAGTTGAGCAGATGTTTACATCATTGTGATTGTCCTGTCGTAATAAAAGGCTATCCACAAAAATTACTTCCCTGCATGAACACCTTTTACGCAGCCCGTACAATGTAAACTGGATTTCACTTTCCAGATTGCAGATGGGGCATAAGGTTTTGTATAATGGAGTTAATTTGTCCTTTAATGCTTTAAAAAACCAGCTAAATATATCCTTTTTATGTTTTATAGAAGATTGAGTTAAACTTGCTTTTGCCTGAAGGACAGGGATCGGATCAATATCTATTCCTATAACACTTGCTCCCATTCGAATGGCCTCATGAAGAATCGTACCACCACCCATCATGGGATCAAAAATAATTTTGCTTTCCAGGCCACCGGCTTCATAAAAATTTCGTTTTCCCGAATGCTGTACCAGTTGCTTAAGTATGTAACGAAAGGTGGTGCCAGACCGACGAGCCCACCATTTATGCAAATAAGTATTTGGTCTGTATAAATGCTTATTATATGACTCAAAAGCTGCAAGCTTATTAGCCTCATCTTCAGGGAAATATTTATCAATTGGTATTTCTGGGGGTATTTCCGACACACTGGTATTATCAAGCTGGCTGTCGTTAATGTTCAAGGCTAATTGAAAAGATTGGCGCATCGATAAATCCCTATCTCTTGCGAAACAAAATTACCTGCAAATCAAAAGCCTGTGCATTACGGAGGAAATTGATGTGCTTCCCGTTCGCAGCAATAAATGGAAATGATTTGGAAGCAGCGCCCGGGAAAACAGGCTGTTTGGGTTTCCGTGATGAAGCGCACCCGGCCCATCTATTACTCAATTGGCGTGCAAACCAAATATCATAGTTTAAGCACCCTGTAAAATTATAAACTAATGTCCCCCAACTGCCTGCGATCCGGTCGCTCATACGCCGCCTGCTCTGCTTTGGCGGCTATTCGCTTCCTTCTCTCCGCTGCGGGCCGAAGGCCAAGGGTCCAAGGGCTCAAGAGCCAAGGGAAACAGACCTGGAGAGGCGGAAGCCAAGGAGGAGGTCGCGGAAGTCGGGCGGGTCGCCGTCACGAATCGCCGACCGACAGTAGTGCGCGACGCTGAACCAACTGCCGCCGCGAATCACCCGGGCAGAGCCTCTTGGGCTATCGATCCAGGCGCTTCCGTCATTCGGCCCGCCATTGTAATTCTTGTGCATGTCATCCTCAACCCACTCCCAGACATTTCCGTGCATATCGTACAGACAGAAGCTGTTCGGCTCCTTTTCACCCACAGGATGGAGTTGGCTACCTGAATTTCTATGATACCAGCTTGCTCGGCCAAGCTCTTCTTCCTTGTCACCCGGATAATACCTGGTTTGTGTGTTTGCCCTGCATGCATATTCCCACTCCGCTTCAGTAGGCAGGCGCAGACCTGCCCATTTTGCGTATTTTTTTGCGTCATCCCAGCTTACTCCCACAACCGGCTGCCCGGGCTGGTTAAACTCCCGGCCGGCCCAATATTCCGGCTCGCGTGAGTCCGGATTTTCTTGAAGATACAGGCCATATTCCTCATTGGTCACCGGATATCTGCCCATATAGAAATCCGGGACATTTACCCTGTGCAAAGGCCCCTCGTCGTCATAACGCCCCTCTTCCGATTCAGGCGAGCCCATCATGAATACCCCTCCGGGAATCCTGATCAGTTCGCAGCCTCCCCGCTCTGCCGTGATAATATCCAGAAAGGCTTGTTCTTCTTTCCCGGTAATCCATTTGCGGATATCAAGCGAGGGATGATTAGCCAGTTTTTGTTTAATACCTTCAATTGCACCAGTGTCCAGTCGTTCTGCGATTTTCAATGCATAAAGCTGGCGTTCCCAAAGCTCTTTATCCTTTCCAGGGCGGATTTCCAGCAACTCAAAAAAAGGCCGGGCTGATTTTTCAGCGGCATCGGTTAAACACGCTTCAACAAGACTCGTATGTTTTATAAACGCCGGCAGTTTTACAACCTCCCGCATATAAGGCTTAAAAAGGGATGGGTCTTCAAGAGCAAGCATGAGCAAACCAACCTCCTGCCACCATGATTCACCAAAATGCAAAGCCAGTTCGCGTAAAATAGTCTTATCTTCGAATGCCCTGGTACGAATTTCCCGCGCAGTGAGGTATTCCTGAAAACCAAGGTGCATGAATCCGTAGTTTTCCTGGTCCCACCCTGTCAGCAGGCCGCTGTCGTCGCGGATCGTACGGAGAAAATCTCCGGCTGTGCCTTCTTTCCAGTCCACGGCTTTTAAAGCAGGCTCGATGTGAGGCTTAAGTTCCTCAGCCGTTGCCTGTGTCCTTCCCTTCTTTGAATGCAGCCAGTATGCCGCGGGCTGCAATGCCCTGCATCCATCGCGGGCAGTTACGCCCACTTTAAGCCCTTTTGCCTCACGCCAATGTTCCAGAAGCACGTCGATACACTCCTCGTAAAGCCGAGCCCGCTTGCCTGGGAGTTCTCCCCTGTGCCGGTGCACAAGACAGATATTTGTGAGTAGCAGGGGGTTGCGGGTAAGTTCAAAAACACGGCTGGTCCTGAAATCAGGCTCTTGAAGACGTTTAATCAGATTGTCCGCCTTTTCAGCGGCAATACCCTTGGCCAGCTCAGGGTCTTTTGCCAGGCCCTTTTCTACGACTCTGTACCAGTTGTGGACAAACCTCTCCACCTGGTCCCCGGTAAGTGGACGCACGTGCATCTCCAGGAAGCCCTCGTTGAGACGCACCGTGGGACTGTACCCCGCAAAACGGCAGGTAACTACAAATCGGCAATTAGAATAAACAGAAAGGGCCTCTGCCTTTTGACGATAATCCCTGATTTCGTCATCCATGTTAGAATCTGACTGGAGCGTTGCATCAGATACCTTTTTGTCTTCTTTGTCTTTGCCAAATGTTGAAAACACTTTTTTAAATGTTACTGTTTGGCCCTGCTTCCAGGCATTACCTCCATTTACAGGCAGAGTATCACCTATCCACTTCTTTTGTTTATTTGAATAAGCTCGACACCACCGGGAAATTTTATTTTTTTTAATTTGAATGATTTGATACTGGTTGGGAATTTCAGATGGCAGGTTTTTGGGTTTTAACGCGGCGCTTCCTGTAGCCAAAATAGGACACACGTTTGTGAGCCAGTCCATATCTGCATCATGAACATGGCCATGTAAAATCAAATTGAATGATTCTTTTAAATATCTTTTCAGATTCTTTTCATCGCGTAAATTAGCATCATCTTCCGTTGCATTGCGCCTTACATTGTGATGAACCGCAGCGATGCGAAACCACCCTCTTTTTATATATGCTTTCAGTTCATCATCAAACCATCTATATTGATTTTCGCCACACCATCCATAGTGATCATTATCATGATGACTTTCTTTTATTGTGGAATTTAAGCCTGCAACAACGAGTTCTAAATCTTCAAAAACAAATAGAGTCCACGGTTTCTCTTTTGTGAATGTAATGCCTGGAAAATCTTTGTAAAAATTATCGAAGAATTCCTTATAAGATTTCCACTTTCTCCAGTATGGTTCTATCGGTTCTTCTTCATTTCCCTTGCACTCTAAAAAGTATGCCTCACAAAATGATCGATTTATATCATGATTACCTGGGACAAGAGCTACTTTCCCTCTGGTTAATTTCGTAAAGTCAATCACACCATCTATAAACGAGGAAAAATCATCATATTCTTTCCTCATTCCCAGCTCAACAAGATCGCCTGTCAATACAATAAGCTCAGGAGTTAAACCATAATCATCTCTCATCTCTTTGAGATCATCAGTAAGCCTTCCAAGAAGGGTTTCAATGCTTCCATCCTCAGTTTTAACATTAACCCCAAAACGATGATTTGCTCCGAACTGTATATCGGACAAATGAAGAATGGTTATTGATTTTTTTTCAGACATTTTACAATAGTCTTTTAATTATTCTTTTAGCGAGGCCATCTTCTATTTCTGTATGCCTTGGGATAGGTTGGCTTTTTCCTGATTGGGGATTTTTATACCAATCATGATTAGCGCCATGGCGCACAAAAAAACAACCGTTTGACTTAATTATTTTAATCAATTTTTTTCTTTTCAAATTGCCACTTCCAATAGCTGAAAAGGTTCTGCATCAGGCACCAAACCTTGATTAATATCATTATAAATTTCTATTAAATTTTCTCTTAATTCATCCACTGTTTTACCTTGACTTTCATAATCGGGATATTCTTGAATATGCCCGATAAACCATTTTTTTTCTTTTTTATAGACTATATTTAATTTCATGCATGTCTCCTTTTTATTTTAATTTTTTATGTCTGACAAAAAATAGAGAGCCAAGCTATTTTTTATTAAAGCTAATTAATACACTCAAACAGTCAAACTTTTTCAAATTGAACAATATGCAGGCTATTCTCAACTGCCCCTACGTGACAGGATAAGGATTCCACTAACGTGTGGATACGCCCCCATTTAGAACATCGGGAATACAGGCCGTTCCGGTCGCCCATACGCCGCCGCTCCGCTTTGGCGGCTACTCGCTCCCTTCTCTCCGCTGCGGGTCGAATGCCAAGGGTCCAAGGGCTCAAGGGCCAAGGGAAACAGACCTGGAAAGGCGAAAACCAAGGCGGTAGTAGCGGTAGTCGGGCAGGTAGATGCGACTAATCATCGACCGGCAATCGTGCGCGCCGCCGCCCCAACTGCCGCCGCGAATCACTCGGATAGAGCCTCCTTCTTTATACAAATTCCGGTTCCACTCCCAGACGTTGCCTGACATATCAAGGTGACCGCCGGGCGCTGCTCCAGCCGGATAAATACCCACAGGGGTCGAAACGCCAACATTTCCATTAAAATTCAGCAGTTCCGGATTCGGCTCATCATCTCCCCAGGGATATTCACCGTTGGGGTTTTTAGCCGACATTTCCCATTCCTTTTCCATGGGCAGACGATAGGAAAGATTAGTCCGCGCGGTCAGCCAGTTGCAGTAGGCTCTGGCCTCGTACCAAGAAACCCCGGTCACCGGCCGGTTTTGATGCTCAAGCTGTTCATCCCAGTCTTTGGGTACGGTCCATCTTTTCTCTTCTTTCATGCCCCACCATTCTTCTTCCCAGTATTGAGGGTCCCTGTACCCGTTGTTTTCAATAAAGCAATGATATTCCGCCACGGTCACTGGATACCTGCCCAGGAGAACTCCCTCCATTCCCGGAACAGAAAGCATCTCAGAGGCAAGCGAGTCAATCCGCGGATCACCTGCCTGACCCAGGGTCTCGGCTGCGGCTATACGCTGATCGATTGGAACTTGTGAAGCACCCTCCAGAACGAAAATATCCATTACTCGGTCCCTGGCCTCTCCCCAGCAAAGCCGTACGGGCGGCTGATAGTCGTATACAGTATGGATGCGCAAGATCCTGCCGAGCACTCCGACGGCACGGGCAAGGGAAGTCAGACTTCCGTCCGCTGTACCCAGGACCCGGTCCACAAGGAGATTCAACTGCCTGCGCCCGGTCCAGGCCAGACATCCGGCAAAATGATCAAGTACCTCATCCCATTGCCGGTCATCCAGATGGGGTTTGACAGCATGCCACCATCCATCCGGTCCATCTGCATCAGTCAATTCCGCCAGGACTCGGGCAGCGTAATGCTCCTGAAAGGTACAATGCCAGAATTTAATATACCCTGACCCGGCCTGCTCAATAATGCCGCTGTCAAGCATCTCAGCTTCCAGAAAAAGTATTCCTTTTTTCCGCAAACGGTCGTGCTGCACTCCAAGTTCATCTAAAAACGGAACAGCAAGCTGTTCCGCAGCCCACGTGAGATCAGCCCTGACCTGTTTACCATCTTTGTGGCTGGTCATAGCCCATGAGAGCGCCTTGAAACACTCCTCGGCAAATGTATTAGAATAGCCTCTCTGTGTTCTGCGTTTCTCTTCTTTTGCATTGAGAAGCCACCTCAAAACCGCGGCCAGAAGATCGGCTTTGCCCTCAGGCAATTTTCTCTCATTCCAGTGAACCACGCACAGGCAGGTCAGCATCACGGGATTTTTGGCCATCCGGCGAATCCTGGGCATATTCAGGACCGCGGATTCCAGTTCCGGAAGATATGCCTTAGAGTCCCTTTCTTCTTCATCAGGGAACAGGGCATTTGCCCATTGGTTCAGAAATTTCTGGATCTCATCCCTTCCAAAAGAGTCGATATGTGCGGTCGCCATTTCTTCCAAAGCCGCAACAGCATGGTAACCAAACGGCCTGGAACTGAGCACAAAGAGATTATCCTCCCAATGATGAAGAATGGCATTGGTCACATCCACCATCTGTTTTCTGATATTTTGATCAGGCTCCTCATCCAGTCCGTCAAGGAGAACTGCACAATTCCCGTTATCGAGTAGTATTTGCAGCAGAGCGCTGTTTTCTTTGCCAAACAACTCTTCCATGGTCTGCAAAAGCACACGCCACGCCCCAGCGCCGTTGACCGCGGGACACCCTTTTTTCAAGATTTCGGCCAGGGAGGAAAGCCTGATAAGGATCGGTATTGGCGCAGGCTCATCCAATGAAAGGCCGAGATAGAGTTTTCTGGCAGGTTCGCCCTGTTCAAGAGCATCCTTT
>Ga0255425_1099_pt1 | contig 19347 bp, 19 predicted proteins | sample ANMaggSeSYBR02G4_FD_182640 | JGI IMG/M metagenome (GOLD analysis project Ga0255425, IMG submission 182640) | Sediment cell enrichment communities from methane seep in Santa Monica Basin, California, United Staets - ANME aggregate JGI... | ecosystem: Environmental > Aquatic > Marine > Cold seeps >... | reverse complement strand
ACTGCCTGTAATAATTTATGGCATCTACAAACTGAATGGACTGATCAAGAACAAACGTGACCTTTTGCCACTGCTGGCTGTGGCCGGAGCATACATATTCATCCTGTCCTCACTCAAATTACCCTCAGTGACAGGAAGCTGTTCCCATCCCACAGGTACAGGTTTAGCAGCCATATTATTCGGGCCAGCCATCTCAGCCGTACTCGGATTGATCGTGCTGCTGTATCAGGCCCTGTTCCTGGCCCACGGTGGTCTTACCACACTGGGAGCCAATGTGTTCTCCATGGGAATCGCAGGTCCTGTTATTGCATTTATAATCTACAAGGCATGCACAAAGGCCGGACTTAATTTCTATATAGCCGTGTTCCTGGCATGCGCACTTGGAGACCTGGCCACCTACGTAGTTACTTCAATTGAACTGGCCCTGGCATTCCCGGCGCAGATCGGGGGCGTACTTACATCATTCAAAGCCTTTGCAACCATCTTTGCATTAACACAGGTTCCGCTGGCAATAATTGAAGGAGCCATTACTGTGTTGATATTCAAGTATGTGATCCAGGTAAAAAGCGATGTGCTGGTAAAACTTAATGTTTTAAGCGAGGCCGGGTTGCGGAAGGTCAAGGAGATGACAACATGAAACTGGAAATCATCGTAGCTGTCATAATATTAGTATTCACTGCCCAGTTCCTATATATGTCCTCCACAACCGATTCAGAATATGGCGGTGCGGATGGCGAGGCAGAGGGTGTAATAGAAGAATTGACAGGCGGCACCTATGAACCTATAGCTGACCCCATCTGGGAACCGCCCAGCGGCGAGATAGAAAGCCTACTATTTTCACTCCAGGCCGCCATCGGAGCACTGGTCATAGGATACTTCTTCGGATATTACAAGGGTAAAAAACAGCCAATGTAATTCACTTTAAAAACAAGTGAAAATAACATGAATAACCTGCTGGATGACTATGCACTGGCAAGCCCACTGCGGCACAGCAACAACTGGGTAAAACTTACCGTGGTTGCCGCAGGGGTGCTTGGCGGCGTATCGGCTGCATCGCCGGTAACACCCCTGTTCATAGCTGCATGTATGGGTTTTGCAGCAGTTGTCCTGGCAAAGGTCCCTGTAAAATTCTATTTAAAGCTGATAGCCCTGCCTCTGGGTTTTGCAGCCACCGGGTCCATTGTCATACTATTCTTCTTTGGCTCCGGACATGAAATTGCATCAATTGATACATTCGGGTATCATCTGGCGATTCGCAGCCAGGGGTTGAACATGGCGGTCCTGGTGATAGCGAGAACACTTAGTGGAATGTGCTGCATGTTCTTTCTTGCACTCTCAACACCTATGGTCGAACTTTTTTCAGTGCTAAAGACATCCAGGGTGCCGGATGTTTTCATCGAACTCTCAATGCTGATATACCGTTATATCTTTGTCCTGCTGGAAGTGGCAGTAAGCATAAAATTCGCCCAGACTGTAAGGCTGGGTTATAAGGACTTCCTGACTTCGCTGCATTCCACTGGCATGCTGGCAGGCACCCTGTTTATCAGGTCATGGGAGCAGGGAGAAAGACTATATATAACAATGGACTCCAGGTGTTATGATGGGAAACTGGCTATGTTCTCCTCAAAAAAACCGGTTAAAGCCTTTGAATTGGTACTAACCTCACTTTACGTTATTTCAATAATTGCAATTTCCTTTTCCACGAAAAACATGTCTATAGTATGAAGAAAAAACATGATTATTCTTAAAACACAGGACCTGAAGTATGCATATCCGGACGGGACAATGGCACTTGACGGTATCGACATCGAAATTGAAAAGGGCAAGAGGATAGCCTTCGTTGGTCCCAACGGATCAGGAAAATCAACGTTGTTCCTGTTATTGAACGGCACCCTGAAACCCAGGCAAGGGGAGGTGCTTTTCCAGGGCAGGCCGATAAAGTACGATGCAAAGTCGCTGCGTGAAGTTCGAAGGCAGATCGGGATTGTGTTCCAGAACTCCGATGACCAGCTATTTGCCCCAACCGTATATCATGATGTGGCTTTTGGTCCTGTCAACCTGGGACTCCCTGAAGAAAAGGTCGAAAGGTGTGTCAATCATACCCTAAAGTACTTTGGTCTTACCGGACTCAGGGACAAACCACCTCATCACCTGAGCGGCGGACAGAAGAAAAAGGTTGCAATTGCAGGTGTGTTCGCCATGGAACCTGAGGTTATCATCCTTGATGAGCCCCTTTCCAACCTTGACCCTGCAGGAGCCAGTGAAATTGTGGAGCTGCTCAATGAATTGAAACATTTTGGAAAGACCATCATCATCTCAACCCATGATGTGGACCTTGCATCAAGATGGGCTGATGTTGTGTATGTCTTAAACGGTGGTAAGGTATACAATACAGGGCATCCGTCCCGTATTTTTTCAGACAGGATACTTATGGAGAATACAAAACTGAAACTTCCCACTATTGTTGAGACCTTCAGGGAATTTGAAGCAAGGGGGATTGCTGATGGACATGCTCCCATGACACTCCTTGACCTGGTGGACTCGGTGGAGGGGCCGTATATCAGTGTAAGGTGTGCGGTAGCTGAGTTTGATATCCCTAAAGGACAGCGGGTAGGGTTATTCATACGGGAAGGCACTATTGTGGCTGTGCCGTATACACAGCAGGAGGCTGCCGGTCTGGCACTATGTGATGCTGGTGCAGGTGATGAGGTACTAATTGAGGGTGTCAGGGGTTCACTTACGTCCGGGACCGGCCGCATCCATGTGGTCCGGATACCCAGGGTGATCGAAGGCGGTTCAAAGAATGTGGATATCGGTGATCTTAAGGCATTAGTGGACGGTGCGACTTTTGACAGGGTTGGTGCAATGGGCACCTCTGCCAAAGTAACTGCGGCAAAGGCAGGAATACATCCAGATTTTGAGGTGGATGTCATCCAGTCTGCCATGCTGTCAGCCCTGCGTGGCCTGGACTGCCTGGTACTGGCCAGCGGCGGTATGGCTGAACTTGTAAAACAGCGGGTGGATGAGCGAAACAGTAACGGTTGTCGTAATATCCAGTGTAGCATAGAGAAGATATGATCAAACACTTATTGACTTCGGTGAGCCTTACGTAGCTGCTTATTACCCAACTTTGACAGTTACAATTAATACAATTGTCCTTAGTTTTGTTTTGTGTGATAGAGATTGTCGGAAAAGTCTAATTTTCGAATATTTTAGCTTTACTGTCTAAACTTGACCGGGTGCAGCATAGTGATTTAGTTTTAACGATATTTCAGGAAGTTTCAATTTAGACGTTTTTCAGGTACTTTTCCGACAATCTCTGATAAGCATGCAAACAAAACTAAGAAAATATGAGATCATCTGAAGATTATCTGTCATCAACCACAGTCATGGAACTTAGATTGGAAAAATCGAGGCATCACGGCGCGGGTGTATAAGGGTTTTTATCGTTTTTTGTTTAGTGACTTTATTCGTCCGGTATATCCACTTTGATGCCTAGCAATTTTTCAGAATCTGATTCATCAGTCAGAGTTAATACTGTATTCTGAGTAATAATTTTTTCAAATTCATCATCTTTTATATGTTTTTTGATTTCATCAAGCTGATTCTGATTTACCGTTGCAATATACTGCTTATTTGATTGTGCAAACTTTTGATAAACGGTTTTAAACATATCTGTTTTTTGTCTTTCATCAGTGCCGTCAAAAAGCCTGCTATCATGAAAAACAAAGTCAATATTATGGTTATGTCCTTTAAACAGTATTGTCAAATCATAACAAAAAATTTTAACATTATTGATACCGTCAGAGGCATCTGATTCGATTTTAGCATCAATATTAAACTGCAACTGATTTTCTCCATCATTACACTCTATGGTAAGACCTGCCACGCTATCAGGATAGAATATTTTCGCAAGTCTTCTAAAATAGTCTCGCAATACGACCGTATCAGGCTCGATTTCGGTTAAATATTGTTCTGTAACTTCTGTAAGCTCTATAAAATCTTTCTCAGACTGCCTTTCTTTAATTTTATATTCAAACTGCAGCTCTTGGTATTTTTTTATATTGTCTCGTTCCGCTTTTAATTCTGCATTTTTATTGCTAAGGCTTACAAAAAGATCAAGTGCCTGATGCTCCCCGAGATACTGCATAAGCTTATCAAAATTTTTCTGTAGTGTTCCAACACCTGCTTTTTTATTTTGCTGTTCCAGTTTCAGTTTATTTTGCTGTTCAATTAATCTTCTTTTACGATTGGATATTAATTTTTCATAAAATACTTCCAACTCATCCAACGTTTTTGTCATATTTTCAGGAAAATGAATCTTTGATTCCCTGTAAATAGCTTTGATATTCTCTTTATTTATGTCTGGGGAAAATTCGAGATTTTTATCAATATTCTCTATATTGTTTTGCAGCATTATAACGCGATTATTTAATGAAAAAAGTTCCTTCTCCACCCGATCTGCTTCCAACTGAACGTCGTTATAATCCTCTGCTACTTTAAAATTACTTAAATTGTCATCAAGCCGTTTTATCCGTTCTTCAAGGTCAACAAGCGTCAAGGTAACATCTTTATTTCCAGTAAAGAAATCTCTTAACAATGAATCATTTTTAAAATTTTTCTCCAGATTTTTTACCCGTTCCTGCTCTTTTCTTATTGTATATTTTTTTTGTGCAAGAACAACATCAAGTCCCAATAAAAAGGCATTATAAAGTAATGCCTGATAATCTGTTCTGGTTTTCCCTGGCTTATTATAAGCCACGTAGGATTCTTTTTTTGGTCTGATAAAAAAGGGAATCAGGGAACGAAAGGTTAAGAAAAAAATATCCGCAGGAATCTTAAAACATAATGATTCCATCTTTTTATTGAACTTATTGGTAGAAATGATTTCATTGTTCAATTCAATCTTTTTAGGACTATTTGTTGCCCTTTTTGCAGTATATTTTTTATTGTCTATTTCAAAATCAACACCAAATTCCCATCCCGGTAACTTTTCGCAAAATATCTTATAATTTTTAGCATCAGCTCCAAGACAAAAATGAACAATACGCACAAGCAAGGATTTTCCAACACCGTTGTAGGTTTTTCCCTGTTCACTCGAACCTGGATTTTTTTGTTTTGCGACAATAAAACTGAGTCCGGTTTTGTTGAATTCAACCGTCTTAAAACTCGGTTGATTGGAATAAACTTTTGTCAAGAGCATTTTATTACAATCCCGTCCTGTTCTTTAACGACCCCAATTGAATGAAGAAAGACTATTGTAAGTAATAGATTATCAAAACTATGTTTAGCGTAGTATAGCTTTTTATTAAAATCATTTTGATACTGGTTCCATAAACTATCAATCGATTCTGGAGATTCTAATATAGTCAAAATATAACTGCCAAAACCAAGTAGAGATTCCGAAAAATTTGTGTGCTTCGTTGGGATTATCATTCCACTTCCTCCTACACAGGTTCTTCAAAAATATCACAGGTTTCAAAGTATTTTGACATTATGACTATTACTGAGGTTTGATATATGTGTTCTGCTTTCGGGCTTGCAGAATTAACAATAGCCCAAAATAACTCATCTCCACTTTTGTTTTCTTTTTCCTGCAAATAAACCTCATTCATTTTATCTCGCAAAGAGTCAGCGAGGAAATCACTGTTGCTTTTCAAATACTCCTTTAAAGAATGTGATTGAAAACCACCGTTGATGAGTAATTGGGATACGGATTCAGATAAAACGTTTAATTTTATTTTTTCATTCCAGTTGGGCAGTACATTTTTTGGTTTATCACCCTCGTTTAAAGGTAATTGCATAACATGCCCGATTACTTCATTTAGGATTGAAAAGTCTAACTGTTTAATATTAGCAGGGTCAGGAATATGTCCGGTTATTAAGTATATCTCGTCATCCTCAAGCTCAAAAAGAATATTTTCAAGATATTTTGCGGTCAAAAATCCGGCATCGTTCAGATTATGCGATATTTTTATCTCTTGAATTATTTTTTCACAATTAGCATTTACACCTTTGTATTTATCATTAACAACAAAATAAAATTCATTTACAGGAGACCATTGTGCTTTCAAACCATCAAAATCTTTTTTTAACTTACTGACAACATTTGTGTATGACTTTCGTATATCTTCGGGGGCATATACCTGATAAAATATGCCTTTGGTTTTTATGTAGCCATCGTTCTTTCTGTCGCCGATGTTTCCCCACGGTTTTATCTGTTGAAAATATGTTTCTGCATAATTCATAATTGAACTGAACATATCTTCAAATATCTGGCCATCAGCCTTTAAAATTTTATTTTGAAATAATTGTCGAGCAAACGTTTTTTCTTGAACATCCATCTTATTTTCACCTCCGCTACTTTATCGTTGAAAATCCCGAATTATTTTACCGGAGCGATATAATCAACCTTTGTCTCTATGTCCAATGCCCTTTTATTCGTTTCGCCCATGATTTCATATAACTTATTCATGTGCTTAGCTTCATATTAATTTGACGCATTTCTCATGCCCGGGAGTTTACATCTGGTTCAAGCTATTCAAAGGATGCACATAACGCCCATCATCCGCAGTCACCATTATACCCCATTCAAATTGTAACAAGACCTGTATACAACACATCCCATGAATTATCCCTCAAAATTTCGTGAATATTCCCACCTCCCCCTTTCATTAGAAAAATTTATCCTTCCAGATAATAATATTAGCATAATCTTAAATAAGGGAGTTTTTTAGAAATGACCAGAGTAGAAGTGCTATTGGATGAGAACCGAACATTCCATCCTCCTGAAGAAATAGTTAAACAGAGCAATGTCAAACAGTGGATGGACGCCCATAACATCCCTGATATCGAATCACTTTATAAACGCAGCCAGGACATCGAATGGTTCTGGGGCGAAGTAGAAAAAGACTTAGTAGAGTGGTACTCACCCTACGAAAAAGTCCTGGACGGTTCCAAAAAACCCTTCTACCATTGGTTCACCAACGCCAAATACAACATCGTCCACGACGCCCTCGACCGTCACATCGGTACACCCACAGAGAACAAAGTGGCCTACATATTCGAATCCGAACAAGGAGATGTGACCAGACTTACATACCTGGACCTGTACCATGAGGTTAACAAGCTGGCCAACGGCCTTAAAGAAATGGGCGTGGGCAAAGGCGACAGAGTGGAAATATACATGCCCATGATACCTGCCCTGCCCATAGCCATGCTGGCATGTGCAAAGATAGGTGCAGTACACAGTGTAGTATTCTCAGGCTATTCTGCCCATGCACTAAAAGACAGGATTATCGATTCAGGTGCAAAGACCCTGATAACTGCCGATGGTTTCTGGAGAAAGGGGAAGGTCATCAACCTAAAAGCACAGGCAGACGAAGGAGTAGAGGGTACAGAGGTCAATAACATAATAGTCTATAAATGGGCAGAATGTGATGTTCAAATGGGAGAGCACGACCTGTGGTGGCATGAGTTGATAAGTGACCAGTCATTAGAATGCGCTACCGAGATCATGGATTCGGAAGACCCCCTCTTTATCCTGTACACTTCAGGTACTACAGGTAAGCCAAAAGGCGTTTTACATGTTCACGGCGGATATGCTGTAGGAATTTCATTAACACTTAAATGGGTCTTTGACCTGAAACCAGATGATATCTGGTGGTGTGCTGCTGATATCGGATGGATAACCGGACACAGCTACATTGTATATGCCCCGTTAATACTTGGCGTGACCTCAGTGCTTTATGAAGGTGCTCCTGCCCACCCACAGCCAAACAGGTTATGGGAAATAATTGAACAACACAAGGTAAGTGTACTTTTTACCTCACCAACATCCATCAGGATGCATATGCGCTTTGGTGATGAATGGACTCGGAAAAACAATATGGACAGCCTGCGGCTCTTGGGCAGTGTAGGTGAGCCCATCAACCCTGAAGCCTGGATATGGTACTATGAGAACATCGGAAAGGAACAGTGCCCGATAATGGATACCTGGTGGCAGACCGAGACCGGTAGTTTTGTAATATCCCCGCTTCCCCTGTCGTCCATGAGACCCGGGTCTGCAGGAAGACCATTGCCCGGTTTTAGCGCCCTGGTACTTGACCATGATGGCAACCCTGTCATAAATGAAGGGGGTAATTTGGTTATGAACAGTCCATGGCCAGCCATGCTTCGCACCCTTTACCATGAGTCAGGGAGGTATGAAGAGCATTACTACAACAAAGCTGGCGAATTTATAACAGGGGATATTGCCAGGGTGGACAGTGACGGTTATTTCTGGATACAGGGCAGGGGCGATGACGTGTTGAACGTATCAGGCCACAGGATAGGCAACTCAGAAGTGGAATCCGCACTGGTCAGCCACCCACATGTCAGTGAAGCAGCGGTAGTAGGCCGTCCCGACGACCTCAAAGGTGAGAGCATAACCGCATTTGTAGTGCTAAAGATCGGAGTTGATCACAGTGAAGAACTGTTACAGGAACTAAGGGGACACGTGGCCGAAGAGATCGGGAAGATCGCCAGGCCGGACACGATATACTTTGTCAACGACCTACCAAAGACCCGAAGCGGTAAGATCATGCGCAGGGTAGTGCGTTCTGCCCTTATATCAAAGGAAGTAGGAGATATCTCCACCCTGTCCAATCCTGAAGCTGTCCATGAAATAGAAATTGCACTACAGAGCAATAAGAAAACTCATGGATAGTATATCCTTGCCATTGCAGGATTTAGGATAAAATTTGTTTTCAGTAAGTATAAATATTTAAATATCAAACATATTTAGTACTTATGAAACTCTGTCCCAGTGGCATTGCATACCTGGATAAAATATTAGGTGGTGGCCTGCCAAAACCATCATTGATCCTTATCGCAGGCAGCGTAGGTGTCGGGAAAACCACCCTGGCATTACACTCATTATCAGCGGCTGCTGCGAACGGTGAAAAAGCACTCTATATCCCTCTCACGTCCCAGTCACCGGAAAAACTGATGGACTATTTACACAATCACACCTTTTTCAATGATGATATCATTGTCCGTCCTGTCGACCGTTCCACTGCCGAGAAGGACCCACTGACCATACTTCTTGACATAGGTACCATAATGGCTTCTACCAATCCTGACCGGGTAGTGATAAACCCGCTGACTACACTGGGTTTTGGCTTCCCTGTCAGTGAGATACGCCGCTTTTATTATTCCTTTGATGCAATGCTGCAGGACTGGTCTGCCCAAACACTTGTAACAGGCGAATTGAGCAGGCAGGAAGTCCACAATTCGATCCTGTCCCATATTGTAGACGGCGTGATATACCTGGACCAAAGAACGATCGGGAACAAGACTACCAGGAAGATGGATATAATCAAAATGCGGGGTGGGGGTGAAACATCTGATATCAACCGATCTTATGAGTTCAAGATCGAAACAGAAGGTATCCGTATCTTCCCAAAACTTGAACTTCTAAAAAGCGACCAGCAATTGGGCAATCACCAACTGTCAACCGGAGTCAGAGGACTTGACAGCATGATGCATGGAGGGATACCTGCCCAATCCACAGTACTGGTCATAGGGGGACCAGGGACCGGTAAGACACTTCTTGGCCTGCAGTTCATAATGGCAGGACTAAAACAGGGTGAACCTGGAATGATCATACTGTTCGAGGAACGCGAGAACCAGTTGATATATGAAGCATCCAGGATGGGATGGGACCTTAAAGGGTTCATGGATAGTGGCCTGCTTAGGATAATCTATGCATATCCCAGGGATATTTCACCGGACGAACACAACCTGGAGATTAAATCGCAAGTTGAAGACATTAGTGCAAAACGATTGCTATATGATGGGGTCTATAACCTTGAATCAGTCATACCAGATCCAGTAGAATTGAGGGAACATATCAGGTTGCTTACTGATTTTTTAAAATACAAAGGCATCACCGTTATGTTGACCAACGAGGTATCAAGGAAAATTGCACCTGGTAACATACCTAGTATGAGTATATCATCCATAGCTGATGCCATTATCATGCTTAATTTTACAGAGGGACAGAACAGGTTTGACCGTATCATGTCAGTTCTTAAGCTAAGGGGCAGCCAACATGACCTGTCGATAAGGAAATACATTATCTGGGATCATGGTATCGAGATAGTCCAGAAAGGATTTGATGGAATTTAAGTATCCCATTCAAGTCAACGACCCTGCTTTGTAAAAGCAGGGCATCAAGAAAGTGCATGAGACAACTAAATGTAGGTTCTTGAAAATATTTGTTCAATCAAGTTGATTCTTAATTGCTTTCACAACATTCATAGTTTCTTTTTGACAAATCTCTGAATCCATTCCATTGCACTCTGTTTTTAGATTAATATATATATTTTTGAGCGTAAATTGCACGTGGACATCGCTATCCAATAATTTTCCATCTTTTTTTCTAACAAATTCTATTGAATTCATGGAAGAATAATCACCAATAAAATTATCCTCTCTATCGTAGGTTCGATATGTTAAAACTCCATTACGGTTCACTTCATTCGTAAATGGGTAATCCCATGATACATCCGGTTCTGGAAAATATTCTTTGAACATTGAGTTGGAATCACATTCATAAATTCTAATATTCATTCTAATACCATTCTCTTTATTAGTAAGCATAAAATAGGTAGAAACACGTTTTTTACCATCTGGTATATCACCTTCATAAAGTTCACTTGTGACATATGTATTTAATGGATCATCAAAAGTATTCATTTCAGATGTTGCAGTAGTATGATATTGACTGGAAGAATAATCCTTTGAAAGTGTGCTTGGATTTATAAGATGTCCCGATGATCGTAAATCATTACCTATACCAGAATTTGTAATATCTTCACTTGTGCAACCAGAAATAAAAATTACACTTACTATCAAAATACTAATTATCAATAATTTCTTCATTTGAATCATCTCGCAGAATTTTTACATTTTGAATTATTAACTAGTTTAAAGAGTTTTCCATTTGGTTTATGCCAATGATTTTGAAGTAATAAAGATGCACATGATAGCCATCCTGCAATAACTATCCCTGTACTAAAAGTACAAGGTCTTACTATACTTAAATAGAACGGTTTGTTGCTTTGAATCCTGTTAAATGGTTATTAATTATAGTGCTCTGAATTTTGAGACACAGATTACACTGATTACACAGATTGACAGTAGTTGTGAAAATCAGTGTAATCGATGAAATCTGTGTCTACATTAATCTTGCATTTGACCATAGTTTTTGAAGCGGATACGAATTTAATGTTATTCGGGAACGAACTTGGTACCGTAATAGATCATACCCTTTTCACTTTCCTCACCCAGTTTCCTGAACACCGGACGTACCCTGGTACCGATCTCTAATTCTCCTGGTTTGCATATTACCTGCCCCGTCAGGCTGGGACCTTCGTTCAGCTTAATGATCGCCAGGTTATACGGGACTTGGTTGGCATAGCCTTTAGCTGCCGTATGGATCACGGTATAAGTGATAACCTCGCCTTTGCCTTCGAACTGGTAACTCTCGATCTTCCCATCCCTGCGGCAGGTGGGACACATCTGCCTGGGCGGGAAATAATATTCTCCACAAGTAGTGCAGTGTGTGCCTATGAGATTGTACCTATGCGGGATCTTTCTCCAGAACCTTGCAACTGTCATTTCATATCACCTGTCCCTCGAAAAAATATGTACCACAGCAGTACCACCCGAACCGCCTACGTTATGTGTCATACCGATTCCGGCACCATCAACCTGGCTTTTACCTGCTGTTCCCCTCAGTTGCTCTGTGATCACCACTGCCTGTTTGATACCAGTGGCTCCTACCGGATGCCCGCAGGCCTTAAGACCGCCCGATGTATTCACAGGCATGCGGCTGCCAATGGCAGTCTCGCCATCTTCTGATGCCCTGCCGCCATCACCTTTTTTGAAAAATCCAAGGTCTTCTATAGCACATATCTCGGCAATAGTAAAGCAGTCGTGCACTTCCACCAGATCAATATCGTCAGGAGTAAGTCCGGCCATTTTATATGCACGCTGACCCGCCACCACTGAAGCGTCCAGTGTGGTTATATCCGCCCTGTCGTGGAGGGAGATAGGACTGCTGGCCTGGGTCGTGGCCTTCACGTATACTGGAGTGTCGGTATATTTCTTTGCAACATCTGCCGGGGCCAGTACCACAGCAGCCGCACCGTCAGATATTGGAGAACAATCGAACATGTGCAGGGGCTCGGCCACCATGTTGGACCGCAGTACTGTATCAATAGTGATCTCGTTTCTGAACTGGGCGATCGGGTTCATGGTACCGTTATGATGGTTCTTCACCGAAACAGCAGCCAGCTGCTCTGATGTAGTACCGTATTTATGCATATGAAGCCTGGCTATCATGGCATATAGACCCGGGAACGTGGCACCCATGATGCCTTCCCATTCCCTGTCGGCCGCTGCTGCCAGTGCATCAGTGGCTGTGTCCAGGTCTACATCTGTCATTTTCTCGCCACCTGCGGCCACTATAATATCAGCATATCCGGAAGCCACTGCCAGAATGCCCTGGCGCAGTGCAAGGCCGCCGGAAGCACATGCTGCTTCCACTCTTGTGGCGGGCACATGCAGTTCACTGGCCAACCCGGAATAATCGGCTATCAGGCTGCCCACATGTTCCTGCTCCACAAACCTGCCACCGCTCATATTACCCATATACAGACCGTCGATCTCTTCCCCCTGGATACCTGCATCTACGATAGCGGACACTCCGGCCTCAACGAAAAGATCCCTCAGGGAACGGTCCCATAACTCTCCGAACTTTGTACAGCCAGTACCTATAATTGCAACATCCCTCATCCTGCATCACACCCTTATCTTACCCTTATGCTTGGCATAGTTTGCATAATCCAGGTATATCGGATCGGAAAGCAATTCATGCACCTTTGGAGCACCATTGCGTATATCTTCTATCTTATCAGTGACCGTGATGCTGAAAGCATCACTGCCTGCACCTGAACCAAAAGCTGTCATAAATATCCTGTCCCCTTCCTTTGCCTGGTCCAGGATGGCGGCCAGCCCGATCATGCATGAACCGGAATATGTGTTACCTAACATGGGAACCACCAGTCCCGGCTTTATTTGCTCATTGGTGAATCCAAGCATCCCGGCAACCCTTTCAGGGAACTTACCATTGGGCTGGTGGAATACTGCATAATCATGATCCAAAGGCTTTGAACCGATCTTTTCCATCAGGCCGTTTGCCGCCGCGGTCACGTGCTTGAAATAACCCGGATCTCCGGTAAACCTGCCCCCGTGTTCAGGATAAAGCATTCCCTCACGCCTCCAGAAATCAGGGGTATCGGTTGTAAATGAGTATGTATCTTCGATAATTGCTGCCAGGTCAGATGAGCCTATCACATAGGCAGCACCTCCGGCAGCAGCCGTATATTCCAGTGCATCACCCGGCGCACCCTGGGACACGTCCGAACCTATGGCCACGCCAATATCTATCATGCCTGAAACTACCAGGCCCATGCAGGTCTGGATAGCGGCTGTACCTGCCTTGCAGGCAAATTCAAAATCGGCTGCTGTAAGGACCGGTTCAGCCCCTATGGCCGCTGCCACTATGGTACTTGTGGGTTTAACGGCATATGGGTGGCTCTCGGACCCTGTATAAATAGCACCGACCCTGGAAGTGTCAATATTGCCTCTTCTTACAGCACTGCGTGCTGCTTCAACAGCAATGGTAATGGCGTCCTCGTCAAGGTCGGGTACTGATTTTTCATTAACCTTCAGCCCTTTCTTGATGGATACGGCATCTGCTCCCCAGACCGAAGCGATATCTTCCAGTTTTATGCGGTATCGGGGGATATATACGCCGTATGATACAATGCCTACTTTCATATGGTTCACCTAACTTATGGTAATAATATTATATTTCGAAGAATAATGGCCTATCTGGTAAATCTGTTGTGGTTGCCGTTAATGTGATTGAAGTATCTCGATCATCGATTCCACAGGCATCATTGTGGACAATAAGTGAATGTTCTCAACCTCTGCGATCTTCCTGGCAACGGAGTCAACGTCATTTCCTTTAAGCCCGTGAAGCACAATGGCACCGGGCTTGAGGCTGGTAACCCTTATGGCAACCAGCGGAGACCTGCCCGTGGATACCCTGGTGAAGATCATGGCCCTCTCTGTGCTCCATCCGTAAAGTCGCTGGAACTCATAGGAAGGCAATTCAAGGATTGCCTTGAGGCTGTCTACTACTGTGTAACCGTATAGCTGTTTATCGTATTCTGATTTTCGTGTGTGTATTATTTCAGCTTCAATGAGGTCTGCAAGTTCGGTCACGGGCATGGGGGAAGTATATTCATGGATGTCGAACACGATTTTTTTATCATAACTTTCAGATATCATGTTCTCATAAGCACGGATCTTTTTACTACCACGCTGTTCGTCGATATCAAGCAATGCGTTCACGATCTTGCTTACAATGACAGTACCTGGTGACTTCCTACGGCCGCTCTCGTAATCACTTATGACCGAAGGTGAGACATCCAGGAATGTGGATAGGTCCGACTGGGCCACATCAAAATTCAGCCTCCATTTTTTCATAACATCTCCGGGCTTGTTAGAGAGTGTTATCTCGCCAGCCATTTTTTCAGCAAGGCGGTTCTTAATATCACTGTCGGTATTATCCCCTTGCATGTAGTGTACTAATTTACCTGCACATAATATAAACCTAACGAATACCACATCGTCATTTGACGAAGTGGTCAACAACTATACCTATAAAAGGTCAATAACTATACCTATATAATTGAACTAAATCATAGCAGTAATTGACAAGGAATGGAATAGCCATGAGTGATGCAGAAATTAAAGCCGAGCTTATAGCCGTTGGTACTGTTAATATCGACAGGTCATTACTTGGCGATATTACCGTACCCACGGCAGGACCAGGAGCAGGTAAAACAGCATTTTTCTTCAGGTGGAACGGGCACCGGGTCAGGCTGGCAGTAGATGAAGGGTCAAAGTTAAAAGCTGTGGCCAAAAACGGCGATATCGTGATATTCAAGGGACCAAAAGTATTGGCCAGGGGGCATCTTGAAGAGGAACTGATACACTGCCCACAACAGGCATATATCACCATCAGCGAGCAGTGTATTTTTGACTGCAAGTACTGTCCGGTCCCAAAACTCTCAGGTAAGATCAAGAGTCAGGGCGAGATCGTTCGTATGGTGGAGGAGGCGTACAGCACGGGTAACTTGAAGGCGATTTCCATTACATCGGGCGTGGCAGGGTCTGCTGAAGAGGAAGTGGAACGGGCAGTAGAGGCTGTAAAAGCCCTCAGGAAATATAATCTACCCATAGGGGTGTCTGTCTACCCCACAGCCGATTCCAACCGGAAATTGAAGGAAGCGGGGGTAGTGGAAGTAAAGTACAATGTGGAGACAATGGACCGCGAAATATTCAAACGTGTATGCCCGGGTATGGACCACGATTTCATAATTGTGAAACTGAAAGAAGCAGTTGGATTGTTTGGCAGGAACTTCGTATTTTCAAACTTTATTATCGGCCTGGGAGAATCTGACGAAACTGTGGAAGCAGGACTTGAGGAACTGATTTTAATGGATGTAGTGCCCATACTAAGGGCAGCAAGCATGCATCCGCTGCGGGTGGGTGAGATAGAGATAGAGCGGCCTACCGGTGAGAGGCTCTTAAAACTTACACGGATACTGCGCCGAATATTGGATGAGCAGGGGCTGCGGGCCGATGTGTCCCAGACCATGTGCCTGCCCTGTACCGGATGCGATCTGAACCCGCACCTGGACCTGTAAGATGGGGGTGACGTGATATATTAGGTACGTACCGGGAATGACTGCACATGGTTCATAATACCGAACGGGTGCTACAAGGATGAGTATGTTAAACACTCACCAAAGGGGGCCTGTGGAGATTATTGAGACCGACTAAGTTCCATAAGATTATTGTAAATTTTCTCCATGGCAGCATCCAGTCCTTTCTTGTTATTATAGCCTTCAACGATCTCCTGTAGATATATTTCAGGCTGCTCTTTCAATTCATGCACTGAATTTATGATGTTGGGTACCGCCCTGGTAATATTGTCAACAACCGGAACTGTGGCACACCGGGCTGTCCTGGACAGGGGGTTCAAGTCAACAGCAATGACCTGCTTACCCATGGCCACCAGGGCTTCGCACCTATCCCCGTCTTCAAGAGGCACGAACACCACGTCTGCTGAATAGCTACCCTCACTGCATACCCGCCCCCTCTCTGATGACAGGCCGGGAATGGAAGCATCAGTTTCGGCACCCAGCACACGCCGGGCACCGTGAGATTTTAGGTGTTCAATGATCTTAAGCACCCTCTCTTCGGTCCTGTAGAACAGGTTCACTTCCAGGGGTGCATCCAGTAATATTGATAATTCCACAAGCTCTCCCGGGACAAGGGCCGCAGCGTTGCCGTTCACTGATATAACCGGGGTCCGGGCCAGTAGCAGCATGGCAGCCGCAATACGTTCGGCGGCACAGGCAGAAGATGTAGTGCACTCACCGATAAGATAATCAAAGGCTTCTCCCCTACCCTGGGCTATCAGCCCTTTAACACTGGTAATACCTGATTCCACACCACTCACTATACCCTCCCTGGTAACAAGAGACTGGTACCTGGGGTGGTCTTCAGGGATTTGGTTCATGTGGCCTTTTAATGGGGTCCAATGGTTTTAATCCCACAGGCGTACCTTGATTAAGTGATACTTTTATTTTTGAGTGGATTTTAGGTTTGATCCTCAGTTGTTTAATCAGTTGCTTGCGTCCGCTCTCATCTAATTTACAATACAAAGTCCAAAAAATATCCATAATTACATACCCTATATTTATTCAATATCAGCAAAATATAATCTACCCTTATCACGTATAAACATTATGGTGTTGTCCTATCTACTGATATGCATTTTCCATCAACGAAGGATATAGCATTTCTATGATCGTCTCAAGGTTTTGTATATCCTCTATATTATATCTTACGAGTTTGTCCAGCGCTGCCTGGCTGCCACGCTTGTATTGGTACCACAATCGCACTGCATCGAAACCTGATAGACCTGTGGTTTCGTCAGACCTTGAAAGTCCCAATTCGGTTTCGATACGTTTCAGCCCCCCGGTCAGGCCCAGCCTGCGAAGGGGATATAGCAGGTCGATATGAAGCTGGTCGAAACTGACACCTGGCAGATGATGCTCAATAAAAGGAAGGTCGAACCGTGCTCCGTTGAAAGTGACAATGACCTTGCACCCTTCCAAGGCCTGTGGGAAATCTTCCAGGTCGATGCCGCTTATAAACACCTTTGTTCCATCGCTGCCATGTACACCGATCATGGTTATCTCATCATAATAGGGGGATAGTCCGGTGGTCTCAATATCCAGGAATATGGTATTTTCCCTGAATTCCCTGTATGCCCGCCAGTGCTCTTTTTTGGGGAGGTTATTGGCAAAGTATGTGTGGTCACGGGCATTTAGCTTCTCTTTTGATGTGCTGATACCTTCCAGTATATGTCTTAGTTTTGATTCCGGTAGTCTAACACGGTGGGGCTCTTCCCTAAATTCATCCCAGGACTTGATACCGCAGTCCCATATCTTTCTCTCTGTTGTGGCACCTATCCCGGGCAGGTGGATGTAACTGTTGGTGAGCATATTGAGTAATAGGGTCAACCTGATATAAATATCCCAACATTAAATGCCACGAACCTACTGCTGGAAGAAGATGCATCAGGATTGATGCCTCTCGTTTTTGATGGGGGGTGGGGGAATCAATCTTCCGGATAGCAGTCAGAATAATGTAAGTGGAACACCGCGGATTCGAACCGCAGTCCAGGCGACCTAAATAATCAAGCATCTGCCAGGCTTCCGGCTGCCCTCTAATCAACATGCGCAAGGGTCGGCCTGGCCTGGTGAATATCTACTTATGATAGAGACACCTGAATTAAATCCTGGATTCTAAAAAGTTAAATAATCTTCAAATCCCCATCCGGATAAGAAATATTCTCAAGATGACTGCTCTTGCAACTTTTCCTGCAGCCATAAATTCACAAGAGTATCAGGTGAAATACCGCGGCGTCTGGCAGATGCCTGGATTTTATCCGAAAGTTCATTGTCCACTGCATAATATATCAATTCGGATTGGATATCAACTTCGAACTCAGCAGGTCTGGTTTCATCCCAATAATCGGCAAGCTCATGTATATCCCAGAACTCCCCAATTTCGTTATAGTCCCGTGCTTTTGATATAGAACTTTTATTGTTGTTCATATTTTTTCCTTTCAGCAACAGTCATATCTCGTGCAGACAGTATAAGTGCATGTTTATTTTTTTTGTATATAAAGAAGAGGATTAGAAACCTGCCTGCCTTTGATCTGCCAAGGGCGGCATATACATTTTCATTCGGATAGAATCCCTTCTCAACAAAACGGAATTTCGGATTACTACCAAATACTTCATGTACTTCATCTTGCTGTACATTATGTTTTTGTACAAGTTTTTCAATGGTTTTGTCTGTCCCCATATAAGACCAATGATTTTCAATTTTACTCTCTCGATCGTGATCAATTAATTGACATTATTTACTTTTAGGAAATCCTATAATTCCTATTTTACATTCATGTTAAAGTTACTTATTGCAGATAAACTTCATTATTTTATCCTCCCCTACCACACTACGTCACATCTGGCACTTTTTTTAAGTAGCATAAGGTCCATAACCGTATATTAGGGAGATATTACCATATAATTGGAGAGTGGCCATGGTGAAGAGCATACATATTGCAATTGCACTGGTCTGTATGGCAGTAGTGCTGGCAATAATAATCCAGCCGGTTCGAAAGGAACCTCATGTGGGAAATGAGGTTGGAGATACAATCGTCCTTCCTGGACCACGAGACTCTGGCGAAGTATCGGTTGAGGAAGCGCTGCTTGATAGAAGGTCGATCAGGAATTATAAGGATGAAGCACTGACGCTGGCAGAGGTTTCCCAACTCGTGTGGGCGGCACAGGGTATCACTCATCCAGGTGGATACAGGACCGCACCATCTGCGGGTGCGCTCTACCCGCTGGAAGTATATGTGGTTGCAGGGAATGTGAATGGTCTCAGGCCAGGAATCTATAAGTACTGCCCGCAGGGGCATGAACTGGAGAAGGTGGCAGGGGGAGATGTGCGTGCTGACCTGTGTGCTGCTGCGCTTGATCAGAAATGCATAGAGGACGGTGCTGTAGTACTGGTATTTGCTGCAGTGTATGAGCGAACGACACGGAAGTATGGCGATCGGGGGGTGCGGTATGTGCATAT
>Ga0255425_1078_pt2 | contig 19571 bp, 18 predicted proteins | sample ANMaggSeSYBR02G4_FD_182640 | JGI IMG/M metagenome (GOLD analysis project Ga0255425, IMG submission 182640) | Sediment cell enrichment communities from methane seep in Santa Monica Basin, California, United Staets - ANME aggregate JGI... | ecosystem: Environmental > Aquatic > Marine > Cold seeps >... | reverse complement strand
CGGAATTGAAAAAACCGATGACGATATGACCATTGAAGTATCTGATGGGTTATTGTTCAGCTGGCACGAAATTCCGGGAAAAGATGAAGAAAGATTTAAAAAAATCCTGGATCAGAAATATGACCTGGATTGGGTGGAAACAGCTAAAATTGAAAAGATCGGTGAAGATACAACCACCGGAACATTTGATGAACAAAATAATGACTATTCGGATTCGGCTGAAACCATTGAAATCGATAACATCAATGAAGGTACAACCACTGGAGTCGATAAGATCGATGAAGGCGCAACCACTGAAATATTTTATGACAATAATAATGATGATCCGGATTCGGCAGAAACAACTGGAATTGATAACATCAACGAAGGTAATATCATTGAAATATTTGGTGAAGATCATTGGCTTATCCTGACACTTAACGAAGAAAAAACCAGTGTGAGCCTGGAAATCGATGGTGTTACAACTGATGAATTTACTGTAAAGACAGTAAATGCTAAGTTTAACATATATTCAGATGTGAAAAACAGTCTTTCGCTAAGACTTGATGACGAAAAAACAAGGGTTTGCCTGAAAATCGATGACGGCAGAACAGATGAATTAATAGTAAAAACAGCAGATGACAGACTCAACATATACTTTGAAGGTATTCCAGGCTACACAGAAATTGAACATTATTGGGTAAATGACCCCTTCTCTTTTGTTTCTATCCAGCACAACGAAACCGATGATGATTATATTTATTTTATTGCCGAGCCTGAAATGTCAACCTTCGAGGCCAAACTTCTCAGGGATATATATGAAAGGTCCCGTGACCTGATAACATATGAGGACCTGATCAATGGAGCTGACAGGACAGAGGTCCTGACAAGTAAAGTCAGGGAACTGATCGATAAATATATCCAGGACGTTGATTTCAAAACTTTTCACAAGATTGTATATTATTTAACAAGAAACAACATTGGATTCGGTCGTATCGATCCGTTAATGAATGATCCGGAACTCGAGGATATATCCTGCAGCGGGCCGGATATACCAGTGTATCTTTACCATAGAAGATATGAGAACATCAAAACCAATCTCATCTACGAAGAAGAAGAACTGAACTCCTTCGTTTTTCTAATGGCACAGCGAAGCGGGAAGAATATCTCGATAGCCAAACCGTCTCTGGATGCCACACTTTCTGATGGGTCCCGCCTTCAAGAGACCCTGGGAAGAGAGATTACAACCCGCGGGAGTTCCTTTACGATCAGGAGATTCAAGGAAGTACCCCTCACTCCTGTGGACCTCATTAATTTCGGGACATACAATGTGGAGATAATGGCATATTTATGGCTTGCCGTCGAGAACAATAAGAGCCTTATCCTGGCAGGCGGCACAGCATCAGGGAAGACCACCTCACTTAATGCGATCTCCCTTTTTATCCCTCAAAAAGCAAAGGTAGTCAGCCTGGAAGATACACGGGAGCTGCAGCTCTTCCATGAAAACTGGATCGCAGGCTTAACACGAGAACCGTTCACGGACGGAGGTAAAGGCTCCGTTGACATGTACGACCTGCTTCGCCAGGGATTAAGGCAGCGTCCGGAATACCTTCTCGTCGGGGAAGTCCGGGGTAAAGAGGCCCTCACTCTTTTCCAGGCAATGAGTACCGGACATACCACATATTCAACAATGCATGCAGGCAGTGTGCAGGCAGCCATCAACAGGCTGGAGAATGAACCCATCAACGTGCCAAGGGTCATGATCACGGCACTTGATATCCTTATTGTGCAGAGTGCTATCTACATTAAGGGAAAAAGAATCAGGCGCTCAGTGAATTTAATAGAGATCATTGACCTTGACCAGGAAACAAGAAGTCTTAACACACTTGAATTATCCAGATGGAATCCGATCAACGATGATTTTAGCACAATAAGGGACTCCCAGGTTTTAGAGGACATAAGAGACCGGCGTGGATGGACTAAAAAACATCTGGAATTGACTTTATACCACCGGGAACTGGTACTTCAGTATATGGTCGACCAGAATATCACAGATTATGATTCAGTTGTTAATATAATCAAAGATTTCAGCACCAATCAGGAAATACTCATACAGGGAATTCAAAGTGAGGAGTTCAGCTAATGAACTTTAACCAGTTTGCATTCGACAAGTTCGGAAATTTTGTATCCCACCATGATAGTTACCTCAAAACAAGGGGCCGGCTCAGAAGTGCTCATATCTTCAAACCATATGAAGAATATGTCTCTGAAGCAATTGCGATATCGATCATTGCTGCAATCGCAACCTTGATCATAGGCACAATAATTGGGATTATAATAACCACGCTGGTCGAATTGCCGCCACTGATGCTCTACAATCCCGGTGCAGCAGAATTCTTACGTTTTTTCACGCCCTATAAGGATTATATCCTGATCGCCTTAACCGGAGTGTTTTCCTCTGTGATCCTTATGGGTCTTATTTACTCTGTATTCATGATCTATCCTTCTGCAAAAGCCAATATCAGGAAGGTAAAAATTGAAACTCAACTTCCGAGTACCATCACATACATGTATGCATTGAGTAAAGGAGAAACAAATATTATCGAGATCATCCGTTCGATCGCTGAATTATCAAACGTCTACGGAGAGATCTCACATGAGTTCGCCATAGTATTACGTGATACAGAACTCCTGGGTGCAGACTTCATGACAGCGCTTAAGAATCTCCAGATGAGTACGCCATCTCCTAGTTTTAGCCAGTTCATAGGAAATCTTATAACTCTTATCGATAACGGCGGTGATGTACCTGAATTCCTGGAAATCCAGATAGACAGTTACCGGAGGAAGACAAAATCAGAACATTCGCTTTTTCTCGATATGCTGGGCATGATCGCAGAAAGTTATGTAACAGGTTTTGTCGCAGCCCCTCTTTTTATACTCATCGTAGCCGTAACACTCGGAGCCATGAAAGGCTCAATGACAGGGTTATTACTGAGTATGACATACGTCATCATACCATTCAGTTCGATCGCGTTCATATTCTTAATTGACCTCATGCTTCCCAAGGATGAACAGATCATCGGGAGTTTGAGCCTTAAAAAAGTGAAAGAGTTTGTGGGATTAAGAGTAACTGAAATACCAGCAGGAAATGAACAGGAACTTTTCGATGAATATGAGAAAGCTAAAAAGCGGATACATTATTTAAATATTATTAAACATCCGCTGGATGCCTTCCATAAAGAACCGGCACTCAGCTTTTACATTAGCATTCCTGCGGCAATCATAGCACTTGTGATCTCTGCACTTGCAAACCAGGATGCACTTTCTAGTGGATATGCCCAGGCATTTGCTTATCTTACCGATTACATTTTACTTGCAGTTATCATAGCACTTATACCCTATATCGTGTTTTATGAGATCCGTGCGTATAAGATGCGAAAGATCGAGAGGGCAATACCACATTTCCTGAAAAACCTTTCAATAATTAATGAAACCGGTGTCTCCCTCTCCGAATCACTGCGAATCCTGCTCAGGAGTGAAAGTGGAGCGCTTCGTTTGCACATTGAGAGAATGTATACTGACATTTCATGGGGTGCAAGCACAAAAGAAGCTTTCACAAGATTTGCCAACAAATTAAAAATAAATATGCTCTCGCGCTTGACGGCACTCATCACAAAAGCCAGTGAGTCAAGCGGTGATATCCGTGAGGTTCTGGATATAGCGTCGATCGACACGAATATCAATCTACAGCTTAAAAAGGATAAATTCACGAATATGCTGATCTATGTGATCATCATCTACATTACATTCCTTGTATACCTGTATATTGTGCATACACTTTCAACATCTTTTCTCCCCCAGATGGCAGCAGCAGGACAAGCAGGAGGGGGATTTGTCAGGAACTTTGACCTTGCGTTCTATGAAGTTTATTTTTACCACACAGTACTGATACAAGGCTTCTTCTCAGGCATGATGGCTGGTGTCCTTGGTGAAGGTGACCCACGGTTAGGTTTTAAACATTCGCTTGTCATGATGTTGATCGCATTTGTTTCATTTAAAGTATTGGTGATAGGATGATAAACTCAACAAAAGCCGCATCTGAAGTCCTGGGCATGATGCTGATCTTATCTACAATGATGGTCGTTATAGGATTGATCATGGTGGTTGGAGTACCAATGATCGATTCTGCCAAGCATACAGCGAAGATGGATGTGGCTATGAACTCGTTCTTATCACTCCAGAACGACATCGAGGAAGTAGTGCGTGGACCAATATGGGTGCAAGACCCTTCCAATATTACTGATATTGCGGGGACTGCGCCTTCACGGGAAACACATTTTGAATTAATGGATGGTACACTCTCCGAATTTCCAAGCAGCATGAATCTTACACATACTGCAAATGGGGGAGAATATACGACAAATATTTCAACAGGTAAGATAGAATATAAGTCAGGTGATGAGTTTATTGTATATGAGAATGGAGCAATTATACGAATGTACGGATCCGGAACCCCGATAATGTTCTCAGACCCGCTGATAAACATATTTAATAGTGGGACGGATCGCACGATTATCTCAATACATGCCATCAATTTAAGAGGGTCAATTTCCTCAACTGCAGGTGAAAGTAAAGCAATAGTGGAGACCAGGTTGAAGTATTACAACCAGACAATAGAATCTACAGGTGATCCAAACTCAAATCAATCAAATATTTTGATCTTCAGCGATTATCCCATTGCATGGAGTGAGTTCTTTGATGAGGAACTTTCAGGAGCGGGACTCACACCAGGAAATAAAGGGAACTTAACAGGTTATAATATCAGCGGAACAATGCCACTGGAAGTACAGGTATATGGTACGAACAATGACAAAGACAAGCTGGATATTTTTCTTTCTGTGTACGATTCGGGTATTGACCAGGAGATAGAGTAGGTGCGGCAATGGTTCGAAAATTCATTGACGATGATAATGCTGTTAATATCGAACTGGGTTATATTCTTAATCTATTATTGGTTATGATATTCATGGCATCCTTCACAGGTGCGTTTTACGTGCGCGCAGAACATTCATCCCAACAGGCAATGTATACTGAATTTTCTGAACTTGGAAGTGAAATTGGTCGTGATATAACGAATATGTACATTACAAGTGCAAACTCACCTAACAATATCACTATTTACATGGAACGTGACATACCTCTTACATTGGGAGGGAAAGGTTACAGTATCATACTAAAGGATGCGACATCCGAAAGTATGGCATCGGTGAACATCGAAGGGGGAAATTATGAGGTCATCACTATACTCAATTCTATTGACACTAATGTGAACGCTAAGGGACTCGTGTACAGCGGATCGGGTGAGATGAACATCAAAATGATAAAGAACAATTCAGGGGCATGGCTTTGGATAGAATAACCAGGAATGACAATGCATCGGTCACCATAGATCTTATGTTTGCAGTAGTACTTGTTATTTCGGCTATGATAGGCGCACTTATGATCATGCCAAATATATCCCACGAGGATAGGGACTGGCGTATCAAACAGTATATGACGGCCACAAGGGCGACGGATAATTTAGTGCAGAATGTGGGAGAACCGGGGTGGGAAGTTGAATGGAATTCAACAAACTACTCAAACGTTACGAATATAGGTTTGATCTATAGTGCTGGCGATCAGGACACGGCACATAAAGTACTTGATGAGGAAAAAGTCAAGGCTTTTATGGGATCTGGCTATAATTCCAGTGAGATCGATGTTAAATGGTGGGAATTCCCTGATTCTAGTACGCCAATGGCCGAGCGTGAGAACGCCACCAGGGCGCTGGGTCTCACAGGTTACGATTTTTATATGCAAATACATCCGGTCGGACAACAACTATTCAATTCGACACCTCTTGAAACAAATCTCAGCAACGTGAAAGAGACCCGTCTCAATACTGTATCAGTGGTGGACAGGTATGTTTACATAAAGGATTCTGCAGGAGAATATCTGAAATCTAATAATAAAGTGATTCATTACAGAATAAACATGTGGGTGTGGTAGCATGCGGAAATTTGATGATGAAACAGGGCAGTTGATATTGATAGCATGTGTAACTGTAGTGCTTGCAATCGTGCTGATAACATCGTATGAGTATTCAACACTCAGTACCGGCGAGGAGTCCATCAACCGGGAGAATATGGACTCAACTTATTACTACCAGGATGTCAGGGAACGATATATTAATATCTACAATGATCCGGAATATTTGGATTACACCAAACCAAATAATCTCACAGTGTTTGAAAATGAAATGAAAGACCTTGCTATTTTGCATGGTTATAGTATAGATTTTATACACAATGGCTCAAAGACCACTATTGTGTTTGTGGATAAAGATATTAAAATTGAAGAAGAATTGCCAGAGATGTGAATTATGTCATCAAAACTTTCCGAAAACGAGCACGGCTTGACCTATACACTTGAGGCTATATTGGGTGCTATCCTAATTATCAGTACAGTCCTGTTCTTTTCAAACAGCCTGCCTTACGTGGCGCAGAAAACAGGTGAACATTCTAAGGTGCAGTTGATGAACATAGGCAGGGATAATCTTGACCTGATAGAAGTAACACCAGTTGTAGATATTAGTCCTGGATATTGGGCTGGTCTTGGGCTGATTTATAGGAATTATACCCTGGTGGCAGATAAGAAATTTGTGGAACCAGGGGAAAATGTCACATTTACAGTATATACATTGGGTTATACTGAGATACTATACCATAATCTTTCACTTAAAAGGTCAGTTCTGGGATTAGATACTGAAACAGATATAGGAACCATAAATGGAACGATGGTAACTAATTTTTCTTCTGTTGGTGAATATAATGTAAGAGCAATTGACGACGATGAATTAACGTGGTCAAATTATGTTACAATTAAAGTTGGCCATTATTTTTTGGATACTGATATAAGTGGAATATCTGCTGCTGGTGATAAGAATGTAAGTGGGGTTGTATACGATTCAAACGATTCGGGAGTACCCGGTTTGGAAATAGAAATTTTGAAATATGACTATGATATATTAGTATCTCCTGTAAATATTACTGAATATGGGATAATTGTTGACGATTGTGAAGATTCAAGTTTGTGGACCTCATCAGGCATTTTAGACTTGAATAGTACTAATGTTAGTAATATTAATGAAAGTCATTCAATATCTGTATCTGTAAATAGTGGCTCAAGTTTTTGGCTTAAAAAAACTATAAGCACTACATATAATTTTGATCAGAATGATATTCTATCATTTTACTTTTTTTCAATAAATAACAATGTAACGATTGATGTGGAGTTGTCCAACAGTAGTGATAGTGTCACTGGTAAACTTACCTGGAATAATACAAATTCCTTAAGCCCGGGGTGGAATAAAATAAATGCAATATTGAAATATCCTGATGAAATTGAAGGCAACATAACAGTTGAAGATGCTGATACAATTGAAATAAAGGTTTCAAATATCACCAATAGTGAATATTATTTATTCGACAATTTTATTGCAGGCGAAGGGCGATTTTCGTTTGTCTGGCCTCCTGATCTTACAACAAAGGCAGCATCATACTATATACAAGCAATAGACTTAGCTGGGAATACATCTAATAGACATAGAATGATTTTATCGGATGATGGTTTGATTGTTAGCGATAAGTATGTTATTTATGAAGGGGATTCAACACTTATTACATTAACTCCAGGAGGGAATATAAAAAAATTAGGTACTGATTTCAATATTAATCAGGAGAAATATGGCCCTAATTACGATAGTAATAAAATATCGATATCAGAACCATTTAATGGCGATCTAAATGTAAAATTAACAGCCAATACATCAGGAGATTATTATATATTTTGTGGAAATGTGGGTATGGGTAATACGGACCCAGCAGCAGCGGCAAAGACCAACACAATCCTAATAAAGGTACTACCCATCGATGGCAAAAATACTCTTTACCGCGATTCTAATTGTGGTGGTATCAATATCACACAGCTCAACGATTACATGCGCCTCAACATGCCGCCTTATGTAAATTATAATCTGTACCTGATCAATCCGGACGGCACTTTATGTGACGATTGTCCGGAATTTGAAGAGATGATCAATGGCTATCCCACAGGAGAAGCAGTGACCGTAAATAAACTCATCCACCTCAACCAGGGTAGTGGACTTGGATTCATGAGGGAACTTCGAATGGTGCTGTGGTATAAGTAAAATTGAAAACATTTCTTTTACACAATTGAAATTTATATCTAATGCAAAACTCGGATATAATAATATTTAAGGAAGCTAAAATCTACAATTAAACCGCATGAATTATTCAGATCATCCGAGAATACGTCTAAGGGATTTTATTGTCACCAGGGACGGATGGATATTCTCATCAGCCGATTACCATCATCCCGATGGTGTCAGGGGCGTGCTTCGCTATGTACCGGACCCCAAGGGCGAACGTACAGACGGCACCCGGAATTACCGGAAATACGATTTTGACGAGGCATATGATTACATGGACATCCACAAGCCAGAGTGGGTACAGGATGTCCATATCATACCCTGGGACCAGGTCGAACGTGTATTGAGCCCCCCGGAGCGACTGGCAGAGATATGGCGCCTTGACCCAAGGACTGAAGAGATAACCAGGACCCTGCTTAAGGCCGGGATTCCCATGAACAGTATAGGAGTAACAGGGTCATTCCTGCCAGGGCTGCAGATAAGTGGTTCCGACATTGATCTTGTGGTATACGGTCCACAGTGGTTCAGGGCCAGGGATATAATAGCAAGGGCAAAGGACGATCCCCACAGCAGCATCGAGCACCTGGACGAGGGAATGTGGGAGCGTATCTATAATAAGCGAATTCCTGAGATCGATTTTGAGGAGTTCAAACTCCATGAGATGAGAAAAGGTAACAGGGGAATGGTTGGAGATACATATTTCGACCTGCTCTTTGTCAGGGACTGGGACCAGGTCAGTAAACCACTGGGCAGGGGCACTGACCTGGGTCATGAGACCATAGAGGCAGTGGTAACGGATTCGGAACTGGCTTTTGACAGCCCTTCGGTCTATAAGGTGGACCATCCAGAGATCGGGTATGTGTTATCCTACACCCATACCTATGCCGGGCAGGCACTTGCAGGCGAGACAATAGAGGCCAGGGGCATGGTGGAAGAGGTGAATGGCCAGAGGCGGCTGGTTGTGGGTACAAGCAGGGAACCAAAAGGTGAATGGATCCGCTCGCTGACCCTGCTTGGGTCTTCTGGTAAATAGTAGTAAACTGAACTGTATCCTCAAAAAGAAGTGACCTTTTAATTTATTCTGGATAAATGGATCGTGGCAAAAAATATTCACCGCAGAGGACACAGAAGGTAAATCAGGTGCAATCTCTCTGTTTCTCTGTGGTTGAATTATAATTGTCTGAAAATCAAAGTGTTAAGAGATTAGTATCGATGATTTCTAGTGAAGTCACATGATATGTAATGAATATAATGTTCTTGATCATACTCTCGTATTGCCACATCAAAAATAAGATCAGAAGCTGCGAAAAAACTACACCGTTCGTATCTTTTGTTCAAATTCTGTAATGGTCCTGCTCGTAGCTGCCAATTTCAAAAATTCATTCAGCCTGGACTTGTTCCTGATATGATGGATCATATCAACCATATTAGCGGAAATGTTTCCAAATCTGACTGATAACACAGAAATGATGCTTTCTTCCATTCCCTTTTCCATTCCCTCTTTCTTTCCTTTCTCAATTCCTTCATTGAGAATATCCTGATATATTGCTGATTCTTGCATTATTTCCACCTTCATCAAGATTTTAACTAATTCCTTCGGGTATCTCAATCCTGTCAGTACGCCGGTGCATACAGACATATCATCTTTTATATCGGCGTTCTGTACCTTATCTGGAGTACATAATGTCAAACATTATGCATAATAAAAAAATCGACATATCGTATAATCGAAAAACAGCCATTTCATTTATTTGGAGTAGATTCTACCAGATCATCAATAACACAAGATATGTCCTTCATTATCTCGTCATAGTTGTCATAGATCTCTTCGATTATAAGAGAATCATAGGCATGAACTATAGCATTTCTCAACCCATTTAACCTTCTCAGTTTTTCAAATGTGTCTTCCTGAATAACTCTTTCTTTAAGAAGGGATTCAAACATATCGTAATCGTCAATATATTCCATTTCAGATATCTTTGTACCAACCAATATCGCCATATCTACAGTTGCCTCTATACTGACATGTATCGCATAAAGGATTGACATTTGCAGGGTTTCATTATTTGCAAAGATTTCGAGATCATCTGGCTTATTTATTCTCAGGTATTTGAGTTTTTCCAGAATATATTCAGCTTTCCTATGGATTTTTTCATAACTCGCCGGCAACACCTTTAATTTCTCCAATAATTTCAATAAGAGGCTTCTTTTTGAAACTCAATAATTTATAGGGCTCTAAATACTCTTCCAGAATGTTTTCATCTTTAGAGTATACAGTAATGTGGTTTTTTGCAATTTCAGATTTTAGATATTCGTCGCAATTCTCGAATATTACCACATCATACACATCCATCCGGATTTTTGGATAGACCTCATGATAGAGGAGGCTTTTTTGCAATTTCGAAGATTTTTTTAGCACAATGCATACATCAATGTCTGAGATTGATGTGGAGTAATTCTTGACACGAGAACCGAATATCAGGATTCCAGAGAAGCGATTTCGAAAAATACTGAAATCACGTCTCACTTTTTCAATAAGTTCACGTTTACTATATATTCCCAATTTCAACATGTTAATCCCCTTTACTATTCAGTCTCTGTTATATCATATAAAATATGCTGCCTGTATGAACTTAAGCCGGACAGCCGAAGACCATGATAAAGATCAACCTTTTGCAGCTTATCTTAATGGCAGTACTGATCTATCCCTTAACCCTCGGATACGGGATCCCCGGAACAGGTATAGCTGCAGCAGTCCCGTTTGCACTCGTGCTGGTACTTTAAATCGGCCTGGGTGAGGTATCGTATTCTGTTTTTATCTGGTTGACGCAGAAAGAAAAGATAAGGAAGATCAGGCGGTTAATTGGTGGCGGGAGAGGCAGGATATTAAAAAAACGAGGCCGGTCTCAAAGGCATCGCAGCCAAGCTCTGGCTTTTATCCCACTATTTTTCTTACAGCAGCGCCAGCCCCAGCAAATTGGCAGCACCACCTACCACAATAGACAGTACAATAGTGAATCCGGAGATAAGCACCATATTGCGCCATCCAAGTTCCTTACCGATCACTGCTATGGTAGCTGCGCAGGGAACATAGATGGTTGCCACCAGTGCGAATACGTATATCTGCAGGGGTGTCATCACATCAATGAACACAGCCGTACCAGCCAGCACAGCCAGAATCTCAAGTGCCATCTCCTTACGCAGGATGCCAAATATGAATGCCGTTGCAGCATATGCCGGCAGTCCCAGGAATCCTACAAATACAGGTCTTAACATGTCCTCGAACACTGCGAGCATGCCCAGCTCATCAACCACGCCCAGAATACTGCTGCCCACTATCAGTATAGGGAAAGCCACATAAACAAACCCCTTCATCCTGAACCAGGTCTTTTTCACTATCACCTGCACATCAGGGTACCGTAGTGGCGGCATTTCCATGATAAAGCCCATTTGCTCCCCAGGCAGCCCTTTACCCAGCATCCACCCAGTCAGCAGTATGATCACCAGTTCGATGAAATAGATGGACATAGCGGCCCAGAATCCAACAAAGACACCCACAAGCCCCATGATTATTACCGTCCGCGCAGAACAGGGTGTCAGTGCGACCATGGTTATAGTGATGATGCGCTCCCTGTGGGTGTTAAGGGTACGGGCCGCAATAATGGCAGGGACATTGCACCCGTATCCAAGCAGCATGGGGATGATAGCGCGGCCGTGCAGTCCCAACCTGTGCATGTACCGGTCCAGCAGGAATGCTGCCCTTGGCAGGTATCCCGTATCCTCCATCACCGACAGGAAGATGTAGAACGTGCCTATAAAGGGTATTACAATAGCAAGCCCCGCTTCCATGCCCAGCAGTCCGAAGATTATAGCGCTCACAACCAGCGGGTGTACCCCGCTCAATGCCAAAGATACCGGAGTTATCAGGTATGTTTGGAAAATATCAATAATAAGTGTCTCCAGATACCCGCCCACCTTGAATACTACATAGAACATTGTTAGCATCAGCACGGCAAATATCGGCAACCCCCAGCGGCTGGATGTCAGTATTTCATCTATCCGGTCAATGAATTGCCTTGGCACCTGGTGCTTTTCCTGGGCAGTTTGCTCAATGGCACCGGCTTCGCCATAGCGGTCCTTTATGATGGTATCTTTGATGGGCTGGCCGTGGGTCTCCTCGATCCGGGGCGGTATACTGGCGGCTTCCATCACTTCTTTTGGATTTTCGCAATAACCTTCAATGAAGTCGCGGTCACCTTCAAGAGCCCTGATACAGATGCCACGGCTGATGTCAGGAATTTGCTCCCGAATTTTTTCAATGGCCTGCTCTACATGGTCGTCGTATTTCACCTGACAGCATCTGTGCCGTTTGCGCCCGCAGTGTGGTAAGTCCACAGGCAGGGGGCGCACCACCTCAATTGCCCTGTGCAGGGCAGTATCAATACCCTTGCCGCGAATAGCAATGGTGGGGATCACGGGCACTCCCAGTTCTGCCTCCAGCACCTCCACGTCAATCTTGATACCCATCTGCTCAGCCGCATCTACCTGGTTTAATGCCACCACCATGGGTATGTCGATCTCAAGCAATTGCAGTGTCAGGTTAAGGTTCCTGGCAAGCCTGGTGGCATCAATAATATTTATTACCACATCAGGGCGTTCCCTGATTAGGTACTTCATGGCTGCCTTTTCATCTTCAGTGGATGCAGATAATGAATAGATACCTGGCAGGTCCACTACATTGATGGACTCACCTTCATGTTTCAGGGTGCCTTTAATGATCTCTACGGTTGTGCCCGGATAGTTGGATACTTCCACACCTACACCGGTAAGCCTGGAGAAGAAAGCACTCTTGCCCACGTTCGGGTTGCCTACCAGTGCAATGGTTATGGGGGCGGTAGCATTGGAATTAATGTTTGTATCGGTATTGTTATTACAACAGGAGCTCAATTATTATTCACGCCCCATGGCTGTGATAGAGAGGGTGCCCTGCCCCAGTTTTCGTTTCACCTGTATCTCCTGGTCAGGTATGAGGCCTATGGACGACAGCCGGTCCTTTATCTCCCTGGTCAGGGATATGATCTTAATGGTGCCTTGGGCCTTGCACATTTTAAATTTTATCGATGTTCACAGTAAATTTCTCCAAATTAATCCTGTAAAGAAACTCACCCATGCGAGGTTTGAGGCAAAACACACGTTGACATAGGGGTAACTTCCTCAATTTCACAACACAAAAAATAGCTGTCGATATCGATTTTCATGTAAAAAGCAACTTCACCTAATCTACATAGATTATAATCCAAAACTTTAACCAAAAGCTCATTCAGTTGCCCTTCAATTTTCCTTGAAAACACTGTATTACCAAAATAGTTCTTAATTACACTAAACACACTTTCAACTTTAGATCGCTGATGATAGTGCTTTTTAAAAAATTCAAGATTTTTTTTGAACATGATCATCATGTCGCTCCATGCATAACTTCCTCTACTTTTAGAAGTGGAATTAGATTTTGGCCAGAAATAAGGAATCCCATGTTGTTTAGAAACCAGATTACACGCTTTTCTGGAAAGGTAACCTGCATCACCTAGCCATTCCTTTATCGAAAAAACAGTAGCCACCATACTTACCATGGTTTCAAATTGCGTTGATTCATGCTTTTTACCTATTGTTGAAACTGCACAAACCACCATCTGAGTAACGGTTCCAATCGTAACATGCAATTTTACAAAATCTTTCTTTTTTTTCTTTTGCAATAGTTTCTTTTTTTCTTTTTTGGTGCCAGCATCTTTTTTCGTTTGCGATTTTGTAACCACAGAAAAGTATTCACTTTTCCGACTAGTCCCAAAACCAGTAGCATCAGAAGCAAAAGTTGTTTCCAGTGCAGCTATTGGCTGAAGAAGAAATAGAAGCAAGATTCCCAATATCACGGTCATTCTTGGGTCTACCATATATTTTCGAAGTGTGTTAAAGTGGGGTACCTTCTTCAGTCCAAGCTCTTTCTTATGATTGTTCAGCTCCCCGATTATGTCTCTGTAGCTTGTTTTATAATAGATCTTAAAACAAAGGCAGATTACTATATTTCGTGTGGAATAGGGCTTTCTTCCTTTTCCTTTGTATAAAGAAGGAAGTGGCACAGTATCCAGAATCAATAACAATAGCGAGATAAATATTTGAAATCTACACGTTTTTGCTTTGTTATACTCAAACCAATTACGCTTAGTAGTGCTCATGGCTCACGTTTTCAAATTTTTCTATGTCTGCTTTTTCGAGTTTTACATCTTTCATATAGATTTCTACATCAAATTCTTTTAAAAAATTGAGTAACCGCTCAGCATCTTTTTTCTTGATGACTACTACGCTTCTTATTGGATTTATTAGAATATGAGGTATTTCGTCAAGAAGTCCTTTTCTTTGATAGAGATATTTTCCTTTCTGAGAATGGTCTTTGTAGCCGTATAAACGATTACAAAACCGCTTTATATCTTTGGTTGGGGTTTTTGGTTTATTTCTGAATGCTATCATTACGCCTTTTTCATTATCGCTGGTTTTTTCTTTGAATATCGATGCTAAAAACATGATATACGGTAAGTTAATTACCGTATAAATAATTAACGGTTTCATATTTCATTGTATTAGTTACTTATTGAAAAATTAATTTATGTGCAAGGCCGGTGCCTTGCTCACCTTCTTTTAATTCTTACAGCGGGATATAATCACGATATGATGCGTTGGGTGTTTTAGTAGGACAGCATTCACCATGGCCAATGGGATTCCCGTCAGGGCATATTTCCGGATGCCCCATATAGGCGCACATCTTTTCAAGTGTTGTCTCTGAGATGGAATGTTCCATTTCACAGGCTTCTGTATGGGCAAACTTAGGGTCCAGATCCAGTACGTCAACAAGGAAGGTTTCAAGCAGTTGATGGCGGCGTTTGATCCTCATTGCTTCAGTGCATCCTTTTGAGGTTAGGGTTACGCCGTGGTAAGGTGTGTATTCAATATAACCGGATCCGGAAAGTTTTTGGATCATCTCAGTAACACTTGGGGGTGAGAGTTTCAGTTCTTCAGCTATCTGGTTAGTCTTTGCAGGACCCTTGTTTTTATTGGTAAGGTAAAGTATAGTTTCAAGATATTCTTCAATTCGTTCGTTTGTCATTGTAAATACACTGCGACATGTTTAGGCTTTCCTAATTATATAGTTTGTGAAAGTCGGTATCCAGAGAACTAATAAGTAATAGTTATACTATAATATAACCAACATTTTATATAGGTGAAATAAATTGCGCAAAAAGCTGACAGTGATACCGGAAAGATGTTCTGGCTGCAGGGTATGTGAACTAGTCTGTGCCATATCCCATGCCGGTGTCAACAATCCCAAAAAGGCCAACATAAGAGTCATTTCACTTTATCCACATCCTGTTATCAAGATGCCCATAGTATGTGAGCAGTGCAAGAAGCCAAAATGCAGGGATGCATGTCCCACCGATGCAATTGTGGTCACAGATGGTGTGGTAACCATACTGGAGGATAGATGTATCTCCTGCCATGCCTGTGTGAGCGCATGTCATATCGGTGCCATATTCGTGCATGAAGATATCGACACACCATTCAAATGCGACATGTGCGGCGGCAACCCAAAGTGCGTAGCTGCATGTCCCAAAAAAGCCATCCTGTATGTCCCCGAGCATACCCTGGGCCAGGCACACCGCTTAGCATCAGCATTAAAGTATGCCAACATGCAGGAAGTAGAATATTTCGAGCATGGTGAAAAGAAAAAACTGAGATACGCCGAGATAGAGACCGGCGGTACACGAGGTGATTCCAGGTGAGCATTAATGGCGGATATTTCATGAAGGTCCTGCATGTTGACCTGAGCGAGTGCAAAACCCATGTAGAAGAAGTAGATGAGGAGTTCGCACTGAAATATATCGGGGGACGGGGTTGGGGTGCCAGGCTGGTATGGGAGCACTTGAAAGAGGATACTGATCCCTTAAGCCCGGAAAATATCATAGTAATAGCTCCCGGTCCTCTGTCAGGATTATACCTGCCATCAGCCGGAAAAACATCCATTTGTTCCATCAGTCCGACCACAGGCATATACGGGGACAGTAATATAGGCGGCATGTTCGGAGTGGAACTGCGCCAGGCAGGATTCGATGCAATGGTTATCAATGGCAAGGCACCCGAGTTATCCTACCTCTGGATAGATGATGATGATATCCAGTTAAAGAGCGCTGAAAAGTATGCAGGTATGGGCAGCATAGAGACCGAACACCAGTTACGTGAGGATATTGGGGACGAGACCGTGAAGGTGGCATCGATCGGTCCTGCCGGTGAGAAAATGGTCAAAATGGCATGCATAACCGCTGACTGGGGACGCAATGCCGGACGTACTGGCATGGGTGCCATTCTGGGTTCAAAGAACCTGAAAGCCATTGCCATAAGGGGCACCAGGGACCTGCCTGTTGCAGACCTGAAACGCCTCACCGGAATCAGTGACAAAGCATTCAAGAAACTTTCCCGGCACAACCTGTTTGAGTTCTGGCAGCGCCAGGGCCTGATGAGTGTCATCGATTATGCCAATACGGCAGGCATCATACCCACACACAACTTCAAGGATACCCATTTCGAGGACGCTGGGAAGATAAACGGCGATGTCATGGAACTGGAATACAAGATAGGTGATACTGCCTGTTTTGGCTGTCCCATGGCATGCGGTAATGTGAACCTGGTCAAGGACGGAAAGTATGCAGGCACGGTCATCGAGGGCCCTGAATACGAGACTGCTGCCATGTTTGGCTCCAATGTGGGTGTAAGTGATTTTAGTGCCATACTCAGGGCCAACTACCTGTGTGACGAATACGGTATAGATACCATTACAGCAGGCAGCCTCATCAGTGTCATGATAGAGGCCTATGAGAAAGACCTGGTCACACTGGAAGACCTGGACGGCATGGCATTGAACTGGGGCGATGACGAAAGTGTCATGGAAATGATACGCAAGATAGCTTTCAGGGAAGGTGTTGGTGATACACTGGCAGAGGGTGCATATGGCGTGATAGAACGCTGGCCTCAACTGGCACCCATTGTAAACCATGTGAAGGGACTGGACCAGTCTGCATACGATGCCAGAGTTGCCATAACCATGGCGCTGGGATATGCCACTTCAGATATTGGGGCACACCATGCAAGAGCCTGGCCTGTTGCCAAGGAACTGGAGATGGGATGCAACTGGGACCTTAACGAAAAGGCAGACCTGGTCATATATCACCAGACAGTACGTCCCCTGTTTGATATGCTGGGTGTGTGCAGGCTGCCCTGGATAGAACTGGGATTTGATGAAAATACCTATGCCGAGTTCTTTAGTGCGGCTGTAGGTATTGAGTTCACACTGGAAGAACTGCTTAAACTAAGTAATGACATTTACAACCTGACCCGTGCTATCAATATCAGGCTGGGACTGACCAGGGATGATGACAGGCCGCCTGAGCGGGTGTTCAATGACCCGATCAAGACGGGTCCCCATGCGGGAAAGGTGTTGAACAGGGACGAGTTCAGGGAGATACTGGATATATATTACCAGCACAGGGGCTGGGATATGGATGGCATACCTACAGATGAGACGCTGAAAGCCAGCGGTCTTGAGGATGCTATAGAGTATATGGAGCCTAGGCGAAAGGCAGAGTAAACCGGAAGTGATTCAGATGAAAAACTTGACCATAGGATTTATTGGAACAGGTAAGATGGGGGAGGCACTTATCAGGGGCATGATAAATGCTGGCCTGGTAAAACCTGAAAGGATATGTGCCAGTGACATTGATGAGCAGAAACTAAATACAATGGCAGAAGAACTGGGAATTGTTGTTTCTTGTGATAACCTGCATACACTGGAGAAGGCGGATGTGGTCGTACTTGCAGTGAAACCCCAGATAATCAGGTATGTGCTGCAGGGCATCAAGGAATCAATTATAAAGGAGCATCTGTTCATCTCTATTGCAGCGGGTGTGAATATCGACAGCCTGGCTGATGAACTGCCTGGCGGGACCCGGATTGTAAGGGTCATGCCTAACATCTGCGCCACAGTTGGCGAGGCTGCTTCGGCCATTTGTCCGGGAGATGCAGCTACTGAAGCCGATGTGGAAACCACCCGGAAGATACTGGGTTCTGTGGGCCGGACTGTTGTGGTGGATGAGCACCTGATGGATGCTGTTACCGGGCTGTCCGGCAGCGGGCCTGCATTTGTTTTTATGATTATAGAGGCACTGGCAGATGGCGGCGTGCACCAGGGACTGGACAGGACCACGGCCCAGACACTTGCGGCCCAGACCGTACTGGGTGCGGCAAAGATGATACTGGAATCTGGCCAGCATCCTGGTGAATTGAAGGATATGGTGACATCGCCTGGCGGTACTACTATCAGGGGTATTGAAGCGCTTGAGAAAAGGAAGGTGAGGGGTGCTGTTATGAGTGCGGTGATAGCTGCATCCGAAAGGTCAAGGGAACTGGGCAAATAGGGGACTTTTTAATTTATTCTGGCAATGGGTCATGGCAAAAATGATTAACCGCAGAGGACGCGGAGGAGCGCAGAGGGTTGTTATTTTTCTCTGCGTCCCTCTGCGCTCTCTGCGGTTATCCGGATCGTCCGGAAAATAATAAAAAGTCTCGCAAATAGGGAGGATAAATGGATAACGATGCTTTCAACCTGATCCTGCAGCAAAAGCCTGCAAGGGTACTGCTTGCTGTAAGCAGGGAGGGTGGAACCTACGCATCTGTTATTTCCAGGGAGATAGAGTCTACTTTTTCACATACTACCAATATATTGGGCAAGCTGGAAGAGCAGGGTATCGTTATGTTCGAAACAGACGGCAGTGATAATCGTGTGAAACGAGTGGAGCTGACCCAAAAAGGTGAGGCTACGGCGGCGCTGGTCAAGGAACTTTCTGCTGTACTGGATGGTAAAAAGACCGGGGAGAAGGGAACGGCAGGAAAGAAAACAAAGAAGGCTGCATCTAAAAAGCATGCTCTGGATTTCGGTGAAAAGCTTGATATGATAAAGGCCAGGATCGAATTGATATCAGGGGAGGAACTTGAGGGTAAGAAGAGTATCTCGCAGGAGGATTATGTGCGTATCGGGCGGCGGCTGGGTCCGTACCGGCGGGAGCTGCGCAAGATCATTGAGACCGGTGGGAAGGGGGATGTGAAGAAGGCCAGGGGGCTTGATGGGGAGATTGAAAAGGTGTTCGGGGAGCGGGAGAGGTTGAGGGGTTAAATTCCCGACCTTGTGATATATTCAATACGATTAAAATTGGTGTTGAACTTTGGATAT
>Ga0255425_1098_pt1 | contig 19731 bp, 19 predicted proteins | sample ANMaggSeSYBR02G4_FD_182640 | JGI IMG/M metagenome (GOLD analysis project Ga0255425, IMG submission 182640) | Sediment cell enrichment communities from methane seep in Santa Monica Basin, California, United Staets - ANME aggregate JGI... | ecosystem: Environmental > Aquatic > Marine > Cold seeps >... | reverse complement strand
ACTGTTCCATATGAGACAGTACTTTGTTATCCATTTGAATAATTAAACTGCGCCTGAATTATAATAGAGATCAAGCAATTCCCCTCATAATAAACGATAATTTCATCACCCCGGCGCAGGATATAACATATCATGACACAGGAAAGAAAATTCCAGGTAGGCGTCATCGGGGCAGGCACATGCACCCCAGAGGAAGCACAAGCCGCCTACATAGTCGGCCAGGAGATCGCCAGGCGGGGTGCAGTACTGGTATGCGGGGGCCTGGGAGGCGTAATGGAAGCTGCCTGTCAGGGTTCAAAGGATGCCGGCGGGACAACAGTGGGGATAGTGCCCACCTCCCGCAAAGAGGATGCCAACCCTTACGTGGACATAGCAATAGTAACAAACATGGGCCATGCCAGGAACGCCATCGTAGTCAGCTCATCAGACATCTTGGTAGCAGTGGCAGGAGAATACGGTACATTGTGCGAGATCGCCCTGGGCCTGAAAATGGGAAAAACCATTGTGTCACTTGCAGGCGGATGGGACATTAAAGGAGTGGTAACGGCAAAGAGCCCCCGGCTTGCCGTGGATACAGCCTTTAAGATTCTTCTTCAATAACGGCATATACCCACTCGTTCAGCGAGTAGCAGGTTTCAGGGGCACAATCCAGGGTACAACCAGTACAGGGGCTGAACTTACCCTTAGCAAGAAGTTTAGTATGTTTCTCACCGGGACCGGAAAATGTTAGGGGATACAACCTGAAAGTGTTCCTGCCCTTGGCTAGTTCAGGCTCCCTGCGTATCAGGTGTTTTTTCATCAGTTTACTAACAAGCCTTGAACACTTCTTGCTATCTATCCCAAGGCTTTTCCTGACATCACTCTGCAGGATGCCTTCCCTGTTGGATTTAATCAGTTCGATCATTACTTCTTCTGACATGAAAGTACAACACACCACCTTTTTATGTTCAACATTGACCAAAAACCCTAATTCTCAATCGGATTGATGATAATAATATTGTTACCACGCAATACCACAGATCCCAGGGAAGTAGATTTTTCACCGTTAACGATCTCAACCGTACTTGTTAAGTGCATATTTAGATATTCATCGGCGCTTTCTAAAGTGCCTTCCAGGATGTGCTTGCCCCCTTTCACTTCAACCTGGATTTTCTGACCTATTAAAGATTGTACTTTCTTAGTTGGAAACAAAATTAAATCCTCGTTTTATTTTGTAAGGTACCTATTTGTGGGGTTCATACTTCAATTTTTGCATTTACATAGTGTGGCACTTACCCATTAGTCATCGGTTAAGGAGTTTGACAGAGTCGGTATGTATTATTTTCAAAAAGACCAATGATTTTATGCGATTCTCAAATTTAATTTAAATCGAACACGGATGACACGGATTTGACGGATTTATTTATTATCCGTGCACATCCGTGTCATCCGTTCAATCCGTGTTCCATTACAATATTACTCTTAACCGATGACACATGGGCACTTACCTTATAGAATGTCAATACCTGAGAGCACTGCACTTCGACGGGCCGTAAACTGTATAGAGGGTAGTAATTCCTCACCGTGTTTCTTCACATGTATTTTATAATCCTCAATTGCTTTGTCAAAATCCGGGGAGACAGTTACTTTATTTCCTGAATAGTTGTCCGTGCCGCGTTCCAGCCATTTCAAATGTGTACGCACCCACTTATCCGGAACTGGTATATTCCGGCTAACAAGCTCCATAGTTATCTCTTCAAACCCTGATCCTTCCAGCCACCTGGATATCTCATCAAATTGGTGTAAATATAACATCCCCAGCTTCTCAAGAATCCCAAGCAGCATCAAATGTGATGACTGGGCCTTATTGGTGGGTTTCAGCGACCAGACCATTGATGCAAACCTGCCGTTCTCTTTCAATATACGATTTACCTCTTTAAGTAGTCCAGGGACTTCGCCTGGCTGGATGTAGTTCACGGCATGGTATGAGAAGATAATATCAAAGCAATTTCCCTTGAAGGGCTGATGGTTGTAGTTTGTGACTACGGGGGCCACTTTATTTGATGTGCTGCGTATGCCCCGGGCCTGCCCGGCATCTGGAACAGCAGCAGCTACGGCTGTTTCCACACTTTTTGCAACCTGGCTTGCCGTAATATGATCCGGGCCTATGTTCAACACTTTCATATCAGGACCCAGACCAGTGCGTGTTACAAATGCATCCCGGTCATATACTGCGTATGGCATCTATTGAAGCTAATAGCAAACAATATGTTTTAATCTTGCGTTTTGGTGATTTTTCAAATTAATCGTGAAAATTATTTAGGAAACTTTAAGTTAGATTGATAGGAAGTCACATTCCTACAAAACCCTTTTTGTACTGGTCAGTACAAGGATTGTAAAGAATGTGGAAGATACGCGTAGACCACATCAACTATCAATTACATTGGAGGATGGGAATAAATGCATAAAGAAGAACTAATCCAGCTTCACACTCTAATGACGCAGATGAAAAAGTACTTTGAAGAAAATGGATCGGACAATGGTTTTAGTATTTATGATAACTTGGGTATAAGTCCGGTTCATGTTCATAGGAGTAAAGCTGAGCATAAACATGCCATTTTTGTTTTGGGTAGCGAAATTGCAAGTGTGATTTCAGATGACGAATTTTCAGGTACTGGAAGGACGTCTGCACGAATGAACCAGCTTGCAGAAAAGGCGCAAAGTGAGGTAAACCTGTAAAGTAGATAACCAATTAATAAATATTTATTGTAAGTTTATATATAATATTTATTCTATATTTATATATTATTGCCATTTTACAGGAACAACATTTTAGTTATTTACTGGAAAAAGGTTCTACTTTATAGTAGTCCTTTTTTCATTTTTTTTCTTAAATCATCCGGGAATTGTTCGAAAATTATTTCAGTCAATACAACCCTTATAGAGTTTTTACTTTATAATTTGGATTTGATGCTTGATGCATGATATAAAATTGGAAACGACCGCCCTGGTCCTGACAGCCGAGATATATAACAGGACCAAGGATTTGATAGCAGACGACCTTCCCTCTGAACTAAGGAAATACTACTGGGACATAAAGGAAAAAACGGTACTAAGGCCTATGAATGTCACTGCCAGGGACCTGGAAGAACTTCTTGATATTCATGACCCCCAGGAGATTGCAAGTTTTTTACCTTTTATGGAATATGAAGAGTTCGGGCAGAAAATAAGACTTACCGTCTTTGACATCGCTGCCAAATGGCTTGCAAAACAGGAGCATGCAGCCGAATATATCAAGAACAATCCGGTGCTTGCACATTTTTATGAAAATTATGATTCCCTTGATGTAAGTTATGAAGCAGCAATCGGACAAAATGAGCCAAAAGAGGTCAGCAGGCAGTGGGTTGATTCACTTATAGCGCATATCAGCACTGAAAAGGATACTGAAAACCTACTTAAACTGGTACATATAACTGTGCCTGAGGAGATTGACCAGACCCTTGATAAGCTGGTACTTAACCAGGACCAGAAGGACGAAATGGAAAAGATGGTCAAGGCCATACAGTTCAAGGACTACCTGAAAAGGATAGGTCTTCTAGAAGTAGGAAAACTATTATTCGTGGGCCCACCAGGCACTGGCAAGACCTCTACTGCCAGGGCCATGTCAGCCAAATTGAAACTGCCATTTTTAGAGGTCAGGCTATCCATGATCACAGACCAGTACCTGGGTGAGACTGCCAAGAACATCGACCGGGTGTTCGACCTGGCAAAAAGGATGAGTCCGTGTATCCTGTTCATTGATGAGTTCGATTTCATGGCCAAGACCCGCTCATCTGACGAAAACGCAGCCCTGAAACGGGCCGTGAACTCCTTGCTTAAGGCCATTGACGAGATCAGCCTGGTAAAGCACGGGGTCCTGCTTATCGGTGCCACTAACCACCCACAACTCCTGGACAATGCCGCTTGGAGAAGGTTTGATGATATTTTAGATTTCCCGCTGCCAGATAAGGAGATGCGCCAGGATATCCTGAATATTATCATAAGTGAGATCGAGGGGGAGTTCGATACTGAGGAGATCGCAGCAATAACTAAAGGTTATTCAGGTTCTGATCTGAAATTGGTAATTAGGGAAAGTGTCTTAAACGCCCTGATGACCGACCGTATGACATTGAACCAAGACGACCTGATCCGGGCAGTAGGCGAGTTCAACAAGAGGACTTCATTGAAATACATAGCTGAAGAAGAATTATGAAAGTCATACTGCTGGGTACAGGGGATGCTATCGGTACACCTAAGATCGGATGTCATTGCCCCACCTGCCAGGACGCACTTGACGGGGGTCCCAGCCAGAGACTCAGGTTCTCGGTATTAGTGGAGGGACCGGAGGGGAAGGTGCTGGTAGATACCAGCCCGGACCTGAGATACCAGATGATATCCCACGGACTGGATCATGTTGATGCCGTCATCTGGACCCATGCCCACTATGACCATTATGCGGGTTTTGGTGATTTCCACCGTGTCCAGAACCATGTTCCTGTATATGGGCTGAAAGATACCCTGGAGTATATCCTGCAATACCTGGGATTCCTGAAACCTGTGAGGAATGAGATAATGCCTCTGGAACCTTTCAAATTAGCGGGTCTTGAGTTCACCCTGTTCCCTGTCAATCACCCGCCATTAAAGGAATCGGTGGGTGTTATGATCCGGCAGGGCACTCGTAAAGTAGTGATTACCGGGGATACAAACGAGGATATACCCAAGGCCAGCCAGGATATCATACGGGATGCAGACCTGATGATAATAGATGCTATCGTTCCCCCTGGCATCAACCTTGTTAAACACTTGAACGCCAAGCAAGCTGCCGAACTTGCCAGACGACTCGGTGCCAGGGAAGTGGTGTTCACCCATATCAGCCACATGTTCCCACCCCACGAGGAGGCCGTCAAAGAATGGCCGCTGGGTGTGGATGGCATGGAGTTTTTGATCTGATTGAAAACTGTTGAAAATGAGGGGAGCTGGCCGACCACCTGCCTGAACTACCGCGCCTTTGAATTGAGCGGCGGGGAGCAGCAGATGGTGAGTATTGCCAGGGCGCTGGCCAACAGGCCCGACATCCTACTGGCTGACGAGCCCACATGTGAGGTGGATACAATGACCAGGGACCTTATCATCGGCATCTTGCGACGGCTGTCTGATGGCGGGCAGACTGTGATAATCGTGACCCACGACCCCTGGGTGGCAGAGCGGACAGACCGGGTGATCACGCTGGTGGATGGGAAGGTAGTAAGTTGAACGCTGGGGCGTTTTTTTGCGGTGCAGTAGTCTATAATAAATATATTTCAACAGGCATGGCTGCACCCTCACCACATATATTCGATATACCACCGGCGGGGCCTGGAGCATTGTGAGCAGCACGGCGGGCAGGTGTATCCATTGGGACGGGCAGGGTGCGGTCAGTGAAGATAGAGCAGCCCCCGGTGCGATAACACTAAGGCAGCACCGAGTTTTATCGGATTCGTATCTTTATCTATCTATTGATTCACTGCAATTTTATTAACCGCAGATACACACAAATAAATGCAGGTATAACTTTTATTTTATATTAAAACAGCCATAGCCCTCGCCGCAATCCACTCACCATACATCCTCACATCTGGAGCTTAATCCGGGCAAATTGTTTTGAATTAGATACCAAGATTTAAATACGTTTGTTATAATTTTACATGCATGAAACTCCTGGTAACAGGCGGCGCAGGGTTTATCGGGTCGTGGTTGTGCGAGCGGTTGGTTGAGATGGGAGAGGTTGTGTGTCTGCATAATTTTGATTCGTATTACAGTCCTCAAGCCAAGCGAAAGAATATCGAGCCGCTGATCGAACACCCGGATTTTAAACTTGTTGAGGGAAGTATACTGGATAGGGAGCTGCTTGGCAGGGTGTTTGTGGATGTGGATTATGTGTTCCATAATGCAGCGCAGGCCGGGGTGCGGGTGTCGGTGGAGAATCCTGGCAAGACGCATGAGGTGAATGTGACTGGTACGCTGAATGTCCTGAAAGCTGCTGTGGATTGCGGGATTCGGGCGCAGAGCTGAGATTTGAATGAGGAGGGTGTGGATTTTCGTTTAATGTTTGCATCCTTCTACGTGGAGTTGGTGGGATGCGCCGCACTTTGCGCGTGAGACGGTGCAGCCGCTGCGCCCGCATCTTCTTAAAGCAGGTTGCTGATGCGGGGCGGTTCAGTTGGTTGGAGTGGATGAGAGCAACGGGCGAGTTAATATTGTAGACGGGGGTGCGATTTGAGGTTCAGGATCTTATGAGTACAACCATGGATCAGTGTTCTTCAAAGTATCTTTCAGAAATAGTTTGAAGAACTCCACCATACCAATCTCTAGAGACAGAGATTTCCTTTATCGAAACCAAGGCTTCCTGCTGAGATAATATGTTGAGATCATAAAGCAGGCGTATTACAAAAACAGATGTCAATGCCTTCACATTTGTTTGAGATTTTATGTATGGCAAAGATTTAACATCATCTGTAATGATATAGTCATACTCACCTGATTCTGACAATGTCAGAATTTCGGCTTCACCTCTGTCAATGTTTTGAGTATGTTCTTCTCTGGCTGGCATAGATATTACAGTAATGATGCCGCTTTCAACTAATCTCAGAACATCTCTTGCAGATTTGCCGTGCACATCATCGAATTCAGCGATGTCTTTTAATTCTTCACAGACACCTTTTGAAATAGAAAATTGAATATATTTTGAAGCCAGATTCACAAGATGTTTAATTTCAAGCGATACCAGTGCGCTGGTATCTGCCAGAATTGCAATCACTCTTTTAACCTCTTGGCAACAATGTCTGCTTCCTTGAACGATTCTAATATTGTTTCTTTATATATCCGCAGTCGTTCAGCCTCTTTAACCCCGAGTAAAGCTTTCAGGGATTCGTAACTAATTTTATCAGCTGCATATCGGGATGCCGATTGTTTCTTTATATCTTTTAGTTCAAGCTCCTCGCGAATGGAATCTGAAATCACATTTTTTATGTACTCTCCCGCACTTTCAAAGTGTTCACTTGCCACAGCACCGACCTTCAGATATGTATCATAAGGAAGTTCTACTTTTATTGATTTAGTCTGCATATCCAATCACATCAATATGGTTTTTGTTTAGATATAGATAGATGGTTTTTGTATCTTTGTGAATTATGTATGTATAATAGATATCATAAATAAATATCATAAGTAACTTTATTTTCTTATTTTTGTATATGGATGGAATTGTAGATAAAGATGTTTGAAGTTATGACATACAATATATTACTGTTATCCTTGGAATGACGCTGATCGCATCTGCAGCGCATTTTGATCCCGCCTTTTTTTGAAATATTTCGCCGAGGCGGCGCACTTTGTGTTGTGGAAGTGGATACAAGCCGTGAACAGGTCATGTGCATCAAGGAGAACACATGTGCAGAAAGCAGGCAGGCTGGAATCATTTCGTTATCATTGTTCCAAACTTTCTTAAATCCACAAGGCTGGCTGCCACACTGCCGCCCTGACGGGCTGCGGTGGCAGGGAAAGTGCAGATGCTGGTGCGGCGGCGGGAGGAGGTCGAAGTATGAGAAGGGAGTGGAGCTGAACATCATTTTAATGTGGACCACAGATGGACGGCTGCCATTAAGTGTTTCACCATAAAGAGCACAAAAATCGCAAAGATATTGTAACCTTAACTTTGCGTCTGTTGTGTCCTTTGCGGTGCAGTATTTCATAAATATTATATTTCAACAGCCATACCCGCCACCGGCAGCAATCACCAACAACCGAGGCCAACGCCCGCACACACCTCTAACAACCCATGCTCAGCGCATATGTGAAAAGGAAAGAGGCTGAAATTATTTTAATTTTATTATTAACCACAGATAAACACAGATGAACACAGATAACGGCAAGTATGGATTTAAAATTTGATTACATAGTGGAAATTCAAGTATAATCTAATTTCAGCTACAATATCTACGTTCATTTGCGTTCATCTGCGGTTTGAAACTCGCACGAATCCACTAGGCTGGCGGGCGGCAGGTGCCGGTTTACTTAAAGTTTCCAATGATACTTATCTCAGGGAACTATCCAAATTAAAATCCCTTGGCTTAATTGATAAAAAAGGCGTTGCTGGAGGTACCTATTATGTCTTTAGATAATGCGGTGTAAATGCAGTGCAAATGCCGTGCAAACTCATCGAGTAAACGCTCATTCCGTTTGCTTTTATCAGCGATAGGAAAGCATGATATACTTTTTGACATGTTCAAGAAATTGGAAATTTCAGACAGGATAAACATGATTGACAGGAAACGATCCAATCTTGTGTATCCTGTAAATCCTGTTAAAAGATTTGATTGAACTAAGAAAATTACCTATATCGATATCGAAACGCATTTATAATTTCCTATACGTTCAAAAAAGGCATTCTCTAAAGTCGCCAATTTTATACAACGAAATATAACCGGTGATATCATACATGATTCTGGCTGTACGTTTCGGGCGTACAGGAACGAATGTGTGAAGGATCTTGATTTGTACGGTGAAACCCAACAGGTACATTCCGGCAATGCTGCTGTGGAAAGGGTGCCGGATCGCCGAGGTGAAGGTGAAACATCACCAACGAAAATACGGAACAACAAAGTACAACTGGCGCAGGATTGCTGAGGGGTTTTATATACCAAGATTTAAATAACCTTATTATACTTTTACATACATGAAATTCTTGGTCACGGGCGGCGCCGGGTTTATCGGGTCGTGGTTGTGTGAGCGGTTGGTGGAGATGGGAGAGGTTGTGTGTCTGGATAATTTTGATCCGTATTACAGCCCACAAGCCAAGCGAAAGAATATCGAGCCGCTGATCGAACACCCGGATTTTGAACTTGTTGGGGGAAGCATACTGGATAGGGAGCTGCTTGACAGGGTGTTTGCAGATGTGGATTATGTGTTCCATAATGCAGCGCAGGCCGGGGTGCGGGTGTCGGTGGAGAATCCTGGAAAGACGCATGAGGTAAATGCGACTGGTACGCTAAATGTCCTGAAAGCTGCTAATGATTGCGGCGTTCGTAAGGTGATCAATGCATCTTCATCTTCAGTCTATGGAAAAGTCTCATATCTTCCGTTTGATGAGGAGCATCCAAATGTGCCGGTATCACCCTATGGGGCGTCAAAACTTGTTGCAGAGCATTACTGCCGGGTGTTCAGTGAACTCCATGATTTGGAGACTGTATCGCTCAGGTACTTTTCTGTGTTCGGCCCGAGGATGCGGCCGGACTTGGCAATCAATATCTTCACCGGAAAGGCCCTGAACAATGAACCCATCGAGATATTCGGGGATGGTGAGAAAACACGCGATTTTACGTTTATTGACAATATTATTGATGCGAACCTGCGGGCGATGGAACGCGGGAGCGGAGTTTATAATATCGGTGGTGGGGAGCGAGTTAGCATCAATGGGCTTGCTGAGAGGATCGTGGAAATTGTTGGGAGTGAATCCGGAATTTTTTATAGTGAGTCTGTTAAAGGAGATGCAGAACATACCTGGTCTGATGTCAGTAAGGCGTGCAGGGAACTTGGATATGAGCCTGAAGTTGGGTTGGATGAGGGATTGAAGAGATATGTGGAATGGTATGAGGAGTCTAATTGATGGAAAATAAAAATGAGATGATTTCGGTAGTGGTTCCTGCATATAATGAAGAAAAAGGAATCTCGAAGGTGCTTACGGACATTAAGACAATACTTGATGACACTCACTTGCAATATGAGATTATTATTATTGATGACGGGTCATCAGATAAAACGGCTGAAATCGTACAAAAACATGATTTTGTCAGATTGATCCAACATCCTGTCAATCGCGGATACGGTGCGGCACTGAAAACCGGGATCAAATCTGCAAACGGGTATTGGATTTTAATAACGGATGCGGATGGCACGTATCCAAATGAATATATCCCGGAATTGCTTAAATATTCTGATGAATATGATATGGTGGTTGGCGCACGAACCGGTGAAAACGTTAGCATTCCCTTGTACAGGAGACCTGCTAAACTCTTTTTGACAAAACTTGCGAATTATCTGGTTGGAACCAAGATACCAGACCTTAATTCCGGGATGCGGTTGTTTAGAAAAAAGGATTCAATGAAATATTTCCATATATTGCCATCCGGTTTTTCATTTACGACTACGATAACTTTATCTTATCTTAGCGATGGTTTTTTAGTGAAATATGTTCCAATCGATTATCATGAACGACATGGTTCATCAAAGATCAAACCTTTTAAAGATGGTATGAATTTCATTCTGTTGATTCTCAAGGCGATAACTTATTTTAATCCGCTGAAAGTGTTTTTACCTATTAGTTTTATCATGCTTTTAGCAGCAGCATTGTTATTTTGGTATACTGCATTTGTGGTTGGAAAGCTGGCAGATATTTCAGTGATTGTTTTAATCGTAGCATCAATCCAAATCGGATTATTTGGATTACTTGCGGATCTAATTGTGAAAAGGAGTGAACACTAAATGAGAGTGTTATTGATCAACCCTCCAATTGACAATATGATTACTACAAACATACCAACATATGTTGATGAGGAACGAGGGTATAACCCGCCTCTTGGCATCATGTACATCGCCTCATATGCTGAAAAAAATACGGATCACACGATTGAAATATTGGATGTTTTAGCAGAAGAACTTGATTACAAAGGAGTCGAGGAAGAAGTTCGAAAACGAAAGCCAGATGTGGTGGGAATTACGGCAATGACATTCACGTTAATTGATGTAATTAAAATAGCCAAGATAATAAAAAAAGTAGATGACGAGATTAAAATCGTGCTTGGTGGACCACATGCTCACATTTATCCAAATGAAACAATAAACATTCCCGAAATTGATTTTTTAGTATTGGGGGAAGGTGAAATAACTTTCACGGAATTAATCCAAAACATTGATGATTATGATAATTTAAAATATGTTAAGGGATTGGTGTTTAAAAATGAGGGGGAAATTATCAATACAGGGCAAAGAGATTTTATTGAAGATCTGGATTCAATTCCATTTCCTGCTAGACATTTAACCAAAGTAGGATTATATAAATCATTGTTGGCAAGACGTTCTATTGTAACTACTATGATGACTACTCGTGGTTGTCCTTATAAATGTATTTTTTGCGATAGACCGCACCTTGGTAAAGTATTTCGAGCAAGATCCGCTGAAAATGTTGTACGTGAGATGGAAGAATGTGTTGAAATGGGAATTAATGAATTTATTTTGTACGACGATACTTTTACTATTGACCGACAACGGGTTTTAAATGTATGTGAACTCATTGAGAATAAGAGGCTTGATATCGGGTGGGATATTCGAGCACGTGTGAATACAGTAGACAAAGAAATGCTAATTAAACTAAAAACTGCTGGATGTGAACGCATTCATTATGGTGTTGAAAGTGCAAATCCAGATATATTAAAGCTACTAAATAAAGGCATAACAATTTCTCAGGTGGAAAAGGCATTTGAAATGACAAAGGAAGCAGGAATTGAAATCCTTGCATATTTTATGATTGGCTCACCAACTGAAACAAGAGAGCAAATCCTGAATACAATAAATTTTGCAAAACAATTAAAACCTGATTACGTTCATTTCTCGATAACTACGCCGTTTCCTGCTACGCAGTTGTATTATATGGGCATGGAACAAGGTGTGTTTGAAGAAGATTACTGGAAAGAGTTTGCTATAAATCCAGCAGAAGACTTTATTCCTCAACCATGGGATGCTGTACTGAGTAGAGACGAATTAATGGAACTGCTTGAATATGCGTATAAAAGTTTCTACATCAGACCAAGTTATATATTTAAAAAAATGATGAAAGTTCGGTCGGCTGGTGAATTTGCAAGGAAAGCAAAGGCTGGATTGAAGTTGCTGAAGTAGATGCGAACAGTGAGGTGTGTTTTTATGACGGATGCAAATATACCACCAAAACAGAAAGGAGTTTTATCCAAAAATTATCATGTTCAACGAGAGAATAAATACGCTGCCAAGTATCGTCTCAAACGAAGGTCTAACGAAGTATTAAGAGCAATAAAAAGGTACACGAAAGAACATCAATTATCATTGCTGGACATTGGGACGGCAGACGGACTAATGCTTAAGAACTTTGAGAATCAACTAGATTTAAAACCATCAATCGGTGTTGATTATTCATCCGAATTGCTAAAATTTGCTAATTCTACTAAGAGTTTTTTTATTCAATCTGATGCTGCCAGTCTACCTTTAAATGATGATTGTTTTGATGCAGTGATCGCATGCGCAATAATTGAACACGTTCCAGATGCTGGAGCAATGATCAATGAATGTCATAGAGTTTTAAAACCGGGGGGGTTACTTATCATTACAACTCCAGATCCATTTTTTGAGCAAATTGCAACAAAGGTAGGACATTTGAAAGAGGATGATCATAATGAAACATTTAATCTAAAAAAACTTGATATTTTATTTCAGTTTTACGGATTCGATATATTGGAGGCGGAAAAATTCATGATTTCGCCAATTGGATTTCCATGGGAGTATTTTATTGAAAAATATATGAAACAATGCCGATTAGGTTTTTTACTTCTTAATCAAATAGCAGTAGGCAGAAAAATCTAATTTTTCTTATGCATAAAAGGAATTCCTGTAATCGAAGGAATCCAATACCTAATTAGCGAAAATAGAATTCCTACGCTTAATAATTGATTTGCTTGGGCATACTCTGAGAATAGTAGAATAATCGCAGCATCACGGGTGCCCATGCCCCCTAACGTCACAGGTATTAGGCCTACAAATATTGCAATAGGCACATTAGCCATTGTGAACAAAAAGGGAATATTAATGTGCAAAGCATAAAAAAATAGTACAGTCTGAAACACTGCCAGTATCCATGATACAAAGGACAGCAATAATACAACATAAAATGCTTTCCTATTTTTTGTCAATGAACTCATTGAATGTGTCATGTTCTGCAATTTGCTATTCCATGAATCTTTGATAAGTGGAATCTTCAGATTGCTATTTGATATAACAACTAACAATCCTGTTACTACTAACAGGACAGGTGTCAGAATCACCAGAAATTCAATTTTAAAATAAAATATACTCCCAATAATTGAGATAATAATCAATGATAACACATCAAATACACGCTCAGTGAACACGGTGCCAATTGTAATACTCATTGGGATTTCATCCTTGAGATAATACGCTTTGATTACGTCTCCCGATTTCGATGGGGTGATGGATGTAAGAGGAAGAGCTACCATGAAGATATTGAAGCAACGCCAGAAAGGAAGGGGGTGACCTGTGACTTTGAGGATTATCTGCCATCGAAATACAGCAATTGGTACTATTAGTGCTAATACTAAAATGGATGCTAATATGTAAACGAGGTTGGCGCTTGACAGAACTTGTATGACTGATTTAGCGTCTATTTGGGTGAAGAGGAGGTAAAAAATAAACAGCGTGATTACTGTAACTAACAAAGGTTTGAGTATTTTTTGATACATATTCACCTTTATGATGCTGAATTGTTATTTGGCATTTTCACTATTATTTTTGGTTCTCCCCAGTATGCCCAATCATAACTACAATCATCGTTCGGTCCACAAGTAGTTATGAGAGTGAAATTATTAGATTCATAGGAATCAATGGGAATTTCATACGTCATCCATTTTCTTTCAGTTAAATTCCGTTTTGGATCAAGATAATGCTCAAAAATGTATATATCATTTTGTTTTATTTTAAATACTGCACCATCACTTTTTTGGTAGACATCACCGTGTAATCCAATACTGAATTTCAATGAACTGTTTTCAGTTACATTAATCTCATTTAAAAAAATCATTGTTTCTTTTGAGTTTTCAGGGTGCTCAAAAATACTAACTTTAACATCATCTTTTATTGACATGAAATTTTCATAACCACTGTAAATAAATTTATGAGACTCATTCATTTTAATCCAGACAATTGGATTATTTGAAATTTTAATATAAGATTCATTCAATAAAAATTGATTTATGTCTTTTCGATTAAAATTTGAATCTTTATATGCTATTGCTTGGTATATGACAAATTTTGGTTTATATATTTTTATTTTGTCTAAATCGGGGGGGTTAGTAATTTTTTGTATGTTGGTAGATTCTAAATAATAGGGTATGGTAAGTACGTGACTATTTGCTATATAATCATATTGATTAGTATTTTGATTAATATAATTTGCTAAATTATAGCTGTGTGGATTCGATCCCTCATGGATCTGTATTAATGTGTTTGCTGAAAACAGAATGATTATACAAGTCAACAAAAGTGATATAAAATATCCCTCTTTACCGTAGTTAAATATCTTTGACAATACCACTCCAGCAGTAATACTCACCCCTGGAAGAATATAAAACATTTGCCATGTGTGGACAAAAGTGGATTGAGGAAAAAGGAATATATATAGCACCCCAACATAAAAAATAATTATTAGCATTAACTCATTTTGAAATTTATTAATTGTACCAGATAGTGATCTTATTATATCATTATTGATTGCAAATTTTTTCCTAAACTGTTTGCCCGTTTTAATTACAAAATATATTATATATGTACCCGAAATTAAAGGTACTATCGACATATACTTCCACAATCGTGCAATTATTCTAGCATACAATTCTTCATTTAAAAAATAATCAAACCCTTGTCTATGGTTTGCATGGGTAAACCACCATCCAATGTTTCCAGTCATTTTATTAATTATGTAAAAGTAAAACATTGACATACCAATACCGGTCAATAACAAACCCATAGTCGAAATAATCTTTCTTTTTGTTATTATTGAATATAAAAGCAACAACGGCAATAACAAATAAAATGGCCAATCAGACATTGATCCAAATACAATCCCAATAATTGCTAAAACATAATTATTTATTTTTGAATCTTGAATCCAGCAAATATAATTATAAGCAACAAATAATATGAAAAATAAAGTTACAACTTCAAAATTTACGATTCTGCCAAAATATGATGACATGGGCATAAAAGTAAATACAATACATGAAAATAATGCTACTTTTTTATTGAAAAGCTTTTTTGATATAAAGTATATTAAAATAAAATTTAATAGTGAGAATAAAATGGGAACAAGTCTGGCACTAACCTCGGAAACTCCAAACAAATAAAAACTACCCGCAATTAAAAGTGGAACCAGTGGAGGATGATTCAGGTGATATAAATTGTCCCCTTCTAACACAGACGTTACAGATAAAAAATTCGTTTGTTTTAGGCCATAGTTTAAATGATTCAAAGCAATTTTTTCTTGAAATCCAATCTCCCATTCTTTGGAATACGGTTCACTTATCCCAATAGTCAAGATTGAAAGAAAAATAATGAATGACAACCCTATCAAAAATATATGGATTCTATGATTCATAAAATCTACAATCCTTTTATCCAGTCCCATGTCTTATTTACTCCGTCACTCAATTCCGTGGTAGGCCTCCACCCAGTAGTATTTTGAATTCTTGAAATATCCAAAACTATTTTTGGAATATAGGTGCCACTATTTTCTGTATAATAAGGCAATATTTTTTGGCCAACGACATCAGACATAATATCAATTAACTCGTTAAGTGATACACCGTATCCGCTCCCAACATTGAAAACTTTCTCATTTGTTTTTTCCTTGAATATTGCTAACGTCGCATCAACTGCATCCTTGACATAAATATAATCCCTAACCATAGACCCATCCCCATAAATCACAGGTTGTTCGCCATGTTTGATCTTATTTAAAAAAATCGGAATTACGCCTTGTTTTCCAGATGGGTTTTGTCTTTCACCATAAGGATTTGAATACCTTAAAATTGTATAATCCATCCCATGTACTTGATTAAAATAATGCAAATACTTCTCAATTGTCAATTTTGATATTGCATAAGGGTTGATTGGATTTAGTTGGTCGGTCTCCTTCATTGGAACTCCTGTTGAATCACCATATATAGTCCCACCTGATGATGGAAAAATTATTTTCTTTACATTATTCAACACAGCATTTTGAAATAATTTTACTGACCCAATAATATTTGATTCAATGTCACATATAGGGTTCTTTATTGCTGTTGCAGGAGTTGTTGTAGATATATAATGAAATAAAAAATCTATATCTTTTAATGCATCACATACATCATCTTCATTCCAAAAATCTCCTTTGATAATTTCAATTTTGTCAATTATTGCATCTAAGTTCTTAGTCCCACGTTTGAAATTATCAAAGATTTTAACATCATATCCAGCTTTAACTAATCCTTCTGCAAGATGTGAACCAATAAATCCATTTCCACCTAAAACTAAGCATCTTAACATTTGTTATCACCCATAAATAAATAGTAGATATAATTGTATATGTTTTTCTAACTTATTAGGCTTGAATAAACCATTTCATACTCAAAAGCTTCTTCTTCAATCCTTGGAGGGTGTCGGATTCTTGCTTTCATTTCATTTAGGATTGTAGGGTCCTCTCCAATTTTTTGTAGAATTTCTGCTAAGGAATGTGCATTTCCAGCCTCAAATACAAACCCATTTTCGCCATCATTTATTACTTCAGTCATACCACCCAAATCAGAGACGATTGCAGGGACATTGTGAGCCAATGCCCTTAATAGAATAAGTGGAGAATTTTCCCACCAGATCGAAGGAACTACCAAAATATCAATTTCATCGAGAATTTTTGGCATTTCTTCGTAGTTGTAAGAACCACAAAATTCAACCCGATTATCTTTAACAGAACTTTTGAGCGTATTGTAATAATCTACTTCATTAAAATAATGCCCATAGATTTTTATTTTAATATTATTTATTTTAGCTTCATTAAAAGCATTCAAAAGCACATGAGCACCTTTGTGAGGCAAAAGTGTACTTAAAAAACCAAAAGTAATTTCACTTTTTTCTGAGTATTTTCTTGAATTTCGCCGGACATTAGCATAATCTTTGCCAAATCGTATTAATTTAATATCGCTTGAAAAATTGTTAAACTCAAACATCTGCTTTAAAAAATTCGTTGCCGAAACGACGCAATCAACTGATTGGAAGTATTCATATGCATCATCATATCTTTGTATGAGCCCATCTTTCCATATATTGCCATAACATTCTGTTATACATTTCTTACCTTTCTCAGGTGTATTACACAACACTCCTTTTTGTGTTACAGCTATGCCTCTTGGACACATTAACCAAAAATCAGTTAATGTTAAAACGGTGGGAATCTGTCTCTTTTCTGCAACTCTTAAAATCGACCCAATTCTCATAGGGTGACAAATGTGGAGTATATCTAATTTTTCTTTTGAAAATATATTTTCCAGAACTTTTTCCATTTCAGAATTAAAAATCGTAAAACCTACATCTTGTGGAATTATCTTATGCTTAATTGAGATGACCGAGACACCTTGGAATTCATATTCCTTAATTAAAAAATCACCATTTTGTTTAAAGCCATCATTGTCGGTAATTCCATAAGTAAGAACTTTTACAGTATGTCCCAACCTTTGCATTTGTTTACACAAATTTAAAACAAGTCTTTCAGTTCCAGTATAATGATTGGGAAAAAATTGGTGTAATGCAAATAATATCCTCATTATAACCCCTCCGATAAAATACAATCTACAGTTAATGCATTTTCATTGATTTCCTCATTTTTGGATTTTAACAAATAATTATTAGCAAATGCCGAGCCAGACGCGATTGCAAATAATTTATAAAATGAATCTAAAAGCTCGGTATTTATTGAATTATAATTAGATTTTTTAATGTAATTATTAAGATGGTCTAACAAACTAAAATAAGATTGTACAAACAAATTATTTGGCTTAAATTCAATAGGGGCAAGTACTTTCTGGATTTCTATAAATAATTCATCTAAACTGTTGCAGCTATATTCTGATTGTTCAAAAGAATCTATATTTAAATTTTTATCAATTAAATATTTGAGTTTTGAAATTATATCCTTATCTCCATTAAATGATAAACTTTTTAATGTTTTCAGTGACGTATTTAATGCAGCATATAATGTCATAATGTGGTTAAACACATCATCTGTGTCGCAATCTGGAAAATAAACTGGGTCATATGATAATATCTTTGGTAAGATTTTATTGTCTACATAAGCTCTTTTAAGAAAATAAGATGAGAGTCGATTGTGGGAATGTATAACACCTACCGAATATAAAAATACTAATTTAAATTTATTTTCCAGTATTCTCAAGCCGAGTTCTAAATCTTCAGCATATTGAATTTTTTTGAACTTTAAATCGTTAAAAACATTCCTTCTTATTAAACAAGACACGTCTTCCAATCCTACAAGTTTTCTTTTATCAAGTGGTGATAAAGCATTAAAATTTTTGGTTGGAGTGGAGATTCTATCTTCAAAGAAACTCAGTGCCTTGTAATGGTTCCACAATGAAAAACAAGCAAATAAATCTGCATCACTTCTTGGAACCTGTCTGCATGTTACAGCGGCAATTCCTTCATCATCTTCGAGCACTTTCACCATACTGTGCAACCAGTAATCTCCAATGGGTATAGCATCTTGTACCATAAATAAAATATAATCCCCCGTGGCTTTTTCAGCACCATAATTTCGGGTTCCACCATGATTAAAATCTTCAGGTTTTATAGTGTAAACACGTGATCCATAATTTTTAGCCAATTCAATTGTTTCATCAGTCGAGCCACTGTCAACAATTATTATTTCAATTTCATGGATACCTTCCTGTGACCTGATTTTTTCGAGAGTATATTCAAAATCCGGACCTCCATTTTTAGTAGGGATTACTATCGAAACTTTTTTATCAATTGAGTTTGTATTTTCACTGGAAATGTCCACATGAGTGTCTAACTTTGGTAAATCAATCTTATTTTTATACAGAATTCTTTTTGAATTCCTGTAATTCTTATACTCCCACCATAAACTTCTCCAGCCTTCTCCAACAAGAATCCCACCACCTCTCAATCCTAGATCATACATCCCTCTTCGCCTTGTTCCATGAGGCAACACCCGTTCTACAAAACCACAGTGGAATTTCATCAACAATCGCCATACGATACTCTGTTGCATAGATTGCATTGCGTCGTTGAGTTCAGTAATCTGGGCGTCCCTGGCTTGTAGTGCGCCGTTGAGTTCAGTGATCTGAGTATCCTTGGCTTGCAGTGCACCGTTGAGTTCAGTGATCTGAGTATCTCTGGCTTGCAGTGCATCGTTGAGTTCAGTGATCTGAGTATCTCTGGCTTGCAGTGCATCGTTGAGTTCAGTGATCTGAGTATCCCTGGCTTGTAGTTGATGACCAAGCGCAATTTTATCCCCCAAATATGAATACAATTTTGTTGTCGCAACTACTTCCTTTTCCTCCATATTCAAGAAAACCAGCAGTTCCTCTGACACTTCTGCTCCAACTGCAAGCACGCCCAAACCATATCCATGTTTAAATTCAAAACATGGATAATGTTCTGCAACCTCTTCCCAAAACTTCCAAACTCCAAATTCCCTTTCATGCACATTTATATCATGAAGTAAAACAACACCATGTTGGCTCATTTTTGGCAACCATGCCTCAAAATCATGTTTTATTGCATCATACGTATGGCATCCATCAATATGGATAAGATCAATACTGCCATCTGAAAAATAATCTAATGCTTCTT
>Ga0255425_1096_pt1 | contig 19834 bp, 19 predicted proteins | sample ANMaggSeSYBR02G4_FD_182640 | JGI IMG/M metagenome (GOLD analysis project Ga0255425, IMG submission 182640) | Sediment cell enrichment communities from methane seep in Santa Monica Basin, California, United Staets - ANME aggregate JGI... | ecosystem: Environmental > Aquatic > Marine > Cold seeps >... | reverse complement strand
GGAATTAACGAACATCTCTGAAAATTATGAACAGGAATGGTCAGAGCAGATGGAGGATTTGCTTCTTGTTATCAAAGGATGTGTGGATGAAACGCGAGAAACGTCTGATTCTTTGACGCCCAGGCAGATTAAAGATTTTGAAACGATGTATGACTACATCACCAAAATGGGACTGGAAGAAAATCCACCTCCTTTGGATTTGGATACAAAACCAAAGAAGCGTGGTAGAAAGAAACAGACCAAACCGAAAAATCTACTGGACCGCTTCGTAGGCTATAAAGGCGATATTCTCAGGTTTATGTATGATTTTAATGTCCCTTTTGATAATAATCAAGCAGAAAGGGATGTCAGAATGATGAAAGTACAGCAGAAAATATCAGGTACTTTTAGAAGTGTTCAGGGTGCACTCTCTTTCTGCCGCATTAGAGGGTACATTTCTACTGTGAAGAAAAACAATCTTTCTGTTATTGATGCAATTGGAGCTGTTTTCAACGGAAAGCCATTTGTTCCATTTTTGGATAGTGTATAAGTGGATATTTTAGTTTCGGAACTGGAGAAACTAAATGAGTTGGTCGAAATTTGAGAAGGGCTGAATAGTTACTATATTTCTATCAATTACCAAGTAATCATAAACAACGATGTTACAAATTAGCATCTAAAAAAATAATTTACCATTAGATTTGAAGTGGATACAAAAGGAGCCTTAAGTTGAAGGTCTCAGCCCAAATAGAGACAAACTATAAATATGATATGGTTAGATTTTATTTTACATTATTTTGGTAAAAGTATGTTGAGTCAAAATAAATCATCTTCCTTTCATAGCAGGCAGAAAATTGGAGGCAAAATATGACAAATGAAACAGAAAAAACTTATAAAAATAGATATGGTACCCTGAAAGTTGTCACATTAAAAAATAAAAGAGGGGAGTCGGAATTACTTCCTTTAAGCTATAAATGCAATGATAATTCAGCGATGTTCACAAAAAAAGAAGGGACACCCATCATAAAATATATGACAAAAAAAGGGAAATTATCACTCACTCCATGGGGTTTTCAACTTAGATCCAGTACGAATATGCATCCTTATACTAAGAAAAATATAAGAAAATTTGTTGAGGCACTTCGGACAGATGAACAATTTCAAGAATCAATTTTCAAACTTCGCCAAGGGATGGTCAGTTCGTTTTTTGAATATTCTGCTAATAATAAATTTGTTCCTGCCGGTTCTTTTAGTAACGTTATATCAGATTTAGCTACTAAAAATTATGTCCCCGTTTTAGCGGGGAATATTATAAGTAAGAAAAATAGGTATTATGATTGCACAATTGAGGAACAGGTTACCACAATAACTGAAGAAATATATGATTGGGTTGACACAACTAAAAAAGCTCTGGATCAAGCCGTTGAATGTGAACTCAATTGTATTGAAAATAACAATACACTGGAAGCAGCAATTTGTGGAGTTGAATGTGCTAAAAGAACTTGGCATGATATTACAACTAGGTCATGGGAAGTAGTAAATACTCTCACTAGAGAGGTGGTAGAATATAAAGAAAATTGTGTTGCAATTGAACAAGATTTCGTTGTTCCTCCTATTGTTAGTGGGATAGGTAGGATACGTATAGATCTGTTAAAACCTGTCACCGAGACATTAGAATGTTTATTAAATGGAGAATGGAAGCTCACTAAAGTTAACGATATGAAATTTGATATAACAGATGTAGAGCTTTCAGGAGTGGGAGAGATTCCCCTGGCGATTACAGTATGCATGGACAGAAAGTGCCAAGAGAAACTTAAAAATCACCTAGGTACTCTTGGTTTATCTAATGCAATAACTGTTCTGGGTGGGGAAGCAGGTTTGATTGCATTGATCCAAAAGGAAGGATTGAAGGCTGGTGCAGTTGCACTTGCAGGAATACTTGGTATTTCCATAGCTGAACTTTACGCAATTCTTCTTGTAATGCTAGTTCTTATTGCATATCATTCATTAGCAATAGCTGGTCAAATTGTTATTTTAGATAGCTTGAAAAAAGTACCTAAGGGTATATGCCTCAATCATCCCACTTTCCCAATTATTACAACTGGAGCAATTAATCTAGCTCTGATGGCATGGCTTATAATACATGTACCTATAATTGTCATTCCTAGGGAATAAAGATGAAATTACTAATGCAAAAATGAGGTTATCTATGCCAAATGGAGATCCAAGAGGAATACCAGTCAATATAGACCCAAGAGGAATAGCAGTCAATATAGACCCAAGAATTCCACTAGGTCCCTTTTTTTCTGAGACAAAAATCAAAGTTGATGGGGCTTTTGAAGGAGGGGGAGCAAAAGGTTTTGCCTATCTTGGAGCTCTCGATGCTATTGCAAGGGCTGGAATTTGGTTTGATAGAGTCTCTGGATGTTCAGCAGGAGCAATCACAGCTGCTCTAATCTCTTCTGGCTATAGAGTTGAATCGAATTATAACATTAATCTAAGAAGTCCACCTCATGAATTACCACCAAATTATAGCAATTCACTTAACAAAATCATTATGGAGGATAATTATATTAAAATGTATGACCTCCCCCAAACAATATTAAATGATGAGATAAAAAGAAGTTGGACAAAAAAAATTATGGATAAATTATTTCCTGTAAATAATATAATCGGTCCATTAATGAATTTAAAAGAAAACGTTAGGGAATTGCGTATTGGCTTCAAGAACAATGACGAAAAAAATAAAAGTAGAAACAAAATTATTAAGTGGTTGAAAAAACGTGAAAATGTCCCACCATTGGGTCTTCATGAAGATATAGCTAAAATAATAGCAAATTTTATTGTTAATACCACTGATGTAATTATTTCTCCGGTTGGAAATGCTACGAGAGATGCAATTTTAACATTGTTGAATTTTATTCCACATGATATTAGCCATACTTTTCTTTCAGATCTTTATAGAACTAAGGAAGAAGATCCAGACCCAATAAAGGCAGCTAAACTTGTATTTCGTGAAGGTTTTTCAATATTAGAAAGGGGTGGAATTTTTACAGGAGACGCTTTTAGAGATTGGTTAGAAAATCATCTGCAAGCTCGTCGCAATTCCAATATTCCTGAAGAAGAACGAGTCAGTGGAGCAAGTGCGAATGGATATGTGGCTTTCAAAGACCTGCCAATGGATTTATGCATAGTTGCATTCTGTATAGATTGCCACGAAATAATTTATTTTTCCAAAAAGACTACTCCTGATTACTCCGTTAGTGAAGCAGTAAGACGTTCAGTTAGCCTGCCATTGGCATTTATTCCAAGAAGGTTGAATGAAGGACATCCCGGAACTATCCCTATGAATGATCCTTCTAATCTTAAAAGACATGAGAATCATATAATAGCAGATGGTGGTTTTCGTATAGATTTGCCCAGTTGGGTTTTTAGAGATACGCAAGGAAAGTATATGGATTACAATATAGATAAAATCCTTTTATGTATGAAACTTAATGAATTAAAGGCAATGCCTTCAAAGTCTCTTGCCGGTATTCCCATAGCAGAGGAAATTGATTTTCCACATTTGAATCCATATTTTTTGGAAAAGTTTATTCCTGATAATCACGGATTAGATACTTTGGACTTAATTCCCCCTGGAATCAATATACTACTAAAAGAAATCCCCATAACTATTGAAGCTATTACTAGTAGAGAAGAAGAGATCAAGAGTCTCATTCAAACTTGGAAAAACACATGGATAATTGATATAGGTGTGAAGATGGCAGCAATTGATCCACGCCCAATGACGTTTAACATATCGAAAAAAGGTAAAATGTGGATGGAAAAGAGCGGATGGGATGCAGGAATAGATTTCTTGGAATCTTTAAACGGAGAAATAGATGGACAATCATTAAATATTCCAAATAATTTAGATCCATACAAAAGGTGATTAAAATACCAAGAAGGATATTTTTGACTATCCCCGCAAAAAGGTAAAGTAAGGATTTTGATCTAAACGTGGGTATTTTTGGGCAACACCCAAAAGGTAAAATAAGCGGGTTACTCCAATTGCTTATCAGTTGATTTTTGGTTATTCTTGCTCAACGCACCGAAAAGAGGGTATCACGGCCATTCATGCGAAAATATACGTTAAGGTTTTTTACCAGTTGGGCCCGTGGCAAAATGGATATTTAAGCTTTAAATGGAAAATAAAAGCCTATTATTGGCCAATTTTCTATAAATTTAATCATGATGACTCCGAATTATGGGACTTTCGGCTCTCTTTGGCAATAACTTAAGAAAGTCAAACGTTACGACGGCACGTCATGCCCCGCAGCTCTGTTGCGGTTGGGTGTGCCGTCGTAACGTTTGACTGAAGCGAAAAAAATTGCAGAAATCAATATCGATGCGGGTTAAATGTAGACAATTGTATTAATCTTGTAATTATTATCGAGCTACTTGTAATGTTGCTTTTCGATTTAAAATAGTCCCAGTTATCCCCTAATTTGAAGTGGATACCAGATTTACACTGATTAACGCTGATTTAAGGTTGCATTTGCGTTAATCAGCGTCTAGTGTGATTATTGAATTATTATATTTTAGAATTGTACCCCATACCCTTTATAATCCGACACTTGATGGTTGACTTAAAACTAGATATCACAATTACGGCGGTCAATGATTGATACTGCTTTGTCAGTGGATACTGCCTGATCAGGGTATATTGTATATCCAGCCGTGAGTATCAGGTATCTCCCCGTACTGGATGCCGGAGATCTCGTCGAACAGTCTCCTCGCTATTGGTCCTATCTGGCCTTCATTGATATTGATGTTGGTATCCCTGTACTGGATTTCATCAACCGGAGAGATAACGGCTGCGGTACCGGTACCGAATACTTCCTGCAACCGTCCCTCTTTTGAGGACTGAATGAGTTCATCGATCGAGATGCGCCGCTCACTAACCTTCATGCCCCACGATTTTGTCAGGTCCAGTACAGTATCCCGGGTGACACCGGGCAGGATTGAGCCCTCCAGTGGTGGTGTTATCACTTCATCATCTATAACAAAGAAGATGTTCATGGTACCCACTTCGTCGATATATTTATGATGCTCACCATCGAGCCACAGGACCTGGGTGAAACCTTTCTCCTGTGCAATCTTGGCAGGGAGGAGGCTGGCTGCATAGTTACCTGCAGTCTTTGCTTCACCAACTCCGCCTTTGACCGCTCTTACATATTCCTCGGGCACAAGCAGGCTGACCGGATTAAAGCCTTCTTTGTAGTATGCACCTACGGGGGAGAAGATTATCATGAACCGGTATGTTGAGGAGGGGTGGACGCCAAGGAAATTTTCTGTGCCGAATATAAAGGGGCGTATGTATAATGAATGTCCTGTGTCTTTTGGTATCCAGTCCCTTTCCAGTTTTATCAGTTCGGTCATGACATCGAAGAACATGTCCTTATCGATGGTCGGCATGCACATCCTTTCATTGGACCTGTTCATCCTCTCTAGGTTCTTTTCGGGCCTGAATATGTTGATGCTGCCATCTTTGGCATTAAAGGCTTTCAGTCCCTCAAATACGGCCTGTGCATAATGGAGTGTGCACATGGCGGGTTCGAACTCTATCTTGCCGTAGGGTTCGATCCGTTGGTTGATCCATTCCCCATTTTCATAGTCCATACTGAACATGTGGTCTGAAAAGACTTCACCAAAACCAAGATTTTCAAAATCAACTGAGTCGATCTTACTGGTTTTGGCCTTTGTTATTTTTATATCAGACATGGTTGAAGCCCTTGATTATTTTGAATGTGTGATGAATTACTTATTGCTGATTAACCTAAATAAAGATAATGGGGTACAATTCTAAAATCTAATTATTCAATAATCACACTAGTGTTGAGTCAACCTCCAAGTGTCGGATTATGAAGGGCATAGGGCACAATTCTAAAATCCAGTAATTTCAACAATTATATTAGACGCAGATTTACGCTGATTAACGCAGATGCAACCTTAAATCAGCGTTAATCTGCGTTGATCGTTGTCTTAAATCACTTGAAAACGATACAGTGCCATTCAATATATTTTATTTGTTGAATCATCCCTCACTTAAACCTCAATATCCTCTTATATTCCTTTTTACTGAGTCGAAAACCCGCTCCCATGAGATCATCAATTGCTGTCTTAAGGTCCAGTTTTTCATCCTCATGTGCCAGCAGCAAAATACCCATTGTTCCTGTGATCTTCAAACCCAGTGACTCTGCAGTTCTTCTTCCATCACCATCATCAATTATCAGCAGAGCATCCTTTTCCCGTACCAGCACAATAGCTTCTGCCTCCCCTCCATCCAGGGTTATACTCAGCGATTCAACAGCGATCTTATTTCCTACGTTTCCAACTTTGATTCACTCTGCAGATGCTACCTCCTCCGCACGCGACAGATTTCCGCCCCGTGTTACCACCTCATCAAAGACCTCTTTAGGAATGTGGATTTCTCCAAAGTATTCCCTCAATAAACCAAATTTGTTTATCCTCGAAAGTGCGATCAACTGAGTTGAATTTGATACAACTATCATCTGCCCAGAACTTCTTTTAAAGTCTTCAAATCCTTTTTCGCATCTTCAGCAGCATAATCCACTGGCACTCCCCTTTTATTCAGCAGCAGCAACATCTCCCACTTATTCCTTACGCCTGCGACCTCTGCTGCTTTTCCAAGGGACAGCTTTCTCTCTCTGTAAAGCTCCACTGCCAGTGAACGCCTTATGAACAGGTCCAGCTCATTTTCACTGGTTTTTGTCGCTGCCAGAAATGAACCGGGCAGATTAACCCTCGCTTTAACAACTTGCATTTTCATCACCAAATTTTTCCATATTTATATTAATCCCTTTCCTCATAATATGTTATGTATACAGCCTATAATACCACTTTATCTATTCTTCTAATACTTTCTTATGGAGTGATGTCGGGTCATGTTTCAAGTCATTTATTGCTTTTGAACAATTGATCGTCTTAATTGTAGTAAATGGTTCTGCTTCCTCATAAGTCACATTCGAATCGTCTTTTCCAACAGTGTTAAGGATTATAATGGATGCATGCGATTTTAAGGAAGGCTTCATGATCACAGAAGACCAGGATGACGAAATGATAGTCGGTAGCCTTAAAATAATAATAAGGCCACTCTGGAAATGGCTTCTGGATTTTTAAGGTTTGTGTGCCTGCCCTATCTCCGGATTACCCGCTCTGGATTATGCTTCTGGAGCGCGCATTTTCTTAATCAGCAGGTCCCTGGATATCATTAAAAAAGTTCATCAATGAGAATTTTACTTTATCCAGTTCCACATCTATAATCTCCTCACGCTCTTCCTGCGGAAAGGCATTAAATACCGAATATTTTTTCCACTGCCGTGGTGATGTGGTAGTGAACCTGCCGTCCAGCAGGATCCGCACGCCATGGTCAGTTGGGGAGCGAATGACCCGACCCATTGCCTGCCTGATCTTACGTATGGCAGGCACCTGGATTGCATAATCCCAGCCGTGCCCGGCAAACTCATGCTCATAAGCGGATTCAATGGCCCGCATACGATCGTTCAGGGCAGGGTAACCCACCCCTACGATCACAACAGTTCTGCCCCGCCCCTCTTTGTAATCGACACCTTCGGTCAGGGTACCCCACAGGTATGAAAATATCACAGCTTTATGGCCAGATTCACCGATCCGGAAGAACTCCTCCCTGATCTCCTGGGAAGATGTACCGACCTCGTCCAGGTATACGGGTATGTCGGTTGTGATGCGATCCTTATACATCAGGGCTTCGTGATAACTCTGGAAGAACACCAGTATATTCCCCCTGCTGCAGTGGATGATATCGTTAAGTGCATGGGTCACCTGTTCAACTATTATGGGATCGTCCCGGTTCCTTGCAAACAGGGGCGGTATATTAACGGCAATGGTAAGCCTGTTATCTTCGGGGAATGTAAGGCCGAATGCTATTTCCTCCACCTGCCGGTTGATGGCAAGTGAGGCACCCATTACAGGGAAGGGCTTAAGGGTAGCAGACATGAGGATTGAGGAGTATAATGAACTAAACAGCGGTGCTGTAATGTTTTTTGGGATACAAGAAACAAGTTCTATCCTGCCTTCCATTTCGCCATCCCGCATTCTCAGGTTGAGTATTGGATAATAAATTGGGTCCGCAGCATGTTCAAGGTAGAACCTGGCAAACTCGGCACTGCGTAGCAGCTGGGACCTTTTCCGCCTTTGGGAATGTCCGCTTTTATACTGATCTTTATAAAAATCATCCAGGAACTGCCCCAGTTCAACTGCTTCTTCAAGCAGTTCACCCAGGTCGGTTATCCCTGCCTCTTCCACCTGTTCCAGTAAACGATGCAGGAAATAGTCGTTCCTGTGTTTAGGGTCGCAGATGCTTACATCCTTCCATGTGCCGCTCAGGCGCTCTCTTTCACCGAACTCCAGTCTTGACTCGTATGTATCCTTTAAATGCAGGTGTATGGTCTTGAAGAACACCTCCATATCCCTGATGCGGTATGAATCGTTCCTGCCCATGGCCTCGTTGGCAGTAACTTCCTCATAAGCGTGCTGTAAGCTGTATTCTGGCAGCATCATGGATGAGTGGCTCCTGGCAGCAGATTCGATGTTATGGGCCTCATCAAAGATTATTATTACATCATCCAGTCCCCTGTCTATCCAGCCTAGCAGGTTGCTTAAGATGTCAAAGTTCAGGATATGGTGATAGTTACAGATTATCAGATTGGCATGTATCAGCTGGCGCTTGACCAGTTCATAACTGCACATTCCTCTTTCATATGCCCATTCGTTCAGGTCTTCTGGTGTGCGTACATCTTTATAGTACCATGCAGAAAAATCCTCTATATCAGATATTGCAACTTTATACAGGTAAGAGCAGTGCCGGTCACGAAGTTCCCTTACACGTTTTTCCATTTCATTGAGTTCAGCCATTCCGCTCAGTTCACCGGACATTGTCCTGCCAGATCCTGACGCTGCTCTATCCGGGCCCGGTTCTAATTCCTGCAGCAGATCAAGGCGCGATTCAAGTTCAGTGATCTCCCGCTCTTTGCCTATCAACTCATAGGTATTTTCCCGAAGCACGCTGCAGGTCTCGTAATCCTCATCCCTGGGGCACATGTGCTTTTTCCCTTTCAGGATTGCTACTTTTATGTCCTGCATCTGCCTGATCTCCCTAGATTCCTCAATGAACTGAAGCATCTGCTGGTGGACATTGGTGCCAATGATGACCACCTTGCCCAGTTTTTGTGCTGCGGCCAGGGACGGGACAAGGGCACTCAAGGTCTTTCCGGTCCCACAGGCACCTTCGAACATTATTATCTTTCTGTCCAGGATGGCTTTGTAAATGGAATCCATTGCCTCTTCCTGATTAGGGTAACAGGTAGGCTTGGGGAAGAAATTCATGAAGCTGGAAGTCATCAAAGTAACATTCCTATTACCCTTTAAATATGGTTGGTAATTCACCATCAGAAATTATACAATCATTCATCAATTTTAAAAGATCTAGCTTGAGTGATGATATCAGATATTAAAGAGAATAATTGCTCCATCACATTATTTGTTTCTGGTGTAAATCCTTTCGTCAGTAATATTACAAAAGAATATTTCATTAAATATCATATAAACTTATATTAAATAAGTAAATATCTATCTATATATATCTAATTAAATTTATTTAAAGTATCCATTATCATATAATAATTAAAAGTATCTAATAGCACATAAAAAGATTTATCTATTTTGGAGGCTTATCGATAATTGGAGATGTGTTGAATATGTATTTACAATGCCAAACATGTGGCTATAAGTACAATTTTTTCATGAGCGACATAAAAGCCAAATGTATAATCTGTCAGTCTGACCAGGTTATAGTTGGAAAACCAGAAATTGAAATTGAATCGAGTAGTGTCGAGTCAACCATACAATAATGCTAGATATATCATCTGACACTGTTCCATTTCCCTTTTATTTTTAAGACGCAGATTTACACTGATTTACGCAGATTTAAGGTTGCATCTGCGTAAATCAGCGTAAATCTGCGTCTAATATAATTGTTGAAATTACTGGATTTTAGAATTGTGCCCTATGCCCTTCATAATTCGACACTTGAAGGTTGACTCGACAGTAGGAGTAGTTCAATTTGCTTGACTCAATTGCTTTATTTTCAAACTTTTATAAGCTGTAAATTTTTTGTATTTGAATTTGGCTCAATTTTTTAGTTTAGTATAAAATGCATTCATAATGTGCTATTGAGTATGGGGTGTGCTTGAACTGAACAAATACAAATATTATATTAGTAATCAGCAATAACGGTTCAATGTGAGTAAAATGGATAAAAAGATATTGATGCTATGCGTGGCGCTTGTGATTTTTTCAACCTCAGTCCATGTTCATTCTGAAAGTATTCCTGCAAATATCTGGGAGTTCACCGAAGATTACTATGACGTGATAGGTGAACCGCAACTAACAGCTTCTATTGTGGGAAACCCGGAATATGAAAGTGGTGAGACATCTACGATTTTTATCCAGTTGATGAATGACGGGCTTATATTCGGGTTTGAGACTGATGAGATCCCTTCCGGCTCTAATGAAACTATGGATGCCCAGGCAGAGCTTGACCTGGAATACGATGTCACTACTGCCATCAATATCAGGGGAACCCTGGAAACTGAAGATGGAAATGCATTCAGGGTTTTAAGCGGTCTCCAGCAGGCAGGCTCTCTTCGGAGCAGTGAAACGTCCCAGCCAATGGAATTCGACATTGAGATATTTGAGAACGCACCTGCAGGGACATATGACCTCACACTGAACCTGACATACCAGTACCAGTATGATGTGAAGGTCGAAGGATATCCTGAAAAAGAATTCGATTACTGGTACATCACCAAAAACCAGACGATCCCTCTTCAGATAATAGTTAAACCAAGGGCCCAGTTTGAGATAGTGAAGGTCAGCAATAGCCTGGTCTCAGGTGGGCAGGGCGTTCTTCATATCACGTACAAGAACACAGGGGATGAAGTGGCAGAGGATGCTGTGGCCAGGATAAGTGTGGTAGACCCCTTCAGTACCACTGATGACCAGGCATTCCTGGGCACACTGAACCCTGGCGAATCCTATGAAGCACAATATAAGGTAAAAGTGGATAAGGATGCCCTTCCCAAGGCCTATGGTATCAATACCGAAGTAAAATACAGGGATGAACACGGCGATACACAGATATCGGATGTTATGAAAGCATCTATTGAGGTGCGGGAATCCGTTCCCCTGGCCCAGAGGATAGGGTATGCAGGTTATCTGCTGATAATTTTCGTAATCCTGGGCGCTGCAGGATACTATTTCTACAAAAAACAGGGCAATACAGGAAAATGAGATATCCGGAAAAACACAGGTGATCGAATTAACTCCCAAACCAATTGAATCCCTCATAATACAAAAAAAGCAAGAACTCCAAGGTGTCATTGATTATCCGGATAAGACACTTAGCAGCATTATCAGGGAAATTGGATTTAAGTGCGACCTATGCGGTAAATGCTGTACAGCAGAATTCAATGACCATGTATTCCTGCTGGATACTGATACCGCCCGGATAAAGCAGATAGCACCCGACTCCCTCATCCCTGCACCGTACTATGAGTTCTGTGACCGGGAGGGGAAGTTCTATGTGTCAGGCTATGCCCTCAAGAGCAGGCCGGATGGTTCATGCATTTTCCTGGAACAGGGACGGTGCAGTATCTACAGCCAGCGTCTTACTATTTGCCGGATATATCCGTATATGCTTCACAGGGAGGCGGATGAAAATGGAAATATGGACTGGCGGCAGATAAGCGGTTTGAACGAGCACGGGTGCTACCATACAGATATTGAGGAAGGGCAGTGCCGCCAGATCGCAGAGGAGACTAAGGGATACGAGATTGCCTGTCTAAAACAGGAGATAGGGTTCCTGGAGGCAGTAGATGCCCACTTTGGGAAGAACAAGCTCAGGCACGTACAGGGAATCTACGATAAACAGATGAGATATTTCCGGAATGGCGGCGAGATAGAGGTACTTGTGTATTATAATGGGGAGTTTGAAAAGAACTTGATACGAATAAGCGATTATGTATCAGGCAGTGTATCATTTGCCATCGGTTAAGGCCACTATCTACAGAAAAAAAAGAGATGGATCGGTCAGTATCCTGACCCAATCCCACCTTCTAATGGTCACTATTTAAGTACACCCTTCGAAAACTCAGTAAACCCGATCCGTTCTATGAGTTCACCCAAACGCTCTTTTGGCTTACCATTCGCCTTATAGAAGTCAATGATATCCTGCGTCACTTTCATTGCATCATCCATCGATGCAGCATAAGTCAGTTCAGTTCCAATTCTCGGCTTCCTGCCAGCTTCACCACCAACTACTATTTTGAATCCATCCTTGAACCCAATGAACCCAATATCCTTCACCCATGACTCAGCACAGCAGTTCGGACATCCGGATGCTCCCATCTTGAACTTGGCCGGCAGACTCATACCATGATATGCTTCATGCAGTGCCATCCCAAGGCTCAAACTATCTGAGACAGCTCGTTTACAGAATGCTGTTCCGGGACATATTTTGACACTTCGAACACACAGCCCTATCGCAGCACCAGGGCTCATCCCAAGATCTTTCCAGGCATTATCAATATCTTCTTCTTTAAGGCCTACGATCACCATCCGCTGTGCACTTGTGATCTTTATTGCTGCTGCATTATATTTTTCTGCAACATCAGCGATCTTACGTAAAATTTCCGGCGGTACTATACCGGCAGGCGTATCAGGTGCTATTGCATATGTTTCCCTGTCTCTTTGCAGTACTGCTCCTTTCTCAGGAAGATCTGTTTTCTTTTCATCTGCCATTTTCATAACTCCTTAGTTAGTGTCTGGTACGCAAACCTTTTAAAGGTTTATCAATATGCTAATATTTATTATGAATATATAACGTTATGGTACGAAATTCGTCCTTTTATTTCACATATAATGTATAAACAAACGTGATGATACTATAATGATCGACGAAAAAAATCTAAGGATAATAGATATGTTGCGTGAGAATGCACGCATTCCAGTTACAGAAATAGCATCAAGGCTTGATGTTAGTGAATCAACTATACGAAAACGCATCAGAGCACTTGAAAAAAATGGCGTAATAACACAATACACTGTTGTTGTTGATCCTTCAAAACTCGGTTACAATTCGGTTTCTATGGTCGGTATAGATGTTGAATCAACACATCTTCTTGATGTCGCAATGCGAATGACCGAATTTCCTGAAGTGAAATTTGTTGCAACTTCGACTGGAGATCATATGATCATAACAGAGATCTGGACCAATGACAGCAAAGAACTTGGCAGGTTTATTACTGAGAACATTGAAAAACAGGAAGGCGTAAAGAGGGTATCTCCAACTATTATCCTGGAGAACTGGAAAGTGCATAGTGGATATCTCCTGCCGTGATAATTAATTATGGAATTACTGATCTAATGATCTAATAATCTAATGAAGTCCTTTCTCTACAGCCTCCCGAATAATATATCCTCCTTTATGCAGTATAGTATCTTCCAGTTGCACATCCCTATCCATGCTGGCTGTACATGGATATGAGTGATGGGCATTTGAGATTGTTTCTTTATATCCTGCTGTATCTGACCACTTTAATTTCCTTGCCACAAACCAGGTGCTTCCACAGGGAGCGTCCCTGAGTACTTCTACCCTGGTAAAAAATCTGCCATCTTCACTCAAACATATCTTTAGTTCAGGTTTACCAAACCCAAGCTTTACGAACATATCGATCACAGGCTTACCTGTCAGTGTTAATGAGCAGAACGGCTTGGGGAACTCACATTCTACACCTATGGATTCAAGTTTTTCACGTAGCTGTTTTTGAAGCCCTGGTGGTGCCCAGCCCGGCTCTTCCACAGGAACGATCACTGCCCTGGTATTTATTGATTCTGCTATTGCAGGGATATCAGCCAGCAGGTCAGGGTGGATACCCAGAGCAATTATCAGGTCACAATGACCGATCTTGGGAAACAGGTCTGCTGGATCTTCAATAAAATCAGGCAGGTCTGCTGGAAGTTCATGGATCTCATACACCATATCTGCAAAAGACATCCTGCCTGCACGACACTTATCACACAGATCGCCGCAGGCCGTACAGAAATTACTGAGATTTACCAGGTTTCCAACAACCTTTTTTCCAAACTCACCGGAATACAATATACAGATTTGCATATATCCCTCTGTCATGTTCCAAATGCTTGCTTAAAGCTGTCCATCAACTCTTTAGTATTGTGTACTCTTCTTGAATATTTCTTATTTTTCTTAATAACGCTAATATGAACGGAAGGTGTTTCAACAGGTTCGCCAAATATGCCCTGCATTATCCCGGCAAAGATATTCTGCGTCTTTTTATCTTCGAGATCCAGTTCCCCAAAATGTGCAAACCATATACCGAGTTTATTATCTCCTGAACTTATGGTTATCTTCCGAATCCTGTGCTCCCACCATGTATGTACCTTGATGTCGTATTCCATATTTATTCCTCTATTTTAATAATATACTCTTCTTATTCAATCATTCCAAATACGCTTACTTCCGATTAGCGATCAATTAGTCTTCATTCCATATCGTGTGAATAATTTGTAACAGTATATCACATTTGCAATAATAAAAAGGATACCATCTTATGGGCTTTGGGACAATATTATTGGATCAGCCCAAATTTCCCTAAAACAAGCTCATCTTCATGCAGCAAAATTACATCTCTAATATAAAATTCTGCGTTATATTCTTTTAAGAAACAAATCACTTTTTCAGCAAACTCCTTTTTGACTATAATAACGCCACCCATAAGTTTTATATGAGGTATATTATCTAACAAACCCTGCCTTCTGTATTGATACTTGCCTCCATGAGAGCTTGTATTCTGTCCATAGAATTTTTTACAGAATTGGTTAATAGATTTTTGGTCTGTTTTTTTTTTGAACCTGAACACGATAATGTTGCCATTCATTATGGGTGCTATTACCCATAAATATATAAACTTAACGATCAATTAAACCATATACCTCCAAAACATGTTGGTGAGGAACTGAGAGAACTAGTCAAGAAAGTCCGGAATGGCACTTTTGAATATAAGAGTAGAGATAAAACTGAAATCAACGGGGCTAAATATGATTCTGCTCAGATCAAGGAAATGGCAGACTACCTGAACAATTTAAGGGATATAGTTAACGAAGCTGATAATCGAGTAAGAAGTCGAACGATACTAGAGAAACGCGGCCCCGGAAAACCAGAAACAAATCCGGCAGATATCGCTAAAATGTTATTATTGCAAATATACACAGAATCACCTAATAGAGTTGCCGAAGGATTACTACTTCTATTCAAAGAAAAATTGGGTATAAGTCGCCACTTTTCATACAAGACAATTGAAAGGGGCTACGATCGAGAAAATGTGAATACGATTCTTGACGAATTCGTATCAATTACCAACGAATGTGTTGAAAATGAAGAGAAAACCTGTTCATTTGATGGAACCGGTCATAGTGGTTCAAATAAAGAAAACTATGCTGATAAAAGGCAAAAGCAGAATTTAAAGAAGAATCAGAAAAAATCTAAGCCTTCAAATGATAACAAAAGTCATGATAGTTTTCCGATCACAAATTCAACTTCGAATATGGGCTTTTCATATAGTGTAATGGGTATCGGAGTCCAGTATAAGCTGATTTCAGGAATATCTATAAGCCCAAACCACTCTATTGGGGAAACCACATTGTTTCCTGAAGCTTATATCCAGACTCTGCAAAATTATCCTAATTTGGAGAATGTCCTTGGAGATGGAATTTATGCATCTCGTTGGATTACAGATCTTGTATCGAAAACTCAACTTACTCCATACTTTCTACCAAAAAGTAATGTAACCTTCCAGAGTAAAGGATTTTCTGGATGGTATGATATGCTCTACTCTTTATGGGATGGTCCCAAAAAATGGTTAGAATAATATCATATGCGTTCAATATCTGAAACTGTAAATTCGATGGTAAAATGTCGATTTGGGGCAACGCTAAGAAAAAAAACTCGATCCCAGGAAAGCAACTGAAACCAAGTTGAAACTTGTTGCTCATGATATCAGAAGGATTGGCTACATCGAGACATTGTATGATATAAAACCTCAATGGCCAAGGAACGGGGTTTAAGTGAATATTGTCCCAAGGCCCTGAACATCCAAAGGTATATATACAACCTAATGTAATAATTTAAAATGAGTTTCAATTAATATACTATGAGTAGGTAAAAATTAAATTGAAGAGGTTAGATGGGTAAAACTTATTATTACTCTAGGGGAAGACGTGTATTGGTATCCCGTTTACGATCGGCACAAGTAGTTTGTCTTCCAGAAGATAGGAACTTTGTATCTATCCCAGGTTGGCATTCTGTTCCAATTGGTAATAAACGCTTTCAAATGATAGTACGTGCAGATATAATTTCTGAACGCGCGCTAAGGGTGTTCAAGATAGAGGATTTAGCTGGTCAGTTGGTAGAGGCAGAGAAAAAAATAACTAATCAGTCGATATCAAATGAAGAGAGATCTCTTCTGGAGGAAACCGATGTACAAAGCATTCCAGTTATTCTTAGTAAAGATGGAAATCTCCTTTTGCCGACAGGAGAAATAGTCGCCAAGTTCCTTTCAAATCTAGAAATTCATGAGATAGAAAAAGAAGTACAAAAAAGAGGAGGGAGGATTGTAAGATCTCTTTCTTTCTTATCCAACACCTATCTTTTACAGCCCAACACAGTAGGAGATGGTATTGAGTTGGCAAATGATCTTGTCGAAGCTGGTTTAGTAGAATTCGCCAGTCCCAACTTTATTGAAGAGATGCCTTGGCGCGCTAAAGATTCTCCACCCAACAACTTATTTCCTCAACAATGGCATCTAAACAATATTGGGCAGAATGGTTCTAGCCCATTGGCTGATGTGTGTGCTTTAGATGCCTGGCGGATTACAACCGGGTCATCAAATATTATAATTTGTATCTTGGATAGTGGAATTGATAGCAAACATGAGTCATTTTCCACTCAAGGAAAACTTGTTCCTGGCTTCGATTTTGAGGATAATGACCCGTTGCCTTATCCTACATCATCATCACATGGCACAAGTGCTGCTGGAGTAGCAGCCGGGCCTTGGGGAATAGGGCGGGTAGTAGGAATTGCCCCTGGTTGTCAGATCATGCCGATTCGACGATCCATGCTCTCCGAGCATCTTAAAATGGCCGAAGCTTTCGTATGGGCTGCAGATCAAGGCGCTGATATCATCAGTTGTAGTTTTGGGTATGATAACCGGCCATGGATATTACCTGACGTAGTACGAGCAGCTATCGACTATGCTTTGGAAAACGGAAGGAATAAGAAAGGCTGTATTATTGTCTGGGCGGCAGGCAATGGCAATGAACTAATCTCTACTGATGAGTGGGCTAGTTATGAAAAGGTCATCGCTGTCGGCGCTTCAACGGACCAAGATATTAGAGCTACATATAGCGATTTTGGACCTGAGTTGGATATATGTGCTCCCAGTAGCGGTGGGATTAATAGTATCACGACGACAAGTATTGGAGGATACACCAGTCTATTTGGCGGTACTTCGTCGGCTGCCCCTCTGGTGGCTGGGGTTGCCGCTCTTGTTCTATCAGTAAATCCCGCTTTGACTTGGAATGAGGTTCGTGATGTTCTTTGCCATTCAGCAGATCAGATTGACCCAGTGAACGGAATGTACGACACAAATGGACACAGTTATTTGTACGGTTATGGTAAGGTAAATGCATTCAAAGCATTGGTTTTTTCTGTCCTGATTGAAGTAGCGCGTAAAAATAATAAAGATATCAGATTGCAACTAATTCGACAATTTGCGGATGAGTTCCTAATGCCTCGACCTGCAGGACAGCAGATTCTACAGTTCTTGGGGCTCAGGAAATTTAGAATAGTCGAATTGTTAAAGTCAAATGCTATCTTTAGTCAAAATATAATTACTATAATGCAAGCAACAGCAGAAACATTTGAGGTGATTAAGAATGGTAGGAACCTTGTGATACCTGATTCAACGTGGGAGGCAGTAGCTAATGTTGCTCGGTTACTTCTGCACGTTGATGAGAATCGAGAAGAACGCAATGTAGAGAATGAGGAACACAAAATGGAAAGTAATTTGAATCTATAATTAAAGGAGGAGAATAAAATGACAGATACGCAAACAGCCAATATTGATGAAGTATTGAACAAGCTTGCAGAGATTCTACATGGGGCAAGTCCGGCACAGTCGCAACAACCAAGTATAACCGAGCCAGTAAGCTCCCAAGTCCTTTTGCCAACTGATCCAGAACAGACGATGAAGTTAAGGGAACAAATAGCAACCGAAATGATGTATATGCAGATCGTACCAGCACTGTCAGAGGAAATACTCATCAAACTCGATGAATTTTTCCCGAAAGTTCCAGACCTTCTGAAATCACTGAATAACAGGCCATATCTTCAGGCGCAGATCGATAAAATAGTAGCTTCTGGAATGCAGGTTTCTGAAAAAAGTGGAAGGTCGTTCGATAGTGATCCTGAATTGGAAGTTCTTGCGAAAAGGATGGGACAAGATATTAGTGGTGACAGTGGAAAGAGAGATATTGTTATAGTAATTTCTCTTATTGGTGCATTGGCGGCAGGAGTAGCAGTAGGACAAGCAGCCCGCAATAAAAAATGATACTATTTATTGATTTAGGAGGATATAGCAATGAACACTGAAGAAATTAATACAGAGGAACGTCAATATCAAGAGGGTTGGCCATTTCCACGTATTCCTTTGCCTTGGCTCAATAATCTAGGGAACCGTGATGAAAAGCAGGTTTTACCTGTAGGTTCGGAATTGCTAAAGCATCTGTATTTCAGACCAGATTATAATATCGTGATTAAAACATATTCAATCTTAATGAATAAACAATTAGAGCAAGATCCAGAGGCAATGAATGCGTTTGAAGAACTGACAAAAAGATATGGCCTCCCTTCCGACGATACTGAACGTCTCGTAGCAGAAATTGCCATTCTGGTTTATTTCTTAATTGGTCTCGCGATAGGTTACAATGACAAAAATTGAGGTATATTGACTTAACGTTAGTTTCCAATGACCTGCTGGAGTAATAGGGAGCGCAAAGAATATCACGGCTTCACTTTGTGTTCTTTAATTTTTTTATTTTGATTGAAGTCGATGCAGTTCCTGAAAAGTTGCAACAATTCTATGAACATTAGACTTAGGGTTAATTCAACATAGAATTTTGGCAATGTCCTCAATTACGATACTTAATATAATTTCAGTATTTCGCTAAAAAACATTCACAATCCTTCATCTAATACACCTCACTAATGATTTGACTTTTAACTTATGTCTCACCCATTCTTCAATGAGGAGAATGAATACATCAAATCTGAACAAATCCTCTTTTATAATCATCGGACCAGGCTTAACAATCGAAAAATGCATTCTTTGAAGACAAAGCCATACATTTTTTAGAAGAAATGAAATCAATGCATAGAAATATCTTACAGTTGCATTTTTAGATGATGTTCTTGGTCTAACCAGATTCCTCATCCTGTATGATGCTTCGATAGCAAACCTTTTTCGATATACTGAACTAACTTTTCGTGGAGACCAGTCATCAACTCCAAATTCAACAAAACCAATGTTTTCACGTCCTTTTTTACCACGTTTACCTTTCATGTATTTTACGTCAATAACAATATCCAGAAGTATCTTTTTCTTGGAATTTTTCATGG
>Ga0255425_1092_pt1 | contig 20114 bp, 18 predicted proteins | sample ANMaggSeSYBR02G4_FD_182640 | JGI IMG/M metagenome (GOLD analysis project Ga0255425, IMG submission 182640) | Sediment cell enrichment communities from methane seep in Santa Monica Basin, California, United Staets - ANME aggregate JGI... | ecosystem: Environmental > Aquatic > Marine > Cold seeps >... | reverse complement strand
AACCAGAGGAAAGGCTAGCCACCACCTCTGAACTGAACCCCGCACCCAGCTTGGTAACAGGCTGATGTGAAGCTGGGGGGATGGGATAATAGGCCGCAACGGAAGTGAAGGTTATAAGCCCCGAAATATCGCTGATTCTGGAAGCCGACGTTTTCTGCGTAACGGAAGGCAGCATTTACATCACCATTAGTCCAAACCTCCAGTCTTGGAATATAGCAGAGAGCTTAACGACATGGCAAGGTGATGTGAGTCCAGCGGGGTCTAAGACCGCAGCATGTTATCAAACGGAGAGTATGGGAACTCGGGAGGCCCATGGCGTTCTTCATCGGGAAGTATGCGATGTCAAGCCTATGAACGGTAAGACATTGCAGATGACGCCTTGGGAGTCGGATCAGTTCATAGTACTGATGAAACAGGGTAATGCCTGTGGAGGGAAGGGGCTGACAGTTGAACCGTTGAGACAGGGACACATCTTCCGTACTCAGATACGGGTTAAGGATGGTAACAAAACTGTACTCATAACCTAGCTGGAAAAGGACGGGGAGGTTCTTCTGAAGAGCCGGATGAGGGAAATCTTCATGTCCGGTTCTGTGAGGGGGCTCATAGTAACCTCGGGGCTATTACCCCAACCAAGAGGTGCGCTATGGGTCCTACTCGACAGAAAACAACACGTCTCTGCGCCTCTCTGCGCCTTTCTGCGATCTCTGCGGTGAATCTTTTTTGCCACGATCTATTTATCCAGAATAAATTAAAAAGTCACACAAATGTTATAGTTAATCATATATACTATTAAATAGGAACTATGCCATAGTCTACCCACAATACATGAGGTAATGAAATGCAAACAAAAGATGACGTACTTCAAGCAGTTGAAGAAATGGATGTAAAGTTTATCCGGTTGTGGTTCACAGATATCCTGGGGACCATGAAGAGTTTCGCTATAACCAAGGAAGAACTGGATGGGGCACTTGATGAAGGAATGGGATTTGACGGTTCCTCAATTGAAGGCTACCGGGATATCGAAGAGAGCGATATGGTGGCCATGCCCGACCCCACTACCTTCAGGATACTTCCCTGGAGGCCAAAGGAACGGGCCACTGCCAGGATGTTCGTGGACATACTGAACCCTGACGGAAGTCCCTTTGAAGGTGACCCCAGGTATATACTTAAACAGAACCTGGAACGTGCCCGGAATTTGGGCTATACGTTATATGTGGGTCCTGAACTGGAATACTTTTATTTTGATTCATGCGATTCAACCCAGACTATTGACAAAGGCGGATATTTCGACCTTTCACCCCTTGACCTAGCTACAGACCTGCGCAGGGAAACCGTGTTCGCGCTTGAGGATATGGGCATCAGGGTGGAATACAGCCACCATGAAGTTGCACCCAGCCAGCATGAGATCGACCTGAGGTATGCAGAAGGGCTGCAAATGGCAGACAACACAATGACCTATAAACTTATAGCCAAAGAGATAGCAACACAGAATGACCTGTATGCCACTTTCATGCCTAAACCTATTTTCGGGGAAAATGGTAGCGGGATGCATGTCCACCAGAGTCTCTTTAAAGGGGAATCCAATGCTTTCTTTGATGCGAATGACGAGTACAGTCTTTCTGGTATTGGGAAGAGCTACATTGCAGGTATCCTGAAACATTCCAACGAGATGTGTTGTGTGCTGGCCCAGACCGTGAACAGTTACAAGCGGCTGGTGCCCGGTTACGAGGCACCTGTCTATGTGGCATGGGCCAGGAGGAACCGCAGTGCACTGGTGAGAGTACCAATGTACAAACCTGGCAAGGAACTGGCTACCAGGATGGAATTGCGCTGTCCTGACCCTGCTTGCAACCCCTACCTGGCATTCTCGGTGATGTTGTGTGCGGGTCTCGATGGGATTGAGAAAGGGTATGAACTACCTGACCCGGTAGAGAAGAACATTTTCAAGATGAGTAAGTCCGAAATGAAAGAAGAGGGTATAGTCTCCCTGCCATCCAGTCTTGGGGAAGCCATCCAGGCTACTGAAAAGAGCGAACTTGTACGAAAGGCTCTTGGCGACCATGTCTTTGAAAGGTTCATTGAGATAAAGAAACGCGAATGGGATGATTACAGGATCCAGGTTACACCGTACGAGCTTGAAAAATACTTGGGTGTACTGTAGAGAAATAGAATATATCCAAACAACATGAAGGTCATTAACCCCGTTGTTTTCACCCGATAGACCAATTACATGGTACACAGGCAGAATCTGGTCGATAGGGAAGTATTACTGTTGGGGTTATGGCATCTGTATGCCATTTTCACGATTGTGGCATATGGATACATGGCCCGGATCGAGATAAATGGAATATAATGTATTTGTTGGTGCTGCAAATTAGATGGATAGGCATCTAAAAGTAGTGCTGATCTGCCTCCTGTATGATATCTTTCCGGGCTTAATTTTTATACATTTGATTGATTGACATCATTTTATTAAGAATTAAATTTCAAGTATATTCCATGTTTTTCCAAAAATGTTCATCTGTTTATTATCCTTGGATATTTCCAGAGATTCCACTTTCCACTTCAACCTCTATGAAATAATAAGATGAATCATATTGGTAAATATATTATTATGGGCTGCAGCCACTATATTAATTCCATATAATACTTCAACGAGATGTTTGATCTGCAAATTCCCGGTGTACTTCAATCCCACCTCAGCAAGTACCTCATTTACATCCTGCCTGAGTCCATGATTAATATGAAGTTCGGCTGCTGCTGCTTTTAAGCTACTGTAACAGCCATTGCATGGTGTTAAAAGATCCATGCCCATATTTTCTGCCAGACAGAGGTTCCTTGCTGCTGTGACATACCATATGAATTCATCTCCCACTTTGATGATCGATTTTGTGGGACAGCAGGTGGCACCTTCAATCTCATGAAGTCCGATTCCTATTTTATCAAACACGAGCCGGATTGATTTTTCCATAAACGGAAATCGTGCCGGAATGGTGCATCCCCAGAACATTGCATAATCGGTCATTCGTACTTGCTCCTGTTTTTGTTTCGTAGCGTGTTTTTATGGTGACTTTTAATCCTATCTGCATAAGATGATATTTGTTCATGGATACCGGGAAGCTGGGCGAGCCAACAGCCATGCGTAAAAAATTGAAATTACCTAAACCGCCAAAAAGCGGTGCGGATGATCTCAGGGAGTTGATGAAGGTCATCAAAAAACGAAAAGAGTCCGGATTAAAATCCGGAACGGGATCAAGTTCAACAAAACCAGATAAAGTCAGTGAAGATGAGCTTCGTGAAAATGAATTTCGTGAAGATGAGATTCGTGATGTTAGTAAAGAAAAACAGGAGGCAGGTGAGTAAATGAGATGTGATTGTTATATTCCGTCAGGATGTGCCGTTTCCGGTATAATGAGCAAAGCGGGAGAGCGAATGGATGGAAACGATATTATCAGGTCAATTGCCTTAATGCATGACCGTTCGAACGGTCTTGGAGGCGGTTTTGCAGCATACGGGATATACCCGAGACATGCTAATGAATATGCATTCCACATGATGTTTGACAATATGGAGGTAAAGGATCAGTGCGAGGAATATTTCAAGGATACGTTCGACATCGTTCTTGATGAGGAGATACCTACGCGTCCTGGTGCTGTCTTTGAGCAGGATACCTCTGGAAGGTCTGCCGAATGTGGAACGCAACCGATCACGTCTCCCCCGATACTGTGGCGCTATTTTATGGATGTCCCCGAGCATAGAACGAAATTCGTTTCAGAACGTGAATATGTTGTTGAAAAGGTGATGGATATCAACTCAAAGTTCACCGGTACTTTTGTTGCATCATCTGGTAAGAATATGGGAGCCTTTAAAGGTGTAGGATATCCGGAGGACATTGGAATGTTCTACAAATTAGACGAGTATAAAGGATATATCTGGACAGCACACGGCAGGTTCCCGACAAACACGCCGGGATGGTGGGGCGGAGCACATCCATTCTGCCTTCTTGACTGGTCAATTGTCCACAATGGCGAGATATCATCCTACGGGATCAACAAACGCTACCTTGAGCCGTTCGGATACAAGTTAGAACTCCGGACAGATACTGAAGTCGTGGCATACCTGTTCGACCTGCTTATACGCAGGCACAAAATGCCAATGGACCTGGCTGTCAAGGCACTTGCATCACCTTTCTGGAAAGATATTGACAGGATGCCCAAACGCGAACAGAAAATCGCAACTGCGATCAGGCAAGTTTACGGTGGTGCACTTTTAAACGGACCGTTCAGCATCATTCTCGGATACAGTCGCGGTATGGTTGGATTCAATGACCGTATCAAACTGCGGCCCATGACCTGTGCCACAAAAGGTGATGACATGCTGTATATGTCATCAGAGGAATCAGCAATCCGGGAGATCACAGACCCGGATACGGTATGGAGCCCGAAAGCCGGAACAGCAGTTATAGGCGAACTAAATGGGGAGGTGGAATAAATGATGTCCCAGATACCACCGGAATTTATAGTGAAGATCGACTACGACACGTGCAGACGGTGCAGGCGCTGTGTCATGAACTGTAGTTTTGGATGCATGCAATTCAAGGACAGGGTGGTACCTGACCACAAAAAATGTGTGGCATGTCACAGGTGCGTAACTTTCTGTCCTGAATCCGCAATATCGATCACTAAAAACGAACTAACTTACAAGGACAGTGCTAACTGGCTGCCTGAGACCCGGCAGAACATCTTAAAACAGGCAGAAACAGGCGGCATTCTCTTAACAGGAATGGGTAATCCCAGACCATACCAGATACTTTGGGATCATATGTTAATTGATGCGTGCCAGGTCACAAACCCATCTATAGATCCACTCCGTGAACCAATGGAACTGCGGACATTCCTCGGTCGCAAACCAAACCGCCTGGAGTTTACCAGGGACGGGAATGATGAGATCGAACTGTCCACCGAACTTCAACCCCAGGTTAAACTGGATGTGCCGATCGTCTTTGCGGCAATGTCGTATGGTGCGATAAGCCTGAATGCGCACAGGGCACTTGCAATGGCTGCTAAAAATTCAGGAACACTTATGAACACAGGTGAAGGCGGAATCCATAAAGACCTGAACTCATATACAGATAATATTGTAGTCCAGGTCGCATCCGGCCGGTTCGGTGTAACCAGTGAATACCTGAACTCGAGTGCGATGGTTGAGATCAAGATCGGACAGGGTGCAAAACCAGGTATCGGCGGACATCTCCCAGGTGAGAAGGTGGGAGAAGATATATCAAAGACCCGGATGATCCCTGTCGGGACAGATGCCCTCTCTCCTGCACCGCACCACGATATCTATTCAATAGAAGACCTATCGCAGCTCATCTATGCGATCAAGGAAGCCACGGATTATACTAAACCCGTTTCTGTCAAGATCTCTGCAGTGCACAATGTGGCTGCTATTGCCAGCGGGATCGTACGTGCGGGTGCGGATGCCGTTACGATTGACGGGTTCCGCGGCGGTACAGGTGCATCACCAATGGTGATAAGGGATAATGTAGGGATACCGATCGAACTTGCACTGGCTGCGGTCGACCAGCGCCTGCGTGATGAAGGTATCAGGAACAATGCCTCGATCCTTTGTGCAGGAAGTATAAGGAACAGCGGTGATGTGGCAAAAGCGATCGCTCTTGGTGCTGATGCGGTTGTCATCGGAACTGCGGCTCTTGTGGCAATGGGATGCCGGGTGTGCCAGAAGTGCTATACAGGCAACTGTGCATGGGGCATTGCTACCCAGAAACCGGAACTTGTGCGCAGGTTAGATCCGCAGGTCGGTGCAGAGCGGCTATCGAACCTCGTGACGGCATGGGGTTATGAACTACAGGAGATCCTGGGTTCACTTGGAGTCAACTCCATCGAATCCCTGCGCGGCAGTCGTGAAAGGCTGCGAGGTATTGATCTTGATGAACAGACCCTGAAACTGCTTGGGATCAAACCTGCAGGGATAGGGCAGTGAGGTGGTTGCAATGGTGATGAAAATCGACTGCAAAAGAATGTACTACAGGAAGCTGAACAGTATGATCCGTGATGCGGTAAAAGAAGGTGAGACCGAGTTTATACTCGATAATGTGAACGGTCAGCGCTATATCGGCAACGGGATCAATAAGAAGGTTAGTATTACTATAAACGGAGTACCAGGAAACGACCTTGCGATGTTTATGAATGGTCCTGATCTTGTAATCAATGCCAATGCACAGGATGGCGTCGCAAATACCATGAATGCAGGTGAGATCATTATACACGGCAGCGCAGGGGATGTGTTAGGATATGGTATGCGCGGCGGAAAAATGTATATTAAAGGTAATGTAGGATACCGCACCGGAATACACATGAAACAGTATAAAAAACAGATACCTGTGATCATTGCCGGTGGTACTGCCGGTGATTTCTTCGGTGAGTATATGGCGGGTGGAGTCCTGGTCCTCCTTGGTCTGGATAGGGACGAGAATACACCGATCGCTGGTAATTATCTTGGAACAGGCATGCATGGCGGTGTGATCTACATCAGGGGCGAGGTAGAGGAATACACGTTGGGTAAAGAAGTAAGTGTACTGGATCCGGATGCAAAGGATGAAAAACTTTTAAAGAAACACCTCAGTGAATATTGCAAACACTTCGGACTTGATCTTGATGAATTGCTAAGTAAGCCTTTCATCAAACTGATTCCTGTATCCAGCAGACCGTATGGGAATATGTATGCATATTAATTGTCAAGGTCAAATCGTGTCTTTAGATGTCAAATAAATAATGTAGGCCGGTGAATAAAAATGAGTAAATCGGATGTGTTAAATACTCTGCAAAACGCAGGTCTTGATGTACTTACCTGCATGCAGTGCGGTACATGCAGCAGCAGCTGCCCGTCAGGACGCTATACGAGCCTGAACACACGAAGAATTGTAAGAGGAACACGTGTAGGCAAAGACATACTGCATGACGAAGATCTCTGGATGTGCACTACCTGTTATACATGCCAGGAGCGGTGTCCGCGCGAGATAAAGATCGCTGATACGATCCTGGCGATAAGGACAATTGCTGTGCATGAAGGTGTCATGCTGCCGGCACACAGGAAGGTCAGCCAGCTGGTGCTGGAGTACGGTCACGCCGTACCCATCAATGATGACGTAAAAGAGAAACGTAAGAAGCTCAAAATGGACCCCATCCCAGGGACAGTTCATAAATACCCGGAGGCACTGGCTGATGTGCAGACGCTTTTACAGTCGTGCGAATTTGACAAACTGGTGGCCTGAAGAGCAGAACGTATAGGTGAGAAAGAGGAGATGTTATCATGTCAAAGTTATCACTTTTTCTGGGCTGCATTGTCCCGAATCGTTATCCTGGAATTGAAAAAGCTACACAGTTATGCCTCGATAAATTAGATATCGACTGTTTTGATCTCCCGGGTGCGTCGTGCTGTCCAGCGCCCGGTGTGTTCAGGTCATTCGATAAACCGACATGGCTTGCACTTGTAGGTCGTAACATTGTACTATCCGAGGAACTCGGGTGCGATGTCCTGACAATATGTAACGGCTGTTACGGTTCACTCACAGATGCAAATCATGAACTCAAAGAGGACGCAGCGCTTAAAAAAAGCACGAATGTCCATCTTGGGAAGATCGGGAAAAAGTACGAGGGAACTGTGGATGTGCGGCACATCGTGGAATTTCTCTATGATGAGTTCGGACCTGAAAAGATAAAGGAGATGGTGGTAAAGCCGCTTGACCTCAAGGTTGCGCTGCATTACGGCTGTCATCTCGTAAAACCTTCAAAAGAGCGCCAGCTTGGAAGTGTGGAACAACCCACTTTTTTTGATGAACTAATCGAAGCTACAGGTGTAGAAAGTATAGATTATCCTGATAAGATGGCATGCTGCGGCGCCGGCGGAGGCGTGCGCTCGGCACTACTTGAAAAATCGCTTGAGATGACAAACCATAAGCTCTCACGGATACGTGATGCCGGTGCGGACTGCATTGTGAATGCATGCCCGTTCTGCCACCTGCAGTTTGACAGCGGACAGGCCGAGATCAGGGAGAAGTTTGCTTTAGAGTATAATATCCCGGTATTGCATTACAGCCAGCTCCTCGGGCTTGCGCTTGGATTTCCACCTGAGGAACTTGGAATTGACCTGAATATCATAACGAACGAGGAGTTCTTTGAAAAGCTCGGAGGACGTATAGAATAGTGATAAGGTTGTGAAGATATGAGTGGCGGAAAAACAGGTGTGTACCTTTGCAGGTGCGGCGGCAATATCTCGGATGCAGTGGATGTTGAAGCGATCGCCGAGAAAGTTTTAGGAATGGACGGTGTGGCGATAGCGAACGTTCAGGATTACCTGTGCAGCAGTGCGGGACAGGGTAAGATCAAAAGCGATATTGATGCAGGGATGATAGACCGCGTGGTGATCGGTTCGTGTTCTCCGAAGTTGCATCTTGAAACATTCCGTGCCATGGCAAAAATGGCAGGTATCAACCCGATGCTTCTTGAAATCACAAACATCCGCGAGCAGTGTTCATGGGTGCATGAGGACCAACAAGAGGCTACAAGGAAAGCGAAAGGACTTATCACGGGCGCGGTTTTCAGAATGAACAGTCTTGAATCGTTGGAGCCAATCATTAAAGATCTCGAAGACCGCGTGCTGGTTGTTGGCGGCGGTATTAGCGGTATTACGGCAGCACTTGAGATGGCCAATGAGCATGAGGTCATCCTTGTCGAAAATAAAGCATATATCGGGGGTCACATGATCAGTCTGTCAAAGACGTTCCCGACATTTGACTGCTCGCAGTGTACCCTGACGCCGAAGATGGTGGAGGTGTTCAACCATCCGAACATCACGCTGTACACCCAAACCGAGGTTGCATCGGTTGATGGAAATGTGGGGGATTTCAAGGTAACCCTGCGCCGTATGCCGAGGTACGTGGATGTTGATGCGTGTACCTCATGCGGCAGGTGTGCACAGGAGTGTCCAAAGGATGCGATCACACTGCCGTTTGTGCAGGCGATCCCACAGGCATACATTATTGATATGGAAAAATGCATAAAATGCGGTCTTTGCGAAAAGGTGTGCGCCGTTGGCGCGGTCAAACTCGATGACAGGGAGGAGGACATCGAGGTTAATGTCGGGGCGATAACCATAGCCACAGGGTTCGAGCCCATCGACCCATCGATCATCGAGGAGTACAATTACGGGCGGCATCCGGATATCATAACCGCGATCGAGTTCGAGGAGATGCTTTCTGCTATGAGCAGGACCGGTATGCGTTTACAGAAATCGGATGGTACAATGCCGCAGAAGGTTGCTTTTGTGCTGTGTGTGGGTTCGCGTGATTTTAACCGTGCGAACAAGTACTGCTCGAAGGTATGCTGCCTGTATTCGCAGAAACAGGCGCAGCTGGTGCTAAAGATGAACAAGGATGCGGATGTGACGGTCTTCTACATCGATATGCGCGCAGCAGGCAGGCGGATGGAGGAGTTCTACCATCATGCGCAGGAGGCGGGAGTGAACTTTATCCGCGGTCGCGTGGCTGAGGTGAATCCGCTGGATGACGGCGGGTTGCAGCTCAGGTATGAGGATACGTTACTTAGTGAAATAGGAAGCGATGAATTCGATATGGTTGTGCTGTGTCCGTCGCTGAACCCGTCAGGCGGGACGCAACAGCTTGCTGACCAGCTGGGTGTGCCTGTTGGCAGTGATGGTTTTATCGAAGAGAAGCATGTCAAGATCGACCCTGTGAACACGCTGAACCCGGGTGTGTTTGCGGCAGGATGTGCGATCGGACCCAAAGACATCCATGATTCTGTGACAGAAGCCATGAGTGCGGCGCACAGGGCTTCAGGGTTCCTTGGCAAAGGCATGATCTCGATATCGCCTGAGAAGCCGGTGATCAACGATGCCTGCGACGGGTGCGGTATCTGTGTGAAGGAATGCCCCTATGGTGCTCTTTTAATGGAGAACAAAAAGCCAGTACTCGAAGCGCTTTCATGCAATGCATGCGGGATATGTGCAGCCGTATGTCCGCAGGAAGCGGTGGAGATCGCAAACTACACGCGCAAACAGTTGAAGGCACAGGCTGAAGGGATACTTGACGCAGGTATGGGCGTGATCGTGTACATCGACCCTGCTGCGTATGCGGCTGCAGATATTGCTGGTGTGAACAGGAGTCCTTATTCGCCGCTTATCAGGTTCGTCCAGGTGCCGTCGATTCATGTGCTGGATGCGGATATCGTGAACCATGCCTACGAGCACGGTGCCGGCGGTGTGATGCTGATCGAAGGTACGACTGATGAGGCGCTGACCTCAAGGTCCAAGGACCTGTACAGCAGACTGAAGAAGGAGACCAAGGAGCATAAGAAGCCTATAAGGTACTCGCATATCGAGACTGCGCAGTATGAGAAGTTGATGAATCTTTTGAACGTGTTTGCTGAGCAGGTGTCTGCGAAGGCGGCGAAGAAGTCTGGAAAGAAAGAGGCGTGAAGGTACACCCCCTCTTCTAATTATTTTTCAGTGATTATGATATCGATCATGTGAAAGGGGCATTAAAACGCGGATTTGAGGATGCGCTGGGGGTAGAGGCGGGGCGCAGTGTGCTGACGGATTTGGAGATCAAACTGGCACAGCGTTTGAATGAGAAGCACAAGAGCAGGGAATGGATATACAGGATGGATAATAAGAGGCGGAGGCGGCGGGCTCTGGAGCGGTAGAAATTTTCAGCCCTGTTATGGACTCACCTAAAGGCAGTACTTAAAGACTCTTTCGATAAACATCGCTATCTTTTATACATCAACCCCTACGCAATCCAAACGTGTGCACAAAAGTATTATTGCAGACGAATCTTATAGTTGAGATTAAAAGGAGCAAGATTATGACACAAGAAAGTGTAGAATTATTAATACCTTTCGAATCATTAGTTAAATCTATTACAAAACTACGTATGAAGGACAAATTCCGGCTTTGGGAGTTGCTGGATGAACAGATGGCACAAACTGAGGAAAAGACATGGGAAGAAGACCCGATTGTGCAAGCTGAGATTCAAGAAGCTCGCAATGCATATCAGGTAGGAGACTATCTGACTATCGATGAATACATCGCTCAACGGCGCAGGAAAAACTGATGAACTACCGGGTTGTAATCCCAAAGCCAGTACAGAAGCAACTAGATGACCTACCGGATGCTGTCTATGACAGAATCATTAAGAAGATAAAGATGTTGGAGGAGCATCCACGTCCGCGTGGGTGTATCAAACTGAAAGGATATGAGAATGAGTACCGCATCCGAATTGGTAACTATCGAATACGTTATGAAGTTTGTGACCAAGAATATATCTTAATATTACTTCACTGCAAGCATCGTAAGAGTGTGTATAAAGACTGATTTATTAGATTCCATTTGAACCTACCTATCCCATGGTTAATAATCGATTTCTGACAAAATTTGATTAGAGTTTTAACAATAAGCTACTGTTTTTTATTGTAAGTATTACCTTTTGATTAATTCATTAAAGTGTACATATCTTGTATTACAATTCCAAATCGCCTTTTTCGAGCATACACCCACTTACCCACCCCACCTCTATTCACACACAATCCATAATCCGACCTCCAACCCCATTGATGCCCCGAACAGAGAGTAGCAACGTCCGGGATTCGTTACCTCCCACATCCATCTGCAGTCAAGAGCTTCATAAAATCTTTGAAACCAAAATAAACCACATACAAGCCCACAAGTACACTAAAATACTTCAGAGAATTTGATTGCAGCCAATCGTTTATGAAATTGTAGGTTCAATTTATATTCTGCAAATCCGAATTACCCACGTGAAAAACATGACCTGGAGATTCATCGACACCGACATGACAGATGGCTACTACAGCGCAGCCCTGTTCGAATCGATCGCAAAACACGTTGGTGGCGGTGAGGTTGACGATACTATCCTGTTCTGGCGCGCCAAAACGCCTGCCGTCTATCTCGGATATCACCAGTACGTGGAAGATGAGATACACGAGGAATACTGCGCAGCCAATGGTATCCAGGTGGTACGACGAGTGCTCGGTGGAGGGTGCGGGTTCTGTGATGAGGATCATATCCTGTTCTCCGTGATTGCCAGCGAGGGCGGCGGCACGGTTCCCGCAGACATACAGGGGGCATATTCACGCGTCCTTGGCGGGCTGATAAACACGCTCAGGATGCTCGGGTTTGACGGCAAGCTCGAACCCACGCGCAATGCAGTGTATTCACAAGGCCGCAAGATATCAGGGAATGCACAGGGGAGGTTTGAGGGTGCGGTGCTGGTAAACGGCAGTTTCCTGCTGGATTTTGGTTTTGACGAGATGGACAGGGTGCTTAAGAACCCCCCAATGAACCTGGCAGAGGGTGTAGAATGCGCACGGGACGGGATGATCACACTCTCGGAGCTTCTGGATGGCGCTGGTTATGATATCGATTATGTGAAAGGGGCATTGAAACGTGGATTTGAGGATGCGCTGGGGGTAGAGGCGCAGCGCGGTGTGCTGACGGATTCGGAGATCGAACTGGCACAGCGTTTGAGTGAGAAGCACAGGAGCAGGGACTGGATATACAGGATGGATGATAAGAGGCGGAGGCGTCGGGCTCGGGAGCGGTAGAAATGGGTGGCCTGGAGGCAGGCACCACATAAACGAAAACTATATCTAACAAACTGCGGATAATCGACTTCCGTAGGCATTTTTCAGCCCTGTTCTGCATTCACTTAAAAGCCAGTACTTCAAGGCTCTTTCGATAAACATCGCTACATTTTATACATCAAACCTTACACAACCCAAACGTGTGCACAAAAGTATTATTGCAGACGAATCTTATAGTGGAGATTAAGAGGAGCAAGATTATGACACTAGAAAGTGTAGAATTATTAATACCTTTCGAATCATTGGTTAAATCTATCACAAAACTACGTATTAAGGACAAATTCTGGCTTTGGGAGATACTGGATGAACAGATGGCACACGCTGAGAAAAAGACATGGGAAGATGACCCGATTGTGCAAGCTGAGATTCAAGAAGCTCGCAATGCATACGAAGTAGGAGATTATGTGACTATCGATGAATACATCGCTCAGCGGCGCAGGAGAAACTGATGAACTACCGGGTTGTAATCCCAAAACCAGTACAGAAGCAACTGGATGGCCTCCCGGATGCTGTAATTGGCAGTGCCAGTAATTTAGAAATAAAAATGTAAACTATTATAAAAAAATAACAATTCGGGTGATAATATTATGAACAATATATCTATTTTCTCCATTGGTCAACAACATGCAGGGCGGGATATCAATAACATTGCAGGAGATTTGAATATTAATCAAAATTCGCCCGCGGAAGATGTCTTGAAAGTAATCCAAGCTATACAGCATAAAGTTGGTGAACTGGATATTGAAGAAAAATCTAAAAGAAAAATCAGGAATTATCTCGATAATGCAATATGTGAACTCGAAGATAAAAAGCCAAATAAGAAATCAATTGTGGAAAGCATTAAACAAACCAATGAAATTTTGAAAGAAGCAAAGACAACTGGCAAAACTTTGAAAGATATCGGAATATTGATTGGTAAAACTGCCACATGGTTAGGCACAACCGAAGTAAACTTGGGTTGGATACTCTAAAAATATGTCAAATAAGAAAGATAGCTATAATGTCGAAAACCAAAATGCAGGGCGGGATATTAATAACATTGTTATATGCCAAAGAGAGACAAAAGAAAAAGTAACTCTACCTTCTATACAATGTATCTTGAGAAAGGGAAAAACGTTTAAGGGGGATTTTTCCAAGAAAGAGCCTGAATGGGTAGATTTCGAGCAGGGTTTCATTGTTGAACGAAAAGAAGTTGATGGAATTATAGAAAAGCTGGAAAATGAAAAGATTCAACTAATTTTGGGCGCCCCCGCATCTGGGAAATCAATTATTCTGAAAAATGTTGGATTCAAACTTGCGAATGAAAATAAGGATGTTTATGCCGTAGAACTCAAAAAATATTCACGAGATGAAGTAAAACTTCTTTTTAATAATATTCTCAAATTAAACGATGAAAAACTGATATTTATAGTAGATGATGCACATCTTTCCATTGAAAATTGCGAACGAATTGTCAGGGAATTTAAAAATGGAGGAAGCGGAAAGCTGATAATTGGTTCACGACCAACAGAAGAAATTCTGGGGGTACATCCAAAAAAAACTTCTGAGTTTGAATATTTGAGTAAAATAGAGGTGCATGCGGAGAATGTGGCAGAAGGGATGATTAAGAGTTTTTTGAAGGTTGAGCATAATTTGAGCGGTGAAAGAGTGAACACTATAAAAAATATTAAAAGATATGAAAAAGACCTATGGTTTCTATCTTGGGCATTAAAGGCGTATGATCCGAAAAAGAACTCGGTGGAAGAAGAAGAGATTTATGCGAAAATACGAGACTCAATTAGAAATATAGACACTGGAAAAGAGATTACAGCAATAAACGCAGAAGATGTTTTTCTTCCGTTGTCATTTTTTTACAGATTTGAAATCCCAATCGAACGAGAGTTTCTAGAAGAGCAAATGGGTATCGAAGGAACAATAATCAATCGATTAATAGAAATGTCAGAAATAGTAGAAACTGAAGAGATAGGAAGAAACAAAATGCTTTCATTCAACCATTCTTCTATTGCTGAATTATATTATGGTGCATATCAAAGGTATCCTTCTTTCGGGAAAAGAATAAGTAATAAAATTTTAAATCAAAAAGATAGAAATAAATATCTAGAGAATTGCTTGTTTTATAAGTATATTACCACATATCCAAGAAACGCTGTTGAAGTGGTTGTTCATCTTCGAAAAACAATGAAGGAATCACAAGGCGCAAAAATATTAGAAAAATTAACCAAATGTAATAAAATACAAAAATCAATCGAGGAAGGAATAAAAAGAGAAAAGGATATATTAGAAATTGGAAAATGTTTATTGTTTATTTTACAAGCAAGAGAAGAAGCTGGATCAAAACTGGTTAATAGTATTGATATCGGCGATTTATCATCAAAAATCGATAATGAAGATGACATTTTAAAAATTGGATATAGTTTATTTTATATCGATAATAAAGAAGTAAAGAAAAACTTAGTTAATAATATTGATATTGATGCTCTTTCATTGAAAATAGAAAAAGAAGAAAATATTAGTGCAATTGGAGAATGTATAGAGTTTATTTCATTTTCAAATGAAAAGATTGGACTGAAACTGGTTGAAAAAATTAATATAGATAACCTCTTATCAAGAATTGATAATGAAGATAGTATAAAGAATATAGGAATTTTTGTAGCATGCATTTTACATGGAAATGAAGAAGTTGGAATGAAACTAATTGATAAATTTTCAAAAATATTTGAAAATGAAGATGATATTGAAAAGATTGAATGGATTGTATCGTGTATTTCAGGAAAGAGTGAAAAGGCAGCAGTACAACTAGTTGATAGCTTTTTAAAGAAAAATGAAAAGCAGGATATTGTAAGGATTGGATATTTTCTATCGAATTTACGCGCACATAAAGATGTTATGAGGGAACTTGTCTTGAATTTTGATATTGATATTCTTTCATCGAAAATCCAAGATGATGAAGATATCTATGCGATTGGACGGTTTATATGGGATATTTCACACGCTAGTGAAGAAGTAGGATTGAAACTTGTCAAGAGCATTGATATTGATATACTTACCTCGAAAATTGATAAAGAGATGAATCTAAACAGTGTTGAATGGATTATGGCAAGTATTTCATATACAAGTGAAGAAGTGGGATTGGAACTTGTTGAAAGCGTTTCCTCAAAAATCGAAAGGGAAGAAGATATAGTAAAGATTAGTTTATGTATTGATGGTACATTACGTGTGAATAAAAATGTGGCATGTAAATTAGTTGAGAATATTGATCTTGATATTTTTTCATCAAAAATTAATAATGACAAGAATCTAAACAGTGTTAAACGGATTATATCGAGTATTTCATACGCAAGTAAAGATGCAGGATATGAACTGGTCAAGAATATTGATCTTGATATCCTTTTATCAAAAATCAATAATGAAGCGGATCTTGGTGATATTTTGCGTTGTATATTGGAAATTTCACATACAAGTAGCGAGGTGGGATCTGAACTTGTCAAGAGTATCGATACTGATATCCTTTTATCAAAAATTAAAAATGGAAGTGGTAGATTATTAATTGAATATCTTATGTTAAATATATTATATATAAATGAGGAATTTCGGTTAAAACTGATTAAAAGTTACAATAAGACGTCGTTGAAAAAATATGCATAAGCAACATTAAAATAATTGAAGATCGTGCCTCATTAGTGAAATAATGGATAAGAGGTATGCTGGGGTCGGGTGTGTCTGTGTGGTTTCGTCCGGTCGTGGTTTGGTGTGGTTGTTCATGTTGCCCACTTCTTTTTGTTCAGACCATTCGATTAATAGACTTGACTGATTGCATGGTTATGAAGTGCAGTACTTAAGTTTTCCGATTAATCGAAAGGTGTTATGATATACTGCTACACCACCGACCGGATCGTGATCGCTCACACTTCAGAGAGTTTGGTTGCAGCAAATCGTTTATGAAATAGTAGGTTCAATTCATATTCTGCAAATCCGAATTACCCACGTGAAAAACATGACATGGAGATTCATCGACACCGACATGACAGACGGCTACTACAGCGCAGCCCTGTTCGAATCGATCGCAAAATACGTTGGCAGCGGCGAGGTTGACGATACTATCCTGTTCTGGCACGTCAGAACCCCTGCTGTCTATCTCGGATACCACCAGTACGTGGAAGATGAGATACATGAGGACTACTGTGCAGCCAAAGGTATCCAGATGGTACGGCGAGTACTCGGCGGAGGGTGCGGGTTCTGTGATGAGGACCAGATCCTGTTCTCTGTTATTTCCCACGAGGGCGGCGGCACTGTTCCCACAGACATCCAGGGCGCATATTCACGCGTCCTTTGCGGGCTGATAAACGCGCTCAGGGCGCTCGGGTTTGACGGTAAGCTCGAACCCACGCGCAATGCAGTGTATTCACAAGGGCGCAAGATATCAGGGAATGCACAGGGGAGGTTTGCGGGTGCGGTGCTGGTAAACGGCAGTTTCCTGCTGGATTTTGGTTTTGATGAGATGGACAGGGTGCTTAAGAACCCCACAAAGAACCTGGCAGAGGGTGTAGAATGCGCACGGGACGGGATGATCACACTCTCGGAGCTTCTGGATGGCGCTGGTTATGATATCGATCATGTAAAAGGGGCATTGAAACGCGGATTTGAGGATGCGCTGTGGGTAGAGGCACGGCGCAGTGTGCTGACGGTGGCTGAGATCGAACTGGCACAGCGTTTAAATGAGAAGCACAGGAGCAGGGACTGGATCTACAGGATGGATGATAAGAGGCGGAGGCGTCGGGCTCGGGAGCGGTAGAAATGGGTGGGCCGGGGCCGGGTATCATATTCTCCAAAACATTTCGTAAGTTATATTATCAAAGATGATCAAAGGTGGAAGTAGCAGGGTGCTCAGGAAGGAGTTCCCCCATTTGAAGGAATAGTGCGGACTATCAGTGGGCTCTAGGGTGCTGCCGCGGCTTTGTGGGCGCTGGGCGGGAAGTGGTTGAGAAGTATATCCTGGCACACAATATATATGAGCATAACGGGAGGTAATCTTGAAAAATCGATATATACAGGCCCGGTAGATTTGTACGAGGTATAACGTGACTGCTCTCATGCGCTCGTTCTCATGCTCGGTGAGGGCGATAAGAATCTAAATAATATTTATTTGAGTCTAAAGTTAGGCGCACACGAATTTAAAATATAATAAAATAGCTTGATATAACTCGTTAAGTAAAAGTCAATTTAAAGATATCATTATCTGTAGATAAAGCATTTTTGGAATCCATTTCCAGTGCCTTATCATAACATTCAAGTGCTTCTTCATGTCTACCAATCTTTTGTTTTGTTGCTTCAAGGTTTAGGCAAATCGTCCAACTTTGACGTCCTATAGTTGTTTGATTTGAATTTAGAATAAATCCATTTCTGTAATTTCTTTAGATACTCCCCCAATTCTATAAATATTTCCAAGGCTTTTAAAGCAGGTATTACATATGTCAGGATCTTCTTTATTTAGAGTGGCTATTTTTCTTATTATTGGTATTGATTTTTTTGAACCAATATATCCCAATCCTTCTATTGCTCGCCCTAAATCTATTTTTCCTAGAGTAGGGTTGGAATTTATAAAATGAATATACCAATCTTCATCATTATTTGTAGCTAAAATATTTATTGATCTTAAGGCTCTTTCCACCATCAAAGGCTCTTTTTGTGATGCATAATCTGTGGCTAATTCTTTCAACATATCAATTGATTTTTCGTCACCCATTTTCTCAAGAGCTTCAATACATAATTCTTCCCAATATCCTTTTCCCTTTATATCCTCAAATTTGTCAATCGATTTTAAAACAAATTCAATAATTAGTAGTGAATATGATGCATCAAAACTTGGGGCTATTTTAGCCAAATCCGCAAGTGTAAATTCACTTGTTGCAACTCTATCTTCACTTAAAAACTCATTAACGATCTTCTTTGCCTTTTCAGTTTCTTCAAGTATACAAAAAGTATATGCTATATTAACTAATAGTCTATCATCATTGTTTATTTGATCTTTCAACAAATTGACAATAGGCAACATTTCTTTAAGTTTAAATTTTTGGATTTCATGCAATAAAGCTTCTGCATTGTAAAGATTAAAATGGATGTGCAACAAATTAGTGAGTAATCCTTTGTCTCCTAATACTTTTAGGATTTCGCCTTGAACAAAAGAATTTTTATCATTCAGATGTTCTAATAGTGAGCTCTTAATTTCTGAAGATGAAAATCTACCTAATCCTTTTACTGCATTTCCACGTACTCTAAAGTTTTCATAATCTAGTAGTTGAGTGAAAACGGTTAAAGATACTATTCCTTTTGATTCGCTTAAAGCAGCAGAACAAACTTCTATAATTTTTGCTTCATTGTCCTTGTTTAAAACTTCATTTACAAGTTGATTTATTGCATCTTCAGATTGATAACTAGCTAGAATATCTTCGGTATATTTGTTATGAATACTATAATCAGATTTATCTATATTTTTTATCAGAATAGGTATAAAGCTTTCATCATTAATTTCAATTAACACTTCAGATAACTGGCTAGTATGACCACTTTTGGAAATTTCATTTTCTGTGTCGGTTATTTCTATATAGAAGTTCAATAATTCTTCTTTTACTTTCTCAGTTAATTTTCCATTCCGATGAATATTTAGTATAGCTTCTTTGCAGTCTCCACTAGTAAAAATATCCATTTTATTCTTCCAAATGTCTATTATTTTTAAATACTCGTCCTCATCAAAATTTGATAAGGCTTTAGCAATGCTGCCTTGAGTAGTACTGTAATAAAACCAAAATGGAGCTCTTTCATCCCAATCCACATACTTATAAACGATAGATTTTGCTATATCGTTTCCCAGTTTAGAAATTTCCTCGAGGGCAACAATCCTAATTTCCGGATAGGTTTTTTTCTCTACCAAATTAAAAAACAATTCCGTAGTGTATTTAGCATCAATTCTTTTTAGATAATAGAGTGCCAAAAATCTAATTAAGGCAATTGAAGAGAAGCACCTTGTTGAAAGTTGTAAGACTATGTTTTGAATTGTACATTCATCAACTGTTTGGGATTCAATGAGACATGCCGATGCTAAAAAAAGATTATCTTCTTTAAGAATATTTATCAGCTCAGTTGAATCCTCCATATGCACAACTGACCCTATAATAATGGGTTCCCATAGAATCTGATATTTTATTTCTTCTATGAATTCAGGATTATTAGTATGGAAGACTGCTAACTCTTTAGAAGCAAAGTAATCAAGAAATATATTGTGCCAAAATGTTAGTTGATTAGAATCATAACTTACGATACCCGTGAGAGCTAAGTCATCTAATATTCTATTTTTAGCTATACCCTTTGGAATTTCTCTTTTTTGTTCATATTTTTCCAATAAAGGCAATAATACAT
>Ga0255425_1082_pt1 | contig 20660 bp, 25 predicted proteins | sample ANMaggSeSYBR02G4_FD_182640 | JGI IMG/M metagenome (GOLD analysis project Ga0255425, IMG submission 182640) | Sediment cell enrichment communities from methane seep in Santa Monica Basin, California, United Staets - ANME aggregate JGI... | ecosystem: Environmental > Aquatic > Marine > Cold seeps >... | reverse complement strand
ACTACGGGTTTTTGGATTAAAGAAAGGTGGAATACGACTGGCAGAACGTGAACGGATTCCCGGCGTTAATGGAAAGGAGGTAATTTTATCTTTTCATTGCTTCAGCTATTCTTTCGGGTAGGGTATTAAGATTATCATTAATCGAATTACCCATCAGATCGAATTTATCCCCAAGCGTAACAATTGAATTATTCATTGTATCGAGTTTGTCAAGCTTGTTTAATTTATCCAACTTGCCATTCATTTCACCCAATATCCCAATACCTTTATCAAATCTTTCAGCCATTTCCCGCATTTCGCCAGCAATGACCCTACCAAAAGGATACGGTAATACAATATTTTTATCGATTTCAATAGTTCTTATTTTAGTTTCATTGGTGTTTGTTGCTTCCAAATCCTGAATAAAAGCAGATATAGCAGATTCTACCCCACCAGCCATTAACATTACAGTGTTTTTATTTACATTATAAATAAATCCACTTAAGTCTTTATTAATTGCATAACCCTCTACTATATTTCGGTATCCTACCAGATTGACATTACCTTCAATAAAGGACTGGATGTTTTTCATAATATCCTAATTTAATTTTAGCCTATAATAGTTTTTCCCACACCCGAACCCTCGCTTCAAAATCATTGATTCAACTAAATAAGTACTATTCATAACCTTGTAGTGGTGGTGATGATTCCCGCACACCCTGTCGCCTTCACATCCACATTAAACCCACAAATATTGCATTATTTTTAATATTTTAGAAATGATATTTTTTGGTGTGCTGTGAGATGGGATGATTAGGTTAGCGCGTACGTCATGCAAAGCCTGAATAATATAGTCTTTCCAGATACCAGCAATAACTAAAACGATGAAATATATTCCACCATCGAGTCGAATATCTTTTTGCCATCCTTGGAACCGAGAATATTTTCAGATGCCCGCTCCGGATGAGGCATCATCCCAAGTATGTTACCATGCTCATTAAGGATTCCCGCAATGTTCTCACTGGACCCGTTGGGGTTTGCCTCACTGGCAGCATTACCCTGCTCATCCACATACCTGAATGCGACCCTGTCCTGTGAGTTAAGTTCGGATAAGGTGTGCTCTTGTGCAAAATAATTGCCTTCCATGTGTGCAATGGGTATCCTGATGACCTGGCCTTTTTTGAAAGAATTTGTGAACGGGGATGTATTATTATCCACCCTCAGGTTGACCCGATCACATCTGAACTTCGGGTAGCAGTTGGTCATAAGTGCACCAGGTAATAGTCCGGATTCCACCAGTATCTGGAACCCGTTACATATACCCACTACAGGCAGTCCCTTATCCGCCATCTTCCTGACCGAATTCATAATGGGTGCCCTGGCAGCTATAGCGCCTGCCCGCAGGTAATCTCCGTACGAGAATCCCCCGGGTACTACTACGCCATCATATCCTTTTAGTTCATCCTTGTACCAAACAAGTTCGGCATCCACGCCCACAACCTCAGTGAGCACATACTGCACATCATAGTCGCAATTGCTGCCGCCGAACTGGAGTACAGCGATCTTCATCCTGATTCCTCTATTTCTATATCAAAATTATGTATCACAGGATTTGCCAGCAGCCGCTTGCACATCTCATCCACCCTGGATTTGGCCTCATCCCTGGATTTGGCCTCAAGTTCGAGAACAAAACATTTTTGCATTTCCAGTGAATCAGTTGGAAATCCCAGGTGTTCAAGTGCCTTCTGGATAGTAGTAGCTTCGGGATCAAGCATCCCGCTTTTTAGCCCGATGGTAACTTCGGCATGGTATTTCATTTTGTAGACCTCAAAATCTGATCACCTGTGATAGGAGCAGAATGATAATTACTTTTTCGGTATTTCTTTACATACTTTTTGGTGCATGTAAGCCCAGAGTGTCAAGCACAATTGATAACACATTCCTTGCACAGTCCACCAGCACCAGCCTCGAGTCCCGCAGGGAGACTTCGGCATTTAGCACAGGTACGTACCTGTAGAACTGGTTGAAAGAATCGGCCACTTCCCTGGCATATGTGGCAAGATGATGGGGTTTTAGATCCACAGCTGCCGTATCGATAACAGCAGTAAGTCGGGCCAGATGTTTTATTAGTTCGATTTCCTGGTCTTCCACCAGTACGGATATGTCATGTTTAAGGTCTGCCAGCTTTACACCCGATCCTTTAGCATTGGCTAGTATGCTGCATGCCCGGGCATGGCTGTACTGGATGAACGGGGCACCTTGTTTCTCAAAATCCAGTGCCTCACGCCAGTCAAACACCGTGGATTTTTCTGGTGACACCTTAACAACATCATACCTGACTGCTCCTATACCCACGAAGTTCGCTACTTCCTGCTTAAAATCATCAGATGTGTCAGGCCTGCGTTTCTCCACTTCCACCATTGCCTGGGTATTAATCTGGTCAAGCAGTTCATCGGTACTGATGAACTTACCCCGCCTAGTGCTCATACTGCCTTCGGGCAGGGATACGAACTCGAAGATCACGATCTCAGGTTCGTTCTCATCAAGTGCATTCAACACTGCCTTCAACTGACCGGATATCAGTTTATGGTCCGCTCCCAGCACATCGATCATCCTGTCGCAGTGCCCGGCCTTCCACAGGTGGTATGCCAGGTCCCTGGTTGTGTACAGGGATGTGCCGTTACTGCGCTGTATCACCAGTTTTTTCTCAAAACCATAGTCAGACAGATCGACCATCAGGGCACCATCATCGACTACAGTCCTGCCCGTGTCCTTTATTCGGCTCACTGTGGTGCTGACACTGCTGTTGCGGACATATGTAGATTCCCAGGCAAATGAATCATGGTGGATGTTCATGCGCCCCAGGGTCTGTTTGATACCTTCCATGGCAAGATCAACAGCATGTTTGAAGCGCTCTGCCACGTCCGGGTCACCGTGTTCGATGCGCTGGATCAGTTCATCGATCTCGGCCTTTTTATCAGGTTCGTCGTTCAACACCCTGTTTGCCTGGATATAGATGTCTGCGATGGCATGGTCTGATTTCTTTTCAGTATCAAAATCAAAATGATCCAGCGCCCATGAGACAATGGCTATCTGCCTGCCCATGTCATTGATGTAGTACTGGGTCTCCACCTCATACCCTGCTTTTTCCAGGATGCGTCCAAGTGTATCCCCGATAATGGAATTGCGGATATGTCCCACGTGCAGGGGGCCGTTGGGGTTGGCAGAGGTGTGCTCCAGAATGACTTTTCCGCGCCCGGTCTGGCTGGCGTAATCGTGTCCCTGTGCTCGTATGGCAGACACGGTCCGGTCCAGGAAGGTCTGGTTGAAATAAAAATTGAGATACGGCCCCTTTGTTTCAACTCTGTCGATAAGTCCGTTTTCAGGTACATTGATGGATGCAGCCAGCATTGAGGCTATATCAGCCGGGCTTTTCCTGCATACCGGAGCCAGCCTGAACGCTACCGATGAGGCAATATCTGCATGGATCGACTCCTCAAGGCTCAGGTATGTTACTTCCAGACCGTTTGCTTCAAGGGCAGAGGTAAGGACTTGGGTAACCTGTGATTTAAATTGTAAGAACATGGTTCATCAGCGTCCTGGTATTTAAGGGGGTGTAGATAGATGGCTATCTACATAATTGTATCTTTGTGATGACTTATTCCTTGGTTCTATGTGTCAGAAAAGCAAGGATAAGCACCATAAAGGCAGTCAATATTCCAGGGCCTGGCAGTTCACCCAGACCTTTAAAGAAATCATTACTTTCAGTATCCGGCAAATCCTTTGGTATATCCTGGGTATCTATTATCTCACCGGAATTATCACCTATCACTGTTATCCGGATGGTGACAGTGGGTTTTTCAAGCAGATGGAAATTGTAAACCCCGGGCTCATTGATCTGCAGGCAGGTGCGCTGCCTGAAGGACATGTATGATTCATTTGTAGCTTCACCGCTGGTCTCATTCACGAAAATGTTATTGTCACATATCAATGTGAACCAGCGTCGGTTCTTGTCATTATTGAAAAAGGAGATGTTCTGGCCCTGGTGGAAGGTGGTTCCTTCAGGATACACAGAGAACCCATCTGTGGGTTCCTCTGCTACAGGTACATTTATCGTGATGACAGGGTCAATGGCCCAGACAGGCTGGATGATTGCAAGGAGTATCAATACAGTAATGGTTTTTTTCAGCACACACATCACCACTGAGTAATTTCATACATCATAATTTGTGATTATTCAGCCCTTCCCTCATTTAATAATATTTTTAGTTTCAGGCTTTCAATAATTCAGTCTATTCTTTTTTCCTTACTATCAGGATAGCGAGAATAAGCATCATTAATGTAGCAGGTGTGCAAAAACCAGGTATATCTTTCATGGCTGCCCACGGATTATTTTCCTCTACAACTTCCTGTTCATGGGGAGGGGACTGGGTTGCTTGAGACTCGTTTTCGGAATCGAAATCTACAACTGTTAACTGAAATGTGACTGTCGGTTTTTCTTCCAGATGGAAATTATAAGTTCCCAGGTCATCAAATTGTACGGATAAACTTCTTCTGAATGTCAGGATGTTTGGAGGAAACAGGTTTTCTTCACTGACCAGGGTAAATGGTCTTCTGTGCAGATCCTCGTTCTTAAATGTAACAGTCTGCCCTTGCTCTACTGTATTTTCAAGTGGATACATCAGGACAAAACCCTCGGTTTGGTTCTCCAGGGTCCCTGGTCTGATATAGATAAGTAAATCCGAGGCTGTAACAGGCTGCATAATTACTATCAAAGCCAGGATTAAAATTATTATTTTTAACATAGTAATCCTCAACATATATGTAAATATATTTAGACATGTTATAGTATAAATATTGCTCTCTCATCATTACAACTGATAAGTGTATCCCGGTCGTTTTTAGAAAAATATATACGTAATTATTTCAATAATCATTGAAATAATAAAAAACCCGATATTTGGTGCAAATAAATGTCAGACGAGAAGAAATTAGGATTCTTTGAGAAATATCTCACAATGTGGATCATTGTCTGTATCATTTCAGGTCTTTTGTTAGGCAAGACATTTCCAGCAGTGGCAACTTCTATCGATTCAATGCAATTATACAGTGTATCCCTGCCCATTGCAGTTCTGCTGTTCTTTATGATTTTTCCCATCATGGTGCAAATCGATTTTAAACAAGTCATTAAAGCTGGTAAAACACCCAAACCTGTTTTATTAACTTTATTTGTGAACTGGGGGATAAAGCCCTTTACAATGCTTTTTTTTGCCTGGGTTTTTATGAAAGTGATATTCACTCCATTCTTACCAGATACCGTTACACCTACGTTGATGGGAGATATGGACCTCCCGTCGCAATACTTTGCCGGAATGGTATTATTGGGCATTGCTCCTTGTACGGCTATGGTGCTCGTGTGGGGTTATCTGGCAAAAGGTAACCAGGGTCATACACTGGTCATGGTTGCCATCAACAGTCTGGTCATGTTAATATTATATGCACCCATGGCACGATGGTTATTGGGGATCGGTGAAATCGTAGTGCCCTGGCAGACCATAGCCCTCTCAGTGGGATTATATGTGGGTGTGCCGTTGGTGGCAGGCTACTTTTCCAGAAAAGAGCTGCTTATGAGAAAAGGTGCCGATTGGTTTGAGAATACATTTTCCCCGGTGATGCACAATATTGCGATTTTAGCATTGCTGATAACCCTGATCACTCTGTTTAGTCTTCAGGGTGACGTGATCATTAAGGAACCTTTAGTCATATTGATGATAGCTGTACCGCTGTTGATCCAGGTGTTTTTCATCTTTATCCTTGGTTACGGCATATCCAGATTAATTGGTCTGTCATATGAAGATGCAGCGCCTACAGCACTGATAGGTGCGAGTAATCATTTTGAAGTGGCAATTGCTGTATCCATTATGCTTTTTGGTCTTAACTCGGGTGCTGCATTGGCAACAGTAGTTGGAGTCCTGATCGAAGTGCCGGTAATGTTGGCACTTGTAAAGATATGTCTTAAGTCCAAAAATTTATTTAATTGACATATATGGAGAAATCATGGTTAAATTGATAATCGATGAAGCGAAATGTAACGGCTGCGGCGATTGTGTAAAAGTGTGCAAGAGCCGGAGCCTGGAAATACTTGATGGTGTATGTGTTGCGACCAAGCCGGATGAATGTAAACTCTGTATGCTGTGTAAGGTAACCTGCCCAAGCAGGGCCATTGAGATCGAGGTATGAACTTATGGATAAAAAGGAAGGATGCAGTTGTTTTAATGCTGCCCTTGTGGATTATGCCCTTAAGAAAAAGAAAAGCAGCCTGCACGAGGTCACATGTCCGGTGTGTCACAAGACCTTTACCACAAACCGTGAAGGGGATGAAGTAGTATGTTTTGACTGCCGGAAAGGTCTCAAGCACAAGGTCGAAGTGCTGGGTATCGGGGGAAAGCAGTACAATGATACAATGAATGTGGTAGTGCAAGCAGTGTTGGGAACAGAGTTTCGGGTCATACCCGTAACAGATATTGAGAGCATAATGACCTATGGGGTGGCTGTTACTCCTGCTGTGGTGGTTAACGGTAAGGTGATGTGTGAGGGGAGAGTGCCTGAAAATAGTGAGATATGTGAGTGGATTGGTAAACAAGGCGGTAGCTGAAAAAAGCTCGCTTAACAATCTGATTGATGGTCCCATATAGGATTATTCTCAATTGTCCCACATTTGCTGCACCGACACAGGAAAATATACCCACGTTGCTGGATTCGCAGGAACATTGTATGGTTTCCATTTATCTCACCTCTATCACGCAACCATATTTCCAAAAATGATCCCTGATACAAGGGCTGCAAATATCACCAGGGCAATGTAAAGACCTGTTCTTTTTGTACCCATTATCCTGGATATTACGATCATATTGGGCAGGCTGAGAGCCGGCCCGGCCAGCAGCATGGTCAGTGCAGGCCCCTTGCCCATACCTAATTTGGTCAATGCACTGATTATAGGCACCTCAGTAAGTGTGGAGAAATACATTAATGACCCCGAGACCGAAGATATCAGGTTAGCTGAAATGCTATTTCCTCCCACCAGGGTTGCAACAAATTCACCTGGCAGCACGGCTACTATGACACCAGCCAGGAACACTCCCGCAAACAGCAGGGGTGTAATCAGTTTTACCAGGAACCAGGTCTCTTGCATCCAGCTTTTTAATTCCTCACTGGTGTACCAGAGCCATGACAGTGCAATGGTTATCAGGACGAGCAGTATAACTGCCGCTTTTTCTAACATCGTTGCCGCTATTCCTGCAAAGACCAGGATTGCCAGCAGCAATATGAAAATAATGGTGGTCCTTATATTTCTGTCATCACCGTTTGTTTTAAAGCCTGGCATTTTATTGTGATTCTGGAAAACAACTGACATGGTCAGCCCAATAACAACAGATAACCCAATGGCAGCCACGGCCCTTGCCACTCCTATATCAAAACCCAGTATTTTTTCCGTGTACACGATGGCAAGCAGGTTGATGGCGGGAGCCGAGTAGAGGAAGGTAGTGGCTGGCCCTATGCCAGCCCCACGTTTGTAGATGCCTGCAAACAGCGGCAGTACTGTGCAACTGCAGACCGCCAGCATTACGCCGCTGATGGCAGCGACCGGGTAGGTAATATATTTTGGCGAATCAGCGCCAAAGTATTTGAGCACCGACTCTTTTGAAAAGAGGGAAGCAATGGCACCTGCCAGAAAGAAGGCCGGTACCAGGCACAGGAGCACATGAAGGGCTAAGTACTCACGAAGGGCATCAATTCCGGCAAATAATAATGTATCCAGCATAGTATTTCAAATCATATTGAAATGATTATACTTAAGTATTATGGTTTCAATAAATATTGAAGCACTCAATAATTGAAATATTTTAAAGAGGGATAAGTTTGAAGATCGAAATATTAGGAACTGGCTGTGCAAAATGCAAAAAGGTCACTGATAATGTTAAGCGGGCTGTGGATGAGTTGGGTCTTGACATCCAGGTGGATAAGGTCGAGGATATCAACCGGATACTGGACTACGGTGTGATGATGACACCTGGGGTTGTGATAGACGGCGAGGTGAAGGTCGCTGGTAAAATACCTGATGTCAAGCAGATCAAGCAGTGGATAACCGAGTAAACTAAAAGACCTTTGTATCTTAGTTCTCATGCAATCTGAGATGTTCTTGTATATTATACGTAATTAGTTCCTGCTTTTTCAATAGATTGCAACGTTTATTTTTTGGGAGGTGTCATGAATGTGGAGGTAAGCCCGGAGCCGGGACAGGCAAAGGTATATTACGATTCTGAGAATATTGATATTAGGGATCTTAAAGGGGGTCATAGTAAAGAGCGGATACAAAGTATAATTTTTATCAAGAGCCTTGGAGGTTTTTAAATGGAAGACGTGAGAATAAAGGTAGAGGGTATGACCTGCCAGCACTGCCAGATGCAGGTCCATGATGCCATTGCGGTCCTTGACGGTGTCACTATGGTGAGGGTTGACATTGAAGCGGGCGAGGCCACAGTTTCCTATGATTCCTCAAAGATAGACCTTGAACAGATAAAACAGGCGGTGCGCGACACCGGATACCAGGTGTTAGAAGAGGTAGAGGTCTGTCCGGTGCCCACACCGGATGGTATGAAGCTTATGACTGAAAGCCTGGCCAGCATGCCTGTAGGGGCTGAAGTAAAAGATGAGGCGCCACCGGCAGGTCCAAAAATCGCACCTTCTCCACCAGGCAGGATTGAGACCACCACCATCGGTGTTACAGGCATGACCTGTGCCTCATGTGTCCAGAACATCGAAAGGGGTCTGGGAAAATTGGATGGTGTCCTAAAGGTCTCAGTGAATTTGACCACTGAAAAAGGTACTGTGGAATACGACCCTGGCCGAATAACAGTACATGATATTATTAAAGCCGTTACCGATATCGGATACGGCGCAGAGGAAATTAAAGGTGTGGATGCGGACAGGGAGCGGGAAGCCCGGGAAAAGGAGATACTATCCCAGAAGCGCAACCTTATCCTCGCGTTGATACTGGCAGTACCGGTATCCGTCGGAGAGATGGGGCAGAACATCGCCCCGCTGGTAAATGCCATACCCGGTATTATGGGATTTTTAGGTAACGATTATTTCCAGTTCATATTTGCCACACTGGTAATGCTCCTGCCCGGACGGCAGTTCTTCTCAGGTGCCTACAAGGGGCTGATGCATGGTGCTACTGACATGAACCTGCTGATTGCGGCGGGCACTGGTTCGGCATACCTCATCAGTACGGCCAGTGTGTTCCTTGACCTGGGCACGGGATTCGAGCACAAGTACTTCGGTACTGCGGTGATGCTGATCGCGTTCATTGTGCTGGGGCGCTACATGGAAGCAAACTCCAGGGGCAAGACCTCTGAGGCCATTAAAAAACTGATGGGGCTGCAGGCCAGGACCGCCCGCATCGTAGTGGACAAAACAGAGCGTGAAGTGCCTATTGAGGATGTGAAGCCCGGTGATATGGTGGTCGTACGTCCAGGTGAGAAACTGCCTGTGGACGGCATTGTAGTAGAAGGACGCTCTGCCCTGGACGAGAGCATGCTGACAGGTGAGAGCATCCCGGTGGAGAAGAACATGGGCGACGAGGTCATCGGTGCTACCATCAACAAGACGGGGTCGTTCAAGTACAGAGCCACCAGGGTCGGTTCGGATACGGCACTGGCACAGATAATCAAACTGGTGGAGGATGCCCAGACCAGCAAGGCACCCATCCAGAGGATTGCCGATATTGTGGCAGGGCATTTCATAGTTACAGTTATGAGTATTGCACTTGTTGCGTTCTTTTACTGGTACTTCATTGGGTTTGAGAGGCTGGATATTGCTGCAAATTATGGGATTGCCAGTCCGTTTTTAGCAGCGTTGCTGATTGCCATTACCGTGCTGGTGATAGCATGTCCCTGTGCGGTGGGACTGGCCACGCCCATTGCAGTTATGGTGGGTACAGGCAAGGGGGCAGAGAATGGTATTCTTATTAAGGGAGGCGAAGCGCTGGAGACGGCACAGAATCTGGATACTATTGTGTTTGACAAGACCGGTACACTGACCAGGGGTGAGCCACAACTGACAGACGTGGTACCTGGTGGGGGTGTCAGTGAAGATACGGTGCTCATGCTGGCTGCCGTTGCCGAGAAGGGATCCGAGCACCCGCTGGGTGAGGCCATAGTGAAAGGCGCTGCGGCCAGGGGAATTGATATTCCAAACGGACAGGACTTCAATGCCATCGCAGGACACGGGGTCCAGGTGACCTATGAAGGGAGCAGGGTGCTGCTTGGTACCCGGAAGCTAATGACTGATAACGGGATGGACCCGGCGCAATTGAACAATAGCATGGAAGCGATGGAGAATGACGGCAAGACTGCCATGCTCATAGCTAAAGATAACTGGATCATGGGTGTCATTGCAGTGGCAGATACTCTGAAGGAACATTCGGCAGAGGCTGTGAAATATTTGCAGGAAATGGGTATCACCACTGTGATGATCACTGGCGACAACAGGCTAACGGCAGAGGCTATTGCCAGGCAGGTGGGTATCGACCGGGTGCTTGCAGAGGTGCTGCCCCAGGATAAGGCGGCTGAGGTGAAGAAACTGCAGGCTAAGGGGCAGAAGGTGGCAATGGTGGGTGACGGCATCAATGACGCACCCGCACTGATGCAGGCTGATATCGGGATTGCGCTTGGCAGCGGTACGGACGTTGCCATGGAATCTGCACAGATAGTGCTTATTAAGGACGACCTGCGGGACGTGGTGTCCAGCATTGAACTGAGCAAGCGGACAATGGGTAAGATAAAGCAGGGCCTGTTCTGGGCTTTTGCCTACAACACGGCAGGTATACCACTGGCACTGGGTGTGTTCGGGCCGTACCTGATCGCTCCGGCACTGGCGGCGCTGTTCATGGCTATGAGTTCGGTGTCTGTGACTGCTAATGCGCTGCTGCTCAAGAGGTTCAAGTTGAAGCGGCAGGAGGTGGTATGATCATGGTTGTACAGTTTGCCAAGACGTTAGGTTTTAGCAGCGTGACTGCGCTGGCAGTGGGTGCGTTGTTCTATGTGCTGTCGGCGGGTAAGAGTGCGGCTTTGGCTGCGTATACGGTGAATGATACTTACCTGGGTACGGTGTTCGTGCTTCTGCTGGCGCTGATCATCGGGCTGGCGGTGTGGCCGAGGGTGCTGGAGAAGAGGTGATAGGATAGATATTTATCGTCTACCTTTTATTTTATCGATGTATTGATTAACCTTTTTAGCTAATTTTGGTGGAAGAGTAGCTAAATCAAAAACGTCTTTGCTTCCAATTTTCTTTAAATCATTTTTCAAATCATCATAAGCGATTTCCTGTAGTGGAATAGTAATAACATGCTGGACACCAGTTCCAAATACAGTACCCCCAACGCTAATAACAAGTTCTTCTCTACTTCCAGACTTTTGTTTATTAGTAATTTGAGAAGAAACTTTGCTTAAAATCAAACTCATTAAAGGAAGTTTATCTTCAATATAATGTTCACTCTTTTCTCTTTCAAGTAGTTCACACGCTTCTCCTTTTTCTATTCCAACCATTCGATTACAAATATCAGATAAAGCAATTTCTAAATTGTTGACAGATTTTTCAAGTCCTATTGGGTCCCTTACGCGCAAAAGATTCTGACCAATCTTATTTACTTCTTTTCCAATATCTTCAAGTGGTGAATCTATTGTTTCTATGCAAAGTGCCTTTGTCTTCTCTTGAATCTCTGCAATTATCTCCTTTATCCGTTCATCAATTATTGGCAGCCCCCTCCTCACCAGCTTCGCAGCCCCAGGCGCTTTGTCTTCGGTTTCGTCAAGAAGTTCTTCAGCACGGTTACAGTACCGCCTGTACGCATTGAGGTCTGTTTTAATTTCATCCAGACCCCTCAATTTCTGTGCTTCTTGAAGTGCATTTGCCAGGTTTTCAACAGCTCCAAGGAGTTTCTCCTTACTTTCCGAACCTGCAACAACTTCTTTTGCTTCTGTAAGATTTCTCTCTATTTCTTCTTCAGCGTTTTCATGCCTGAAAATTACAGCATTATATGAGCGATAGAATGGGAGACAGAATTTAACCGGATCAAAATATTCTGATTCCCTGGATGATTTTTCAAAATACAAAATTGCTTTACCCATTTCATCTTTTAATTCATCATTACTTTCGGCTTTTGTGGCTTTATAAATTGAAATTTTACCAAGTGAATAATTGGCAGGCACCCTGACATTTCTGATCTTGTCCTTTGTCAGTGCCAGCAGTTCTTTCCATGCTTGCTCCTTATCAGTTAGGTACTGGAAGGCAGGGAAAAGCGAATAGGCTGCGTGCCATCGCACGTCGCTGTCCTTGTCCTTGGTAAGTTTCAGCAGGTCTATCGATGCCTGTTCCTTATCAGTCAGGTACTGGAAGGCAGGGCCAAGCGAACAGACTGCGCGCCTTCGAATGTCGATGTCCTCGTCCTTGGTCAGTGCCAGCAGGTCTATCGATGCCTGCTCCTTGTCAGTCATGTACTGGAAGGCCCGGCCAAGCGCATTGGCTGCGCCCCATCGCACGCTGCTATCCTTGTCCTTCGTAAGTTCCAGCAGGTCATTCGATGCCTGCTTTTTATCGGTCATGTACTGGAAGGCAGGGCCAAGCGCATAGGCTGCGCCCCATCGCACGCTTCTATCCTTGTCCTTCGTAAGTTCCAGCAGGTCGTTCGATGCCTGCTCTCTGTCCTTTTCAGAAAGGATTTGGAAAAGGGTGCCTATTTGGTCTACTGCTGCTTTGCGTTTTTCTGCATCATCATTTTTTGCCGTCCTGTGAATATTAGTATAATCTACCAACAGTAGCCACCATTATTTAGATAGAGCCATATGTATTTAATTTTTCTTATTATCCACCTGCCGCCCGGTGTGGATGTTGCAGTAGAGCTAGGCGGACGGTAGTGTGACCAGAGGTGCTGCCGGTGGTGGCCATGGCTGTTAAAATATAATATTTATGAAATATATGTGGCTGCAGAGGACACTGAAGTTCGCAGAGCGTTTTTGCTTTTCTCTGCGTTCCTACGCGCACTCTGCGGTTGATATTGAAATGATTCAAGCCACCGGCAGCTCTTCAATCTTCTGCTGCCCGCCATCCATTACTCAACCTGCAACGCCTCCCTGCACCTTTCCTGGGTACGGTGTTCGTGTTCGTGCTGGCGCTGATCATCGTGCTGGCGGTATGGCCGAGGGTGCTGGAGAAAAAGGAATAAACGATTTCAGTGAGTGAGGTAACGGGGAGATTAAATACATAATTATATAAAATATCTGAAGAATGTAAATATTGAATATTGAGTGCCCGAGGTGATGGAGATGATATCAGCAGAAGATAAAGATAACATAATAAAATGTGCTGAAAAATATAATGTATCTTCCATTATACTGTTTGGCTCATCAGTTGTAAAAGATAAGGAGTCCAATGATATCGATATCGGGGTAAAGGGAATAGAACCCCGGCTGTTCTTCCCGTTTTATACTGAGTTATTTAGAGTTCTATCCAAACCGGTTGACTTGATTGACCTTTCCAAGAAGTCCTTGTTCAATAAGCTTGTTGAAGAAACCGGGGAGAAGCTCTATGGATGAACTTCAAAAACAGGTACTTGCCGTCCGCCGAGGGTAATTTCAGTTGTACGATTATACCGTACAACTCAAGTCCTTTCTCTCCAAGTTTAATTTTTAAATCTGACCAAGGTCATCAAACAATTCATCCTTATTTCTAACAATATATTCTTTGATTTTATTAATTAATTTTTTTGGAATGACATTAAGCAAACTTTCTTTGCTAATTCTTTCTAAATCCTTTCTGATATCAGAATAAGCAATTTCTTTTACAGGTATTGTAATCACACGTTTTATACCAGTACCAAGAATTTCTGGTCCAACTGTTATAGTTATTGTTTCTTGAATGGCCGGGTCAAAGAAAACCGTTATTTCATCTAATTTATCCCATATATTTTGCAGAATGTTGGTCATTTTGATATAAGGGGTTACAAAAACTATGATTTCATTAACTAAAGCCAGCTTATCTTCGAGATATTCTTCAGTTTCTATATTTTCAACTTTAGTAAAAATAAAATCTCCATCTTTTTCAGGTAAGTTTTCAGCTAAGAATTTTAAATTTGGACGAAGTCTGGATATACATTTGGATAATTCATCTGGATTTCTTATTTTGATTAACTCATTAACGATTTTACAAGTTGGAGCAGTATATTTTTCTGCTTCACTCCCCTCAGCAGCTTCACAGAGAATCTTTGTGTCTTTACCTATTTCTTCAAGTAATTCTTCAATTGTTTTTTTAACTATTGGCAATCCCTTTCTGAATAATTTAGTGGCATTCGGTGCTTTTTCTTCTGTGATTTTCAATAGTTCTTCAGCACGGTTGCAGTATTGCATGTATGTATAGAGGTCAGATTGAATTTTATCTAACTCCCGTGATTTCTGTGCCTCTTGAAGCGCATTTTCCAGATTTTCGACTACCTCTATTAATTTTTCACTAGTTCCAGAACCTTCAACAGCCTGTTTCGCTTCTTCAAGATTTCTCTCAATTTCTTCTTTAGCTTCTTCCTTCCTGAAAATTACAGCAATGTATGAGCGATAGAATGGGAGACAGAATTTAGCCGGATTGAAATAAAATTTGGATTCCTGTGATGATTTTTCAAAATACCCGATTGCTTTAGCCATTTCATCTTTTAATCCGTCTTCACTTTCGGCTTCTGTGGCCTTGTAAATTGAAATTTTACCAAGTGAATAATTGGCAGATACGCTGACAACGCTGACCCCATCCTTTGTCAGTTCCAGCAGTTCTTTTGTTGCCTGCTTCTTATCGGAAATGTACTGAAATGCCGTACCAAGGGCATAAGCTGCGCCCATTTGTACCCAACTGTCCTCGTCCTTTATCAGTTTCAGCAGTTCATTCCATGCCTGCTCTTTATCAGTAATGTACTGAAAGGCAGGTTCAAAGGCACCCGCTGCATACCTTCGCACCTCGTCGTCTTCGTCATTTATCAGCTCTAGCAGTTCATTTACTGCATGTTTTTTATCTGTAACGTACTGAAAGGCCATACCAAGGGCACCGGCTACACCCATTCGCACGACGCTGTCCTCGTCTTTTGCTAGTTTTAGCAATTCTTTTGTTGCCTGTGCTTTATCTGTAACGTATTGGAAAGCCGTACCAAGGGCAAAGGCTGCATCCATTCTCACGAAACTGTCCTTGTCCTTCGTAAGTGCCAGCAGATCGTTCGATGCCTGCTCCTTATCCTTATCAGGAAAGTTTTGGAAATTGTTTGTTATTTGGTCTACTGCCTCATTGCGTTCTTCTGCATCATCACTTAAGACCAACCGATGAATTTTAGCATAATCTACCAACAGCAGCCACCAATATTCAGATAGAGCCATCTGTATTAAATTTTTCTTATTATCCGCCCCGCTCCTTCCTATATCACAAACAGCGTGCCTGTGCCGTTATGCCTACCACTCGGTATGGATGCTGTGGAGGGATCAGGCAAGCAGGCGACGGTATGGCCGGGGGTGCTGGAGAAAAAAAGTGGGTGAAGAAAGGGAAGTAAATGACAATATCATTTGCAGTTGTACGTTTTATTCGTACAACTAAAAACGTCCCTCTTGCTTCAACTTATTTTTTTTTAGTAGACTATTAGTGACCCTTGTCTTGCCATCAGCCGAGGGTAATTTCAGTTGTACCCAAATTGGGGACAACTGAAGTTGTTTGAATTCACGGTCCTTGATTTTTCCCCAATATTGTCTTGGTGTTGGACTATCCGTCAATGCCTGTACGATATCAACCACTGAAAAATACCACTGGTCATCGTGCCATTTTCGTCTTATTCTGGCTCCTTCGAAAACTATGAGTGCATCTTTGGAATCCATGTTCTTTCACCTTGATGATGTATACTTTTATGTAAGAGGTATGAGCTGGATAAAAAGGTTAGGAGTGAGCGGGGTGAAAGTAAGATTTTGCAACAATAAATAACAATCCACTCTGATTGTCGGTTTCTGGTTGGGGTGCCAATCTACTACGTGTCACTGCCACCGGAAGTCTGGACGGAAAGGGGGATGGCAATTTGCCCCACCCTTTGGCAAACTCGGGATTGCGGCGGCACATATCCTTAAGATAGCCCTGCGGGTCAACTGAATCGGTCAGGGCGGCGACGACATCAGCGATGACAAACCACCATTCATCATTGTGAATCGTGCGGCGAAGTTCGCGTTTCTGGAACAGCGCAATGCGGTTTTCAGGATTGGTGTCGGATTCATTCATAACAATACCTCTGCGATCATGGCTTACGCCTCCTGTTGGTGTTCACACAATGAGCTTTATGTCCCGTTCTCTGAGCCATTTTCAACAGTACGATTTTGTCGTACGCTTTAATTTTGAGTTGTTCGATTTTTTCGGACACTTCAACGATCATTTCACTTCCCGTCACCGCCGTTTGCAAATGCGCAAGTGGTTTTTGCTATTGCAAGATGTGATGGCATGGCCTCTTTGAATTCGAGGTTTTTGCTTTCGGGTGAGGATAGGAGGTCTTGGATTGACATTGGTCAGGTTTACTCCTTTTTTGAGGATATGTTATTTTCCCTCATTGAACCCCTCGACAATCTGTATCTCTTCGGGGGTCAGGTCGTAGAGTTTGTATACCAATCATTTAATCTAGCTTTCCAGTTATAATTATGATTGATTAATCCTTTATTTGTTTATTTAATTTCTTTTCAGTTAAGTGAAGATAATTCTCATTTGAAACAATGGATTTTCCTGTTTTTTGCTCTATTTCTTTCCGTGTATTCTTTGCGATAGTACCACCTTCAAGAGCAGAATCTTTGCATTCATTAAATCCCTGCGAATCTTTTGATATTGTGATATCTGTGGTTGCTTTTTCGCCAACCATTGCAAGGATTAACTCCCAGTCAGTCATATGGTCTCTAAGGTTCTGGTTGTTTCTTTTTAATCTTTTGAATTTTTTATATTCACCGACTGTTTTGCCAAATGTTGCTTTTGATATCTCATTCGTGAGTATCGCAAAGTCTTTTTGCTCTTGAATGCCCCTAAATTTCCATTCATCTGTCAAATCCTGCCTGATTGCTATGCCCCTGAGTCTCTTTTCAATCCAATCCGCAGGGTATCCTTTAAGCTCGTAATAGTCCTTGACCCTGTCCTGTGCAAGTTCAGGGTTTTCTATTTCCTGTATCCTTTCATATCCCACTTTTGCAAGCCATCTCTTGAAGGGTTCAGCTTTTTTAGAGGGGATGGACTGGATAAGTCTAAATGCGTTTTCTGTATTAACGCAGTCTGTATTGTAATATTTGCCATCAGAAGAGGGTAATTTCAGTTGTAAACAAATTGTTAACAACTGAGTGTCTCTCTTTTTCAAAACCCCCCAGTACTGTCTCGGACTGCCACTTTCTGTGAGTATATGGATTATATCAACCACTGAGAAAAACCACTGGTCGTCGTGCCACGTTCTCCTTATTTTTGCGCCCTCAAAAACGACAAGCGCGTCTTTTGAATCCATGTTCTTTCACCTTGATGATGTATTCTTTTATGTAAGAGGTATGAACTGGATAAAAAGGCTTGGAGTGAGCGGGGTGAAAGTGAGATTTTGCAATAATTATTTGATGCTGCGTTTTTCTGAATTTATGGTTTTTGTTTATTATGATTTCCCAATGCCTGCAGCTGTAGGATGAATGGTTCCATTTTGCTGCGTTGTTGCTTTTATTTTTTTCAGGAATGCTGTGTCAGGTTCAGCTCTTGGTATATCCCTGGCTATTTCCCTCTTTTTGAGATAGAGTTCGATATTTTCAAAAGCGAGGTCGTCAACAGATGCTTCCATGATTTCAATCTCATCAAAACCGATGTTCATCCGCCTGCGCCGCAGTTCTTCAATTATGTCAAGGTCTGCCTTCCTGTTGGTGGAGCCCAGCCTGATATATGTCCCCTCAATCTCTCCTTTGCTCTTCAGGTGGTATGGTTTAAGGCTCCCAGGGAATATTTCTATTTTCAGGAGAAGTTTTCCTTTGATGTTGTACACCGTTGTATTAAATGCAAGTGTGGGCTCAACGACTGTGTATATGATGTTTGATATTTTCTCTTCTAAGTCTGGTATTTCAAGTTCGTTTATCCCGGTAACTTTTTTGTCTTTATCTGCAACTCCTATTATGATTGACCCGCCACCGCCGTTTGCAAATGCGCAAGTGGTTTTTGCTATTGCAAGACGTGATGGCATGGCCTCTTTGAATTCGAGGTTTTTGCTTTCGGGTGAGGATAGGAGGTCTTGAATGGACATTGGTCAGGTTTACTCCTTTTTTGAGGATATGTTATTTCCCCTCATTGAACCCCTCGACAATCAGTATCTCTTAGGGGGTCAGGTCATATAGTTTGTAGACGAACTGGTCTATTTGTTTTTCAAATCCTGTTTTATTTTCAAGTTTTCTCTTTTTAGATCTGGAATGTCCTTTTGCACTACTTGCCATGTCAACTCCAGATCAATTCCGAAGTATTTATGAATAAGGACATCTCTCATGCCAGCTATATTTTTCCATGGAACATCAGGATAATTGCTCTTAACTTCGGCAGGTAAATTCTTAACAGCCTCTCCTATTATTTCTATTCTGCGAATAATCGAATCCTGAAGTTGAACAGATTCAATGAAATCGCTGATTGTTTTATTTGCTGTATAGTTTTCAATAAGTTCAATACTCTCTAAAATATGTTCAATAAATACTTCGGGTTCTTTTTTCATAATATCACTTCCTGTTCGCGAAGTATCCTGTCCTTTAGAAGAGGATGCAGAGAATTGTATGTAAGGATATCAACCTTCCTTTTCAGCATCTCTTCGAGTTCTAATTTTAAGCCTACAAGGTCAAGCAGGCTTTTTTTCCCTTTGAATTCAACGAGAATATCTATGTCGCTTTCATCAGTCAATTCTCCTCTTACAACTGAACCAAAAAGGGATGCACGTTTAACATCATTCTGCTTGAGTGCATTGAGGATTTTCTCTCTTATTTCGATTATTTGTTCATTCATTTATGCAACCTTCTTTTTGATTCATTTTACTTCCCTCTATTGAAATTCTCAACGAAGCCGATCTTTTAGGGGGTCAGGTCGTAGAGTTTGTATACGAAATGGTTTTTTTCGATGTTGTATGTTAGATTCATTGTTTAATCATTTGCGCTCGATTAAAACGGACGCGCCTATTTTTAATGGGCATTTGCTCATTTCTCATAATATGCACTGCGCCCTTTTGCTTTTATTTCATCCCAATCCGCTTTTTCTTTTCAGGTTCTTTCAGATAATTTTCACCCGTTATTACGTTCTGTTTTGTTTTTTGTTCCAGTTCCAGACGGGCGTTTTTTGCAATCGTACCGCCATCCTTTGATGCCTTTTTGTGATCATTAAATGTTTCGGGATTTTGTGTCCGTTCAATCTCACTCGTGGATGCTTCCCCAAGCATTGAAAAAATGAGCTCCAAATCAGTCATGTGGTCTCTGAGATTTTCGTTTTTTAAGCCCTTGAGCTTTTTATATTCAGAAGGCGTTAATCCGAAACTGGCTTTTGAAATTTCGGCGGTGAGTATTGCAAATTCGATATGTTCATTTATCCCCCTATTCTGCCATTCGTCTGTCAGGTCCTGTCTTACGGCAATACCCCGCAATCGCTTGTCTATCCATGATTTTGAGTAACCTTTCTGCTCGTAGATCTCTTTCATGCGCTCCTGTGCAAGTTCAGGATCTTCTATTTCCCTGATTCTTTCAAAACCAACATGGGCAAGCCATCGTTTAAATGGTTCTGCTTTAGGGGAAGGGATTGACTGTATTATCCTAAGTATTGTTTTAGTGTTCGCACAGTCAGTTTTCCTTAGTTTGCCATCTTCAGCAGGCAATTTCAACCGGTGACAATTTGTCACCACTTCGCTACCCTCTTCTCTAAGCCTTTGGCTTAGTTTATTCCAGTATTTTCTTGCTTTTTGAGCATCACCTTGCTCAGTCAGAACTGCGGCTATATCGACAACAGAAAAAAACCATTCTTCATTATGCCAAACTCTTCTTATTTTATTGTCCTGGAAGACGATTAATGATTTTTCCGAATCCATATCATTTCCCCTCATTGAACCCCTCGACAATCTGTATCTCTCCGGGGGTCAGGTCGTATAGTTTGTAGACAAGCTGGTCGATTTGTTTTTCAAGGGTTTTAACTTGGGCTTGTTTTGTGGGGTTTTCGAGGTAGTTGAGGTCTTTTGTTATGGAGAGGATTTGGTTTATGAGTTCAATCATTCTGTTCTTTTCTATCTTTGAAGGTGCTTTTATCGGAACATTCATTAAAGGTTCTGAATCAATTTGATAATTGTTTCCTTGTAATTTCCCTTCATAAAAAAACCAAAACTTAATTAACTGAGAATTTAAAATCCCTGTTAGATATTTCAAATCAATTTTATCCGTTTTAATCACATTGAAAGTTTGAGAAACATAACAATCAAAATTGCAGTATGTGAATGTAGGTTCAGAACATTTTCTCAATGAAATTATACTTTCTTCTGTAAAAAAGTCCTCATTCCTTGCTCTATGTAAGCCGTAGGGCTTATAGACCGAAGTTATAATTGA
>Ga0255425_1079_pt1 | contig 20785 bp, 18 predicted proteins | sample ANMaggSeSYBR02G4_FD_182640 | JGI IMG/M metagenome (GOLD analysis project Ga0255425, IMG submission 182640) | Sediment cell enrichment communities from methane seep in Santa Monica Basin, California, United Staets - ANME aggregate JGI... | ecosystem: Environmental > Aquatic > Marine > Cold seeps >... | reverse complement strand
TTCCTATTAAAGCAAAGGAAGTTAATTATGAATTTAGATTTTCATTATTACGGAACATATGTTGCTGCCAGATTAGCAGGTTATGATTTGGATTCGGCACAAACAATTGCACATGCAGCCCAATATGTTGATGATTCAAATAAATCGATGTTAAGTGATTCATTAGGACATCCTTATATTAGTGATTTCTCACCTATTCCAACAGGACAGAGTATGTGGGATATGGTAGACAAGGATATTTTTTGGTCTGAAGAAGCACTTAATGAAATTGCTGATATTTGGGTTCCATTTCATTTTTTACCAGGAAACTACGGTATAAATAATGATATTAAAGAATATACCGGTCCTCAGAGTGACAACAGATCATTGTATCGCTGGACTTTTGATGATGAGTCAACAAAGCAATTTAAAATGCTTTGTCAGCCCAATAGTCCTATTGTTAAAAGTATGATTAATGATATTATACTAAACCATAAAAACAATGATTATACTTTACATCTCGCAGGTATGAGAATGCATGTATTGGCTGATACCTGGGCACATATGTTTTATATTGGTATGCCTGCATGGTTTATAAATGATGCTCTGGAAGAAGTTTTTATAGTAAACGGAACTGAAAAAACACCTGCTAAATGGATAAGGATATGGCCCTGGAATGACAGTACGGATATTATTCACGGAGAATTAGCTACTCCGGATATGTTTGCCTATAATTCTCTCGTTTACCATGGACACGGACGAATGGGACACCTTCCTGATTACCCATGGCTTAAATATGAATATACTCCTAGGTGGTCAAAATATCCTATAACGAAAGACAATACCAGCTATTTTCTACAAGCATTTAAACAATTAACGAAAGCATTGGAGTGTATCAAGAATAATACACCATTTGATATTAAAAGTTATGCAGATTTGCCAGTTGAAACAGAAAATGTAATTAAAGAAATATTGGCAACTAAACCCAATGATAACGACCAGTCTGAAACATGGAGAAACAATATTGGTAGGATCAAAATAAATGGCATTCCGTTAGAAGTTCCTGTTAAATATAACAAAGATCTATGGTTGGATAAAGTGAAAGAAATAAAGAGTGTTGAAGGTACCGATTATTATCACTTCAATAAATCAGCTTGTTTGCACCTAAAACTGGTACAGGATTCGCTGGCTGCATACAATATTAATTTTGATTCTACTCCCAGAGAGAACATTGTAAGTACCAAATTCAAATGTAAAAAGGGAAAGTACATCGGATCAATAGATAAATCAATTCAGTATTATCCAAAAATGCAAGATCAGGGCATTACTCTTCAAATCATAAAACAAACACCAAAACTTTTAACCTCGGGAGATATTATTGAAATTAAAACACTTGAATCTATTGCTGATAAATACAATTTCCTTGGAGCTTGGGAAACAAAAGCTCTTTATTATTATACAAGAGCCTACAATTTAAGTAAACAAAAATGGAAGATTGAGAAGATTAATACCGGCGGGAGCAATGATATTAGTGCTGGTGATGAGGTTCGATTTAAGAATATGAATTTCGAAAAAAAACCTTATATGTGTACTTATGATTACTGGGGAGGAGGAACTTACCTAACTACCCAAGCTGATGGTTCTTCAGATAATGCTATATGGATCATGGACGATTTTAATCAACCAAGTAAAGACGAGAAGAATTATGAAATGCTGTGTAAAAGGAGTTCTTATGAAACAGTAGATGAGCCGGTGAAGTGCCAGAATGCGGATATAGAAGTAAGAAGTTCAAGCACACTGACGGAGAAAAGCGTGGAGTGCTCTAAAGACTTTTCCGCGCTGAACCATAAATCGAGCACTTTCAACATAGAGAATATTAAGTGTTCCAAGGACTGCAAAATACAGACCGATAAATCGAGCAAAACTACCATCGGAAGCTTGAAGTGTAACGACAACTGTGAAATATATACAGAACGTTCAAGCACACTGACGGAGAAAAGCGTGGAGTGCTCTAAAGACTGCAAAATACAGACCGATAAATCGAGCAAAACTACCATCGGAAGCTTGAAGTGTAACGACAACTGTGAAATATATACAGAAGGTTCAAGCACGTTAAAAATAAATGACAGCTTTATCTGCAAAGGTAAATGCACGATAAAAGCAGACAATACCAGTAAAATCATCATTAAAGGAGCCGATATCTCCAGCCATGCCCATATCGAGTCTCTTGGAAGTTGTACGGTACAGATAAAAGGTAAAGTTCCTGACCCGGAGTGTACAAAGAGCAGGAGTTCCACACTCAAAATAAACGATAAAACTTGCAAGCAAAAGTAGTCAATGTGTTTTCACTCTCATTTAGCTAATAACTTCGTACAATATAGGCTTAATATCCCAACCGGGCATTCGGCTGGGTGAAGCCTCTAATTTTTTACTTTTTCCAACAGAGTTAGCTATGAACTTTGCAGTTCATAGGTGAACCATGAAAACTAGACTTTTTCATACCAGTGTCGACAACCGCTAAGGCCACCTCTCGTTCGCAGACGCTTCGGGCTGCTTTCCCTCTACTAGACACTGCAAAATATAGTGGAATTTTTCACTATCGTCTTCCATTACAGATAGTCGATCTTTAAGCTCTTTATTTTCATCAATTAGAGCTTCAACTTGTGATCTGTTATGGCAAAGTGCATCTTTGGTATTATTAAGCTCATCCGTAAATTCAGATTTGAGTTTCAGTATATCCTCTGGCATTGAGATATACAATAAATGTTCATATTTGAGATAATGTTCACCCATCTGTTTTGTGGTATATCTTCGATATTCATCTGTAAGATAACCTTCATGTCCCATAAGCGCCTCAACAATATCAAGTGGACAGCCTAACGCTAATTGTGATCTGAAAAATTTACGTAGTTGATGTATTCTTAATTGTTTCCGACCTGTGCTTTTATCAACCTTATCATATCCAATTTTTCTCAAAACATTATCCCACATTTCTTTAACATTGTCATAACTGAATGGGAATAGTCTACTATCATTTTCATCTTTGAGATTTCCAATGCCTTTACTAACTAAACCCCTATTTTTGTTCAAAGACGATTGTAAATATTTGTCACGTACTTTTAACCACTCCCCAAGAGTTTGCTTTGCTTCTTTGTTGATGAAAGTAATCCTATTATTACCATTTTTCGTATTTTCACCACGAATAATGATAGTAGGAGGATTAGCATCAAGATTTAAGTCATCAAGGTCTATTTGTAATGCTTCACCAATACGCATTCCACTACTGATAAGAGTAAGAATTAATGCTTTACCATTTACGCTCATGTGTTCTATTAATTGACGAATAATGGTATTGTCCATATCCATTTCAACGGTACGTGCCCTAGTCCCTTTCGGTAGTTTGGATTTAATATTTTTAAGTTCTCGTTTTTTAAATTCAATACCAAGATACTCCAGATACTCTTTTACAGCAATAAAATAAGTTTTTGCTGTCTTCGGTGGACTATTCCGGAATGAAACTGCAAAATTCATTAGGTCTTCATTGTAGTCCCTTTTCTCAGTTAGATACTGTTCTGCTAATTGATGTAAATGTTCTCGTTCTTTAGCAGTGGTTCGTGTACCTGCACGTTTCACATCGTATGTTACTTCTAAGAATTTAAAAATACCCGACCTGTAAGTATTACTGCTCTTTTTTGGATGCAGATTTAGGAATTTTTCAAATTTTGTCATGGTTTCACCTCCATACTATTAGTTATAAATGGGTTTGTAAGTATTTATATTTAACCATTTATTGGGTAGTAATCATTATATTAATGGTTATTTATCAGAGAGCTTTTTAAAATGAAATTATTTTCGTTCCTTTAATGCTGGTAGCTCTTGCATACTAATTCAATCATGCTCCACACCATCCTCCAAGGTCCTGGCTCACGGCCCATGCTCCTCTTCCCCAGGTCGCCCCGGTAGCCAGCAGCTCTTAACCTGAAGAATGTCTCACTTCCCGTCCCGGAGGGCAAACAGGGCACGAAGTGCCCCCCCTATCCCTATGATATGTAAGTGGAGGGCGTTGGGGGGCCAGTCCCCCCCATAAGCCCGGAACGTTTGATTGAATTACTACCTACCCGACCTGTTTAATCCCACACAATAGCCGAATGTAGGGAATGAGCGAAGCGAAGCGCAGTCGAATGACCGGAATGAGGATTTTGTGCATTCTGTAAAAGGTGGCCTGAAGTATGAAGGCGACCTTTGAACCCTCTGACACTACCCAATAGCCTTACCCCAGGGTCCAGGAGGAGGCCGGTCTCTCCGGCCTCCTCCCCTGGGGCAGGCCATGGGAGGATCTGAGACTATTTCCAGACTTTAGAATCAGAATTATTAATAACAGCTACCTCGTTAATACATATTTTGAATCAATGTTTACTTGATTAATTCAAACTTCAAAAAACATGAATAGAAATAAATAGTTGAGAAATGTCTTAAGTTTATCACATGATTATTTCATCAAAAATCGAAAAATAAGAGTTATAAGAAAAACAAGCAAATAGTCAAGACAATTCGTAGAAATAATTTGAATAAACTTAAACTTTTGGAACTTTCAATCGATTGAAAAATGCAGAGATGGAAAACATGACACTTCAAATAGGCAGGATCATTCGGGCAAATACTATCAGTGATGCCTGGTACAGAGGAATAAACATGATCTGGAACCAGGGACATGAGGTTACGGACGAGCGGGATAGCAAGATAAAGGAATACCTGAACCTGATGATCGTTGTCAAGGACCCTTATACTGACCGGATACCGGCTGATATATCCTGGAATGAGGAGCGGCTTGAGGAATATGCCAAACAATTGATTACCGGGGAGAATGTCCAGGATTTCGAGTATACCTATGGGCAGCGTCTGCGTAACTGGAACGGGCAGATTGACCAGATTGCATATGTGATAGACAAACTCAAGCACAATCCGACAACCCGCAGGGCCACCGCAGTTACCTGGGTGCCCACTGTGGATACAGTAGTGGACGAGGTGCCCTGCATGATCATTGACGATTTCAAGATAAGGGAAGGAATGGTCAACCTGACTGCACTGTTCAGGAGTCATGATTTTGCCGGGGCTTATCCTGCTAACTTATACGGCCTGTCCAGGCTTTTAGAGTATGTTGCTGGCGAGGTGGGTGTTAAGCCGGGCATGATCACTACTATCAGTGCAAGTGCACATATATACGAACATGACTGGGATATGGTCGAAGAAATCCTTTGATGCGGGGATTTGAAAAACATTAATATGGGTTGGATACCCCATGTGTAATTCTACTGAATATTAATGTAAGTATGATATCAATTCATTTAAGTGATGTTTATGATTAGTGAAAAATCCCAGGAAGTAAAAAAGTACAAAAGAAAATGCGTGGTATTGAATGTGCTTGAAGCTAAAGCATGGCGGAATGTGAGCGTCCTTGACTCTAAAACAAAAGAGAAATACTTTTTCGGGAAGGTTAAGCAGGCACCGCCAGAAATCAATGTGGGGGATGAACTTTATATCGGGTATGAGGAGTTGCCCTATGACCTACCCGATGGTTCGAGTAAGATAGTGCTTATGACCCTGGATGGTTTATTGCTGGATTGGGCAATGATCACACCACATTAAGGTTACAGCGCCTGCTACATTAAGGTTACAACGCCCGTTACATTAAGGTTGCAGTGCCTGTTAGATGAGGTTTTGCTCTTTCATACTCAGGTACCTGCCGTCCCCGATAATGATGTGGTCGTAGAGTTCGATGCCAACTATCTTGCCGGTGTCTATGAGCTTGCGTGTAATGTCGATATCGTTCTGGCTGGGTGCAGGGTCGCCGCTGGGGTGGTTATGGGCCACGATGATGGCAGCGGCGCTTTCCTGGATAGCGGTCTTGAACACCTCACGGGGGTGGACAATATTGGCGTTCAGGCTGCCTATTGATACGGTTTCCTCACAAATGAGCTGGTTTTTAGTATCCAGATGCAGGGCAATGAATGACTCTTTTTTCTGCTCACGCAGTTTTGGATAGATAAACTGGTAGGCAGCTTCGGGACTGCTTATACGGGGTTTTTCCTCTTCAGTGAAGGTCTCAAGCCTGCGGGCCAGTTCGAAAAGTGCGGTTATCTCAGCGGCCTTGGCGGCTCCCACGCCATGTATTTCCTTCAGTATGGTGGGAGATGTGCGGCTGAGTTGCTGAATGTTGTATGTGGCCAGTATGCGGCTGCAAAGGTTCAGGACGTTCTCGCCTTTGGTGCCGGTGCGCAGGATAATGGCCAGCAATTCTGAGTCTGAGAGTGCGGATGGGCCGTTTTTAAGGAGCCTTTCCCTTGGCCGGTCATTGGGCTGGATGTCCTGGATCCTGATATGGTATTCAGACATGTGGATTGCTGTAGAAATTTCTGGGTATATAAGGGGTGCGATTTTTACTGGTGACAATGAATTGCACTACCTTGCCGATCCGATAAACGACTGAGTGACAGAAACCGACCTTCGTCTCAATCTATACGGCCCTATAAAGCAATTTATCTGGGATTCGCACTATGGCGGTGCCACAGTCGGCTGACCGAATGCACCACAGTAAGAACAAATGTATATAAAATTTAGTAGATACATGCCTATATGATATAAATAATACAAAAAACCTAATCAAACTTATATAATATAGCATCATTTTTGCCATATATGCCCACACCAACCAAATGGGATACACTATTGTATTTACATTTCACAAATGGTGCCACATTTAGCGAACTGTCAGCAACATTGAGAGTTAACATATTTTTTGAGAACTTGAACAACAGGGTGCTCTACAAACGGCTGGGCGAACTCATTGATGCAGAACTGGTTATCAGGAAAAGGAACACAACTAAAAAACAGACAGTCTACAATATTAACCGCGGGAACCCCACCCTCAATAATTATATGGCATTTTTACTGTGGTCAAGGAAAGAAGGTCTTGACTATAACATTTTGCTTTCCAAAAGAGCACAGGACATTGTATTTTCAACAATAGGGCACGGTCCTTCAACTCTTAAAACACTGCATGAATACACAGGCAATTCAAAAAATACCCTCATAAAATACATCAGGATACTTGAAAGAAATCGGTTTGTCAGGATAATCAAACAAAAACCCCTCTGCATTGACTTCAACCTGAATGATAAGACGCTGTTCTACCTCACACTGATGCGGCCCCCCTGCTCCCTTGCAGAAAAGACCGGGAAATATAGCAGACTTATCAATGACATTGATACTATAAATGAAAGGATTTCAGGTTCGAATGAGCTCATGGAATTAGTTATTAAAATGCATATATATTCAACCACGGTAACTGAGGGAAATACTGCAAATAAAGACGATGTGGAAAGGGTAATGAATGACCTGCCAACAGGGCTTACACCCAGGGAAATTGTAGAGATAAGGAACACCTTTGAAGCTGTTAAACATCTGAATAATCATATTAAGGGACTTAGTATGGACTTTAGTAAGGACCTTAGACAGGATATGGACCTTGAACCGAATAGCGAGAACATAAAATTGTATCACCGGATATTGATGGGAAGCTTGATTGAAGAATCTGGGGAATACTATGCCTCTCCCGGAAAAAGGATTGTTGGTTCAAAATTAAAACTTCCGGCCACCATTGAAGAGATTGAATATGAAATTGCAGCAATTGTCAATTTTTACAAGATGTACAGGGAACACTTACATCCCCTGCTACTGGGTGCATTCATACATTTCCTGCTTGTAACAGTTCATCCTTTTAAGGACGGCAACGGCAGGGTCATAAGGATAATACATTCAATGGTACTGCTAAAGGCGGGATACCCGCTATTTGTTTTTGACCCTGATATGAAGAATAGGTACTTTGACATGCTCGAACTGGGACGGCTGGAGGATCTTGATGGATTCGTGGTTTTTATCCTGGAAGAATACAAGAACGCACTGGAAGAGTTAGCTTACAGGAAGTAGACTTGACCGGTGGCGGAGGGCTGAACGATGGCTATAATAACACAGCCGTACCACGAATATCTCACCCTGCTCATCAAACAGAACAAACACATACTGTATCAAAAACATAACATATTAATATCAATCAAATAGTTTGTTTGATAATTACCCAAAACTTTTAAAATTGCAGGACAGTTGAACTACACACAATAACTCAGGAGATCTATATTTGTTTGATAAACTGCTGGGAAAAAAGGAACTTGAAGAACACATCCGAACACTGGAAGCTCAGATAGAACAGTTGAGGTCTGAAAATGAATCCACTTCGGCCCGGCTGGCATCCAAAGACGAAACCACGCGTAAAGCTATATCCCAAAAGCAGGTTGTTGAAGAAGAGCTAAACAGTGCAAAGAAGAAAATAGAGACCCTGGAGCATGAAATATCAGCATTTAGCAAAGATGCATCCCCAGATATTACCTTTCGGAATATCAGTAGTATTCCTATTAAATCCATGGCTAAGTATGTCTACCAGATAGGGTCCATGCGGGCGCTGGATAATGGCCTGCTCACAGCATACCTCCAGCCCGGGCAATCAGTACCGGACCTGGAAAACGGACGTGAACTACTGGAATCCCTTGGACATGAAACCGCAGGCCTGGTCGATAAGATTGTTTCTCCTACAGGGGTTGCGGTCTTCTATGATATGCTCGGCATGGTACGGGAAGTTGTGGCACCGTTTTTACCGCTGAACGTATCTTCCTGGCAAATGGATGTCAGGTTTGATGCCGTACCCTTACAGGAACTTATGGATCGAAAGGTAAACCTCTGTGTTCTCCTTGCTCATGCAGGAGAGTCATTTATTGGCATTACTGACAACCCTGGATCATTTGCAGACTACCAGATCGTAAGAAGCAGCGTTAAGGGAAAGCATACCAAAGGTGGCTGGAGCCAGAGAAGGTTCGAACGGCTGAGGGATGAAGATATCCAGCATCATGTAAAAAAGGTGAAAGATGCGCTAAAGAAGATGGTTGACGGATCGGGTACTGAAATTACTTTTATATTAACAGGGGGAGAGTCCAGGCTGGTATCCGGGATATTGGCGGGTTTTGATTATCCGGTAGTGGATAGAAGGTTTGATGTGGTAGTTGATAAGAAGATGATCGATAGAATATTGAAAGAAGTATGGTCTTCAAAACGGTATGGGATATGATAAGTCAGGAATAATACTCAATCGGCTTATATTTGTCAATATCCTCTCGGTTTAGGTGTAACTGTTCCTCAAGGCTGGCTGCCACCCTGCCGCCCTGACGGGCTGCGGTGGCAGGGTAAAGTGCAAGTATAGTTAAGGCCACAAAAAAGATAAGATAGTCATGCTCTCTCAACCACGACCATTACATCCCCGATCTCCAGCACATCAACCGCATGTCCCTCTGACATGATCTCACGCTCAAATTCCACAGCCGCAGGTTCCAGCGTAATCGTCTCACCCTTAACCTCAAGTTCAACGGCCCCGCCTGCTGCCTGTTGTGCGATGGACTCAGGGTCTGCTGATTTCAGCGCACCGATGATGGGGCCGGCCTTATCCCTGAACTTCGGACCGATAATGCTCATCCTGGGCTTTACGCCGCTGACCCTGTACTCGAACTCAGGCTCCCCCTCCATCACCTCAATATCAGCACTTACCGTACCCGCGATATCGGTCACATCCTCAATGCGCCCGTATATCCTGAGTCTTCCCAGTGGCGCATTCAATGCCATGCCCCTATCAGATTTGAAGCGCCTGATAGTGGCCGTGATCTCCTTCACCTGTTCGCCTGAAGCCTCTGCCTCCAGGTCAATGGCAGACTCATCCACATCCGGCCAGCCTGACTGGTGCACACTCTGCCGGTGCAAAAGTGAGAACACTTCCTCTGCGAAATAGGGAATGAAAGGTGCAAGTATCCTTGCCAGGGCATCCACTGTAAAATACAGGGTCTGTTGTGCCGCACGCCTGGCATCGACATCCTCACCGTACAGCCTGGATTTGATCAGCTCAATATAATTATCTGCCAGGGTCTCCCATGCAAAACCCCTTATATTCTTCATGGTCTCGTCGAACTGGTATGCATCCATACTGTCAGTGGCTTCTTTGATAAGGGTGTTCAGTTTGCTCAGCAGCCAGGTGTCGATCATCCTGTACTCTACATCACCACCGGGCTGGAAGTCCTCAATATGGGGCATGCAGAACCTGACAATGCTCCAGAGTTTCTGCTGGAAACGGTTTCCAGCTACTACATCCTTCCAGCTGAATACGATATCTGACCCTGTAGACCCGCCAATGGCTGCCCACTGCCTGAAGGCATCCGAACCATACTCCTTGACCACTTTTTCAGGCATCACGATATTACCCAGGCTCTTGCTCATCTTCTGCCCGTCCTCACCCAGCACCATACCGTTTATCACAATATCGTCCCAGGGGGGTAGACCCGTTAGTGCGCTTGCGCGCAGTATAGTATAGAAAGCCCAGGTCCTGATGATATCATGACCCTGTGGCCTCATCTGGGTGGGCAGCCTCACATCGTCACGGGACAGCCAGCCAGCTACGTTCAGGGCCGAGATGGACGAGTCCATCCAGGTATCCAGCACGTCCTCCTCGGGTGAGAACGAAGTAGAGCCGCACTTACAGGCGTCGGGCGGTTGGGAGTTGTTAGGGTCCAGGGGCAGCCATTCCTCTTTTGCCACCATAACCTCGCCGCACTCATTGCAGTACCACACCGGGATGGGTGTGGCAAAGATACGCTGCCTGGATATGCACCAGTCCCATTCCATTGTACCGGTCCAGTTCTTGAGCCGTATCTCCATATAGGGCGGAACCCAGTTGATCTTAGATGATTTGGAAATGATGTCGTCAGCATCTATCTTCACGAACCACTGCTGCTCTGAAAGTATCTCGATGGTCGTTTTGCAGCGCCAGCACAGTCCCACATTCTGGTCCAGGTTTTCCTGTTCATAGATAATGCCTGCATCCTTCATGTCCCTGGTGATGGCCTCCTTGCACTCGGTTAGGTTCATCCCCTCGTATTTGCCTGCAATAGAGGTCATGATGCCCTGTTTGTCAATGGCTTTGCGAATCGGCAGCCCCAGTTCGGCCCACCATCTCACATCTTGCTTATCGCCAAAGGTACATATCATAACCACGCCTGTACCGAATACGGGGTCAACCTCAGAATCGGACAGCACCTTTACCTTATGGCCGAATATGGGCACCTCAATTTCCTGGCCCACATACTTATTGTACCTGTTATCGTCAGGGTTTACTGCCACTGCTACGCAGGCTGCCAGCAATTCGGGCCTGGTGGTGGCCACATCCAGCTCATCGAAATGGAAATAGTTCAAAGTGGTTTGCCTGGCATCATATTCCACTTCGGCAAATGCGATGGCTGTCTCGCAGCGGGGGCACCAGTTCACAGGATGGTCTGCCTGGTATATCCGGCCGCTATTGTACATCTGTACAAAGGAGTGCTGGGTCTTGCCGTAGTACTCTGGCTTCATGGTGATGTACTCATTGCTCCAGTCGATGCTGAAGGCCAGCCTGCGCATAGTACCGCGCATCTTCTCTATGTTACCGGCTGTCAGTTCTTCGCACAGGCGCCTGAACTCAGCACGCGGCACCTGGTTCTTGGTGATGTTGTGTATCTCCTCCACCTTGACCTCGGTAGGCAGGCCGTGGCAGTCCCAACCCTGTGGGAACATCACATTATATCCACGCATCCGTTTGTACCTTGCAACGAAATCGATATAGCACCAGTTCAGGGCATTGCCTATGTGGAAATTGCCTGTTGGGTAGGGCGGCGGTGTATCAATAATATACTGGGGTTTATTGCTGTCCCAGTCAAAATAGTTCATTGAATCTTGCCATTCCCCCATCCACCTGGGTTCGACCTCCTGCGGGTTGTATTCTTTTGGCAGTTGTGTTATAGACATTTAATGAGCCTCTTGAAGTGTGAAATATGGTATTTACGTATCCACTTCAAAAAGTATGGTCAAATGCAAGATTAATCCAGACACAGATTTCACAGATTACACTGATTTTCACAACCACTATTAATCTGTGTCTCAAAATTCTGAGCACTATGATCAATTACCATTTAATTTGAAGGGGATACGTATTTACTATGATATGAGTGTGAACAAAACACGCACAAGATAAATATTATTATCGGTGTATTATCAGTGTTGCAGCAGGTTGCCGTGAATGTCTATCTCACCAAGAAGAACCCTGGTTGAGGATATGGGACGACCGTCATCTGCCAGCACGTACTCTACAAGCTCAATGTTAATGGGTTGTTTCCCCTGTTCAGCCCGCCGTGTATTTATCAGGTGTGCCGTGGGTTCGGTCTCAGGGGAGACTACAAGGTAATCAAAATCCTCGTTTACGGTGGGGCCGAAGGGGTCATCCAGTTTGACTGTGAGCGGGCTGGTACCAAAAGTATCCTGCATAAAAGCCATGACAGCTTGCTTTCTTATCTCCCAGTCTTCTACTTCATGGTACTTTTTCCCTGCCATTTCGTTAGAAGTTATACCGATCAGCAGTTCACCGCCGCTGCTTAACTGGTGTGCCCTGGTAAGCAGGGCCTTGTGGCCGTCATGTAAGGGATTAAAGGTGCCGCCTACTGCAACTCTTGACATAAATGTGTCTTATTGCAATGAGGCACAATAATAGTTGTCGATAAAGTTATCAATAATTCCCTTTATTGCAGCGGGTGTGATACAGAATGACTAAAGCGGTACACAGCACCAGCACTACCATGACTGCATAGGTCTTTCAGTCAGCAGTATGTAGTACATTTTGCGGCTTATGGGATACAGCAGCATGATGCCATCGGTAGCCACTCCGGTCACTACTGCTTCATTGATCTGACTGGCTGCTGTATCATTGGTAATTGCAATGTCTATGATCTGCCTGATGGTACCTTTTGAGTTGTCAAACAGGAATATGTCCAGCAAGCTGTGGCTCAGTAAACCTGCAAGTAGCGGCCTGAAGGATATGGGATATATTAGCCCTGTGACGCCAGCCAGTGCCGTCAGCACCAGCGGGGCGTGTATCTCACTTCGGTGGGTAGTGAGAATGTCCAGGTCAGGGAAGTGGCTTGCAGCGATTGCTATTGTTATGATAATGTTGCGGTGCTTTTCCCACTCTTGCGGGTGGTTTATATAAACCAGTCTGGTAATTGTGAGACCGAAAATAATGTGTGATATCCAGTCCATAATGAGTATAGTATATTACAATTTATTTATAAAATATTATTTATATTATAATCTTCATATAATATTATACTTATAGCTCATTCCTTGGATCTTAGCAGTATAATATTCCCCCGCCCCTTTTTGACCTTGCGTACCAGTCCCCTGTCCTCAAGGTCGGTTATCATCAGGCTTACCTTTGCCTCAGAACAATTCAACCTGCCCCTCAGGTCTATCTGGGTCATCCTGCCTCCCAACTTCTCCAGTATTTCGATAATCTCTTTCAGGTCCTGGGGAAGCTTATCAATATCGGGTGCAGGTCCCCTGTCATTGGGATAATCATTTTCATTATGAACTCCAGGCACGGGTTCTGCCGGCTCTGACTCATCATCCAGTCCATCACTCCTTTTGTAATGATAATATGCAGCAACACCCATTATCATCAATATTAATAACGCAACAGCAGTATAGGTCAGGTCAAATCCGGGCAGGATATTGTCTTCAACATTATAGGTGACATTGCCAATATCTTCATCAGGGAACTCTTCTACCATCTCATGCAAAGGGAACATCAGGATATCGAACACATAGTCCCCCTCATAGTCAGTCACTGTAACTGTATCTTCACCATAATACACCAGGGTATCGTTTTGATAGTAACTGGTTTTGATAAGGTAGTCCCCTGGCGGCAGGTTAAAGGAATATACACCCGAAGCCGCTACCCTGAACTGGGTGGGTGTGGAGTTAACTTCGACAAGGGCATTATCCAGAGGCTCGAAGGTGGACCACTCATACACGGTACCGTGAATGGTGATGGCACAGACTGTCTGTGGAATAAGTATTATAACGATGGCTATTAGCAGGAGGCGGGTGTTAAGCATTTGTGAAAACAATTTGAATGACCAGTATAAAAATATAGGGGTTTTCCAGTTAGATCCTTGCTTCAATATATTCCGATGACAAGAGAATAAAATTGTTCTGTTTGGCGAATATCTTTGCCTCATCGGTAAAACCTGATTTGGAAGCAGCCATATAATATTCATTTCTCAGGTCATTGTTCCAGTCTACATGTTTTGCTTTATCCATTAATTCCGTTAAGATATTAACATTTGTTTTTCTGTTTTGCCATTTGCATTCACAAAAGAGGATTTCATTCGTGTTTTCATTTATTGCCACAATATCTATCTCGATATCCTTGTGCCACCATTTTCCAATCCTTGAATACTTGAAAAAGCCAAAATGTGGAATGAGTTCAATTACAATGCGCTCAAATTTGTTCCCGAGATACATCGGAAATTCGCTTTGTATTGTATTGACGATTGAACCGGAATTCCCTCTTTCCAGTTCTGTCAGGTTGGTATAAACAAACCTGAACCAAAAATCAAAGAAATTATCCTTGATAGAATACCTGGCACCAATTGCTTTTAATTTTCGCTTGAAATTCAACGTAGGGGGTTGATTTTTTTCAATTATACCTGTTTTTTCAAGGATGGACAGGTATTTTGACAGAAGACTTTTATCAAGCCCGGTTTTATTGTATATCTCATTAAAACGTGTCAGCCCGCCTGCAACTGCAGACAGTATGGACATATAATTGGAAGGGTCCCTGAATTCTTCCCGCAGCAGTATCTCAACTTCCTCATACAGGAACTCGCCTTTTGCAAGGATCTTTGTTTCTATATTCTTCCAGACCGGCAGGTCACTATCAAACTTGGCAACATATCCTGGTATGGTATCTATGGCAGAATAAACGGTTAAGAGGTCTTCGAAGGTGTACTTTGGGAATAATTCTTTTAGATGAACTACATCAAGGCGGTCTACCATCCACTGTCCGGTACGTCTTCCATAAATTGGGCTTTTATAATCCAGTGTATATTTTTCCATCATGCTGATGGAAGAGCCGCATAATACAAGCATTAATTTGGTGTTTATCAACCGGGAATCCCAATAATCCTGGAGTACTGAAAGGATTTCAGGGAATTTATCCACTATGAACGGGAATTCGTCAAAGACCAGAACAACCCTGTCTTTGCTGTTTTCGGCTATGTAAATAAAAAAATCATCCCAGTTTGACAGCGGTGAACGTGCCAGTGAGATGTCATTGAAGAATTCCATTACCATTAAATTTAACCTGCGCAGGGTATCCTCTTTTGATTCTGCCCTGCCAAGGAAAAAAAGAACACGTTTATCTTTGACGAATTCATTTAAAAGTTCGGTTTTTCCGATTCTCCGCCGGCCGTATATAATGATAAGTTCGGCTTCTTTTGAATTGTACTTTCTCTGCAGGAATTCCAATTCGCGAGTTCTGTTTATGAATTTCATTACGATTATATACTTATAATTCAACAAATTTAAGTTTAACGGATAAAATAATACCTGCAACCCTCTGTTGTTGAATATGGCTGCCAGGGCCGGGGAAGAACCTATCTGTCATCCCATAGTTTCATGTGTCTCAGTACTCATAGGGTTCTTCATCCATTCAGTAAAGATATTTTCATTATTGACACATGCTCTTGCAATACAGATAATATCTCATCCGCTATCTGCTTTGCGCCCTCCGCCTTCACTTTACCAGGGTGCCCGTCCCGATCTGCTCAACCCGCCTTGTGGTGTGGGGCTGATAGGCGCTTTTTGGCAATTATTATGCACATATATAGCTATTAAAATATAAAATAACATTATTTGAACAAAAATGTTTACATAATTGGAGTTGGAACATCTTTATAACATTTCGTGTTAATAGAATTATCAAAGTTAATTTAAGTCAAACCAGGTGATTCTATTGGAAAGTATCGGAGCAATCAAAAAGCATTTGGATTATATGTCCCATGAAATTGTTGAAATAAAAAAATTAATAGTTGGCCTGGAGTCAGATAAACACAAATCCAATATGGCATGGGATGATTTAATGAGTGCATCAGACCAAATCTCGGAGAAATGGACTGAAGTTTCAGCTGCAGATGAAATAACATCACAAAGAGAAAAGACGTGGTGAATCGGTGAACATTTGTCTGGATAGTTCCGTGATTGTAGCAGCCTTGAGAAAGCAAGAAGTCCATCATGAAGCTGCAAAAAATTTGCTGGAAAAAGTAAAAGATGGAAATCATATTGCCATAGAACCTTATATTGTTTTAATTGAAGTTGTTGCTGCTATAAAACGAAGAACAGGTTCTGTAGAACTTGCTAAAAGAGTGAAAAATGATCTCCTGGCTATAGACACCATAAATTTTACAGACCTTGAATCAATCAGGGCGAGTGATGCATCTGAGATTGCAATGAATCTTGGGGTAAGGGGAATGGATGCTATTGTAATACAAACAGCTAAAGAGTTTAATGTCCCCCTCATTACATTGGATAAGGAAATGATCGAGAAAGCTAAATCATTTGTCGATATCCGTGCTGTCGATGATTTATGAATCATTTACTTTTTAATAAAGCACACATTCTTCGGCCTTCCCGCCGCTCCGTTCCTCCCCTCTCGCCTTCACTCAGCTAGGGTGCCTGTCCCGCTCTGCTCCCACTCGCTCTTGTGATGTGGGGCTGGCAGACGCTTTTATAGTGCCACATGGACGCATTGGTATCCGGCGGTCAGGGGGTGCAAAGTGGATGTTACGTTGGTCAGCTGCCAAGGACAATTAAAATATAATTTTAATGAGATGCTTTACCACAATGAACGCATAGTAATAAGAGTGGAAGCCTATCGGTCAAATGGTAGTTTAATAAAATATTAACGTAACTATTCAGCCATGCATAAACGTTATCTGTAGGCTAAATAGTCCAGTATTATTTAATGACACACATTTGTTAAACTTAGAGAAAATCGATGGCAATTGAGTCAGTAGTAAAAAATACAAAATGAATGAGAACTAGCATAAATAAACGGCTTTTCGTTATCAGTATCCTACTTTAGGGGTGGCTGAATAGTTACATATTAACAATGGGTAGTAACAGCCAACCTAACATCAGGAATTATATGTGTCTCAGTACTCATAGGGTTCTTCATCCATTCAGTAAAGGCTTTTTCATCATTGACACATGCTCTTACAATACAGATAATATCTCATCAGCTATCTGCTTTGCGCCCGCTGCCGGGTCGTCTGCCTGGTAGATACTCCTGCCCACAATCACATAATCAGCCCCGGCCCGGATAGTATCCCCGGCACTGCCTCCCTGTGCACCCACACCTGGCGAGATGATAGTAAGTCCGCCAACAATATCCCGTATCACTTTCACACGCTCAGGCCGTGTGGCTGGGGCTACCACACCAGTAACACCGCAAGCAGCCGCCAGCCGTGCCATTTCCTCGGCTGGGTCTACCATAAAATCAGCTGCACCCGGATGGCTCATCTCGGTTACTGCAAACACATCCCTTCCCCACTTTCCAGCCTCGGCCACGCACGCCTCAAGACTGTCCCGCCCTGTGAAAGCATGCACTATCACTGCCGCAGCCCCTGCCCGGTAAGCCTGCTGCAAAATCAGGCGGTCGGTATTGGGAATATCAGCCACCTTGAAATCGGCTATTACAGGAGCGAACCTGGCCATTTCGCCTATGATATCCACACCAGCTGCCAGTACCAGCGGGTACCCCACCTTCACAGCATCCAGGTATGGTGCAGTTTTCTCTGTGATATCCAGGGCGGCATCCCTGTCTGTTACATCCATGGCCAGAATCAATCGTGTATCCTTTTTCATGTTACTCCTCCTCTTCCGAGACTTTTTATTATTTTTTGGGACGATTGGAAAAACCGCAGAGGGACACAGAGTAAAATAACGACCCTCTGCGGTCCTCCGCGTCCTCTGCGGTGAATCTTTTTTGCCACTATTCATTTATCCAGAATAAATTAAAAATTCACGATAAGAGCAACCAAATAATCGGTATCCAGTATTGTCATAATTTTAAACGCTCTAAACGGGATATATCAGTTCCACTGGACCTAATTTCAATTGCAGCCTTTTCAAATTCATCGTCTTTTAATCGTCCGGCAAACTCTTTTAACGGCTTTTTTCTGACAATTCCTGTTATACGATTTATGAGGGCTGCAAAGCTTTTCCCCTCTTTTTTTAGCTGCACAAGGCTTTTGTAAGCTTCTTCTGAGATAGTTAATGTTTTATGAGCCATATATTTAAGTGTATTTATGCGTGTATTTAAATGTGCCTGCAATTTTTATTCCTTACGTCTATCGTTATTATGGAATGATTTCAGTCCCCCGCATCACAGCACTCTCCCGTCACTCCGGCATCTGCACTTTACCCTGCCACCGCAGCCCGTCAGGGCGGCAGGGTGGCAGCCAGCCTTGTGGATTCATGCGAGCTTCGAACCGCGGATATACGTGAATGAACGCAGATATTGCAGCTAAAATCATATTGTATTTAAATTTATACCGTATAATTAAAATTAAAAACCATAATTGCTGTTATCTGCGTTCGTCTGTGTTTATCTGCGGTTAATAATAAAATTGAAATAATTACAGCCTGTTTCATCCTCTCAACTCACATGCTCCTCTTCTTAACTAATTTACCTGGTCACCAGGAAAAAATTACCAGAAAAACGAACTAAAACAAGCAAGTTGATAGAAATACAAACATCCATTTTTCGGAAGTACTCCACTAACGCGGCGCGCCCCTTACTTACCCAGCCCCAGCACATCAGCCATACCGTACACCCCGGCCCCTTGCTCCATCACCCAATGTGCAGCCCTCACAGCCCCGCCGGCAAACGCCTGCCTGCTGTGGGCCTGGTGCCGTATCTCGATACGCTCACCATCGCCAAAGAATAATACAGTATGATCACCCACCACATCGCCGCCCCTTACAGCATGAATACCGATCTCATCTCCCCTTGGCGCAAGTCCCTGCCGCCCGTACACATACTCCCTGCCACCCAGCACATCACTGATTACCTGCGCCGCCTTTACCGCAGTGCCGCTCGGAGCGTCCTTTTTCTGATTGTGGTGGACCTCGATGATCTCCACATCAAAACCATCCAGGGACCCGGCAGCCTCCTTTAACAGTTCCCAGAAAATATTAACGCCCACAGCAAAGTTAGACGATATAACTGCAGCCACGCCATTATCACTGATGGCCTGGTGCATCTGCCGTGTCTGCTCCTCGCTAAAACCAGTAGTGCCCACTACCAGGTTTGCCCCGGCATTGGCGGCACTGACCACATTCCCGGTCGCAGCCATAGCTATCGTAAAATCGATCACAACCTGCGTACCCGTGTCCTTTATCACGGTTTCCATATCGGCAGGGTCTGATACCGGCACACCCAGGTGCCTTGTCCCGATGGCCTCGCCCACATCCATGCCGATATTAATAATATCAAATGCCGCAGAAAGTTCCATATCCCCACTGTCCAGGATATTTTGGATGATCAGAGTGCCCATCCTGCCGCATGCACCGGTAACGGCGGTGCTTAACATATTACAGCGCCCCGATTGCTTTTAATTCAGCCATCAGCTTTGCCTCGTTCCCTGAGCCCAGGGGCGCAAGGGGGAGCCTTAAGTGTCCCGCAGCCAGGCCAACCAGTTCGGTCGCCTTCTTCACAGGTATGGGGTTGGTCTCAAGGAACAATGCCTTGATAAGCGGTGCAAGCTGTACTTCCAGACGCTTTGCCACGTCCAGGTCCCCTTCATTGAAAGCCGTAACCATAGCCGTCATCTTCCCAGGTACGATATTTGCCACCACACTAATCACACCAACACCACCCAGTTCCATAATAGGTAGTGTCATGGCATCATCTCCTGATAACAAAATAAAATCCTCATCCCGGGTCAGCCTGATAATATCAGAAATCTGGTCAAGGTCTCCACTGGCCTCCTTTATCCCAATAATATTTGGATGACAGGCAAGCTGTGCAGCGATCCCGGGCTTCATGTTAAGGCATGTCCGGCTTGGCACATTATATAATATCTGCGGAATATCCGCATTATCAGCTATCTTAGTAAAATGTTTAAGCAGCCCCTCATCATTGGGCTTGTTATAATAGGGTGTGATCAATAGTGCTGCATCAGCCCCCGCATCAGCAGCATATTTGGTTAATTCCAGGGCTTCAGATGTACTGTTGGCCCCAGTACCGGCAACAACCGGCACCAAGCTATACTCCACAGTTATGTCAATGATCTCCTTATGTTCCCGGAATGTAAGAGTAGCAGACTCTCCTGTCGTCCCTGAGGGTACGACGCCTGAAATACCTCCCTCTACAAGGAAATCCAGGTTGGACTGCATCCCCCATTTGTCAATCCTGTCATCAGGAGTAAAAGGTGTTATCAATGCAGCCAATACGCCATTTAACATAGCATGACCACCATATTACAATATTAATTTGCCTGTCTGTTCTTCTTCCTTGTGATGTATCCGGCAATCCGGTTCCTTATAACCTTGCTCCGAACATTGGTGAACTGGGTGACAAGAGGCTTATTATCCTCAAAATCACCTGTGAACTGGTCGCCTTTTTCATTTAATAATTGGATCGCAAGAGTCTTGATATAACTTGGTTTGATTCCCATTTTTATGCTCCTATATTTTATAACCTGCATACTACCCCACTATTCATATATGTTTCCTTCAACAAGGCTTTGTGTATAAAGTCGGATTATTCCCCGACTTTATACACAGA
>Ga0255425_1071_pt1 | contig 21713 bp, 23 predicted proteins | sample ANMaggSeSYBR02G4_FD_182640 | JGI IMG/M metagenome (GOLD analysis project Ga0255425, IMG submission 182640) | Sediment cell enrichment communities from methane seep in Santa Monica Basin, California, United Staets - ANME aggregate JGI... | ecosystem: Environmental > Aquatic > Marine > Cold seeps >... | reverse complement strand
CGGCTTTATCATGGCAGGTGTTAGACGTTCACTGCATGGGAATGGGTACGATTGCTGGCTGGTAAAGACAGATGCTGAAGGAGTGGAGATGTGGGGCAGAACGTTTGGACATTATGAGGATAACAGGCCTTATTCTATCCTGCAAAGCCCTGACTGCGGTTATATAATCGCAGGTAAGACCGGGTCGTCGGGAACTGGGTCCTATGATATGTGGCTGGTCAGTACCGACCCTGACGGATATGTGCAATGGGAGATGGCCTTTGGTGGGACTGGTCAAGATGATGTGGCCAGATCTGTCCTGGTGGCTCCTGACGGTGGCCTGGTTGTAGCCGGTGACAAAGATTGGTTCAGTGAACAGGGCACCGATTTCTGGCTGATAAAGCTTGGCGGGATTCCTGCTGAACCTGAAGATGGGGATACACCAACTGATGGTGGGGTTCCTGTTAAACCTGAAGGTGGAAATGCACCAACTGATAGTGAACCGGTACAGACTCCGGATATGCCGGGTTTTGGTGCAGCAGTGGCGGTTATAGGCTTGCTGTTTTGGGTGGGTTTGGTTGGGCGGCAATGAGTCATAATGACAATGGAATCGTGAGAAAAGAAGTTTGAAAAATAATTACTTAATATAAATCAATTGAAATTAAGGAGATGAATAAATTGGATGACAAATTAAAAATGAAGAAATTATTGAAAATTTCTATTTCAATAATTTGTATCGTTTTTATTTCTGGCTGTACTGGTGAGTATAACGCAGAAATAGAAATTAAAGAAATCGAGGATATTGGCAACGGTACATACTTTGAAATAACTGATGATGAGTTAAAAGAATATCCTGAACTTATAAGATCAATAAGTGGTGAGGGACGTACATTAAGTTCAGATGAATTCGAAAGGTTATCTGATTTTTTTAGAATGAAGCATCGTGAATATTTATTTAGTATTGACATGAAATTTGAAAATAATTTAAATGATAACATTATCGATGCTGAATTAATGAACACGTTCGAATCTAATGGATTTCCATTGTCTGAAAAGTATTCCATCACTACAAGGGAAAAAAATAGCTTATATGATAGCTGGTTCATAAAAAATAAAGCTAACAGTCCTGAATATGTTATTTGGGAAATAAACGATGAGTTAAAAGTTTATAAAAGTGGATATATTGAATATCAATTCACCAAAATAGGGGAACAATATTATGAAATTCAATTTGTTGTAACCTGACTGATAGTTTTATATTTCAACTAAACACACGGATGGACTAAAGTGCAGATACTCGAAGACATTTTAGAAAAGAGTGAACTAACTGAAGTAAACGCTGAAGAGTTAAGCAGTCTTATAAAGAAATCCATACGTGAACATCATGATTACAATTTTTAATATATAAGGAGATTAATATGGAAATAAATAGAGAAATATCTTATGATAAAAAAGTAATAAAGAAATATCGGGGTTTTTTAGGTTTTTTTGGATTTTTGGGGTTTTTAGGCATAACCTCGAATGATCCTCTTGGATACCTTTGGTTCGGTTGGTTTTCATGGTTCATTTGGTTTAAACATTTTTTAAAATAAAAAAACGACATAAGAACCTCTTATTATTGTCGGATGATGAATATGTGATTAGATATGTTTTCAATTAAAATAAGATTGAGTAATATCATAATAGTGGCTGGAATAGCGATACTGTCCCTCTTTCTGCTTGCTGGCAACGCAAGTGCAGATCCACCTCCGGCAATCCTTAAGATAAACGGGAATGAACAGATTTCCGGAATCGGTAGTTATTGCTGGAAGGTAGAAAACGAGACATATTCATTATGTGCAGATACTATTGGCATTATAACACCAGCAGAGCCTTTGCTTACCCGGTCACCGTTTACAGCACATCTAACTCTCCTCCTTCAGGAACCCCCGGAAGAGTTAGGATTTAGTGCTACCCGAGTCACGGATGATGATGAACTTAAAGAGGCTGTAAATGATGTTCAAGCGTGGCGTTTCGAAGGGAACAGGGGGAATTGGTACAAGCTGCCTTCAGAGCGTGAGCTGGATATAAATCTTTCTCTTGAGCCCGGGCTTTACGTTTTGAACGTGGGTGCCAAATGGAAAGATATAGGTTCAGTAACCTACGGTTTCCTGGTGCAGGTAAATGATCCGGAAGCCGAAGTTACAAATAATGTTAGTTCTGGCGAAAAGACTGCCGGATTTGAGGTTTTTCTGGCAATAATGACACTTTTATTAGTAATTGTAATCAGGCGAAATAGGAGAAAATAACTATAAACTAGCAATAGAATATCCTCCAATCCTGATATAATGGTTTAGGCAAGAAAAGGCATCACAATGAAAATCAAGCAATTCCAATAGTTATGATAATATCGAAACGACCTTTAGGGGTGACAATATTAGCAATATTGGCATTTATCGGTGCAATAGTAGGGGTTTGTAGTTTAATCGCTCTTATTTCAAGCGATATGTATCTTCATATGACATCATATTTCCTGCGAATCATATGGATTAGGTCTATAATCATGGCAATACTCCTCCTCTCGCTTGCTTATGGATTTTTGAAGGGATTACGGTGGTCTTGGTTTTTAGGTATGATTATGCTCGTAATTGGGATCATTTTGCAGGTCCGTGGAACGTTGATCTTTTTTGGTACTTTATCCTCGTATCCAAGTCCAGGTGAAATCTTTATGCCATACATTATTGTGGCGTACATTGTCCCTTTAGTGATCTATGGGCTAATTTTATTTTATCTTACAAAACCTCACGTGAAAACCTATTTTGGCATCGGTCAGCCAGGCGACATTACTTCCATTGTGAAAGATAGCAAAAGAACAATAGTTTTCATTGTCGCTGTACTTGTAATAATCGCAGGAATATGTATTTGGGGATTTACGCCATCAGGTGATATTAATATAATCAGTGTTTCGCAAACACCGGAGAATCCACAACCAGGAGATACGATAACGGTTATTGCAGAAGTATCTGGTGGTTCTCCGTTTTTGGGGGTTAGTGCTTCTTTGCATTCTTCAGGACGTATGGACGGAACAGTGACTTCGATTGATAATAATAAGTATTCATTCACATTTTCCTATCCTTTTAAAGACGGCACAGAAAAGTGGTATGTGATAAGAGCAGGAGATAAGATTTCAGAGGTATACATTCTTCAGGTAGGTCACGTTGAAAGAAGTAACACAACTTCTCTTGCCATTACAGATGTTATACAAACGCCTGAAAAGCCAACAACAGCAACTTCTTCTGTTGAGATAAGCGCAAAAGTTACAAGCAATGTCACCATATCGGAAGTAACATTAGAACATATGCGATTTTATAAACATGGTGGTAGTGGTGGTGGTTACGACACCATGCAGCCCCATGGAAACGATACATACGAAGACAGTATTCATTCACAGTATTATGAATCCGGTACCCAGATATTTTACAGAATAACAGCCAAAGATGAATCGGGCAATACTGCTGTGACGCCTGTTTATACGTTTACGTTGTAGTGTCCACAGACATGTTGCAGAGCAGACATGCGTTCAAGTCATCTTAGAAATGGATGCCTCGGAATTTATTCCGAGTGTGGGAAGGTTGGGGCTCTGCCTGGGTGCCCGGCCTGATTTGCTTTACCCGCCCTTGTGGTGTGGGGGCTGGCAGGCGCTTTTGAAGTGCCTTGTGGATACATGGGGAGCGGTGCCCGGAACTCATCAGCTTAATCCTGTGGTCTGTGAGTGTGGTGAACATGCGCCAGTTTGAACTGTGGGAGCGTTTCTTCGCAAGTATTACCGCACGGTGCTGGTATCCCTGCACGTCCACGGCGGCTCATCCTCCTCTCGATCCAACACTGGTGGAATTAATAATCGACGTCTTGCGCTTCCAGTCGGGATTCTTTCTCTAAAGTCTGCACTTAAATCGTCAAGAGGACGCATTCCTCCGCACCTACCAAGTTTTGCGTTTTATTGTTAGATATCACACTTCACCATAAAGCCTTTCGACTAATCAAAGTGTTCAAGTATTATTACTCTATCTATGTAATCATATGCGTCTATTAATCGACAGCCACTTAACAAAAGGTGGTAACAACATGAACAAGGCGAAGCGATGAGCAGGAGGAATAAAAAAGATGGAACATAAAATCAAAATACTGATAATCGGTGTAATGATAGCAGTAATCACTTTCGGCGTGATAATCGTAGGAATTATTTTAGGAGGATTCTCACTTTTCTACTTTACTGTACAAGAAGAGAGCGGCGGTAGCATTTCAGGAGATAGTGGCGTACGCATTTCTTATGATATAGTTTGTACACAGGGAGCAACAGACAACCTCACTGGAATGGAGAGCGTAAAGGTACACGGGACGGTCTGTAACACAGGCAATGAAGAATTGAAGAACGTAACCGTGACTGTGATATTTACAGACACCGCACACGACAGAGAAGTTAGAAAAACGGTGGTAGAATGTGTAGATCTGCTTCTTGATGGCGCGGTATCAGTAGAATTTGATGCAGAGTATTTAAGAGAGTTGACTATACCAAAAACATCAGTAGATAAGACGATTCAGGTTAACTGGATAGAAGACGGGGAATTAAAAACCTTGACCACATGAGATCATGCACCGGCAGCAGAAGAAGAAAAGAAAGAAAGAAGTGATGCGAATTGCTGAAGAATGAATCGTGAAAGACTATAAAAAAATAAAAAGTGAGAAAATAATTATAAAGGGGGTGAAAAAGAAATGGTAAAAAAACCTTGGGTTGCAGCAGTCCTGAATATTATTCTTTCTGGACTGGGATATATCTATGCTGGCAAAAGAAAATTATTTGGTGCGCTGCTTTTGGTTGGAGAACTTTTAACTTTTGTTTGGATTTTCACAGATCCTGCCGCACTTAGCTTAGCCACCAATGTATGGGTAAATCTTGCAGGTATTTTATGGATAGCAGCATTAGCTATCGATGCGTATAGAGATGCTAAAGAAGCATAAAATGCTTAGCGGTGGAACTCAAATCGCTTCGCAATTTGCCCTGACGGGAGACATAACAGCAGATAAACGACTTCGCTATCGCTTCGTCCAAAGTTTGCTAACGCAAACCTTCGTTTATCCGCGATACGTTATATTCAATTTGCCCCCTCGCTAAAAAGAAATATAATGGGAAGTGCCCGCTTAATAAACAAATATTTAAATAATCTAATTTAATACTAAATCTATGACAAGAAAGCCCCCTTCGGGGGCAAATTAATTGTAGCAATGGCTAAGAATTGGGTGGCTCCATACGTGATCGGTTAAGGTAAACAATCGACAATTTTATTACAGCATAATTCAATTTTTCTTCATGCGGAGGGGATGCCGCGTGGCAAAAAGGATACAACAATCAGAAAGACCTAATATAACTCAACAGACTTTTTTCAGCCGAATGGCTTAGGGAAACCGCTAAAGAAACGGGATTTGTAAAGCGAGACCGGAAGATAGATCCAGCACTTATGTTCTGGTCGCTAACCTTGGGTTTTGGCGTTCAGCTCCAGAGAACGTTGGCAAGTTTGCGACGTCTCTATGAAGAAAAGGGTGAAGTACATATCAGTCGTAGCAGTTTCTATGATCGCTTCACACCAGAACTTGTAGATTTTCTCCATGCATGTGTTATTCATGGATTGGAAAATATCACACAAAATCCCAATCGGATATTGAAAGATAAACTGGTCGGCTTTAAAGACCTTCTAATTCAGGACAGCACGATAATCCGACTACATGAAAAATTAGCTGATAAATGGCCAGCAGCGAGGACGAAAAAAATAGCTGCAGGTGTTAAGTTGAGTCTTCTCGTAAGTGTTGTAGCAGACGGTCCAAAACGTATCGCTTTATGTGGAGAACGTACCTCTGAGGTGAAGGCGCTTCGAATAGGTCCTTGGATAAAAGATAGAATATTGCTTATTGATCTTGGTTTTTACAAACATAATACATTTGCGCGCATCGATGAAAACGGAGGATATTTCGTCAGCAGAATAAAAAGTAAGGTTGATCCACTCATTAATAGAACAAACCGTACCTGGCGTGGACGTTCTATAGATATTGTAGGAAAAAGGCTAAGTGAAGTATTGCCTAAACTGAAGAGACAAGTTATTGATGTGGAAGTAGAAGTAGAGTTCAAACGTAGAAAATATAATGGGAAGCAAAGGGGAGATGTTAAACGTTTTCGACTTGTTGCAACTTATAATGTGGAAGATAAAAAGTACCATTTGTATGTCACAAATATTCCAGTCGATCGCCTTAATGCTGAGGACATAGCGGTCTTATATTCTGCCAGGTGGGAAATAGAGTTAATTTTTAAGGAATTAAAAAGCAGATACGGTGTAGACATATTGCCAACTTCAAATCCACAGGTGGTGGAAGCTCTTCAGTGGGTGGGGATATTAACACTGATAGTGTCGAGACGTGTTTATCTTATGGTTTTTTCGGCCAATCTTGAAAATGCACCTCGCTATACTCACTTGAGATGGGCAACGATATTTGCTGAAAAGTCACATAGACTCTTGGACGCTGTTCTCGATTATGCGGAGATTGATGTAGGTCTTATGGAGCTATTCGAAGTGTATCAAAGTCAAGCGCTTGACCCGAATGTTAATCGGAAGATGTTAATGGACCAATGGAGGGCTTAAACGATCACCAATGAAGAAGCCTTTGACTTACATTAAAAATGGTCTTGGGTGCTGGTATACATGTATGCTATATCCTGGAATGGAACCAACAAATAACCTCGGTGAGCAAGCAATACTGGAACACGTCATTTTGCGAAAGATTATTGGATGCTTCCGTTCAGAGAATGGAGCAGAGAATTGTCAGTAAATTGCATCTTTATTGGCTGACTGGAGGTTACAGGGCAAGAATGGGTTTGAAGAACTTGAGGAACTTCTCAGGCGAGAGTTGTGTATGAGCTAAACAAATACAATTTATTTATATTAAGCAGTTGTATTTACAGTCACGTTTCCAATAACAAATTCCTTATTTGCTTGTATCTCCTGAAGATCTTCCTTCAAAGCTATTATGTGGGTCTCAATCGCTTCTTTCACATTTTCCATTGTCTCTTCTACTGTCTCGCCTTAAGAATAACAACCAGGAAGGGCTGGTACCTCTGCCCAAAAGCCCCCTTCTTCATCCTTGCAAACAAGTACTGTATATTCCATAATCTTATCTCCTATTGTATTAATATCTGGAAATCTTCCACAGTATCGATCTCCTCATTCGTCATCCTGCGCACCAGTTCCAGGCCTATGCGCCCCATCCAGCAATCGCTGAGAAATTCCCTTCTCCGGCGTTTTGCATATTCCCAAAAGCGTCCTGCTAAAACATCACCTTTGGCAACCCCACCATCTTGACCAAACATTACAATTCACCACCAATCCGGTATGGCTACGATTTGATGCATGTTGATATTTTAATTGTTTGGATTTAGTGTGCCAATCTTTTTCTAAAAACCATGAAAAGCTAAAGATATTAGTAGCATGAGATTAACAAATAGAAGTATGAATACAGTCAAAACCCACACACTGCATGCTCACTTTGACGGAAAAGTTCTAAGACCGGAAGAGCCACTTGATCTGAAACCCAATGTTCGTTATCGTATTACTATTGAGGATGAAGAATCAATAGCAAAGCAGAGCATTTGGGAAGTACTTAGTGAATTTTCCGGGAAAATTGACGGACCCAAAGATTGGTCTGAAGAGCACGACCATTACCTGTACGGCACACCAAAACAGCAAAAAAGGCAGTAGCATGAATGCAGATCGTTTTTTCATGGATACAGCATATGTACTGGCATTACTCAATCAAAACGATAAATATCATGATCAAGCCAAAGCGATACTTCCATCAACGCGTATTGCAGATGAAGTGTGCATAACAGATGCAATATTGATTGAAATTGGTAACTCGCTGGCACGTTCCAACCGTTCTGCCGCAGTTGCTTTTATAAACAGCTTATACAGCACTCACAACATCAATGTCATTGCTGTTGAAAATACACCGCTGCATCGTGCGATAGACCTGTATCAAAAACGGGATGATAAAGAATGGGGGTTAACAGATTGTATATCATTTATTGTAATGGATGATCAAGGTCTGAGAAATGCGTTAACATCAGATGAGCATTTTCAACAGGCTGGTTTTAGAGCACTATTAAGAGAAGATATTACGCTTATGAAATGAACGACTAAACTTTAAAGTCAACAACATTCCCTTTACTTCCTTCTCAGCATAGCCCTATAAGCCCAAAGCGCCGTAGGCTTATGCCTTGCAATAAACAACCCCACCTTAGCAGCCTGCACCAGCGGTGTTCCCTTAAGAGATGACAGGTCCCTCCCGGCAAACACCGACAGCACAGTATCGATCTCCCCATTTGTCATCTTGCGCACCAGTTCCAGGCCCATGCGCCCCATCCAGTACTCGCTTGCAAACTCCCCTCTCCAGCGTTTTACATATTCCCGCAATCTCCCAGCCGTTACATCACCTTCAGCAACTGCAGCCGCAGCCACCTCACCGCATATCTGCCCGGCCCGCATACCGTAGCCAATACCGCTCTGGCCAGCCGCCCCGCCCGCTACCATAAACCCATCCACGACCAACTGGTGCGGGACCGTGGCTATGGGGTCACCCCCTGTATGTGTGGCAATTATCTCGATATCATCGATATCATACCCCTTCATCCTGGCGAACATCTCAAGCCACCGATCAAAGAAAGCAGAAACATCCCTACCGTGACGCCTGACATATACTCCCAGTGTGGCCAGGTCACCCCCGGCTGGTGAATAGGTGGACTTCCAGCCCGGTGAATGGTCCCCTAAATAATATTCGAACATATCAGGCTCACCGATACCGGGTGCCCTGACCTCCGCCTCCATCGCCCAGGCAATATCTCCAGGATACCGTGTGGTCTTAAGCCCCATCCGGACCGCAGTCTTTGACTCTATACCGTCGGCCGCTATTACCAGTTTTGGGAGAAGGATACCATCAGATGTACTTACCTTGAATTGGGACTCGGCCCGCATCACTAAAAGAGCTTCCGTGCCAGTAAGCACATTCACCCCTGCTTTTAAAAGTTCATCCCTGTAATGCCTGTCAAACCGCTGCCTGTCTATGTAATATCCAGGGGTCTCGATCTCGATAGCGATACCTCCGGGTGAGATTATCTTCATACCCCGCAGCCTGTTAAGTACATACTCATCCAGGATCGGCTCGAAGCTACGGTCCATCATGAACTTGAAAAAGGTATTTGCGGGATGGGGTGGATGTCCTATATCCTCCTTACGGTCCAGTAGTGTCACACTTGCCCCCTGCAAAGCCGCACTTCTGGCAGCCATCACCCCGGCAGGACTGGCACCGATCACCACAATACTGGAATTCTCATTCAATTGCTAACCACTCCGTATTACCAGATAAAAGGATATCCAGTGGACTTAATAAATATCATGAGCAGTACATCGATAATCAGGGAGCCGAACATCACACCCCTGTACCTGGAACCTTGCAGGAATAACTGACCCCCCCTCTCAGGGAGAGGATTTCTGATAAAATCAATGGACTGCAACAGTATCCAGCCGCCGCCGAATATAGCACCTGCAAAATATAACGGACCCAGTTGGGCGGTATACCATATAACCAGGGATGCTGCAACACCTACTAACCAACACATGAATATGAACTTCGAAGTTGCAGGTACCCCGAACGTCACAGGCACGGTTGGTGCGCCTTTGGCACGATCCCCTTCCACATCCCGTGCCACGCCGCTAAGTGTAAAGCCCCAGTCTGTAACACAGATCATTGCGCCGAAGAATAGCGCAGAGAGTGGCAGCAGCACACCATCGTCAGGCGCATACGAGTGTACTAAGCCGAGATTGAGCACCCCTGCAGGATCGAATGCAAGCCAGACACCTATCGGGACCAACCCGTATGAGATGCCAACAGGAACAAAACTCAGGAAAGTGGACCGTTTTGCCACACTTGAATAAAGGGTAATAACGCCCGCAGCTATAATAAAAACAAACAGTGATTCAGGATTCAGGAAGGCAGCAACGGTACTGGCGATCACCATCAGTACAAGGGCATAGGCCAGTGCATTTTTACGGCTCATCCGTGATGATGGCAGAGGCCGGTTCGGGAGATTGATCTTGTCGATATCCACATCGCAGTAATCATTGAAAACATAGGAACTGGTAATTGCAAAATATGCACCCACAACTGCCAGGATGAACGGGAATAAGGGTGGCATACCTCCGCTGATGAGATAGGCTGCGAGCAGGGCACTGGCAGCTGGAAGTGCCAGGTCCATATCAGCTATTTCGGGTCGCAGCATATCGATATACGCTCGTACCATATTGCGGTTTCCACTATTGGTTGACGTTGGCATAAGTATCACGTTATTTAAGAAATATAGGATGCCCTGTAGATTTGTGTTATACTATATCACCATTTATATTAAATGATGATTTCAGGTTCTATGCAACAATATACTATAAATGCATATTATTATTGCTATTGTAATTGCATGGAATCCGGGAATTTTTCCACCAGCATTTGTGTGATCGGGTGTACCTTGTGTATCATTGGAATTATCATGTGTTTGTGTATGTATGGGTGTTGGCTCTGCAAGTCCGGGTTGGTAGTACTGGTAAACAGGGGAAAAAGTAACAATATCGGTATCCTCTCCCGAGTATATCCCGGATACTTTCAGGCTGAATATGACAGTTTCGTTAGACCCGTTTGTGCTGGTATTGTAATAAAAAACTTCATTATTGGATAAAATGCCTGATTTGACCACAATATTATTAAGTTTTAATTGCACCCAGCCCCGTTCACCACTCTGGTCAACACTTTTGAGTGTGAATGAATAATCCTGGTAAAAGGTCCAGGTCTGGCCTGTGGACAGATAAAAGCCAGTGCCGTTGAACAGCACCTCCTCATGTGCCTGGATGCCTGGGGCAAAAGCCAGTATAAGTAAAATGATAACGATAATCTGCCAGCCGGTTCTCCTGATTTTCATAGTCATACCTGAAATGTTGTCTAAATGTAAATATTTTTTGTATGAATGATATTATATGAATGATATGATATGAACAGTATTGCACACCAAAACGTTTAATTGTGGTCACCAAGAAGATCAAACGCAACTTATTGAGCATGTACGCTACTGCCCTTTCCCAAACCGCTTTGTTAGCCACTTCTCGATCTCGATCACAAAAAATCCCGGAAGCGCAACCAGGATCATGAGTCCCCACCAGTCGAGCGGGAGGGGTGCTGTTTTGAGCGGATTGAACCCGATATAGGGGGGAGCATAAACAATTGCAAGTTGTGCTAAAATAGTGATCACTATACCTGCAAGCATCCATCTGTTTGAGAAGGGACTGAACGTGAATGCGGATTCTGTTATCGAACGTGCGGTAATGACGTAACAGATATGCACCAATATTACTGTTGTGAACGCAGCGGTCTGCGCCTGTGTGAGCAGGTGATCGATCTCAATATCCGTGTTCAGGGTTCCATCGATCGCAGGCATCCCGTGGTAGTAGTACATCGCAAACCCTGATATCGCCACCACAATAGAGATCAATCCAACTTTCTTGAAGAACGGAGGATCTGTTATACGTTCATCCAGATCCCTTGGAGGTTTTTTGAGCAGATCCTTCTCCATCGGTTCTTTGATAATTGGCAGCGCGAGTGCTACCGCAGCTAAGAGATTGATCCAGAGTATCTGCACAGGTTCAAGAGGAAGGCGGTCGTGGAAGAGTATTAAAAATGGGGACAACAGGATCGCACCAAGAACCAGCAGAGCCTGTCCGCCATTTGTCGGGAGCAGGTATAAAATAACCTTTTTAATATTGTTGTAAACATACCTTCCCTCTTCCACCGCAGTAACGATCGTTGCAAAGTTGTCATCTGCAAGGATCATGTCAGATGCCTCCTTGCTTACCTCGGTTCCGGTTATCCCCATAGCAATCCCAATGTCTGCTGCCTTTAGTGCAGGTGCATCATTCACGCCATCACCTGTGACTGCTACGACGTGTTTATGTTTTTGCAGTGCCTTTGTGACCCTGAACTTGTGTTCAGGTGCTACCCGTGCATATACCGATACATCTTCCACGATATCATACAGTTCATCATCACTCATTTTCGATAAGTCATCCCCGGTAATCACCCTGTCTGCATTGATCCCGAGTTTGCAGGAGATAGCTTTCGCTGTTATTGCATAATCTCCTGTCATCATCACAACCCGTATTCCTGCACTCCTGCATTTTCTTACCCCTTCTATTGCCTCATCTCTTGGCGGGTCGATCATCCCCTGGATACCAAGAAAAACCATATCCTTCAGGTCGCTTTGATCAAGTGATCTTTTATCAGTTATCTTATATGCCATGGCAAGCAGCCTGAGTGCTTCTTCTGCCATCTCATCTGCTTTTTCAAGTATATTTCCCTTGTTTATGGGTTCGATGCTTCCATCTACCATCCGGGTCTGGCACATATCCAGGACCCGCTCAGGTGACCCCTTCACAAATATTATCTGCTTTTCACCCATTTCATGCAGCGTAGCCATATATTGTTTCTCAGATTCAAAGGGTATTTCGTCCAGCCGCAACCATTTGCCTTCGATACCTGCTTTCATTGCAGAAACCAGCAGTGCGCCTTCGGTCGGGTCTCCGATGATAGAATATCCATGTTCTTCCACAATACTCGCATTATTACAAAGATAACTTGCTCTTAATGTTCCAATAAACTCTCTACTCATATGGGATGGAGTAAATTCGCCTTTTGGCTCGTATCCAACCCCACTTACCGTGTAGTTCCTTTCACCTGAATATATCCGCGATACTGTCATCTGGTTCTTGGTGAGCGTTCCGGTCTTATCCGAACATATGACACTAGTGCATCCAAGGGTCTCTGCAGCAGGCAGTTTCTTGATAATTGCATTCTTTTGCGCCATCGCGGTCACACCGACTGCCAGTGCCATCGTTACCACCGCAGGCAGTCCCTCCGGTATCGCAGCGACTGCCAGAGACACAGATGCGAGAAACGCATACATTAGATCGTACCCGAACCATACTGCCAGTATAAAATTAAGACCCGTGATTAAAAGAATTGCAATAACAAGGAACCTGGTGAAGTCTGCTAATCTCCTTGTGAGCGGTGTTACAATCTTCTCTGTTTCCTGTATCAGTTTTGCGATCCTTCCAATCTCTGCCTGCTCCCCGGTCCCGACTACAATACCGGACCCAGTTCCTTTTGTAATGAACGTGCCACTGAAAACCATGCACTTTTGGTCCGCAATTGTTGCATAATCCATAACCGGGTCTGTGTGCTTGGTCACAGGTACGGACTCTCCTGTGATGGCTGCTTCATCTGCGCTCAGATTCCGTGCATAAAACAGCCGAATATCTGCAGGAACTTTATCCCCGCCTTCCAGGATCACGATATCCCCTGGGACCAGTTCCCTTGCTGGTATGACTTTCTTATTATTATTCCGTATCACAGTGCACTCAGGTGCTATCATCTTCCCAAGCGCTTCTACCGATGCCTCAGCTTTTCCCTCCTGGATAAAACCGATGATCGTGTTTGCAAGAACCACGGCAAGAATAACCACAGTATCTATCAACATATCCGCACCTTTCCACATATAAAGAGCACTTGTGACTGTTGCACTGGCGAGTAGAATGTAGATGAGCGGACTGTTGAACTGCATCAGGAATCGAACAAGCGCACTGCGTTTCTTGAATTTCAGTTCATTGTATCCATAACGTGCAAGTCTTGCTTTTGCCTCATCCGTGGTCAGTCCTGAAGGTTCTGACTGCTGGGTTTCGAAAACCTGTTCCACAGATAGCTGATACCATGTGGTTTCATTTGACGATACGGATTTTTTCATTGTTCTCCGATTTTATATGACGCTATGTAACTAAATATATATGCCCGTAAAATAATTGGAACCACCAAAACATAGCTGCCTCCATAAAATAATTTACAGGCCAACGTTTAAGTTTAACAACATATCACGATTAACAACACACTAACCAAAGGAGACAATAACTTGGGATACAAAACGCTCTTAATAATTGGCATTGGTGGATTCCTGGGCGCTACGTCGCGTTATTACCTGACAGGATTGGTCAAACATGAGAATTTCCCATACGGAACACTTCTGGTCAACTTTATCGGGTGCCTGGTCCTGGGATTTTTGATATTCTCAAATTTATACCAGGGATATTTTTCTGATTCGACAAGGAATTTTATAGCTATAGGACTTCTGGGCTCATTCACCACCATGTCAACATTTTCATACGAAACGGTAAGTTTATTCAATGAATCCAATGTGATGATGGGGTATGGGAATATCCTGATGAATATAGTGTTGAGTATTTCTGGAATTTACTTTGGCAGGTTCATTGTAACGTCATTGAGCATATAAACTCAATGCATCAATCTTTTATTGTTGGTAGTTGCTGTTTTTTACTTTTATTGACCTGGATAACAAATTTTAGCAATATAGGAGAGACAATGACCGATACCACGACCATCAAAACAATAGCCGAAAACACCTCATCGGTAATGATCCCCATATCCTTTCCCACTGCTATCACCACCAGTTCCACACCAGCCCTTGGCATCATGCCAATACCGAATATCAGGCTGTCATGAAACTCGAACCCGATAAGCTTTGACCCAACGAAACCGCCGATAAGTTTTCCAGCCAGTGCCAGCACGATTACCAGTACTGTGAATAAACCAGCCGTCTGCACCCCACCCAAATTCATCGACAACCCGATAAATGCAAAGAAGATGGGGACAAATATCCCGTAAGCCAGTCCGCTCACTTTATTCTGCACACTCTCGATCTTTGCAAAGGGAATATCCGAGAGCAGTGCCCCGCCAATGAACGCCCCGATGACCGCATGCAAGCCAAAAACTTCGGCAAGGTATGCAGAGAATAGCGCTACCATGACCACGAATGCAAAGATGCCCTCTTTCACATGCATCCTGTGGACTAAGTTGAAGAGCCAGGGATAAACCTTGAGACCCATAAAAGTAATGATAAGCATGAAGCCTGCCAGCTTGCCCACGATCAACAATAATTGCATGCCGGAAGGCAGTTGATTTATAGTGGCTATTGTGACCAGTATTGCAAGTATGAATATCCCGATAATATCATCAAAAATGGCAGATGTGAGCATTACCGAACCAGGTCTGCTTGAAAGATATTTCAGGTCTATGAGGGTCTTGACCACTACCCCTATACTTGTGAGACTGAATGCCACACCCATAAAAAGGCTCGCTAAAAACCCAAAACCAAATGCCTGGCCAAGTAAATATCCAAGCAGGAAAGGTATGGCCATACTAAACATGGTTGGAGTTAGCGCTAACCTGGATGCCTTTCGCAGTTCATTAATATTTACTTCCATGTACCCGGCAGTAAATAACATGAAGATGGCACCCAGCTCAGCCAGGAATGAAAGCACTTCACCACCTGGTTCAAACCACAGCAGACCAAGGAACACTCCTGCAAATATCTCTCCGAGTATACTGGGAAATCCTGCGCGTTCAATAATCTCTCCAAAGACCTTTGCCAGGAACAGGATTAACAGCAGCAGGAGTATATGCTCCACCATTCAGCCTCTTTTCTTTTGTATACTTCGGATATTATGCTCTTTTTTGAAATGATGCCTACCAGTTTATCGTTTTCTACTACACAAACCCTGTTGATATGGTGTTTTAACATCATATCAGCGGCATCTTGCAGGTTTGCATCAGGGGAAATGGTTACGGGGTGAGGTATCATTATTTCTTTGGCACTTTCACCCAGTGACCTTACTGCCGCCATGTGGGTTTGCTTTGTGCAGTGTATGTGGTGGAACATTATGATTTCCAGCATAATGTCCTGGTCGATGATGCCTTTGAGTTTTCCTTCATTGTTTACGACAGGGTATGTGTTGAAATGGTATTTATCGAATAATTCGAATATGTGTTCGACTGGATCGTCCTCTTTTACTGATATAACATCTTGTGTCATGATGTCTTTGATGAATATGTCTGAGTAGTTTTCTGGCATGAGGGGTACCTCTCTCAATTTCGGTTTTTTACATTTGATTTTATCATTATTTTTTGTCTATTAATGCTTTTGTTTGGTTTTGAATTGCTTGCTTGTGGCTGAAGAAGATTTGAACTCATTCAAAGTAGAAAGAAATATTTTTATAAGATTGCGTTTATTCTATTTTGAAGTGTGTGGTCATGGACTGTATTTGGGACATTGACGGACAAAATGGAAAATCGGGAGGCAGAGTATTATTTACAGGCCTCGGTACTTAAGTCCGGGGTATGTGACTGCGAAGTGGCAGGTTCATGCTCGGGTAGGCGAAGAAATCAAATTCAAAATGAGTATGAAAAATCTCACTTTTACAGTCCCAATAATATTTATTTCACAAAACTAATGTCACAATCGTGATTTCTATCGAGCGGGTTAATCTACTATACTAAATGCAAAGTATTAAAAAAATTTAGCGCATAATACCCTAACTCGGACAAGCCAAAACCAAACAGGAATGGTCTCCATTTTACAATTTCCGAATTGAAATTGTTTATTTCAATAAACCCTTCGGTAATTCAAGGTGGTCACGTTGATAACCGATAATTTGTTGTTTGACGGCGAGATATTCTGCTTATGAGCAGTGAAACGTTTATTATAAGGCGATGTTCTACCCATCGGTAGTGCTTGGAAATACGCTATCCACATAGAAAAGAGTTTCGAAAATGTCACTCCCATATTTCATAGCTCAGAATTCGCTTCAGCTAATGCTTTACTGAATCGATGAAATTTTCGTGCCAAAAAAATACGAAAATATCTTGTAAGATACTAATGAGATTTTAAAAAGCTCTTATAGAATTTATCTAATTTTTCTTCGAATTCCTCAGGTTTTTCATCCTGTAATTCAAATATCTCAGTACTGGTTTTTAAAGTCTTTTTATTACCACCAGCTTTGCCAAGCAGAGAATTGAATTTATTTAATTCTAAATATTCATAATAAGTTTCATCCCAATAATCCTTTAATTGATCTATTGGTTCTTTGGATGGACTCCACCACCGCAAAGAAAGATATTTCCATATCAGTTCAGTTCTGGTCTCTATTGCTTTCTTATCAAATTTCTGAGTATTAGCAATATAAGAAGAAAGGTCACGAGTCATTCTGTAAGAGCTTTTGTCAAATGTGTTTGTCTTCTCAAGGGGGTTCTTATTTCGAATTGCGCTGTTGTAACGCTTCTCTAAGACTGATAGATTACCAAGTTTGTGCTGGGTATTTGCGAAATCTATTTCGTTCTGAAACCCAGCTGAAGCCAAGGAAAAAGTAGGATGCTGTGCAAGAATGTGTTCAATTGTAGGACTTTCTGATACGAACTTCTTCAGTTGGTCTCTTGTGAACGAAGTGTTTTCTAAGTGTTCGCAGTAATCTATGTACATATAGGTAAGACCTGCATTATTGTATACATTATCTTTCATGTTGGATTCAAAGACACTGTTTGACATCCAAGTTTGATTGTACCATAACAACCAATCTCGTATATCCTCTTTCGAACTCTTGGCGTTTAACGAATATATAAAACGAGAAATGTCAGCCCGTGGGTCTGTACCTCTTGTCTTGTAGACCCTTACATCGATGAGTTCAACCAAATCAAGAAAAGTGTAGGGCGTGCCAGATGGAGATGTATCATCTGGCACAATGTCATCAAGTATCTTGAGTTGTTCTAGTTTAACAGCAAGCGGATACAATGTGGCTGACAAGTTGAGAATTGCAAACACTTTATAATGCTTGCTGCTCGTCTTGGTCTTTTCAACAAGTGACTTGAGTGATTTGAAAAATTGTAGTAGGTCGTCAGTGTACTTTGAAATGAATGCGGACATGCCTTTTGTGTCGTTGGAAGATCGCATATCAGAGAGTCTGCGCTTTAAAAAACCTAATACAAAACCAGCGGTTGCATCATAATCTTCATCAGAGAAACAAATGAAATGATATCGCATTATGTTGTCTTCATTGAAATCTTTACTCCGTATGAGACCTATTTTTTCATCATCAGCAATAGCCTTGATATCGTCGTAAAGTTCAAAGATCTCACCGAAAATATCATTCACTTCAGAGTCGAGTGCTTTGTTAAGGTATCTATTTGAATAGTAGACAAGCAGAGACTTTGCCTTTTCCATATTAGTCAATAATTTGCCACGATCATTCACGGTTTGGAAAATCCTTATTGCATCACCTTCGCTTTTCTCAATAAATTCCATAATTTCAAGGCGTTCAATGTAATGGAGCAAAGTTCGAAGGTCAGTCTGCAAGTCGAGTTCCGATTTTATTACCTCATATGCATCTTTTAGATATCTTTGGCTCTTACTTTCAGGTGGTAACACTTTAGCTTTCAATAGATTTTCAAAATAGATTTTATCTCGCCCAAGTGGTCTTAGCCTGTAGTCAGGGTCTTCAATATATAGGCGTCTATAGAAATCTGAATCGCTTTTCGGCAGTCTACGAGTGATTTCAGATATTAACAGCATTAGCGTAGTAAGTCGCTGCTGACCGTCAACGACAAAATAGTGCTCACCAATCGGATTTCCTTCTGATAATACTACTGTGCCCATGTAATGGTTGGATGAAGATTCAATCGCCTCTTTAATGTCCTCAAACAAATCGCGTACGTTTTGACGTTCCCAGGTATAACCCCGCTGGTACTTTGGTATTTCGAAAAACCGTTTGTTAAACAGGTCTGAAATTTTACTGGTGGCCATCATTATTCTCCTTTTCTATTGTATTTGTCTTTCGCGTGCTCATAAGAACGACCCTGTCTGCATATGGCGTTTTTAAGGGAATTACCCTTGTTATGCTCGTATGTATTGTGTGCTGAAATGTATTTCACTACAAATTTCCAACCTGCGCCCACAGAACCGTTGTAACAACTTAGAGTACAGAGATGATTCCAACACACTCCTTCAAGTGGGAATTTTTTTTCTGAGTATTCTTCTACTCTTTCGTTGAATTATCTTGTATATATCAATTGTGAAATCTTTTGATGAATGTAGCAAAAATAGGTGAATATTTCAAATGAAATTATCATCAGTTTTATTGATGATTACATGAGCATCATTTTAGATGCCCCGGATTTGAGCATAGCGAAATCCGGGGTCCGTGACTGGGGCTTCATATGAACATCTATAAAGCTAAAAATGACCTAAATCATTCAATGAATAATCTTGAGGGCAATATCAGATTATTTCACGAAGGGAATATATCTGCCTACAGAGTTATAGCTGTACAATTATGGCTACTCCTTTGCGATAAAAAGCCTCTGGTTCCCAAAGTTTTTCCTGATGTAATGCTTCATCCCCTGCTGGATTACATAACAAAAGAAGAGGATGAAGAAAGAAAAAGGAAATTCGGGCATTCAATTGAAGAAGGTTTAGTTTTCCAAATGCCTGCTGTGGTTAGATTTAATGGCAAAGGCGGGTCAAGAATAGAAGTGTTATTTGACGAACGTAGGCAACCCATTGAACTCAAAGAATGGCTTGACCAAGATTTATTCAATCAGAAAATTACTATCCGCCAACTAATAAAATCGGTGAGAAATAAAGAGGCTGCACATTCTGACAATGATTACGATGAGACTCTTAAGTTTAGCAAATCAATAAAGTTAGTTAATGAGGATATTCACATTAAATTTGTTGTCGCTATAGGAGAATATGTATTGAAGATTCTTAAAAATGTAATTTCAAAGAGGGAGACCAACGTCGCCTAACACGGTGTAAAAGACTACGTTTCGCTCCGTCCAAATTTGGCTACGCTGAACTTCTTTTACACTGAAACCGTATATGCAAAAACACTTGAAATAAAAGTAAAAGATGCCTGAAAGAAAAGGTAAGTCCAACCACCAAGGATGCCACGCAATTTATTGCGGGGTGGAGAGGTTGGGGCATATAATGTTGGGATACTTATATCAGGTAAACCCTATTTCCCAATATGCTAACCAACAGTTACATCTACCTGCCCGGTATAGGTGCCACAACAGAGAGAAAGATATGGGACAGCGGTATTAAGTCCTGGGATGAATTCAGGGAAAATACCATATTCCTGGATACCGAGACCACCGGACTTTCCCCCTACTATAATGAGATCACTATGATCGGAGTACATAGCAGCGATGGTACAAAGGTGTTTATAAGCGGCATCGACTTGGAAGATTTCACGCAGGTTTTAAAAGGATGCAAGGTCATTGTCACCTTCAACCGGGCACGGTTTGACCTTCCATTTATTGAGCATCATCTGCCCGGTGTCAGTTTCGACCAACTTCACATCGACATGCTTAATCCCCTCCGCAGGCTGGGCCTGACCGGGGGGCCAAAACGTATCGAGACCGAGCTGGGACTTTCAAAGTCCGACGAAACCACTGGTCTGTCAGGTTTTGATGCGGTGAGGTTGTGATACCTTTTGATTTTATCATTATTTTTTGACTATTAATGCTTTTGTTGAGTCTTAAATTGCTTGCCTGCGCCTGAAGAAAAAGCGGACTCCCTCAAAATTGAAAGAAATACCAAACAATGAGTATCCTCCCCGATGCTTTTGGACCTCTGGTTTGAGGTTTGTGACTTCGAGTTTTCATTTCATAAAGCATGGAGTGTAATCAAATAAAGGAATCTATGAGGTCGCCTATGGAAGTATTTATAAAAAATAAAGTTTATTCAAATTATATGATGAAAGATTGGAATACATTGTATAAAGAAAAGGGAATAGTACAGAAAAAACCTTCTGAAAAAGTGGCGGGAGCTATAAAATTTTTTAACAGAAATGGATCAAAAAAAATTCTTGATTTAGGCTGTGGCACTGGAAGGCATACAACACTTTTGGTGAAAGAAAATTTTGAAGTATATGGTTGTGATAATTCTGAAGATGCTTTAAAAATCATTAAAGAAATTTTAGTTAACAATGAATTTAGATTATGTGATATGACTAAACTTCCATATGAGGATGAGTATTTTGATGGAATTATATGCTATCAAGTGATACAGCATGGAATAATTGCTGATATAAAAAAATCAATCTCTGAAATGTATCGTGTATTGAAGAAAGGAGGGTATTTATTTTTAGTGGTAATATCAACAAAACACCCAAAATTTCAAACGGGTGAAGAAATAGAACTAAATACTAAAATTAATACTGATGATATTGATGGATATATGCCCCATCACTTTTTTTCTGAATTAGAAATGAGGGAGTTATTTAGTAAAAATGAGATAATTAAATTAAATCATTTTGAGGGACAAAGTGAAATAAATCCTTCAAGTAGAATGGCTTCTTGGGAACTATACGCAAGACGACCCCCGTTCTAAGAAAACTCAAACTCAATTGGAACTAACATTGAAAAATTCCTGTTAGTTTCGTCACCAGTTATGAACGAAGTTGAGTTCTGGCGACCTGCAACCGCAGAGTTTGGATTTTGGCCGCCCATTCAGGAAAATATGTCAAAAGTTGCGACGGCACACCCAACTGTAGCAGAGCTTCGGGGTATAGTTATTAAGATCTCTACATAAGTATTTTGCAAGTATAGTATCTCTGAATAACTTAACAACTTTCTTCAGTTTCATTTATTTCTCACCGAACTCAATTTTCCATCAATCTAGTGTCAAGTCAACCATATAATGTCGCTAGATATATTAT
>Ga0255425_1070_pt1 | contig 21797 bp, 16 predicted proteins | sample ANMaggSeSYBR02G4_FD_182640 | JGI IMG/M metagenome (GOLD analysis project Ga0255425, IMG submission 182640) | Sediment cell enrichment communities from methane seep in Santa Monica Basin, California, United Staets - ANME aggregate JGI... | ecosystem: Environmental > Aquatic > Marine > Cold seeps >... | reverse complement strand
ACCGGCTATCTGCTTGACTCAAGTTGCCACAATATGTAGTATACCGTCCAAGTTGCTAAGTAGAGCGCTTCTTCATAACCATCAACTCATTGACACAGCTCCTGGGACGTAAAGGCGCTCCAAAAACGCCGCAGGCTCTAAGCAGCTCTTGCTGTATTCAATAAATTATTCAAATCCTGAACAATATCCCGCTCTGCACGCACTGAGAAGAAAATGATTGATTTCGTAAAGCTGCTCAACACTCCTTGCAAACTCTTTGGTGAGCTGTATCAATTTGTCAAAGACGATTTCATAAGGATATCTAACGAGATAGGGATAAAAACGGAAGCACGAAATCATTATGAAAAGCTATCCATCCGCATTTTCAACTGCTTCATGAAAATCTACGGCCCCGGAAATGATCAGGGAAAAGACCTGCTTGTGTCGATCATTGAGAAGTACACCGCAACTGATGATGACTATAATCTTCTTTGTATTTCCATGCTTAGGGCGCTCGCCAAGTATATGGGCAAGGCACGGCTTGGTGAAATCAAACAAATGGGCTCGATCAAAACCGGTAAGCTGACAATTACGCCCAGGCCTGCGAATCCAATATATGAAAGCCTTTCAAAACCGATACGAAAGCCTGAAAGGATTGGCGTCAACATTCACAAGCTTGCGGATTTCTTCAAGGAAATTTCCGTCATTGAAGAGATGAAACCAAAAATAGTATTGAGGATTCCAGACCCCATCCTTAAGAGAAGCTGCAGATACATCAAACGCAGAATCCAAAAGGGACTGAAAATCGGCGTCTCACCGTTCCATGCAGGATTAGAATTCATGACAGCTTCTTTGATTGATGAATGGCCTGACAAGGAACCCACTCCTTTCTGGTTTGAAGAAGTCAAGAATATTGATGTTGCAAAAGACCGTCTTCTTTGCCTTCTTGATCAATGCGTTCGACAGGGTGTAAACATACTTGTCTTGCCGGAACTGACAATAGACCCGACATTGCTTGAAGCCTTGAGAGAGTGGCTTTACACAAATAACCGGGAACGGGTTTCTTCAGGTCAAAACGGCCTTGTCATTGTGGTTGCGGGATCTTTTCACGTTCGGGAAGACAATGACGACGTCTGCAATGTATCTACTGTGTTGAATCATGGCGGCCAGGTTCTCTGGAGACAGAAAAAGCAACAGCCTTTTTCCCTTGACCAAAAGGACGTTCAGAAAACGCCTGAACTCAAACGACTCCTCAAAATTTCCAATGCCGGGGGCTATGAAAGAATTAAGAGCGCCGACCATATTTACTGCGTTGATACGCCCCTTGGACGCATTTGTGTCTGTATATGCCTGGATTTTATTCATCCGGACAATCTCAACGCTTTCAGACATTCGGGGATCAACGTGTTCCTTGTCCCTGCCATGAGCCATGGGAATGTCCGGTTTCAACAGACTGCATGGACTTTTGGAGGTACTAACTCCGCATCTTCCTTTGTTGCGCTCGGCTCATCCCTGCAACGCGGAAAAGATGACGCCAATCAGGAAAACGTGTCATTTCATTACCTCCCAGACAAAAACCAAAACTACAATTATGCCATGAGAGAGCATATTGACCTGTTGACTTTTGAGGTTAGAGTTAACAAAAGATGAATAATAAATTGACAATTGGCCGATAAGTATGCCATAGTTAATAAATGGTTAACAAGGAGGGACAGCATGAACCAGACAGCAGACATGTCAACCACCATCTTTGAGGCAGCGCTGACCGCCGGAAGACCTGTAAAGGTCATTATGGAGATCGCAAAACAATCTGTCAATCAAGGCGAGCAGGACAATCTCCACAACATAGATACTATGTTGACCGGGGTAATTGTAGACTACATCCGCAGGGGTACGTCAGATCACCTGGACAGGTTTGCCGACGACATGCTTGCCTTTCTGGACAGCAATCTCGGGGATACGTTAAAATCCTCTAACGAGGGCAAGCGGTACTATTACAGGTGGGAACATTTTGTTGATCTTTGCAGCGCCGCGGTGGACAACTACGATCCTCAATCAGAGGCCCGCTTTATCGCGTCCAGAAAACACGGACAAAGATTGATGCAGGTCCTTTTTGAAAACATAGCAGGCCTGCGGTCAAAAGATCTGGCTCAACTGCTCGGCATCAGCAGTCAGCATCTGGCAAAGCTCTTAAGGGAATTTGAGGATCGCAACCTTGTCGTCAGGGATCGGGAAAAAAGATTTACCCTGGTGCGGCTCGACTTTCTCGGAAGGGCATACATGAGTGACGAAGAATCGGAGATGGAGCCAATCACAGTGTTTATGGAAGATGACATGGATGCGGAAATGAAACTGATAATCGGCGGCTTTACAGGCAAAGACCCCAAAAGTTTGTTAATGGCGGCATAACATGGCAACAAACACGCTCATTGCGACCTTCTATTCATTCAAAGGCGGTGTGGGGAGAACCCTGTCGCTGGTAAACACGGCCGTGGCCCTGACCAACATGGGCAAATCCGTCATTATCTGGGATATGGATGTGGAAGCGCCCGGGATTCAGAATATACCCTATTTTGAGCCTCTTTCAAGTAAGATCACCGGCGGTTTTGTTGACATTGTCTCTGATTACAAAAAAAGGGGATACAGAGATCTGGATGAAAAGCGGTTTGCAGACTATCTCGTAACCCATCCTGAAAACGAGAAGCTCAGGCTTCTTCCTGTGGGTGACATCAAGAATGATGCTGCCTATGCCAGAAAATTCAATGCCATTGAATGGGAAAAGCTCTTTGGCAGAACCGCTGGAGCAAATAACCGGACAGCCGGTTACCGGCTTTTTGAACTTATCCGGAGACAGCTTGAAGCGTTTCATCCCGATTTCATTCTTATCGATTCCCGCACCGGCTACACGGATATCGGCGGACTCTGCTGTGTGCAGCTTCCTGACGTGGTCTTTCTTGTGTTCAACTACGGCAGGCAGAATCTGAGAGGAATACGTTCAATACACAACGTCCTGGTAGATGGAAAAAGGATGACCGGTCTTCGGGCTGGAAGATACTACAAGACCTTCCTTGTCGCTTCCATGGTGCCGGGAGACAGGCCCGAACTGCGAGAGAAGAGATGCATAGAATGGAAGGAATACAACCTTATTCCCCATTTTGAGATCCCTTACAACACAGAGGTGGCATTTAATGAAACCGTGTGGACAGCACAATATCCCAGCGAGGAGTACAGCGGACGCTTTGTGAAAATATGCAAAACCCTTATAGAGGAAAGAGATTATCTCCTTGCACAGGGCAAAGGCGAGAGAGTACGTCCCGCCTTGATTGAACTTGAAAGAAAAGGTTTTCAGTACTCCAAAGCAAGGGAGTTTGAGAACAAGACCGCCGAGCTTTTCAGGCTTATGGGCTATGAGGCCGAAGTGGACGAAGCAATGGGAGGGAGCCAGATTGACATCTTTCTTACGCGGAAAGACCAGATAGAATCCAGCCACTACATTGTAGAGTGTAAGGACTGGGAGAAAAACGTCGACAAAACCGTGGTTGACAAGGTGGAAAACAATTTAAAATCCGTGAAAAACAGCTTTTCCTCCTGTCACGCCATCATTGTTGCGAGAAAGGGCTTCACAAAAGAGGCAAAAAAACATGCCGAATCTTTGAGCATCAAGGTCAGGACATACGACGAGCTGTTAAACAATATCGTCAATTTCAATCAGTATGTGAGTGGTATCAAGACCCTGTATGCAGGCACTGAACTGGAGAAAAACTACGTTGAACAGGACATTGTTATTGAGGACAGTGAAGGCGCCGTCCCAGTGCTCAACTTTTTCAGCCAATGGCTTAACCAGGATGGAGGAGGGTATTTAACTCTCCTCGGTGATTACGGCACGGGAAAGACCTCCTTGTCAAAGCGTTTGGTCCATGACATGGCCCTGAAATATGAGAATGACAAAACCGAAAATCGCGTGCCTGTTCTCATCAACCTGAAAGACGCGCAAAAGGCGCTTGGACTTGAAAATATCATCTATAACCATTTTCTGAAGGCTGCACAACTGAACGTATCGCCCGAGACTATTCTCCTTTTGCTCAGGGAAGGAAGAATCCTGCTGATCTTTGACGGCTTTGATGAAATGGCCACCCAGACCAATGCCGGCCTGACCATGAAAAATTTTCTTGAGCTCAACCGGGCCTTTACTGGCAGCGCAAAGATCATACTCACGTGCAGGACCCACTATTTCAGGGATCGCGCCGAGACCGAAGAGACCCTCAAGCAGAAAAACAAGGGTCTGTCCGAAACATCTACCGCCCTTTACCGTGCCATCAAGGGCAAGGCAGGGTATTTTATCGGCTATCTTCAAGAGTTCAACAGCAGCCAGATAGAGATGTATCTTAAGAAGACCCTGCCTGATACCTGGCCTGATGCAAAAAGGACAATCAATAATATATATAACCTGAAGGATCTTTCCGCGAGGCCGGTTCTCCTTGATATGATCGTGAAATCCCTGCCTGAAATCAGCAACAGAAGTGAAGGTGTTCAGGCAGCCGACCTTTATGCCACCTATGTCCGGATTTGGGAAGAAAGGGATGACTGGCGACATGAGCTCACCAGGGAAGGGAGGGAGTTCCTCGTTGAGGAGATTGCCCAAAGTCTCTGGATCCAGGAGACAGACAGCCTGCACTACAGCGTACTGAACGAGGTGCTCGGCAATTATCTGAAGAAAAAAAAGACCGTTGTGTCCTCAACAGATATTGAACTGGCATCCAGTGAGGTCAGAACAGCGTCATTTCTCACAAGAGACGACTATGGCAATTACGGGTTTGCGCACAGGTCTTTTATGGAATTTTTCCTGGCCCGGCGGATGGCAGGACGGTTACGGCAAGGCAATACTGAATGCCTTGACATCAGGCGGCTTTCAAAGGAGGTCATCCTCTTTCTGAGCAGGCTATTGGACAAAGATCTCCTTATTGAAACAAGCCGGGGAATCCTTGCGGGAAAATATCAAAAGCAGATATCCGAGAATGCTCTTTTCATTCTTTACTGGGCCGTTCGATTTGCCCATTCACCAGACGGCAAGATCAGCAGTATCAAGGAGCTGAAGCAAATGTTCAGGAAGGCCCGGCCAGAAAGCATCAACCTCGTGCATGCAGACCTGGACCGCGCAGAGCTTTCCTGCATGGATCTGAGCATGGCCGATTTGGCCCATGCCGGGCTTGGCGCATCTATCCTGTCAAATGCCTGTTTGACCTCCTTACATCTGAACAATGCGGATCTTTCCATGAGCGATCTTGAGGCTGCGGATCTGTCAAATGCCTCTCTTTCCGGGGCCGATGCTCATCATGCCCTGTTTGACCGATCAAATATGGAACATACTGATCTTGAGAATGCAAACCTGTATGCAGCGAGCCTGGTTAATACAAGACTGGCCGGCGCAAGGTTTTCATGCACAACCCTGTCCCGTGCCGGCCTTCTGAAGGCAACCATTGACAACAATGCCCTGGCAGATCAAAATACCTATGGCGCAGGCATGCCTCACACAAAACCCGCCGACCTGAACCCAGTGATCCGGAAAGGTCATTCAGCCAATGTTTTCTCAGTAGCCATATTTCCTGACGGAAAAACCCTGGCAAGCGGAAGCGAAGATAACTCCATAAAACTATGGGACATTGCAACCGGAAAAGAAATCCGATCTCTTATTGGTCATTCAGGTTTTGTTTCCTCAGTGGCCATATCTCCTGACGGAAAAACCCTGGCAAGCGGAAGCGAAGATAACTCCATAAAACTATGGGACATTGCAACCGGAAAAGAAATCCGATCTCTTGCCGGTCATTCATCCACTGTTTCCTCAGTGGCCATATCTCCTGACGGAAAAACCCTGGCCGGCGGCACAGGAAGTGGTTCCTGTCTCCTGGTTGAGATTGCAAGCAAAGGTGAAAAGATCATTGGGTTGAAACAAAAAGCAACCCTGTGGCACCTTCCGGACGGCCAGTGGGCCGCTCTTGATGCCAGCAACCACTATGTATGTTCCAAACAGGGTCGGGCATATATCAGCTTTGCAGACAGGCTGGCCAACTATCCGGCTGCCGTGGTTCCAGAACTTGAAATGCCCAATGGGCTATCAATAATCTGATAAAGACAATCGGCACGAACCCGAGGGCAAGCGCTCAGTCTACGGCATAACTTAGCTTTTTAAGAAACCGTCAAACTTCTGGAAAAATATCCTATGAAAATAAAAATATTGCGAATATTTGTTTTGTTTATATTTGTTTTTTCCGCTATTCAGTTGCAGGCTCCTAACTGCTTTGGGGAAAAATTTTCGGTAATTGCCAGCATTTTTCCGGTTGCAGATATGGTAAAGCAGGTTGGAGGTATGTATGTTGATGTGACTACGGTTATTCCTCCTGGCGCAAGTCCTCACACATATGAACCAAAACCAAGTCTTTTAAAAAAGATTTCCGAGGCACGTGTTTTTTTTATGATTGGAGCCGGTCTTGAATTATGGGCTGGAAAATTTGTCAGATTATCAAAAAACCAGCTACATACAGTGAAATTATCCGAAGGAATTTCTCTGATAAAATTATCAAAACATCATCTTGATGACGTTGACCACCATCATGGTGACGAAGATATTTTAGATACAGAGTCGGGTTTTGCCAACCCTCATATATGGCTTGATCCTAACATAGCAAAATTGATGGTTAATAAAATTATTTCAGTGCTTTGTAAGATTGACAACAAGCATATGAAATACTATGAAAAACGGGGATTAGCGTATTTAGATAAATTGGATGAACTCCATGTCTTGATAGCTTCGACGGTTGAAAAATTCAAAATTAGAAAATATGTTTGCTTTCACCCTGCATGGGATTACTTTGCAAGACAATATAAACTTGAATCTGTTGGTGTGATTGAAGCTACTCCCGGAAGAAACCCTACGCCGAGAAGTATAAAGAAAATCGTTTCTCTTATAGTAAAACATGATATTCGGGCTGTGTTTGCTGAACCCCAGTTGAATCCAAAAATTGCAGAAGTAATAGCCAGGGAAGCGGATGTTAAAGTGCTTTTTCTTGATCCAATGGGCGGCCATGATATAAAAGGCCGCAACAGTTATTTTGACCTTATGAAATATAATCTTAAGGTCTTGCAGGAGGCAATGCTTTGAAAGAGCATGAAACAGATATCGCAAATAAAAAAGCAGTTTATGCGGAGCTTGAAAATGTCTGGGTCGGTTATTACAATAAATGGGTGCTGAAATCTATATACTTGAAGTGCTACCAGGGTGAGATCTTTGGCATAGTAGGTCCCAATGGTGGTGGAAAATCAACCCTGCTTAAAGTTATTTTGGGACTTGTTCGTCCTCAAAAAGGTGTAGTGAAATTATTCGGGCATAGGCCTGACAAGCACAGCAGACTTGAAGTCGGATATCTGCCCCAAATTTCCAAAGCTGACAGATCTTTTCCTGTTACAGCCCTGGATGTAGTCTTAATGGGCTTATATAACAGGATTGGTTTTTTTAAACGACCGGGAAGCAAAAGCAAGGAAGTTGCAATGGAGATGCTGGCCAGGATAAATATGGCTGAACATGCTGAAAAACCCTTTGGAATGCTGTCCGGAGGCCAGCAGCAGAGAGTTCATATTGCCCGTGCATTGGCATCAAAGCCCAAGCTTTTGGTACTGGACGAGCCTTCAACAGGAGTTGACAGTGTTGCTCAGGAAGATTTTTATGAATTGCTGGCCAAATTTAGAGATGAAATGAATATATCGGTAATAATGGTTTCACATGATATAGGAGTTATTACCGCCCATGCGGATCGCATCGCATGTTTGAATTTAGAAATTCACTATCATGGTGAACCGGATTCCTGTTTTGAACCTGAAATAATGCAAAAGGTTTATGGAAAAAACCTGAATATTATGGTTCACGATTCCAGATGCGCAACATGTTCCTTAAAGAAACATGAACATGAACATAATGATTGAAATTTTTAGCCTTGAATTTATGCGGAATGCCTTTATGGCCGGCATAATGTTGAGCCCGGTTCTTGCTGTAGTGTCTTTTTTTGTTGTGCTCCGCCGTTTATCATTTGTAGGGGTTGGTGTGGCGCATTCAGCATTCGGCGGCATTGCCCTGGGATTTCTTCTCGGTATCTCCCCTACAATTACAGCCATTATATTTGCAATAGCTGTCTCCAATGCAATCGGCTACATCGGCAGGCGTGGAAAATTAAGCGCCGACACAGCTATAGGAATCTTTTTTGCTTTTGCCATGGCGCTTGGGGTTGTTTTTATTGGCATGTCAGATCAATACAACGTGGATCTTTTCGGATATCTTTTTGGTAACATACTCGCAATTACCGATAAGGATTTAATAATTATTGCATTGTTGGGAGGTTTTGTCCTCATATCCATTTTTTTGCTTTTCAAGGAATTGCTGTTTGTTTCATTCGACAGAGAGGTTGCGCTCGTTAGCGGAATGCCGGTAGCTCTTCTTGATCATTTCTTTCTTACAATTCTTGCGATGTCAGTTGTAATCAGCATAAAAATTATAGGAATAATTCTTGTCTCAGCTCTTCTTGTAATACCAGGAGCAGCAGCCTCACAAATAACTGATCGCTATATTCCAATGATTGCAATTGCCATAGCAGTTGCTTTGATATCCACAGCCGGAGGACTGTTATTTTCATATTATGCAGACCTTGCATCAGGTGCAACCATTGTAATATTATCGTCCATTATTTTTTTTATATTATTTATAGCAGGCCGGTTTCGGAGATAGAAATTAAGGGCGAATTTCTTGACAATATAGCCATCAAAAGATATAAACCTTTTAGTAATCGTTAACAGTTCATAGTTAAGGGATACGGCTTTTAATAGTCAGAAATTTCGGAAATGAGTGATATTATAATTTAATATATCATAATTGCGAGGAGCGAAGCGACGTGGCAATCTCATGTAGTATCAATAAATTACAGTTTGCTTCACCTTAGTTCGCAATGACAGACCGAGAATTTTTCAAAGGTCTCATTTGAAATTTAATTTGGGATTTAATTATTTCAGCATGTTACGATAACTTATGACTCATAAATTATAAACATTAACCAAATAAAAAGGAGGAGTTAAATGAATCGTGTTATTAAACTAATTATTGCTGCTAGTTGTATTTTTTCATTGATTGCTTTTCCTGTAGCGTGTGGTAGTGATGACGCTGCAGAATATCAGGCTCCCGAAAAAAAGGCGGAGGCCACGCATAAGGTTGAGCCCGAAGTTGTGCCTGAGGTTGAGCCCGAAGTTGTGCCTGAGGTTGTGCCCGAGGTTGAGCCTGAAGTAAAGCACTAAATAAACTGGTGGCCAAAAAGAAGCAAAACCAAGTCCTTGATGCGCAAGAGCTTAGTACAGATTGAGTAAAAAATCGCTCAATTTGGGTTAAACCCAAGTTGAGCGATTTTTTGCGAAGAAATGTGCCGTAATCTTGATGCAGCAAGGTTTGCAAAAACCGCATACCAACGGATAGATCGAGGTTTTTCGCGCAAGAGATCAGTGCAGATCGAGTAAAAAAATCGCTCAATATAGGTATAATATTGGGGCAGGGATAATTGGGTTACAAAAGCTTGACCAGGGTAGCCACAATAGCGGCCTGAGCAACCAGCATACCGGCAACCCATTTAATTATTTCTATTTTGGCTTCTGTCAGATCACGTTTTGACATCAGTTCTGTATTAACGATATCCTTTAGGAACGTGGACGAAATAACTTCCCCAACTATAAATCACAGCTTCAGGCCGCCTTTGTCCGGTCTCAAAGCACAAAAATATTGAAATAGCTCGCTATTCCTTCAACTTTTGTGATCTGAGGTCGAACAAATTCGACCCAAATCTGTGCCCCTACTTGAGGAAGTTAATTCGTCCACGTTCCTTAGCGCCTCGGCCTGTACCTCTGCTTGCTCATCAGGCACCCCCGCGCTGCCTTCAGTTTTTTGGCGTAAGCCAATGTATCAAATGTCATAACGCCTGGCATATTATTTAACTCCTTTATCAAACAGACTTTGTCAATAAATAGGTCAGCGCTGACGTACATCATTGAAAAATAGTAGGGGTACCCCTTGTGGGTACCCAAAATATGGAACAACCGTCAACAATGGGGCAACCACAAACAGGGTAACCCACAAACAGGGCAACCACAAGGGATTGCCCCTACGGTTGGTGTTATGGTAGGGGTATTTAAATCATTATTTACCAATGAATATATTCGGGGTGTGAAAAATAAGATACCCATCTTTTATATACTAAATTCCATCCACAGATTACGCAGATTATTAAAGATTAAAAAAATTCTATCCTCCCCTAATTCCTAAATCCCCTTCTGTTTCCGCGTTTTTTTGTCTATCTCCATGCCTTTTCCATGGCCTGTTTCGAAGCTTATTCCAATCTATTTTGCGCCATAATCCTCTGGCGCTAAAACATTCCCATGCCCAGCGGAGCCATTTTATAAAGGCAAAAGCGATCCACAGCGCCCAGGCTAGAATTGCAATACGATAGATTGTAAGTGGAAGAGAAAAAACCCAGGCCTGTGGCAGAATTTCTCCGGATATATCCTGATACCATTTTAAAAGGTAATTCCCGGAACCGTTTCCACTGATCTGCATGTTCGGGTAGCCCAAAAGTCCCTGCTTGATTCCGAATAATAAAGATCCAAAGGCAACGATGGAAAGTAATATAATGAAAACTTGGAATAAATTAAATGTAAAGTTTGATAATTTCTCAGCAACCTGTTTCCGGTAGCCAAGCACAAGAAACCAGCCGGCTACAGGTATTGCAATCAACAAAGAGCCTTGAGTTAATCCAAGGCTTAAAAGTGCCCAGTGATGAAATTTTAAAGGCGTTATATTTAACCGTCCAAGGCCAAAGGATAATAGAATAATTACAAAGACAACGCCCCAAAACAGTACGGCCGGTCCAACATACGGACCACCGCAAAATAAAATCCACCTGTCCCTCGGCATTGAAACAGAAATAAAGGAATCAACGCTTTTCATGCCAAGGTTTATCAAAGATGTTTTCAATATGGTTTCTACATCTTTTAGTTCTCTCCAAACAAGTTTAATATCCTGCTGTCCCGGCGTAAGCGGAAGAGTCACACTGTTTTTCTCTTGCCTGACAGGCTGTGACTTGCCGTTAATAGAAACAGACTGGAGTTTTGCGTTATCCGGAATCTTTATAGTATGACTGCCGCCTCTGCTGCTTTTTATCTTAAGATTCAATATGGCATTTCTAATCCTTTTTCCCGGACTTAAAGATAGTTCACTGCTTTCGATGGTGTGAGTCTGCCCCTTTATTCCTTCGGGTCTTGTAATTTTAATGGCAATTTCCTCCCCAGGCCAGGGCCGCCATTCGGGGAACCAGTTACCGGATTTATTCTGATGATGAATTACAGGTATTCCGCTAATTTCAGCATGCCACAGTGTTCCGATGTTAACCTGCCAGACTTCGGCCCAGTCAAGAGTATCTTCTGCTTTTAACACCAGTTCATCTTCTATCTTAAGTGATGAAAACCATCTGAAATTTTTCTGATCAGGAGCCATGTTCAGAAGAACATTGCCGTTTTCCACGCGAATATCAGATGTAACTGATTCTCCTGCAAGCAAAGGTATAGACGCCGCAATTGCAGAGCCAACAGGTGTCACTCTGCTGACAATGGTTTCTATCTGCCAGTCTAAATCTAAAAGAAAAATTCTTGTAATTTTGACAAATGACGGTAACAGCCCAGGCTCAAATGTTTCGGATACCGCAGTTTTATCATCATTGTCAGTGCGAATCCGGGTGAACTGAAGCTGTGTGTCTGCGACCCCGTTATCATACAATCCATCTACAGACCAGCCTTCTGAATTGATTTCAACATAATGGGGTTTTAATGGCAATTGCAGCCAGACAACATCCCTTTGAGGCAAAGCTCCTTTTATATCTATTTGATGTATGCCTTCAGGAAGGTTGAGCCATAAATATCCTGTAGATGGTTCGCGATACAGGCCGAAAACCGGCTTTTCATCTATCAGCACAATCTGAGGCTGCCAGTGTTGAACAGATCCAGGAAGCGGAACAGCCGTATCAGGATGTAAACTATGGAACTCTATCCTTATATCAAGCTGGTTTCCGGTTATTCTCACTTTCATCCGTGGGCTTAACGCACAGTTTGGAGCACACGGAGGCCTATCCTTTTCTGTCAGTTTTAATTTCAGCTCATCTAACAATTTTTCTGGTGGAAAAGAGTTGTCTGCGTGAGCCTGGCAAACAATAACGCTAAGAAGCAATACAGATATAATTGAAAAAATGCCGTTTTTTATGCTTGAAAAGCTAAATCCGCTGTTTTTTGAATAAACAGCCCCAGATAAGCGGGACAAGCAGTATATCAGGATAGCGAGAAGGATTACCCGCAATACCGCAAGAATAAGGTTCATAAAAGGTGAAATAAAGACAAATGAAATTTCTTGATCTTTTTCCACAGGTCCGTTCCAGGAAAAATTAATTTGTCGCCATTGCCAGTTTGGAATACCAGGACCTGTTTGAATTTTTGCATTTGGATCAAGTCGTTTTATTTTTAGCTGCGATGCCTGCTGGTTGTATAAATAATCAATATCTTCAGATACTGCTTCCTCTTTCATGCGCTGTTTCAGGCTTTGAATAGTTTTTGGCAGTTTAGATGACAGTCTTGTTTTTTGGTCATAGCCTTTGTCTTCATCTATTGCAACTTTCCCTGTAGTTGCCCATTGCTGTGTCTGCTGCATTCCGATTTGCTGCCACGGTTTTTCAAGTTGCGGATAAATACCTGTCCTGATCTGATTAACCATAAACGGAAGGCTTATAAATATTAAACATGCTATGCAAATCATTCGATAATTATTTATCATTGAACTGATTTTACCTTTGGGAACAACGCGAAGAAGAGCTATAGCTGCAAGCAGATTTAGCCAGACCCAGCGGGGGGCATCAATTTCGTGATTTAATAAAACCATTGCTGCCAGAGCTATTATTCCCCATGGCCAGGAATAAAGTCTTGCAACTGCAAGCGAAATTATTAAAACCAGAAACATATCCAGCAGTGTCCATTGTTTCAGCCATGTTTGCCTGATATGATCAATTCCGGTTGCATCAAAAAGTGTCCAGCCCGGGGGAAGATTGAGAATACCCTTAACAGAATGAAAATCTCTGTCCCAACCCACAGCCGGAATATTATCCGCATCTTCAAGCCTGCTTTCAGCTTCAAGCCTGACATTTCCATACCGCATTTCCACACCAGCCTTATCCGAACCCTTAAGACGGGTAATGAATTGTTCCCTGCCTTGAACCGTAACACGCCCAAGTTCAACAGGAGGTGCCATTTCCAGACGCCAGCCCGTAGTCATTGAACCGATTATACTGTCACGTATAGAATAACCGGTTCCATTAAAATCCAGCCATAATGTACGGTGCAGATTCAATTGATCCGGAGCAGGCAGAGGATCCCCTCTTTTTTTCTCGACAAAGCACATTGTATCATCGGAATGCATCAGATATGCGGAAAATTTCTTCCATCTCTCAGGGATAGTGGTTTGCTGGGGATCAATCTGCATTACGCCTTCAATTGAAACTATCCGAAGATGATTTTTTGCCTCAAACACCCAGACCTCTTCATCGACATCAAACCCCCTGGAAGGATCAAAGTGTAATTCGTTAACATGTCCTTTATGTCTTGAAGTTATTTCAATTGTCCATTTACCGGGTCTTGCCTGTAATATAAGATTTCCATCAGCTTCTATTTTTGCCGGCAGATCACTTTTGAGTCTCATTGGTATAAAATTATTCGCAACTGCTTTTCCGAGTTTGACCTCCCTGTGCTTACCCGAAATATACAAATCAACCCTTGTTACCAGTAATAGAGGAATTTCGTCCCGGATAAGACGATAAACTTTTAGCTGAAGTTTATCTTCTTTTTCCACTGCGTTTTTATCCTCTCCGCCCTGTTTGAGCCAGAGCTTTCCATGGTTATCCATATTTGGGAAGGAAATTCCTTTTCCTTTAATTGCAAGCTTCAACAACCCTGTATGTTTAGGTACTTTTATCCACTCAGGGATGCTGTCAAATTTGAATTTGCCGCTTATTGTATATTTTCCGGGCTCTTTTATAAAAACAACCGGCAATCCTTTTCTTTTGCCGACAGGGTGTTTCTTTCCATTCACTTTGATATCCTGTGGCCAGAATTTATTATTTCCGGGAAGCAATATCCAGATTTCATCAGAAAACACTTCCCATTTTTGGGAAAACACGGCGCTGTTTTTTTGAAATGTTAGATTCAACTCTGACGGCCAGATGCAAATAGTTTTTGAAAGATCGTTGTATGCAAATGGGCAGTCAACATCTTTCTCGTTATGCAGTACCCAGCCAATCCATGGCTTTAAAGGCTCGGGCACATCTTCCCTTGAAAGTGGTTCTGCAAAAACGCTGCACGCATAAAACAGCCCAAATAAAATATAAGCAAATTTTTTCATTTTTATCACCAGTGGGATTTTCTGCTATACTGTGAACGGTCAGATAGCTTTTTTCACCGCAGAGTTCACATGATTTAGGGGCTCTCTTAACTTATTAGCTTTAATTCCCCAAGTCTTTTGTTTTGTATGAGAAATTCTTTGGGATTGACGATTTTAATTCCCATGTAATTTTTAACCGATTTTAAATGTTTATCCCCTGAGATTATATGTGAGCATTTTAAGGCAACAGCGCATTCAATAAACATATTATTGCCCGGGTCCTGGCCGATTATTTTTAAGGAAGGAATTGATGCTGAAAAAATAATGTTATGCCCTTCTGAAAAAGTATTTAATAATTCTTGAAGTTCACGTTCGTTTTGCAACCTAAGCCTTTTAAGGACTTCAACATATTCATCAACAATATCTCCTGATAGGCAGAGTTTTATTTTTCCTTTTTTCCATAAATCAATAATTTTTTTAGGGTTGCCGCCAAAAAATGATGAGATAAAAACATTTGTATCAATAACAACTTTTATCATTTTTCAGCTCTAACCTTTTGGATAATTGAATCAATATCATCAGGGCCAAACCCTTGCTTTTTGATTTTTGTTCCTATTCGGCTCCAGAGGTCATCAATATAGGAGCCGATGTCTCTATTTTTCACATAACCTTCGAGTAGTTCCCTTACAATTTCACTTACATTTTTCCCTTCAGCTTTGGCAAAATTGCCAACCTTGTTTTTGAGGGCTGGATCAATACGGACAATCATTTGTGTTGTCATATGACATCTCCTTGTCATGATATATTATATTAACAATATATACGACAGCAAGAGGAAGTCAAGCGAAATGAAAGGTTAAAAATATTTGCACTTATAGAACTACTCGACCTTAATATCTAATCAGCTATGATCCAGGCAACAGCGCTATGCTCTGAAGGGATTAGGGACAGAGGGACAAAGTGTTCAGACGAAATCTGAAGTGTCCGGCAGACATTTTAAGTTTAAAATTACCGGACACTTTTTAGGATTTCATATTGATTTAATTGAGTTTTTTCGTAGAATCATGCCTGCTGACTATTATGCTAAACGCACAATATCAAGCATTTAGCTATCATGCTAAATGCACTTATTTGGCCATGATAAGAAAATCAGTTTAATCAGTCTCAAACATTATAATTTAAGGTAGTTATGGGTCGCTGGCATTTAAGAAAAAATGTGTTTGTGGTGAGGGAGGGTGTAAACAAACTCCTCATAGTTACGAAGCGACAGGAAAGGGTTCATGCCGAGCTGTCCTTTCGATGATACCGACCAGCGTCTCTGTGCGTTCCCGCAAAGGATGACAGAGCACCCAAGTTGTTTCAATCCTTAAAGGTTATGCAAACATTAATCGCCCTTTAGCTCGCGGAATTTCACGCCCCAGCTCTTTTGCAGTTTCAATCCACTCATTTATAATAATTTCAGCATTTGAAAGGGCTTTTTGATACGTTTTTCCATCTGCCATGCATCCAGGCAATTCAGGAACTTCGGCAATAAACGATTTATCTTCGGCACTCCAAAAAATAATTATTTCATATTTAGTCATCGTCTACTCTCCAATTTAGTTTGTATTTTAATATGATATTTCGAATCTGTTTAACTTGATAGGGTTTGGCTTTTGAACCAATCGGTTGTAAGTTCAATATTTCCTCAACATAGCGGAGAGTGGAACCGTTGTAAGAGGGAAGAAGGATGGTTGTTTTGCATCTGTCGGAAAACGTAAATCTGGAAAAGTAGAATTTTTCCAATCGGCCGCTCCGTTATATTGAGGGATGAGGACGAAAAATGCTGCTAACGCAGTACTATCTTTGCTGTCTTGTTGATTGGGCGATTAATAATGCATCTTTATCGACTTTGGTTTTCCCTGATAACAGTTTCTTTTTTTCGTTTATAACTTCTCCTTCATGATTTACCACGGTGTTTTTATCGATGACAAGTAAGCCCAACTGCGACATTACATCCTGTTTATATTGATAATCATATTTCATCTTTTCTAATTTATATTTCATAAAGATCCAGATCAATGCAAAAACTACCGCAACGGCAAAAACAACTCCAAGGATGATAAGAGCGTACTCCACGGTTTTTACCCCTATCTCTCCCAGAAATATTATCAAATTATCTAATTGAGAAAAAATTATAGTACCAATGCCCAATAATAACAAAGTCAGCAAAAATGGGGCCTGTCGAATTAAGGATAATGATGCATTTATTTTATTAAAAGGACTGTTTTTTTCATTATCTTCCTCAGATGACCCGGAATCCACGGTTTGAGGAGTAGAATGACCGTAAATAAATAAATTAAAGGCAGTTATAAAAATGCCCAATATGAATGTTACTCCAATCGGCACCAAAAAAGATGCGAGGAAATAGTACTTCCAGGGAAAAGGAAGATTGACCGGTTCAAGCTGAAAAAGAAAGCAAGATCCAAAAATTATAATTTCCAGCAAAAAAATCAAGCTGATGTAATATTTAATAAATTTTTTTAATTCAGATGCATCAAAAAGCGTAGATATGCCTTTGAAGTTGTTATTGTCTAATTTAGACATACATATATTCTCCTCATTATAAAAAAAACTCAGGTGGATAGGCTGAAGTCCGAAGGCCGAAGGTCCCTAAAAGCCTTCAGTCTTCAGCCTTCGACCTTTAACCTTCAGCCTTTAACCTACCCACTTACTTTGTAATGACAAAATTGAAATCCTTATCAGCCCCATATTTATTTTTTGCATATGTGGTCAGCACCCAATGCAGGCCTTCACTCATAGAATCAACTTTAGCTGATTTTGAGATGGAGACCGACTTGATCATTATGTTAGACCGCGCCCGGATATAGCCGTCTTGCTTCTTTACTGTACCAATGAGATTTCCCTTCAGATCTGCTGTGAAAATTGAAAATGAATTTAAACCGCCTATGATACGATATTTAACAATAACGACTTGTTTTGACATTTTACTGCGAACTTTTTTTTCCGCAATATTTAATCTCTGGGTCGCCCATTCAGTCAGTTCTTCTCTATTTTTGATCCATAAAGAAGCATCCGGCAATGCCGGCGCTCTCAAAGCCTGGTGATACCAATCTATCGATCTCTGGTAATCCCTTGCCACGCCTTTGCCGTAAAAATAATAATCCCCGATCATTATTGCTGAAGCGGGCTCCCGGCTGGAATCAAACGCTTTTGTGAACCATTTCAGCGCTTCCATATATTTGCCTTTATTGTTAAAAAAGATGCCCGTTTGATAAATGGCAAGAGGATTGCCGTTATCAGCCGATATCATTAACCATTTTTTGTACGCTTCCTCTTTATCTTCACTTTTCAGGATGCCGGCTTTGTATAACACGCCGAGATTGTATTGCGTCTTGCTGTATTTTCTATCAAAAAAAGATTGATTTTTGATTAACTCATTAAAATATGATTCTCGTTTCTTAATATTTGCTGATACTATACTTCTAAGGGCTGCGATTTTCTCTTTGTTGTCTTTAATGTAAGCATCCGGGAAATCGTCCGAATATAGTTCTCCTAGAAAGATAATTGCTTTAACATTACCTTTTTTTGCTGCCGTCTTAAGATATTTGACTCCCTTTTTCAGATCATTATTATCATTCACTGATATCATCGCTATTCCTCTGGAATAATAATCTTGCGGGCTGCAATTCCAGCAGCCATCCCCAAGTAGATAATAGAGCATGAAAATAACATAAATACCCAGGCAAATTCCAAGAAATAATGATACAGACCTTAATTTTTTTCTTATCGTCATTTAGCGACCCTTTGGCTTTGTTTGGGGCACAATGTTTACTGTAACTGCAAAATCAGAGTATGCGGATCTCCGTGACAATCATTACAACTGCTGAATTTCTCAAGCAATTCCTTTGAATGGGGTTCCTGCCCATGACACTCCCTGCACATTGGAATATATTGGTGCTTATCAGCATGGCAATTGGCGCATTTAAGAAAACTATGTTTATTCTTGCTGCTCAATAATTTGTTGCCGACATCAGCATGACAACCTGTACAGATAGCATCTGCCGCATCTTCGGTATAGCTGACCATCAAAGGTGAATGACTTGGGTGGCAAGCATTACACCCTGTATTCCCGATAAATGGTGTATGCGTTTTATCATGGCATTCGATACAGGTCGGTATGTAGCCGTGCTTGTCGTGGTGACATGAAGAACATGCAGTGTCGGTATGTGCGCTAAGGTTTTGAGTTGTCTCGGTTGCCTGATCAATATGGCAGTTGCCGCAATCCTCAACCATTTTTTCAAAACTTAGACTATCTACAGGTGCATGAGCATTTTCATGACACCGCAGACAGTCTGGAAAACCAGCCCCATGGAATAGAACATGACAGTCAGCGCAGTTGGGAACAACGTCTTTCCAGTTTTTACCCGGTTTATATGTGTGAAATATTTCGTGACATTTCTTGCAGACCATCTGATGTGCTCCACCTTTGTCTCTAATGTCCGTAAAAACTGAAAAATGACACCGGGCACAATCACGATTTGTTATCGGTTCGATTCTTTGCTCGTAAAACGCAGTACCACACTCTTCAGCAGCGACATTAATCAACGAAAAGGCGCTTAAACTCAAGTATATGATCAAAGTGCAACCAACAATGTTGGCGAAAAACTTTCTTCCCATTTTGTATCCCCTACTTGATCAATCCATGGGGATCTTGATGACATGCAAGGCAATCCGGAAATTTTGCATGAATATCGTACCTATGTGGTTCCCCATGGCATGTTTTGCATTTAAGTAAACTTTTATGCTTGTTTTTATGACAATACACACATCCTAATTCATGATGTTTTGTCTGACTTACTGCTGACATCTTTTCCCCTACAAGTTCATGGCAGATTAAACAGAAGGACGTGTCAATGTCTTCTCCATAGATTACTTCCAGCGGCATATGGGGTTTATGGCATCGCAAACAATCATCAAGGGTCATTTCCTCTGTATGGCTTTCATGGCATTCCATGCATGATGAAGATTCGCCATGTTTTACATGGCATTCATTACAGTCTAATCCGGCGTGTTCGCTCGGATGCGCCTTCATCTCTTTATCCTGGTCCGGATGGCAGGATACACAGGCCGAGTTAACAGAGTCGGCCTTACTCAGATCCATCTCCATGGGATAATGAGGATGGTGGCATGACGCACAATTTTCCACCTTATAGTGTGGTTTATCTGACGGCGCATGACACAGAGAACATTTTGGAATAACATTTTTTTCAGCAGGAGGATGCTGCCTATGGCAATCAATACATTTGACTGATTTGTGCGCTCCTCCACGCTCGTTAACTGCATTTACCGTTTCATCATGACAACTGGCGCATAAAGCCGGAAGAACTACAGCATCATACTTGATTGCTGAGGGACGATGAGGTTTATGACAAAGGAAGCAGTCCTTATCGTTCATTTCAGGTGAATGAGAATCATGACATTCCAGGCATGCAGTAGATTCGCCATGCTTTGAATGGCACTGTTTGCAGTCTAATTCGGAATGCGCACTTGGATATGTCCGGTTCTCTTGCCCTTCGGCCGGATGACAGGAGACACAGGCCGGTTTTACATTATCGATTTTGCTCAGATCCATCTCTTTGGGATAATGTGGATGATGGCACTTTTTGCACTCTTTTAGAGCATAATGGGAGCTTGCATCAGGTGAGTGACAAACACTGCACTTTGGAATGATATTTTTCCCATGGGGGGGATGCTCCTCGTGACAATCAATACAAGTGACTTCTGTTTTATGTAATGCCCCCCGCTCGTTGATTTCCCGTATGTTGCGCGGATGGCACTTGATACAGTCCCCTTCGACTAATTCAAGAGAATTATTTTCAGCCAAAGACAAGGTGCTAAAGAGAAGTATAGCTAAACAACCAATAATACAGATAAACACCTTTTTTCTCATCTGTGCCTCCACGTATAGGGCTTTGGGTTCAAGGTTCAGGGTTCAAGGGTTCAAGGCTTTTAACCGTGAACCGTTGAACCCTTTAAATTAAGTGCCTAAAGTATATTAAAGTGCCTAAAGTTGAGGAATGCGCCTTCGGCGCTGCCAATTTCAACTTTTTTACCATACAACCTTGCTCGCTTTGTTTACGGCTGAAGTTATAATCAAGCCCTGAAGATATATAGTACGCCGAAGGCGTACCATAACTTTAGGCATTTTAGGCACTTTAGCTCACTTTAGGCACTGTCTTTTCTACTCTGCTAATGCATGAGGATTATTATGACAGTCAAGGCATAACGGGTATCGTTCATGCATAGTGGCGCCATGCAGATCTGCGTCGTGGCACCCGTCACATTGTGTAACCGCCATATGTTCGCTCTCATGACATTCTATGCAGCTCATTTCAGAATGAGCTTTCTTGCTTGATGCAAGGGCATTGCCCACATCTTCATGACAGGAAGCGCAGTAATTATTAGGAATACCATCAGCATAATTGACTGCTTTGGGACTATGCGGCTTGTGACAGGCAAGACAATCCGCATGGGTCATTTCCTCAGCATGGGGAGTATGACAATCCGCACACTCAGCCCACTCACGATGAACCATGTGGCATTCAGTACAATTCAAACCAGCGTGTTCGCTCGGTTTTGCTTCCATTTCTTTACCTTGATCAGGGTGACATGAAAGGCAGGCAGCCACATCGATTTCACCGAACTTCATCTCGGTGGGATAATGCGGGTAATGACAAGCGTTGCAATTTTTGATGTTATAATGCGCTGCATCTCCAGGATCATGACACATTTCACATGTTGGAATCGGATCCTTTCCAAGGGGTGGATGTTCCATGTGGCATTCGCTGCAACCCAGTGACTGGTGCAGTCCGCCACGTTCGTTTATATCTTTGACTGCATATGGATGACATTTTGTACAGTCCCGATCTTCTAATGGAACTATATCAAAATCAGCCAGCTTAACCTCAACTGTCGATGGGAGTTCCGGTGCAGCTTCAACAGTTGGTTCAACTTCCGTAACAGGTTCCGGTGCAGCTTCAACAGTTGGTTCAACTTCCGTAACAGGTTCCGGCGCAGCTTCAACAGTTGGCTCAACTTCCGCTACAGGTTCCGGCGCTGGTTCCGGTTCATGTTCCGCTACAGGTTCCATCTGAATTTCTTCTGCCGGAGTCGGCTGAGCTTTTTCTGTCGGAGTCGTTTTAAGTATTGTCAAAAACCAGATACCAAAGAAAATTAGCACTATTATAAAGCCCAACGTAATGATATAATTCTTTTTTTCCATTCCCCATCTCCTTTTCCCACGCTTTTGCAAGCTAATGTGATC
>Ga0255425_1050_pt2 | contig 22000 bp, 17 predicted proteins | sample ANMaggSeSYBR02G4_FD_182640 | JGI IMG/M metagenome (GOLD analysis project Ga0255425, IMG submission 182640) | Sediment cell enrichment communities from methane seep in Santa Monica Basin, California, United Staets - ANME aggregate JGI... | ecosystem: Environmental > Aquatic > Marine > Cold seeps >... | reverse complement strand
TATACACCACCTCGACCGCTTGATGTGATAGAAGGAGAATTGAAGGGTATCGAGAAGGAGATAGCTGAGATGCTTGGGGAGATGGTGTGAGTAACCTATGATACATAAAAATGATTGTGTTTCATATTTTGGGTTTTATGATACACAAATGGGTTTGTGTGTTATACATGCAATGCAAAAAAGATTTTCTCGTTCAAATCTACTATACATGATTCATTCTGCGGAGTTTCATCCTGATGAGCATATTGTCCACGCACTGAGTGGACAATTGAGCTTGACCGATTTTTGGGAGATCGTCCACATTAAAGATGATGAACACAGATTTATAATTTTGGCGCCCGCATTTATAGGTTTTTATGCGTGGTTAATTGATTCAAATGTGATCACTGGAATACTAAGGAGGGTGGCTGTTTCATGATTGAAAATGACCTCAAAACAGCGATTCTTACAGAACTTGAACTGTCACTTCAGGAGATCAGCCCGGATTTTATGATTATTCCGCGTCAGATGGGTTTTTCCATAGATAACGAACACCGCGTTGTTGATTTGCTTTTTTATCACCGCAAAATGCAATGCATGATGCCGTTTTATCTCAAGTTTGGAGCGCTGCAGAATGATGATATTAAATGGATGCAGTTAAACCTGCGAACGCTTCTTAAATATAAAATACGGCAAAGAGATGAAAAACCAATTGGATTTATTCTGTGTGTGCAGGATAATGAAGAGCATGTAGAGCTTGTACAGTTGGAACAAAGCAAGGAATTTATTTCTAAAAACTTCATAAAATTTCCGTTGAAAAAAAAATTTAAATCGAAATTGCACGATGCAGTCCATCAAGCGCGCAAACAGCTTGTGCATGGCGAAGTTAATGGGAGGACATAATGAGCATTGAACTCGCTCCAACAATCCTCGGCGCACCCGTCCGCAGGTGGAAACGGTATCCTGCTTATAGGAATTCGGGGGTTGAGTGGATTGGGGCGGTGCCTGAGGAGTGGGAAATAAAAAAGGTTAAGAGAATGTGCTTGGTGAAACGAGGTGCATCACCAAGACCGATTGATGATCCAATTTATTTTGACGATGAAGGGGATTATTCATGGGTGCGTATTTCTGATGTGACGGCAAGCACTAAGTATTTGCAAATCACTGAACAAAAATTATCAGTCCTTGGAATGAGCAAGAGTGTACCTCTTGAACCAGGTGAATTATTTCTCAGCATAGCAGGTTCAGTCGGTAAACCAATCCTTACAGCAATTAAATGTTGTATTCACGACGGGTTTGTCTATTTTGTTGGTCTCAAATCGAATCGTCATTATATGTATTATATTTTTTTGATTGGTGGACTTTACAAAGGACTCGGGAAGTTTGGTACCCAATTAAATCTGAATACGGATACGATAGGTGATATTAAAATTCCAGTCCCCTCCTTCCCCGAACAGCGCGCCATCGCCGCCTTCCTCGACCGCGAGACCGGGCGCATTGATACACTTATCGAGAAGAAGGAGCGGCAGGTCGAGCTTTTGCAGGAAAAGCGCGCCGCGCTCATAAGCCATACTGTCACTAAAGGGCTGGACCCAGATGTTAAGATGAAGGATTCGGGGGTGGAGTGGCTGGGGGAAGTGCCGGAACACTGGGAAATCATGAATCTTAAGAGAATCGGCAAAGTACGTTATGGATTAGGTCAGCCGCCGTCTGAGCTTAATGATGGGGTACCATTAATTCGAGCTACTAATATTAATAGAGGTAAAATATCAGATGAAGGTATGCTTTTTATTAATCCAGATGAAGTGCCAGAAAGCAGAGATGCAGTATTGTCAGAAGGAGAAATTATTATCGTAAGAAGCGGTGCATATACTGGCGATTCTGCAATAATACCCTTTAAATATGCTGGTGCAATTGCTGGGTATGATACAGTTCTTACTATAAAAAAAGGAATTAACCGTTACTTTGCATGGCAGATTTTATCTAAAGAAATACAAGATTTACAATTTGGATTTAATAAATTGAGAGCCGCTCAACCTCATCTGAACGCTGAGGAAATTAATGAAACCATTATAGTAAATCCTTTATTAGAAGAACAGCGCACCATCGCCGCCTTCCTTGATCGTGAAACAGAGCGCATTGACACACTCACAATAAAAGTCCGTGAATCCCTCTCAAAACTTCGCGAATACCGCACAGCCCTCATATCAGCCGCAGTAACTGGAAAAATCGATGTAAGAGGGGAGTTTGTTTCATGACACGAGGATTCCGACCGAAATTCGTAATCACGAACAGGATCACGTCAGGTCTCACCACGATTGAGCATGCAAGAGGTTTTCTGGAAGCGCTTGGTATTATCAGACGAAAAGGGGTGGCAAGAAAATCCTATTATGTACTGGGAAACAAGGTACAATGAGTTCTAAGACATAAGATGACACAGTATCGCGACAAATTGCGACATAGTATTGCGACAAATTACGACGAATTATGACACAGTATCACGACAAACTTGCAACACAGATTGCGACATAAACACGACGGAGGAAAAGCAGTGAGTAAGATCTATACAGAAGCCACATTCGAAGCAGCTATCGAGCACAATTTAATAACAGAGGGGGGCTACATCAGCCTCAACCCTGAAACATTCGACCGCCAGCTCTGCATCGATCCCACCATACTCATACCATTCATCCAGGAAACCCAACCCCAAGAATGGGAATACCTCAAGAACATCCAGAAAGAAAAAGCAGAAGAAACCCTTATTTCCGACCTCATACGCGCCCTTGACTCTGAACATGAAGGATGCCTCAAGGTACTGCGTCACGGTTTCAAATCATTTGGCAAGCTCTTTCGCGTAGCATACTTCGCCCCTGCAAGCAGCATGAACCCTGAAACCCAGCGGCTCTATAAAGAAAACAAGCTGACAATCACGCGCCAGCTTCACTATTCGGAAAAACACGAAAAATCCATAGATGTGGTTCTGGGCTTAAACGGGATTCCTATCGCTACTGCCGAACTCAAAAACCCGATGACAGGACAGACATGGCAAAACGCAGTTCATCAGTACAAAGACCGCGACCAAAACGACCTGATATTCAGGTTCAAGAAACGGGCACTCGTGCATTTTGCTGTTGACCCTGATGAAATTTACATGACAACCCGGCTTTCAGGGAAAAAGACGCGCTTTTTACCTTTCAACATGGGTAACGGGACCGGTGCAGGTAATCCAGAAAACCCGAACGGGTACAAAACATCCTATCTTTGGGAACAGGTATTACAGCGTGACAGCTTCCTTGACATACTGGCACGTTTCATCCACATACAGGTGGAAGAAAAGAAAATAGGCAACAAGAAGATCAAAAAAGAGACAATGATATTTCCCCGCTATCATCAGCTTGATGTTGTGCGAAAACTTGTTTTGGATGCAAAACAAAAAGGGGTGGGGAATAACTACCTTGTGGAACATTCGGCAGGCAGTGGAAAAAGTAACTCTATCGCATGGCTGGCTCACAGGCTTGCAAGCCTTCACAATGACAGCGATGAGAAGGTCTTTGATTCAGTTGTCGTCATAACAGACAGGCGTGTACTTGACCAGCAATTGCAGGGCATCATCTACCAGTTCGAACATAAACAGGGAGTTATCAAGAAGATAGATGAAGACACTAAACAACTGGTATTTGCTTTAGCGAAAGGCACTCCTATCGTGATCAGCACATTACAAAAATTCTCATTCATCGTTGAGCAGATTCAGAAGCTTCGTAAAAATAATGAAATCTCCCGGGATCTGCTGGATGAAGACGGCATTTTCCCTGATAGAAAATATGCAGTTATCATTGACGAGGCACACAGTTCACAGGGCGGCGAAAGCGCAACAGATCTCAAGGGTACACTTGCCGCCTTCCAGATAAAGGATGAAGCTGAGCAATATGCAGTTGAACATAACCTTCCTGATTACGAGGAGGAGGTTCTTCGCACAATGGCAAAACGCGGTCATCAGCCAAACATAAGTTTCTTTGCTTTCACAGCAACACCAAAATACAAGACACTGGAAGTCTTTGGTCAGCCAGGTAGTGACGGAAAGCCTGTGCCATTCCACCTTTACAGTATGCGCCAGGCTATAGAAGAAAACTTCATCCTTGACGTGCTCAAACATTACACCACCTACAAAACATACTACCGCCTCATAAAATCTGTCGAAGACGACCCGGAGGTGGATAAGAAGAAGGCTGCCCGTGCACTTGCTCGATTCCTGAGTCTTCATCCACATAACATAGCCCAGAAAACAGAGATAATGGTAGAGCATTTCAGGACTTTTGTCATACACAAGATCGGTGGTAGAGCCAAGGCAATGGTTGTGACCTCTTCAAGGCTTCATGCTGTCAGGTACAAGCAGGAATTTGACAAATATATCGCTGCGAAAGGTTATTCTGGCATTAAGACGCTTGTGGCTTTTTCAGGAAGAGTGACTGATCCTGATTTACCAAATGTGAATTACACTGAAGTCGGCATGAATAATGGAATTCGGGAAAAAGAATTACCTGGGAGATTTGCACTTGATGAATACCAGGTACTTCTGGTAGCTGAAAAATACCAGACAGGTTTTGACCAGCCTCTTCTGCATACCATGTATGTCGACAAGCGATTAAAAAATATTCAGGCTGTGCAGACACTCTCCCGCTTAAACCGTACCCATCCGGGCAAGGAAGATAGTTTTGTGCTTGATTTCGTGAATGATACCCAGGAGATATTTGAGGCATTCCAGCCGTATTATGAACAAACGAATATTGGTGAACGTGCAGAACCACACCAGCTCTATGAACTACAGGCAAGACTGGATGCGCAACAGGTCTATTATAAAGCCGAAGTCGAAGAGTTCAGTAAAGTATTCTACACACCAGCAAAGAACCAGACGTCTTCAGACCATGCTAATATGAATGCATGTATCGATCCTGCTGTGACCCGTTTCAAACAGCTTGAAAAAGATACACAGGAAGAGTTTCGCAAAGTTCTGGTGGCTTACCGGAACCTGTATGCGTTCCTTTCACAGATAATTCCTTTCCAGGATTCAGACCTTGAAAAGCTGTATTCTTACATCCGTTTCCTTTTAATCAAACTTCCAAGACGCGGAACCGGGGACCCACATAATCTGGATGATGAGGTAGCGCTTGAGTATTACAAGCTCCAGAAGATAAGCGAAGGAGCAATAGAATTGAAAGCAGGCGGTGAAGTGGATGGACCCACATCCGTTGGAACTGGTGTAAGTCATGAAGAGAAAATTGAGTTATCGCAACTAATCGATATTCTGAATGAGCGTTTGGGAACCGACTTTAAACCGGCTGACCAGTTGTTTTTTGATTCAATTTGTGAAGATGCAGTTTCGGACACGAATTTACGCCAGGCTGCCATGGCTAATACTATGGAGAACTTTGGATATGTCTTTTTAAAGTCACTCGAAGGACTTTTTATCGATCGAATGGATCTGAACGAGGAGATAACTGCAAAGTATATGAATGAAAAGGAGTTTCAAAAAATTGCAGGGCAGAATTTACTTGAGCGTGTGTATAAAACGATAAGAAGTGAGGAGGCATCTGCTTAGATTGCATCAGGGTGCTCGTTTATATTCCCCATCTTCCTTTTGTCTATGACACCCAGGGCGGGCTGGCAGGTGCTCTTGTGGTGCTTCGTGAATGCATGAGTTTCCATCGGTCCTGGGGTGCGGAGTGGATGTTGTGTTGGTTAGCTGCCGGTGGCTGTTAAAATATATTATTTATGAAATACTGCACCACAAAGCACGCTAAGCCAACTCAACAGAATGCTTTGCGCTCTTTGCACCCTTTTCGGTGAGATACTAATAAATTGCAGCCTCTGTACATTCTTCGGCACTCCTGTCATCCTGTCCTCACTCCTATGTTCACGACATGCATGGCGGGATAGCAGGTGCTTTCTGATTATTTCAGCGGTCTTTTTGGTGCGAAGATGTAAAGGGATATCTTCAACATTGTGTGGGTAATAGTTTGCCCAAATCATCGGAGAAATCTAAAATCTGGACCGTATTTACAGGATAGACAGGATACTGGTTGCCAGTCCATCCTGTGCATCCTGTAAATCCTGTCTATAAAACCAGGTCGTGAGATTCCATTTTCCATGATATGTTCCTGAAAAAAGAGTGTTGATTTAGATGAACTAAAATTTGTAAGTGAAATTGGCGATGATGTAGTTTACACAACGAAAGAGAGATGGGACCACATAATTGGAAGACACATCGATGGAAGTATTGAGCCCAATAAACCTACATCGTTTTTCCCAACAGGAAGGAAAATTTCCGCAGATATTAAAAGGACAGAATTTACTTTAACTAATAATGTGGCAATATCTAATTGCCCTTATTCTCCATGCCTGCCATTTTCAGGAAGTTCTCAATGATCTTCAATCCATCCCCTGTAAGCACTGACTCAGGATGGAACTGCATCCCCTCCACCGGATACTCCCTGTGCCTTATCCCCATTATAATTCCATCCCCGGTCCTGGCAGTGATCTCCAGTTCATCTGGCAGGCTGGTCTCATCCACCACAAGTGAATGATACCTGCCACCGATTATGACAGAGGGAAGCCCTTCATATATCCCGCTTTTACTATGTATGACCTCTGAAGTCTTGCCGTGTACCGGACCGGATGGTGAATGGATGACCCTTGCCCCGTAGGCCACAGCAATGGCCTGGTGACCCAGGCATACACCCAGTGTGGGTATTTCAGGCCCGAATGTTTTGATTATATCAATACAGGTGCCAATATCAGCCGGATTATGAGGATTTCCAGGACCAGGCGAGATCACAATAGCATCAGGCCCAATCATCGCAACCTCGTCCGGGCTTATGGTATTTGGTACCACAACGGTATCGGGCTCAAACATTGACACGTAATCCACCAGGTTCCACACAAAGGAATCCTTGTTGTTCACGAACAGGACCCTCATGCTTTGCCCCCCAATGCTTTCATCATTGCGGCCATCTTCCGCTCGGTCTCATTGTACTCGTATGCAGGGTCCGAATCAGCCACAATACCGGCCCCGGCCTGGATGTATGCTTTCCCATCCTTCATGATGACAGTACGTATCACAATAGCAAAGTCCGCATTCCCGTCAAGGGAATAGTATCCTACTCCGCCGCCGTAGATGCCCCTGGCAGTCGTTTCCATGTCATCAATTATTTCCATAGCCCGTATCTTTGGTGCCCCTGACAGCGTGCCAGCCGGGAATATGGCCCTTGCCGCATCGAACTGGTCGCAGTCATCCCGCAGAATTCCGGTCACTGTGCTTTCGATATGCTGTAAGTGGGAGTATTTCAGTACGCTCATGAAATCTTCAACCTTCACAGTCCCGGGTCCGCTTACCATTCTCACATCATTGCGCCCCAGATCCACCAGCATCACATGCTCTGCCCGCTCCTTCTCATCGCCCAGCATATCCTGTGCCAGTTGCTCGTCCTCTTCGGGCGTGGAGCCCCTGGGGCAGGTTCCTGCAATGGGATTGGTTATTAACTTCCTGTTGTGTACGGTCATCAAAGTCTCGGGACTGGCACCGATAATGCCTATACCGTCAAACTCGAACAGGTACATATAAGGACTCGGGTTCACCTCACGCAGCCGCCGGTAAAGTTCCACAGGTGTCTGTTCCAGCTCGATCTCATAGCGGCGGGACAGCACCACCTGGAAGATATCACCATCAATGATATGCTGCCTTGCCTTTTTCACAGAATCTTCATATTGTGACCTTGTCATATTACATGAAGGATCATCAATTGGACTTGCATTATATATTGAGAATTCAACTGTCCCTGCCTGATGCATCAAAGCCAGCATGCTGGCGGCATCTTCAACAGCCTGGTGGTAGATGGATGCGGCATCATCATCTTTCCCGATGAAAGGGGTTAAGACCACATGTACATTATCGCTCAGGTGGTCGAAAACAGCGGTTTTGCTTACAAGTGCGAACTGGGCATCAGGGAAATACGATGTATGGGCCTGCGGCCTGTCCAGCCAGCAGTCATATACCAGGTCATAAGCATTGAACCCTATGGCACCGCCCATGAATGTCTGTCTGTCAAAGGATGTACTATTCAGGAATACTGCACCACTTGCCGGAAATGCCGAGCGTACAGCATCCAGTGTATCATATCCCGGCTTGATCTCACCCTCCTGTCCCCCGCTATTCCCGTTGGTATAGCATACCTGCGCAAGGTTTCCTTTTACATGCTGTATCATGGGAGTCTGTGCAGGATATTCCAGTGTCACTCTCCTATCCTTTACCGTAACCACGGCATTAGGATCAGAACCCACAAAGGAGAAACGGGCATGACGCTGTTCCTTTCCCACAGATTCCAGGAAAGATTCCAGGAGGTACGAATACTTGCATACTCCACTGTTTTGTTCCTTCATGGCACTGTATAACTGGAACGGAGTACAGGGTGCAGAAATATTTGCACTTAACTGGATGATGGCGGGTCTTTCCCCTGCTGCCAGTTCGCAGAATTGCGTCTCAGTCAGGTCAAGCTGCACGCTGTTCATTGCGTTCGTTGCATTTATTGCATTCATTGAACTGACCTCGCATTATTGACAAACATCATTACTTTATCCTCATCCTTTACACTCCCTGTCTCAACTCCCGAGGCTGTATCCACACCATAGGGCCGTACGGTCCTGATGGCATCTGCCACATTACCGGGATTGAGACCCCCGGCCAGTATAACAGGCAGGAACGAGTGCAGGGTAATTTCGGCACTCCTGGCCCAGTCATGGACAGTCCCTGTACCCCCGGTCTTACCGTCTATTTTAGTATCAAGCAAAATTGCATCAGCAATATTGTCCAGTTCGTTTATTTCATCTACAGCACTACCCACATCAGTTCCGCCATCAATATGTATGGTCTTGATGAGCTTCACGCCAGTATTCTCCTTGAGGGACCTGAGGTCTTCCTGTGACATGTAACTGTGAACCTGCACCGCATCAGGCTGAACGAAACCGGTCAGTTCAAGGGCATTGTCAAGGCTATCCGGCATGCAGACCATCACTGTACTCACAAACGGAGGTGTGGAAGCTACCAGTTCCCTGGCTGTCTCCCTGTCTATCTTTCGCGGCGTACTGACAGGTACCTCAGTGATAAAACCTACCGCATCGGCCCCGTATTTCACAGCCGTCATTACAGAATCCAGGTCTTTCATCCCGCAGATCTTAACCCTGGGAAAGGGCAAGGTTTGGTATTGCTGCATCTGGTCATTTTCCGGTTTGTGCATGGAAATTCACAAGACTCCTTCAATCGATTATATCTTATGAGATGTATTTTCCAAGCTGTCCTGTGTCGCCTGCCACTTCCACGAAACTTTTCAACTTCTCCAGGGCTGCACCGCTGTCAATGGTCTGCTGTGCCAGTTCTACACCGTCTTTTATGTCAGATGCCTTACCACCCACGACAAGCGCTGCGGCAGAGTTCATAACTACGATATCCCTTTTTGGTCCTTTCTGCCCTTGTAATATCTTCACAATATCAGCAGCGTTCTCCTGGGGGGTATCGCCCCTGATATCTGCTATTGTTGCCCTGTCTAACCCAAGTTCTTCGGGGGACAGTGAATAAGTCCGGATTTTCCCGTTGTTAAGTTCTGCCACTGTAGTGGTGTCGATATTGGATATCTCGTCAAGGCCACTTCCATGTACCACAAAGGCCCGCCTGGTTCCCAGGATTTTTAGTACATTTGCCATGGTCTCGCATAATGACTCATCAAATACGCCTATAACCTGAGACTTGGCATTGGCAGGGTTTGTCAATGGGCCAAGGATGTTGAAGACTGTCCTTATTCCCAGTTCCTTTCTTGGTCCGCCTACACGTTTCATGGATGGATGGAACACAGGGGCAAGCATGAACCCGATGCCTGCTTTTTCTATGGATTCCTCCACCTTTTTGGGCGGCAGGTCTATGTTCACGCCCAGTTCTTTTAATACGTCCGCACTTCCTGATTTTGATGTGATGGAATAGTTGCCGTGCTTTGCCACAGGCACTCCGGCAGCCGATGTGATAATGGCCGAGGCTGTACTGATATTAATGGTGTGGGATGAATCGCCGCCTGTGCCGCAGGTATCAACCAGCGTGCCGCTGACCTTGGGATTGATAGTGTTTGCGGCTTCCTTCATACCCATGGCCATGCCTGCGATCTCTTCTGCTGTTTCGCCTTTCATTTTGAGGGCTGTGAGGAATGCTCCTATCTGGGCGTCGGTGGCATCAGTGAATATGCTGTTGATGGCTGATCTTGATTCTTCTGATGTAAGGTTCTCTCCGGCAGTAATTTTCTGGATGAATTCGATCATTAATATCACCTATATTTGATGTACAATAATATACATTGTTGTATAAATACGTACAATATATATAAGCTTTATGACATCCAAATAATTATTATATCTGCTTTATTCTGATTATCTGGTGCGAAAATAGCCCTTGATCTCAAGTGTGGCTGAGATTTAAGTAGTGACATGAACGTATCCCCTTCAAATTAAATGGTAAATAATCCTGATACCAGGAATTCTAAGACACGGATTACACTGATCACACAGATTCGGAACTGTTATGAAAATCTGTGAAATATCTGTCTACATTAATCTTGTATTATTTCATGCTTCATGCAGTAGGTATTCGACCATGGTAGTTTGTTTAGCTTAATATTATTTCGAAAAGGGTTGGAGAGTGAGGCAAAACTATTATACCCTAAAATTCAATTATGATATTAATGAACAATGTAAAAAACATCCAGGCCATTGTTAAAGGCAATGTCAATATGGTAGGATATAGAAAAATAGTAGAAGGTTATGGATTATCCAGGGGCCTGGCAGGATATGTTTTTAATATTAGTTTAGATACTGTGGGGTTAATGGCCGGTGGGCTGGAATCCGCTATCGATGGATTTATTCAGGATTTAAAAGTGAAGCGACCTGATACGGAAATAAAAACCATAGAAATAAAGGAAGATATTATTTTACCTTCACCTTTTGGCAGGGTTATATCTGGTGATATGCGGGAGATTGGTGAAAGGCTGGACAAAGGTGTTAATATTTTATCTGAACATACAGGGTTACTTAATGACCTAAAAGAAAACACATCAGTATTGACTGAACATACAGGGTTACTTAATGACTTAAAAGAAAACACATCAGTATTGACTGAACATACAGGGTTACTTAATGACTTAAAAGAAAACACATCAGTATTGACTGAACATACAGGGTTATTGACTGAACATACGGGATCATTGAATAAACAGACAGAGTTATTGCAAGGCATCAATGACAATTTTAATACATTACCAGAAAGGATTGCCGAAGCAATAATGAAGAGATAAATTTACTTCATTTATTGCTGTACAATAAAGAATAACTTGCACACTTTTTTTTGTAATGTACGTATATATTTTGAGAATTTTTAAATGAGACGCTTACAGGGATGTAAACCTAATAACACAGCATATTATATTGTGCTTCCAATATCACTTTTCAGTATACATTATCATAAAACAAACAATTATTATATATGCTCAAACATTAGTGACCACAATAAGAGGAAAGGTTGAAAATGAATCCAAAAATCGGCGTACAGCTCATAGCTGCATTTATGATATTGTCAATGATCCTATCTTCTGTCGCATATTTCATAGGCTCTGACGATTCAAGTGAGGAAGATAATAACCAACCATACATCAATAATCCCCAGACTGAGTATTTCAATGTTGGCGGAAAGCAGGTATTCCACAGCTTTAATTCTATTGCAGACGGGCTGCAGATGTCAAACCCGCAAACCTTTGAAGCCCAATTTCTTGATGTGGAATATATCGAGTCCACTGCCCAGGAACCATGGAACGAGCAACTACCCTTGAACCTGACCACTGTTTATGTGCGGAATAAGGTGGAAGTGGACAACCTGTACATGACCTCTTCTAAACAGATCTATTTTTCCCAGGACTTAAACAATGAGTTCCTGCTGCTTAGCACTATGACCCCAAAAATAGTATCCTTTGAATATATCGGGTTACCTTCAAGTGATAACCAGTACCTGCTACTGTCACGACTCGATACAACCGGTACTAATGTCATGGGCGACCCGACAATTTTCACACCAACACGCGAATCAGCAGAAGCCGTTATATCTATCATTGAGAGCTTTGCTGTTCCACCAACTGCTTATGATACATTTAGCCCCGTGCTCAATTATTCTGATGATTATTCCGAATTCCAGGTTGTGAAATCCCAGGCTGGGTTTGCAGATTTATATTACCTGGGGTTGCACAGGAATGATGACGGCTCATTTACCAGGACGACGATTTATTATTATCCGTCTGCTGAGAGTGCGGCACATATTAGTGAACTGGCTCTGAGTGGTTCAGAGCGCGGTTTTAGCCAGTATGATGTCACTACTGAGGAGGATATCCTGAAGGTTGTACTTACTGGTGAATTTTCACTTGTTACTGGTGAGGATATAGAATAATTTCAGGATTATATACACCCATTTTTATTTATAAGATATAATTAAAAGAAATAATATTATTTATATTCCACAAAAACAATAATATGTCCTTATAGTACGTATACCAATTCAAGAATACAATACTTTGACAAAAGCGGGGTCATTAATTGAAAAAATGGGTAATCTTTCTTACGGCAGCAGTACTGGTACAATCATTTGTCATAGCTGATGCCCTTGACAATAACCCTAAGATCCACTCCGAACTTTCCAGGCAGATAGCCATGTCCCAATCCAATATCAGTGAAGACATGATCCGTGTCATCGTGATAATGAAGGAACAGTATCAAGCACCTGAAGTAAAGGTCCAGGGTCATGTGGATCAGAAACAGCACCGCATGGATACAGTGAATTCCCTAAAGCAAAAGTCAGGTCGAAGCCAGCAAAATCTCATTTCCGTTCTGCAGGGGAAGGGAGCTGATAAAATGAAGAATGCCAGGCCCCTATGGATAGTAAATGCAATAACATTTGAAGCGACACCTGATGTGATTGAGGAACTGGCAAATCGGGATGATGTGGCCCAGGTCATACCCGATTATGAGGTGCACCTGGTCGAGGAGAGCGTGGTTGTGGGTGATGTGGAGGTGCTTACTACTACCACAGCATGGGGTGTGGAAAAGATCAATGCGCCGCAGGTGTGGGATTTTATTTACAATGGCACAAATATCAACGGCACAGGAGTTAATGTTTCGATCATTGACACGGGAATAAATTATAATCACCCAGACCTTGAAAGTAACTATATAGGTGGTTATGACTTTGTCAATGACGATGATGAACCCATGGATGACAACTGGCATGGTACACATGTGGCAGGTACTGTAGCAGGAACGGGGGTTGGTGGAAAAAAGACAGGTGTTGCACCCGGTTCTAATATATTCGGAGTTAAAGTGCTAAATGCGGATGGCAATGGATCCTACAGCGATCTTATAGATGGTGTACAATGGTCTATTGACAATGGTGCCGATATTGTGTCATTATCCCTTGGCGGCCCCAATGACTCCTCCATGACCACCATGGTAAACAATGTTATTGATGCCGGGGTATTACCGGTAATTGCTGCGGGAAACGATGGCCCTGGTGTTTCCACAATCAAATGCCCGGGAGACAAGTTTAATGCAACCACAGTGGGTTCAACCGACAGCAGCGATACTATAGCACCTTCCAGCAGCAGGGGGCCTGTGACATTGATGGGTGATACATATATCAAGCCTGATTTGACTGCACCTGGTGTTAATATAGAATCTACATCCTATCATGGTGGATATTATATTAAAAGTGGCACATCAATGGCCACTCCACACGTCTCAGGTGCTGCGGCATTGATACTCCAGGCCTATCCTGATATGAGTCCGCTGGAGGTGCGGCAACTGCTGGAAGATACGGCCGTTGACCTGGGTACTGCCGGCAAGGATAATACGTACGGCTCGGGCCGTATCGATGTTTTTAAGGCAATATTCCCACAAGTATCAACTATTACAATAACTCCTGACCCGACCAATATCAATTTGACAATTAATGCCACTATAAATGACGCCCGCCATAATATCTCATATGCCGATTTCTATATTGACGCTGATACCGCCAATGCCACGCTGCTGACTGCTATTGACAGTAATTTTAATGAAACATCCGAGAATGTGACTGGCAGCATAGATATCACCAACCTGTCCGATGGTATCTATACGATCACCATCAGGACCAATAACAACCTGGATATCTGGAACAACCAGACAAAAACAAGTTTTACGATAGACACGACCGCACCCCACATAACCTTACATTCACTTGATAACGATTCAGCCATACAAAATGGTACAATTATTGATTTTACTATTACTGACCTTTCCCTTGCAAATGTCTCATACAGCATCAATAGCACACAACAAGGTTATTCCAACATCACTAACGTCACATTACCTCATCCCTACGAGATAAACACCACCGACTGGAACGAAAGTACCTATGTCATCAGGATTTGGGCTAACGATTCACTTGGTCACGAAAACAGTACTCATTATCGTTTTACTATCGATGACACCCCACCGAAAATAACGGGCGTATTCCACAACGCTTCGGGAATCCTTGATCAGGGCGATATACTTGGAATAAACATGGTTGGGGACCCTGGTATTTCGAATGCAACCTTTAATGTTAACGGATTGGTATATGATCAACCCATGGATGAAATAGCATCGGGCAACTATTCTGGCAATTATACTGTTGACGGAATAATAGAAATCAAGGACGCTATTGTCACAGGTCATCTGACCGATGAAGCGGGAAACATTAACAGTTCCGATGGCCCTACAATCAACATAGATACAAACAAACCCCGGATAAGCCTGCTGTCCCCCGCCAATAATTCACACATCCAAAATGGCACTATGATAAACCTGACTATCACAGACATATTCCTGGTAAATGTGATATATAATTACTATGGGACAGACCTGCCGCTTCTATCACCGTTTGATATTAACAGTACCGGCTGGAATGAAGGCCAATATGATATAACAATATGGGCCAACGATTCATTGAATCATATCAGTAGCGCAATTTACAATATCACAATAGACGATACGGCACCCAACCTGACCATCATCAGCCCGACGTCGGGTTACAAGACCACCATATCCACAGTGAACATATCAGGAATGACCGATGAGGATGCGAAACTGACTATAAACAACGAGTCTGTCACACTCATAAATGGCTCATTTTCAGAATACAGGAGTCTTGTGAATGGTGAAAATAACTTCATAATCAATGCAACAGATCAGGCTGGCAATATAAATTCTATCCTGCGTACTGTAACTAAATACACCACTGCATCCAAAACCAGTGGCGGCGGCGGAGGCGGCGGAGGCGGCGGCACCTCTGGCGAGGATTTCTACAACATAGCAGAGACCGAGACCCGGCGCGTTTCCATCTTCAAAGGCGAAAATGTGAGTTACTCATTCGAGAACACACAAAACCCCATCCTGAACATTAAATTCACATCAAAAGTAAGTGCAGGTAAGGTCGCCTCCAAAATAGAGTTACTGCGAAATACATCCACAATGGTAGATACGCCCCCACCTGGCAAGGTATATCAAAATATCAACATCTGGGTCGGCAACTACGGCTGGGCGACTGAGAAAAACATAAAGGATATGACCATCAGCTTCACAGTCCCACTTGACTGGATAAACTCAAACAACATTGATCAGGGCAGCATTGCACTCTTCCGGTACAATGATGACTCCTGGGAACAATTGCCTACGTCGCTGACCACAAGAAATGAAAACAGCATAACATTTACAAGTTCAACACCAGGCTTCTCACCTTTCGCCATATCAGGTGAAACTGTGTTTACTCCAGCCGTAATTCCTACAGCTTATCATACACCTGCACCAGTGGCAACCCATAGCTCCAATATCACGTCGAGCTCCCAGACAAATGAAATTGAACCTGGGGGCAAAGCAGGCACGATCATGTTGTGGGTCCTGTTCATTATCGTTATCATAGCAGTCACAGTGATCATCTACTGGAAAAAAGATGAAATACTATAGGGAATAAACAATATGAGACAGCAGCGCGGGCGATAGTTATATCACCTATCGTGTAATAAATGGGCTCGAATCATACCTGAATAAATAATTCAGCTTACGATCACATAATAAACCGATGAATAATGACGGACATTAACCTGTCCGGAAGGAGATTTGAAAATCATGGCACAAGCAATATTTGTAAAGTTTGACGTTCCTGCTGAACTTGAGAACAGTGCATTAGAAGCACTTGAACTTGCAAGGGACACAGGTAAAGTACGTAAAGGGACGAACGAAGCCACAAAAGCAGCAGAGAGAAGTACAGCCAAATTGATATATATCGCAGAAGATATCAATCCCCCTGAGATCGTGGCCCATCTGCCCGCCCTGTGTGAGGAGAAAAATATCCCTTATATATATGTGAAGAAACAGGAAGAACTGGGTGCTGCCTGCGGTCTGAAAGTGGGCTGTGCTGCGTCAGTTATCCTGGAAACTGGTAAATCCAAAGACCTGGTCAATGATGTGGTCAACAAGACCCAGGCATTGAAGTAGGAACAAGATCATGTCAGAAAATTTAGGTTTTCCGGCCGAGATCATTGAGATCGTGGGCAATACCGGCATGCACGGTGAAGCTCTCCAGGTCCAGTGCAGAATACTTGACGGCAGGGACAAGGGCAGGATCATCACCCGTAATTGTGTGGGGCCCATAAGGGTAGGGGATATCCTGATGCTGCTTGAGACTTCAAGGGAAGCAAAGAAACTCAATACAAGGTGATCCTGATGGAAACACGTAAATGTTCGTTCTGTAAAGGGGACATCGAAATGGGTACAGGCAAGATGTTTGTCAAAAAGGACGGTAGTACATCGTATTTCTGTTCAAGCAAATGTCAAAACAACATGAAACTCGGCAGGATTCCCAGACGTGTTGAGTGGACCGGTGAGTACAGGAAACTGAAAAACAAATAATTTCATATTTTTTTTTACTATCAGGTCGGAATTTAAATGCAGTTATCATACGTTATGGTGAAGCCGGACGGGGTACAGCGCAATCTTGTGGGTGAGGTCATATCCCGCATGGAAAAACGCGGATTGAAGATACTTGCCCTTAAGATGTACACGATCCCTGAAGAGACTGCCAGGGCCCATTATGCAGAACATGAAGGGAAACCTTTCTTCCAGTCACTGCTGGACTTTATTACCAGCGGGCCATCGGTGTCCATAGTTATCCAGGGGAAAAACGCAGTATCAGTGATAAGGACAATGGTCGGTGCCACCAACCCATCAGAAGCGGCGGCAGGTACTATCCGGGGCGAATTTGGCCTGGATACGGGGCGAAATATTGTCCATGCTTCTGATTCTACCGAGTCGGCAAATCGCGAGATCAGCATTCATTTTAGTGAATCCGAGATATCAGAATATTTGCGGATCGATGAACAGTGGCTTTACGAATAACTTAATGATATATGGTTTCACTGGCCTATCTATCTTGAGTATAATTGATGCATATATTTAAATTATGTCAAGAACTATTTGTTATACACAGTTATTTTAGCAGGGGGGATATCCAGTGGCTAAATCAGTTGCTAAAGAAAAGAACCTCCGGACACCAATAGTATGTGTTATGGGTCATGTAGATCACGGTAAGACCAGTCTTCTCGATAAGATAAGGGGCACAGCAATCGTAGACGGTGAAGCCGGAGCCATTACTCAGCATATCGGTGCAACTGAGGTTCCCCTTGATGTTATTAGCAGGATATGCGGTTCTGTCCCAAAAGGCAAGTTCAAGATACCGGGATTGCTTTTTATTGATACTCCCGGACATCATGCATTTACCACCCTTCGCTCCCGGGGCGGAGCACTGGCAGACCTGGCAATAGTGATCGTGGACATCAATGAAGGATTCCAGCCCCAGACCATCGAAGCTATCAACATCCTGAAACGTTACAAAACACCATTTATTACACGATAGGTGATATAACTATCGCCCGCGCTGCTGTCTCATATTGTTTATTCCCACAAGTATCAACTATTACAATAACTCCTGACCCGACCAATATCAATTTGACAATTAATGCCACTATAAATGACGCCCGCCATAATATCTCATATGCCGATTTCTATATTGACGCTGATACCGCCAATGCCACGCTGCTGACTGCTATTGACAGTAATTTTAATGAAACATCCGAGAATGTGACTGGCAGCATAGATATCACCAACCTGTCCGATGGTATCTATACGATCACCATCAGGACCAATAACAACCTGGATATCTGGAACAACCAGACAAAAACAAGTTTTACGATAGACACGACCGCACCCCACATAACCTTACATTCACTTGATAACGATTCAGCCATACAAAATGGTACAATTATTGATTTTACTATTACTGACCTTTCCCTTGCAAATGTCTCATACAGCATCAATAGCACACAACAAGGTTATTCCAACATCACTAACGTCACATTACCTCATCCCTACGAGATAAACACCACCGACTGGAACGAAAGTACCTATGTCATCAGGATTTGGGCTAACGATTCACTTGGTCACGAAAACAGTACTCATTATCGTTTTACTATCGATGACACCCCACCGAAAATAACGGGCGTATTCCACAACGCTTCGGGAATCCTTGATCAGGGCGATATACTTGGAATAAACATGGTTGGGGACCCTGGTATTTCGAATGCAACCTTTAATGTTAACGGATTGGTATATGATCAACCCATGGATGAAATAGCATCGGGCAACTATTCTGGCAATTATACTGTTGACGGAATAATAGAAATCAAGGACGCTATTGTCACAGGTCATCTGACCGATGAAGCGGGAAACATTAACAGTTCCGATGGCCCTACAATCAACATAGATACAAACAAACCCCGGATAAGCCTGCTGTCCCCCGCCAATAATTCACACATCCAAAATGGCACTATGATAAACCTGACTATCACAGACATATTCCTGGTAAATGTGATATATAATTACTATGGGACAGACCTGCCGCTTCTATCACCGTTTGATATTAACAGTACCGGCTGGAATGAAGGCCAATATGATATAACAATATGGGCCAACGATTCATTGAATCATATCAGTAGCGCAATTTACAATATCACAATAGACGATACGGCACCCAACCTGACCATCATCAGCCCGACGTCGGGTTACAAGACCACCATATCCACAGTGAACATATCAGGAATGACCGATGAGGATGCGAAACTGACTATAAACAACGAGTCTGTCACACTCATAAATGGCTCATTTTCAGAATACAGGAGTCTTGTGAATGGTGAAAATAACTTCATAATCAATGCAACAGATCAGGCTGGCAATATAAATTCTATCCTGCGTACTGTAACTAAATACACCACTGCATCCAAAACCAGTGGCGGCGGCGGAGGCGGCGGAGGCGGCGGCACCTCTGGCGAGGATTTCTACAACATAGCAGAGACCGAGACCCGGCGCGTTTCCATCTTCAAAGGCGAAAATGTGAGTTACTCATTCGAGAACACACAAAACCCCATCCTGAACATTAAATTCACATCAAAAGTAAGTGCAGGTAAGGTCGCCTCCAAAATAGAGTTACTGCGAAATACATCCACAATGGTAGATACGCCCCCACCTGGCAAGGTATATCAAAATATCAACATCTGGGTCGGCAACTACGGCTGGGCGACTGAGAAAAACATAAAGGATATGACCATCAGCTTCACAGTCCCACTTGACTGGATAAACTCAAACAACATTGATCAGGGCAGCATTGCACTCTTCCGGTACAATGATGACTCCTGGGAACAATTGCCTACGTCGCTGACCACAAGAAATGAAAACAGCATAACATTTACAAGTTCAACACCAGGCTTCTCACCTTTCGCCATATCAGGTGAAACTGTGTTTACTCCAGCCGTAATTCCTACAGCTTATCATACACCTGCACCAGTGGCAACCCATAGCTCCAATATCACGTCGAGCTCCCAGACAAATGAAATTGAACCTGGGGGCAAAGCAGGCACGATCATGTTGTGGGTCCTGTTCATTATCGTTATCATAGCAGTCACAGTGATCATCTACTGGAAAAAAGATGAAATACTATAGGGAATAAACAATATGAGACAGCAGCGCGGGCGATAGTTATATCACCTATCGTGTAATAAATGGGCTCGAATCATACCTGAATAAATAATTCAGCTTACGATCACATAATAAACCGATGAATAATGACGGACATTAACCTGTCCGGAAGGAGATTTGAAAATCATGGCACAAGCAATATTTGTAAAGTTTGACGTTCCTGCTGAACTTGAGAACAGTGCATTAGAAGCACTTGAACTTGCAAGGGACACAGGTAAAGTACGTAAAGGGACGAACGAAGCCACAAAAGCAGCAGAGAGAAGTACAGCCAAATTGATATATATCGCAGAAGATATCAATCCCCCTGAGATCGTGGCCCATCTGCCCGCCCTGTGTGAGGAGAAAAATATCCCTTATATATATGTGAAGAAACAGGAAGAACTGGGTGCTGCCTGCGGTCTGAAAGTGGGCTGTGCTGCGTCAGTTATCCTGGAAACTGGTAAATCCAAAGACCTGGTCAATGATGTGGTCAACAAGACCCAGGCATTGAAGTAGGAACAAGATCATGTCAGAAAATTTAGGTTTTCCGGCCGAGATCATTGAGATCGTGGGCAATACCGGCATGCACGGTGAAGCTCTCCAGGTCCAGTGCAGAATACTTGACGGCAGGGACAAGGGCAGGATCATCACCCGTAATTGTGTGGGGCCCATAAGGGTAGGGGATATCCTGATGCTGCTTGAGACTTCAAGGGAAGCAAAGAAACTCAATACAAGGTGATCCTGATGGAAACACGTAAATGTTCGTTCTGTAAAGGGGACATCGAAATGGGTACAGGCAAGATGTTTGTCAAAAAGGACGGTAGTACATCGTATTTCTGTTCAAGCAAATGTCAAAACAACATGAAACTCGGCAGGATTCCCAGACGTGTTGAGTGGACCGGTGAGTACAGGAAACTGAAAAACAAATAATTTCATATTTTTTTTTACTATCAGGTCGGAATTTAAATGCAGTTATCATACGTTATGGTGAAGCCGGACGGGGTACAGCGCAATCTTGTGGGTGAGGTCATATCCCGCATGGAAAAACGCGGATTGAAGATACTTGCCCTTAAGATGTACACGATCCCTGAAGAGACTGCCAGGGCCCATTATGCAGAACATGAAGGGAAACCTTTCTTCCAGTCACTGCTGGACTTTATTACCAGCGGGCCATCGGTGTCCATAGTTATCCAGGGGAAAAACGCAGTATCAGTGATAAGGACAATGGTCGGTGCCACCAACCCATCAGAAGCGGCGGCAGGTACTATCCGGGGCGAATTTGGCCTGGATACGGGGCGAAATATTGTCCATGCTTCTGATTCTACCGAGTCGGCAAATCGCGAGATCAGCATTCATTTTAGTGAATCCGAGATATCAGAATATTTGCGGATCGATGAACAGTGGCTTTACGAATAACTTAATGATATATGGTTTCACTGGCCTATCTATCTTGAGTATAATTGATGCATATATTTAAATTATGTCAAGAACTATTTGTTATACACAGTTATTTTAGCAGGGGGGATATCCAGTGGCTAAATCAGTTGCTAAAGAAAAGAACCTCCGGACACCAATAGTATGTGTTATGGGTCATGTAGATCACGGTAAGACCAGTCTTCTCGATAAGATAAGGGGCACAGCAATCGTAGACGGTGAAGCCGGAGCCATTACTCAGCATATCGGTGCAACTGAGGTTCCCCTTGATGTTATTAGCAGGATATGCGGTTCTGTCCCAAAAGGCAAGTTCAAGATACCGGGATTGCTTTTTATTGATACTCCCGGACATCATGCATTTACCACCCTTCGCTCC
>Ga0255425_1069_pt1 | contig 22012 bp, 26 predicted proteins | sample ANMaggSeSYBR02G4_FD_182640 | JGI IMG/M metagenome (GOLD analysis project Ga0255425, IMG submission 182640) | Sediment cell enrichment communities from methane seep in Santa Monica Basin, California, United Staets - ANME aggregate JGI... | ecosystem: Environmental > Aquatic > Marine > Cold seeps >... | reverse complement strand
TCAAGAAGGCCGATGCCGGCACTATAATGTATCGGGCGCTGGCATTATTACGTTCAAAAATCCGGCGTGACCGTTCTTATCGTGGAGCAAAAGGTACGTGAGGTGCTTGAAGTCTGCCATCATGTTTATTCAATAAAGCTGGGCAAAATCGCCTATTCTGGAAAGCCGGAAATTATCAAAAACGACAAGGAAAAGCTGAGAGAACTGTTTTTATAATAAGAATCAGTTAACTGTAGGAGACTTGGGCACAACCGAATCTGGCTTGACACACAAGGCCAGATTTTCGTATACTCGTTACCGAAAAGTAACTCCTTAGCCGTTTAACGACTGGAGTTTTATTCTGTCATGGTCAGGCTTGTATTAATAAAGGGGCGCTGAAGAACAGATAACGCCTATTTCATATCGGGCAGCCAGGTATGACGAAATTTCTGCATTGCATTGACTATAATCATTTGTGGAGACAAGTTATGAATCTGCACGAAATACTAACAGACATTCACGCGCTTGAAGAGGACCTTTTAGTCTTCGAACGAAAGTATGGTATTCGTTCAGAGATCTTTTACGCTGCATATGTGAGCGGAGAAGAGCCGGAAGATGATAGTTGGGTATTAGACTTCGGGGAGTGGGCTAGCATTTACAGGACTTGGCTCACACGTCAGGCAGACTATCGCAATGAGATTCAACAAATCCAGCGAAAAGCACCGAGTCTGGCAGGACTGGTCCGAGTTGCCGTATGAACCCACTACGTACCCCAGAGGACTATGAGCTATTCTTATACACACTGACAGAGAAATTTCCTTCAGTACGTCATTCCACAATGACCCTTGTACGGAGAGGTGCCTCACTTGCACGAGTGACAGGTGAATTATTGTTTGACCAGGAAATTCGGCTGGTTGTTCGTGAGCGAATCTTATATGATCGCTTACCATGCATCATAGATTGGTATGGTTACGAGGTTTGGAAGGGTAAAGAGAAGTTGTACTGGTATGACTCTCAGCCTCATCACAAACATATTCCACCGGATATCAAACATCATCGTATTCCTGCGCCGGAGATGAGTTTTATCCGACCCAATCTGGCTGCCCTAATTCGGGAGATTGATACTGTCATCAAGAAAGTAAATAACGATACTGAACAAAACTGATTTTTCAGTATGCGATGGTAATATTTAGCTCACTATGGACTGCTTCATACATACATACATGGAGGGCTGCTGGAATTAAATAATGTTTGGGAGGAATCAATAATGATTGATTTGCCATATTCTTTGGTAATTGAGGCAACAAAGGAACCAAATTGTTTTGGTTTTTGTTCAACTGATCTTGAAGGTTTTTCCGGCATAGGTCATTCTGTTGAGGACTGCCTTTATAAAGCTAAATGGGGGCATGAAGGAACATATTGATTTATTAATACAACAAAAACTTCCTGTTCCTCCTGAAAATCCTGATCCAAAGATTATCATTCAAAATGAAAAGAAGTTGGCTGCCGCCTGATATCCGCTTATCAGAACTCTCACGCATTCCTAAAAATCGCTTAGCGCTATGGCTGGCCTGTATATCCTGTCAAAAAAAGAAATTTTATACTATCCAGTTAAATGGGAATTCCCCAAGTAGGCGCATAGATTTGGGTCAAATTTGTTCGATCTCAAATCACAAAAGTTGATGGAATAGCAGGCTATTTTGATATTTTTGTGATTTGAGATCGGGCAAAGGTGGCCTGAAGCTGTGATGCATAGTTGGAGAAGTTATTTCGTCCCCGTTCCTAATCATAAAATAAACATGAAAGAGTAAACACAATATGACCAGAAAAAAAGATAAAAACCCACTTGATGAATACCGAAAAATAAAAGATGAAATGATTGTTGATAAAGTCAACGAAATTTTTCGGAAGAACCCGGATAATTACATACAAAAACTGGAAGAGATTGGTTTTGAATATCATGAGGAGGAAGACTACGAAAAAATAGAAGAAGACAAAGCCACTCCCCAAAATGATCGTCAAGAATATTTGGTGGCTTACTTTGATGGAGAGCACGAATTATCTAAAAAGACGCTACATGCCTACTTGGAGGAACGCAAGTCAGAGCATCCAAATTATCCTTTGATCAGGAAATATTTCAAGGCAGCAAATCAAAGGCTTAAAGATCTTTTATTGTTTGGTCTCGATCAAAATCCCATTAATATAGACCTGTTAAACGATCTTTCGTTTTTCCATGAATTCCAAAATATCTTGGAAGAGCTGGTTAACCGGTTTTTATCTGCCTGCCGGCAAGAGAAAAATCTATTGAATTTCAGCGAGATAGTGCAGGATTTTTATTATGCAACCGAACCAGATAGCTATGATGCACTAGCAAAATTAAAGGAATTATTTCCACCTGATACAGAAAAAGGGAAAAATGTCGAATTTGTAGCTGTTGAACTTTTGAAAAACAGGGATGAATCAGGGCATATCGAGTTCTAAATTGTGAAGGAATTCGGGGGAAATGAGGGGGCGTTCAAGTGAATTTGGCGCAGCACCCTCAATAGAAAGCATATTATTTTGGATACTATCGACTATGGCAAAAACCAAATACCCCATTATATTAGCCCATGGGATCTGTAGTTTCGATCACTTATTGAATATATTGGGCCATATAGATAATACAATAGATGATCGTTTTCACTATTTTCGAAAAATCCGAAGTGTCCTTCTTGACCAAGGATTTGATGAGGCATTTCACTCCAGAGTGCGATGGGCAGGAAGTGTAGAGGAACGGGCAGAGGACCTTAAAAACAGCATTGAGGCACTTACCGATAATTTCACAAAATGGGAAAAAGTACATGTCATTGCTCACAGCATGGGTGGACTTGATACCCGCCATATGATCTATAACTATAAAATGGATAACAGAGTAGCCTCTCTCAGCACTATTAGCACTCCCCACTGCGGGACACCCTTTGCTGATTGGGGGATCCAACACCTCTCTTTTCTAATCTCGCTGGCAAGAATAATGGGGCTGAATATTACGGGCTGCGAGGATCTTACTCGAGAAAACTGCAGCAAGTTCAATGAAAAGGCATGGGGCTTTGAACATGAAAATAGAACACGTTATCAAACATTTGCCGGTACGCTCCCATATGATCGTATTTTCCCTCCGTTCAGGTTCTCATATTCGATTATCTACCAAGAAGAAGGTGAAAATGATGGGCAGGTGTCACTAAGATCTGCCAAATGGAGGGATGAATTTTTTGTAAAACAAATTGATGCTGACCATCTCAACCTGATTGGCTGGTGGCACCCTTGGGGGGCTTCTAAGGATTTTACAAGAAAGGCATTTGAACAACGGATACAAAAATTCTACCTCGAAATCGCTGAAGGACTTGCAGACAAAGAGATGTATTAAAAAAGTTTCAGTATGTGCCGGCAACGGTATTCAAAAGGAGGAGACGACATGAAAAGGAAGTTTGTTGCGGTTACGAGCTTGGCAGTTCTTCTCTTCATCTTTCTATTTGCGGGGTGCGCAACGCCGCCGGTCTGGTTGAGGGCGTTTGGATATCACTCGGACTGGCCCTGGGTGCCTATGCCAATTGGTACATCGTCGCTCCACGGCTCAGGGGCATATAGTGAAAAGCTAAATGCCATTACCCTACCGACTTTTTTGTCCAATCGGTTTGATGCCGCCGCGGGAATGCTTAGGATCGTATCAACGGTGGTGATCCTTTTCTCCTTATTCGTGTAAATTTGTGTTCATTCGTGCACTTCGTGGTAAGAAATATATTTATTCTTTCTTGACAAAATTGCTTTTTGAGGTTAATAATTAGTCATAAAAGTATATAAATCGACTAATCATTAGCCTTAAATTATTTCCAGCTATAGAGATGCCGAATGGTTGAACAAGAAATAGAAAGAAAAATCGAGGACTTCAGAAGCCTTGGCATTCCCAAATATATCCCGAGGGAGGGCAGGCTTCAACTGGTTGATAACATGGTGTCAACCGTCATTGGCGCGCGGAGGGTCGGCAAAAGCTTTCGGGTGTTGCAGGCAGCAGATGAGATGATTCGTCTGCAGGTTATCAAGTCGATCGATCAGGTATGCCTGATCGATTTTGACAATCCTGTCTTATCAAACATGAAGGCCCCTGATCTGCCGCTGATTCAGAACACATTTCTGAAGCTCAACCCGGAATTTGAACTGAATACCCCGCTGCTCTTTATTCTGGATGAAATCCACAATGTCCCCGGATGGGAAGAATATGTCATAGATTTGTCCAGAAATCCCAATTGGAAAGTGATTGTTACGGGGTCGTCTTCCAAGCTGTTAAAATATGACATTGCAACTGAACTTCGGGGTAAAGCAATTTCTTCTACAGTATATCCACTGAGTTTTGTTGAGTTTCTGAAATTCAGGGAGTTCAGATATAAAACGAGTTCGACAAAAGGCCAGGCCGAAGCAAGAAGAATGTTTGACGAATACTTGAAATGGGGCGCCTATCCTGCCATAGCCAATCTCGAAGAATTTACAAAGGAGGCGTTGCTGAGAGAGTATTTCGACACCATGATACTCAAGGATATAATACAGCGATATGATGTGAGCAAACCTCAACAGTGCATCCATCTGTATAATTATTTGCTTTCGAATATAAGCAAAGCTCATACCCTTCAGAGCGCTTTTAAGTATCTAAAACAGAGCGGATTCAGTACAAGCCGAGATGCTGTGAGGGGGTATATAAATTGGGCCAAAGATTCATGGCTCTTATTTATGGTTCCCATCTATTCAAATTCCCTCAAAGAGCAGGAAAGAAACTACAAGAAGGTTTACGCAATCGACTGGGCTTTGGCCAACAAAAACAGCCTTATTTGGGATGGTTCTTATTCGAGAGCGCTTGAAAACATGGTCTTTATCCATATTTATTCAAGATGGCACAGAATTCATTATTATTTGACCAGAAAAAAACGGCAGGAGGTGGATTTCATCGCAGTGGACAGCAACGGTCATCCTGTTATGGCGCTACAGGTCTGTCTCGATATAAGTCAAGAAGATACTGTGAAGCGGGAGTTGGAAGCAATCGTCACGACCTCAAAGTATTTTGGTATCAAAGAGAATTTCATAGTAACATATAATCAGGAAAAGGAATTCCACGAACAAGGGATTTCTGTCAAAGCTATACCTGCCTGGAAATGGATGCTTTCAGCTTGTTATATTTGATGCGAATTGAAGTTTGCCATCATGTTTATTCAATAAAGCTGGGCAAAATCGCTTATTCCGGAAAGCCGGAAATTATCAAAAACGACAAGGATAAGCTTAGAGAGCTGTTTTTATAAAAGCAATAAGCTGCCTATTCAACGATATAAATAAAAAAGGTGGTGGTTAAAAAAGGTAAAGACCCGCTTTTTGATTTAAGAAATATTTCTATAGCAACTGGTATTAAAGATCTTGCAGAGCATCATGATCATTATCTTTACGGTGTCTCTAAATGATAAAACCTGTTTTTGTGGATAGTTTTGCAGTGAGATTGTAGCAATGAGGGGTCCTAATGATTTATGTAATATCGACATTAGTAATATAACGTGTTGACTTTAAAGTTGTTTTTATTTAATATAGCAGAAAATTAATCAAATAGATTGCCTGCGTATTGTAGCCATTACCGTTTTGCCTAATAAACGGTATTAATTGGAGATTAATTTGAGCGACTACACCGTCTTTCCAAATGCGCCCATTACAGAAGCAGTTATAGAAATAAAAGTTCAACTCCCTGAGGAAACGGATCTTAAGAGGTTAGAGAGTTTTCATGATCATATAAAAGAACGTTTCCCTGAGAAACATGAACAGCGTTTTCTAAAGGCAGACTTCAAGTTATCACAGAAAAACAAACTCTCCCATCTTCCAACTAAGACCGGAACGTAGGGATACCTTAAAGAATTCAATTGATCATTTTATGACACTGATTTCAAGACAATGGGCCAATCCTGCCACAAGATTTTTCAGACTCAAACAAGAGTGGGAAGAGGCTACAGCACCTCTTTCATCAATTACCGAGATTGCAATGCACCCGGCTTGTCAGCAAATTGTTGGCATGGGGCCGATTGCTATTCCCTTTATAATGCGTGAATTGGAGAACAGACCAGCCCATTGGTTTTGGGCCTTGAAATCAATCACTATGGAAGATCCTGTCCCACCGGATAAAAGAGGCCGAATAGGAGAAATGGCCAAAGCATGGCTCATTTGGGGAAGAGAGCATGATTATATAAAATGAGCAACGACTATATCGAAAAATCGTTTCCTAAACAACAGGACGGAGTTTCTGGCGATCTGTATGGGGCTGTTGCTGTCATCATGAAGAGATCCAAGTAACATGTAAAAATCAATGAATATCAAAATTTCACGGATATCCTCAAGTTGCACATCGGCCCGCCGCTTAGTTCTACGAGACCCCAAAACGCGAAAAGCACATGAAAAAGACTTTTGATATAAAAGTTTTCATATCAAGCAGAGAATCCTGTTGTGAGGAGTGTCATGAAAATCTTGGACGAAAGGCCTGGGTTACACTCGTCAAAGACAAAGGAGCGCTCTGTCTATCGTGTGCCGACCTTGATCATCTTGTATTTTTGCCGGCTGGTGATGCTGCGCTGACACGACGTGCACGAAAACATTCAACCTTATCGGCAGTGGTCTTAAAGTGGAGCCGTGCCCGAAAACGATATGAAAGACAAGGTCTTCTTGTCGAAGTCAGGGCACTTGAACAGGCTGAACAAGAATGTCTCGCTGACAGTGAGGTTAGAGCACGCCGCGTAGAACGTGCCGCAGCACGGCGGGCCGAGCTTGATCAACAATACATACGGCAGTTTGCCCGACAAGTACGTAAACTTTTTCCTGGGTGCCCACCTGGAAGGGAATTGAGCATTGCCGAACACGCTTGTCTGAAATACAGTGGTCGTATCGGGCGTACCGCAGGAGCCAAATCTTTTGACAGGCAAGCGATTCAATTGGCTGTAATCGCACACATTCGACATGCTGAGACAGAATATGATTTCTTTCTTGCAAAAGGGTACGACAGATTTGATGCACGAGCCGCAGTAAAAGATTCAGTCGATCAGATCCTGATGAAGTGGAGAGAGATCGCAGGAGTTCTGCATTTTCGGAACAATCTCCTGCATTAAATCGTGAAAGGAATAATCGGTATCACCAATAAAATGTCTATGTGCAATAATTGCACGGCATTTAAGAGATCCCTCAACCCCTGTAATCCCGTCTTCGTAAAAATGCGTTGGAAATCGCTCCACGTCGGGAAGTGTTTTTTTAGCGGTATTTTCTGAGTGAGATAAAGCTATTCTCAACTTTTCCGTGGGATTTGCTGCTGCTGATGTCAACTCAGCAAGTTCTTTCATCAGTTTGTCAGGGTCTTTTATTTCTACGGAATCTTCGCTAAAAAAGTCATTATGTCTGGGCGGGCCGTCAGGATTATGCCTGAACAGTTTGTTCACAACGGCAATATCGGTAACCATGGCAACCGATCTCGGTATGTGCTTGTCGAAAAACAGGATCGGTCTTTTTTACTCTATCGATTTCAGTGTCGTCATCGTCGCCTTTCGAAAATAGGTCTGAACAATATTTTTTCGATATTTTTCCTATGGCAGTTACAACATGTTTTTTCCTGTCTCTTGGTCTTGAAGGCAGCAGTTTATTATCATAAAGATCCATTTCCGACCACAGCCGATCATCTTTTTCACGGTTTTCAATAAAAACACGAAGCATGTTTTTAAGTGTTATGCTATCCCATTCAATTCTTATCAAGGAAGGTCTGTCGCCTTCATCTTCAATGTGAATGATTCTTCCCTGCCACCCGCCGATGTCATATTCTTCATTATCAGGGTCAGAAGTACCCTTTTTGACAACAACCGAATGCCCTTCTTTAAATTGCGGTTTAAACTGAATTACGTTATTTTTTCTATTTTTGTTCTTTCGTTGCCATTTTCCACCTTTTATTAACCGAATTAAAGCACTTGCTTCGCGCTATGAAAACAAAATGCAATAGCGCGCCACACAATTTTGTCATAGATTTGTAAGGAACGTCAAAACCATTAGATCAGCCATTCGACTTGAATTATCTCTTCTTTTTCAAGCACTCTGAACTCAGGATCTCCCGAAAGCAGAAAGCATCCGTGAATTTTGGCCAAGGCTGCAGCAAATGAATCTGCATAAGAAATCGGGTAGTTTGCCTTGAGTGTAGCAGCAGTCATAAGGAGATTCTCATCAATGTGATCGAGAAAAGTCAAAGGAAAGGCCTTGATTCTAGAATAAGCTAAGTCCGCTGAATTCCGTCCTTGTTCTCTAAGTGTGATATAATAAACTTCTCCAAGTTGAATCGCATGCAAATAAAGCCGACAATCGCCTTTACGCGCCTGCTTGAGAAGTCTCTCCATCCGTTCGGAAAAGGGTTCATTTTCAAGATAGCCGATTAAGGCATAACTATCGAGTACGAATCTTTTTGCCATAGCCAATCCTTTTGTTTTCCCGTTCCTTTTCACGCTTTTTTTCCTGAAGATAAGCCTTCAAAATACCAGAACCCGAAAACATCCCACGTGCAGCCTCAATGGGGTCTTCAGAATCCGGTACCATCAAAATGCCCTCTTCTTTTTCGATCCAACGAATAGACGTAGAAGAGTGTATTCCGTATTTTTGCCTTATTTTCTTAGGAATGACGACCTGCCCTTTGGACGTAACCTTTGATTGTGCGGAATGCATTTATGTCTCTCCATCAATTATTGAATTAAATTCCATCAAGCTGATTGGCATTGAAGCCACATCAGCCGAAAGGATGGTTAGCTCTACACAGGGCTGACGAGTCTGCCCGCCTTGATATAGAACTTTCAGATAAATAATTTCGCTGCGTTATCAGTCGTCGACGTATAACTAATACGCCTTCCTCCTTCTGGCCTTGTGAAATTAATTATCTGAAAGTCTATAGATATGGCTACACGGGAGGTAAGAAATTGTCAAGACCTGTTTCTTACTTTTTTTGGAAAACCTTCCTTGCAGCAGCTATAATGATCGGCGTTTACAGGGAGCCATCCCAAACAATGATAGGGGATGGGGCTTTATTCTTAAAGGCGGTTTTCTGTTGACCATAAGTAGCTAATTTGGTATGGATTTTTGAGTAAATCCCTTAGGAAAGGAAAAGATATGTTGACAGAAATGCGACTACAGATAGCAGGCTTTCGGGACGTACATTAGTTTATAGGTTGCTGTCAAGCTTTTAACGAGTAATTGTGGCGTATAACCAATTGCTCTCCGCGTTTAACCTGCGGGTTGCGAAATCTTCAGAAACAGAGCAAACTGCGAGCCGCAACCGTCTTTTTATATTTCCTACGCCAGGGACGACCAACTGCGCTCTTATCCTGATTTACTTTTAATTTCAATGGCCACGTTTTTCCAGTTCCTTATACAGTTGATTGGGTAAGTGATTTGAAAGCAATGGTTCTGCAAAGCTTTAAGAGAAATGCAATTTGTCATAATTCTCTGGTTCAGCATCAGGCACCTTATCTAATACTCCCTGAAATTTTTTTCGATTTGCTTTCTGGCTCCTTTTTCCCAAGTAGGCTTCAGTCAATAACGAGGCCATTTTTTCAGCATCTGGCTTGACACACAAGGCCGGATTTTCGTATGCTCGTTCCCGAAAAATAGAACGTTATGGCTTGAGTTTATCCTTTTAACAAAAATATACAAAAGTGCCTCTTTTTTCTTAATGCTCACTAATACGCTCAAACAGACAGACGTTTTAAATTTAAATGCCCGTCACCTCAAATTGTTAACAAGTTACTTTTGAGTTTTCAAATTTCTGATAAAGAGATATTTGCTAATATAAAAAATAAAAATGTTGCTACTATATAACCAACGAGAAGAAAATATATCCTTGATGGATACAGTCGATTGTTTTCGGCTTGATGCTAATAGAAAAATTAATCCGTCCACACGATCAGAATTTGGTCAGTTTATGACCAATGCTTCTGTGGCTAACTTTATGTCCTCACTTTTTGCAAATATGTCAGGTGAAGTTCGGTTGTTAGATGCCGGAGCCGGTGTCGGTTCTCTCACGGCTGCTTTTGTCCAAGAAGCCTGTAATCGCCAAGAAAAACCAAATACAATTAATGCTACGGTTTATGAAATTGAACCGATATTCTTTGAGCATTTAAAAGAAACATTATCTAAATGTAAAAAACTGTGCTCTTTAAATAATATATTCTCTGATTTTACTTTTTTCAAAGATGATTTTATTGAGACAAACAGTGATTTGCTTTCAAATAGTTTGTTTGATAAAAATAAATTAAAGGAATATTCTCATGTTATACTAAATCCTCCCTATAAAAAAATAGTATCATCATCAAAGCAACGAAAGCTTTTGAGTAAAATCGGCATAGAGACGTCAAATTTATATACAGGTTTTTTGGCAATCGCCATCAACTTACTACAAAATAATGGCGAAATGGTGGTGATCGTTCCCCGTAGCTTCTGTAATGGTCCGTATTTCAAGCCATTTAGAAAATTATTACTTTCCACTACCGCATTTAAACATATACATGTTTTTGGGTCTAGAAAGAAGGCTTTCAAAGAGGATGATGTTTTACAGGAAAATATTATTTTCCATGCGATAAAGGGGGGAATAAAAGACAAAGTAATGATAACATCCAGTCATGGCCCTCAATTTGAGGATATGACACAACGTTCGGTTTCTTATGATAAAGTAGTAAAACCGAACGATGCAGAAAAATTTATACACATTACCACCTCCGATCTGGATCAATACGTAGTTGATCGTATTTCCACATTTAACAAATCCCTTGAACATCTTGACATAAAAGTATCCACAGGCCCCATAGTCGATTTCAGATTAAAAGAAGATTTGCGTGAATATCCAGAGGAGAATACAGTTCCCCTTTTGTATCCGTTGCATTTTAATCTTAAAAAAATCGAATGGCCTATGGAAAGCAAAAAACCAAACTATATTAAAATATCAAAAAATAGTAAAAAATGGCTTTGGCCTAATAAAGGATATTTTGTACTCACTAAACGATTCACTGCAAAAGAAGAAAAAAAACGTATCGTCGCTGTTGTCTATGATTCCTCACTGCCCGGCGAACTAATCGGTTTTGAAAATCATCTGAATGTTTTTCATAAGGGACAAAAAGGTCTTTCAAAAAATATAGCATACGGACTATCAATTTATCTTAATAGTACTCTGGTTGATAAATACTTCCGTTTATTTAGTGGGCATACGCAGGTTAATTCAACAGATTTGAGGTCGTTTTATTATCCTTCGCTACATGTACTCGAATCTCTTGGAAGTAAAATAGATGAAAATTATCCGAATCAACACAAAATAGATGCATTAATTAATGAGGAATTAACGCAAATGCCAGATAATAAAGGATTTGATCCAGTTGAAGCGCAACACAAAATTGACGAGGCTTTAGAAATAGTTAAGGCTCTTGGCCTTCCTCATGGACAACATAATGAAAGATCTGCTTTGACATTATTAGCAATTCTAAATTTACGCTCAGAGTTAAGCTGGAAAAAATCAGAAAGGCCATTAATGGGCATTACACCTATAATAGATTGGTGTCGCAATAATTATGGTAAAGAGTATGCACCAAATGCTCGTGAAACATTTCGAAGACAGACAATGCATCAGTTTGTTGATGCCGGCATAGCCGTCTATAACCCCGATCAACCGGATAGGCCTGTGAATAGTCCTAAAGCACGTTATCAAATTAGCATAGAAGTCTTTGATGTTATCCTGACATTCGGCACAGATAAATGGAAAGAAGCTCTGACAAAATATCTCTCACAGCAGGAAACTCTTGCACATCGTTACGCAAAAGAACGGGATATGCAGATGATTCCCGTTGAATTGGCTGAGGGAAAAGAAATCAAGTTAACGCCTGGAGTTCACAGCCAGCTTATAAAGGAGATCATCAGAGAGTTCGGGCCGCGTTTTGCCCCTGGAAGTGAAGTGATTTATGTCGGAGATACAGGTGATAAAACAGGTTACTTTCAAAAAGACGGGCTGAAAGAGTTGGGCGTTGAAGTCGATAGACACGGTAAAATGCCGGACGTTGTTCTCTATTACCCGGCAAAAAACTGGCTGCTTCTAGTAGAAGCTGTAACCAGTCATGGGCCAGTTGATGCCAAGAGACATAGTGAACTATCAAGACTTTTTGAGACGGCTGAGCCCGGACTGGTTTATGTTACAGCATTTCCAGACAGAGCAACAATGGGAAGATACCTTGCTGAAATATCATGGGAAACAGAAGTCTGGGTGTCTGAAGCTCCAACACATATAATCCATTTCAATGGAGAAAGATTTTTAGGCCCATATGAATAAAAATAATGGCAGCGAGCCGGAGGACTTATATTGGAGAATGAATTACAGAAATATTTCGGATTCAATTCCTTTAAAAAAGGACAGAAAGAAGTAATCCTGAAGGTAATGAAGGGTCAATCTGTTGCAGCTATTTTCCCTACCGGTGCAGGCAAATCTCTTTGTTGTCAACTGCCTGCGATATTATTGCCTGAAATGACTCTTGTTGTCTCTCCTTTGCTTTCATTGATGAAAGACCAGCTCGATTTTTTGTTGGCCCATAATATTTCTGCGGCCCGGCTGGATTCAACTCTTAAAAGAGAAGAATTCAATGAAGTCATGGAAAAAGCAAAGAATGGAAAATTAAAAATACTGATGGTTTCAGTGGAACGTTTCAAGAATGAACGATTTCGCTATCATCTTCAAAACATGAATATTGTGCTGCTGGTCATCGATGAAGCGCATTGTATTTCCGAATGGGGCCACAACTTTCGACCTGAATACCTGAAACTGCCTGTTTACCGGAAAGAATTCGGCATAAAACAAATAATGCTGCTGACCGCTACCGTAACAAAACAGGTAATTGATGATATGTGCCGCAAGCTGAATGTTTCACGTGAAAACATTACAATTACCGGATTCTACCGCGAAAATCTTTTTTTGACAAGATTAACAGGATGGACTGGATTAAAGCGCCATTGTATAGTAAATTAAAAATATGGGCTTGAGAATAATAGGGGGCGAGTTAAAGGGAAAAAAGCTTTATACGATACCCGGAACTTTAATAAGGCCAACATCCGACCGGTTGCGCGAGTCAATATTTAACATACTCTCTTGCGTGGTTAAAGAGGCGGTTGTTCTGGATCTGTTTGCCGGAACCGGAGCCCTCGGTATTGAGGCATTGAGTCGCGGGGCAGACTCCGCAGTATTTATAGACAATAATAAGAAAGCCTTATCAGTAGTTGAACGTAACATACAATCATGCGCAGTTGACAACATGTCCCAAATTATCGGATGGAATATAGTTAAGAATTTAAACTGCATAAAGTCAGTTGATTCAAAATTTAATCTTGTTTTTATGGATCCTCCTTATAATAAGGGCATGATAAAACCGACGCTGATTAATCTTCACGACAGCGGGTCTCTTGGAAAGGATGCCTGTGTTATCGTTGAGCATAGTCGTTTTGAGCCTGTTCCGGAAGGTTGCAAGCAGTTTGAACTTACAGATCAAAGAAAATATGGAAAAACGCTCATTTCATTTATTAAACCTAAGGAACGTGGACGAAATAACTTCCCCAAGTAGGCGCATAGATTTGGGTCAAATTTGTTTGATCTCAAATCACAAAAGTTGATGGAATAGCAGGCTATTTTGATATTTTTGTGATTTGAGATCGGGCAAAGGTGGCCTGAAGCTGTGATGCATAGTTGGGGAAGTTATTTCGTCCACGTTCCTAAGTACATGTATTCTTAAATAGGGTAACCAGAAATTTGAAAACTCAAATATGAGATTAACCAGAGGCAGCGGGCAATTAAATTTATAGTATAGGAATTTCCATTTTATGGTCAATTTTATCAAGAGGTTAGTAGGGGCGATCCTTGTGGTCGCCCTAATCGAATCAGGGCGATCACAAGGATCGCCCCTACGAAAAAACAATATAATTACAGCCTAAAAGTCCGCCCGAAGGACGCTAAGTTCAAATGCCCGCCACCTCTAATTGTTAACAAGTTACTTTTGAGTCTTCAAATTTCTGGTAACATATTAAAATTGGATAGTTTATAATCACCGCAGAGCCGCAAAGGTCGCAGAGAAACAATATAAAAAAATACGTTATCGAATTAACGAATTAGAGCACTAAGTTAAATCAAAGGATTGAGAATCAATGGAAAAAACAGCCATATATCCTGGTTCATTTGACCCTGTTACAAACGGCCATGTAGATATTGTAGAAAGAGGTCTTAACATTTTTGACAAAATTATTGTAGCAATATTGCGTAATCCGGCAAAAGAGGCTCTGTTTACTGTTGAAGAGCGGAAGGAAATGATAGAAACAAGCTTAAACAGAAATTCTAACGTTGAAATAGATGTTTTTGATGGGCTACTTGTCGATTATGCAAAAAAGAGGAACGCCGTCGCAATACTGCGCGGAATGCGGGCTGTGTCTGATTTTGAATATGAGTTTCAACTGGCCCTGATGAACCGCAAGCTTAACAGGGAAATTCAAACTGTTTTCCTTATGACCGGCCTCAGGTGGATTTTTATCAGCTCATCCATAATAAAAGAAGCCGCTAGCTTTGGCGGCAACATCAATGGTATGGTGCCTCCAATAGTAAGTCGGAAATTAAAAGAGAAATTCGGTTTCATCACACCTTCTGATGAATAGGCTGTGTCTCGAAGGAAACAGGTGAGGATAAAAAAATGATTATTTCTCTCTCAAAAAATGCAATGTTTGTATTAGAAAAGAGGTATCTGAAAAAAGACAGCAATGGAAATATTGTTGAGACCCCAGAGGAGCTCTTTGCAAGGGTAGCGAAGAGCATTGCCGTTGCAGATAAGATGTTTGATCCTAAAGCCGACGTTAATAAGACTGAAAAAACTTTTATGCAGTTATTGACCAGTCTCTGGTTTATACCCAACTCTCCAACCCTTATGAATGCAGGAAGGCGCCTCGGACAGTTGGCCGCTTGTTTTGTTCTTCCTGTGGAAGATTCAATTGAGAGTGTTTTTGAAACATTGAAACATACCGCCATGATTCATAAAAGCGGGGGAGGTACTGGATTTTCATTTTCTCGTATCCGTCCGGAAAAAGATGTTGTTTTATCTACAGCAGGAATTTCAAGCGGTCCCATTTCATTTATGAATGTTTTTGATGTTGCAACAGAGACCGTCAAGCAGGGTGGTACCCGAAGAGGTGCTAATATGGGTGTTCTCAGGGTGGACCACCCGGATATAGAAGCTTTTATTGAGTCAAAAAACGATCCTGGCAGATTAAACAATTTCAATATATCGGTTGCTCTGGACAAAACATTCATGGATTCGCTTGAAAAAGATTCAGATTATGATCTTGTCAATCCGCGGACAGGCCTGGTTGTTAAGCGCATTTCCGCCAGACAGATATTTGACAAGATAGTTGGTTCAGCATGGCAAACCGGAGAGCCGGGAATAATATTTATTGATCGTATAAATGAAAATAATTCCACTCCTCTTCTGGGAGAAATTGAGGCGACAAATCCTTGCGGAGAACAGCCGCTTTTGCCTTACGAGTCGTGTACATTGGGCTCAATTAATCTTTCAAATATGGTAACAGGGAACACCGTTAATAAGAAGCGGCTTAAAAAAACCGTTCATTCGGCGGTTCATTTTCTTGATAATGTCATAGAGGTAAATAAATATCCTCTTTCACGCATCGAGAAAATGAGCAAAAGTACAAGAAAGATAGGTCTTGGTGTGATGGGATTTGCCGACATGTTGATAAAACTGGGAATCCCCTATGATTCAGATGAGGCGGTTTCACAGGCCGAAGATATTATGTCTTTTATATCACAGGAATCAAGAGAGGCTTCTGCTGCCCTGGCTGAAAAGCGTGGAAATTTTCCTTATTACAAAGAAAGCGCCTTTGATAATCCTTCAACTCCATATATGAGAAATGCTACAACCACCACAATTGCTCCAACAGGTACAATAAGTATTGTTGCCGGCACCTCCAGCGGCATTGAGCCGGTTTTCGCAGTAGCATATGTAAGGCGAGTGCTGGATGGAAAATCACTTCACGAGATGCATCCTTTGTTTATTAAAAAGGCCAAAGTCGAAGGATTTTACAGCAAGGAGTTTGCTGAAGAAACTGCCATGACCGGTTCTGTTCAACATATAGATGCAGTCCCTGATCATATAAAAAGATTATTTAGAACATCTTATGATATTTCTCCTGAGTGGCATATAAAGATGCAGGCTGCTTTTCAGAAATACACTGACAATGCTGTTTCAAAAACGGTGAACTTTCCTGCTGATGCCACAATAAATGATGTAGAAAAAGTATATAGTCTTGCTTACAGGAGTGGTTGTAAGGGCGCAACCATTTATAGAGATGGAAGCCGCAGCGGCCAGGCTATGAGTATTGGCAACGGAAAACGTCTTTCTGTAAAAATTGCCCCCAGGCCCAGACCTGAACGCACGTATGGTGTTACAGAAAGAATAAGCACAGGCTGCGGAAATCTTTACGTTACCATTAACTCAGACCAGAAAGGAATGTGTGAGGTTTTTGCTCAAATGGGGAAAACCGGCGGTTGCGCATCATCCCAGATAGAAGCCGCGGGCCGCTTGATTTCTCTTGCATTACGGTCAGGCGTAAAGATAGATGCTATCGTAAAGCAGCTTATAGGCATCCGGTGCCCTTCTCCTTCATGGCAAGATGGCAAAATGGTTCTTTCCTGTCCAGATGCAATTGCACAGGTTTTGAAGAAATTGACGAATTCTGATTTTGTTGAGAGAAAAACCATGCTGTGTGTCTGCCCGGAATGCGGCGGGATAATGTCACATGAAGAGGGCTGCATAATTTGTCGTTCCTGCGGATTCACAAAATGCAGTTAAGTTTTGCTTTTATTCAGCCTTCTCGGGCAGGGTAAATCTCCTGAACCGTTTCAGCTATCAGATCGGCGATTAGATGGTCATCATATCGGAATCCGTGAATGCCGCTATGAGACGGATCAGCTTCCTCTGGTTCGTACAAAACCTTAAGGTTGCGGGCATCGGGGCTCTGAGTACGAACATAATTGATTATTTCTCCCACATTCAAAACAGCAATTTTTGCCTTAACGCCCAGTGTCAATTTCCAACTTACCAGCCTTTCAATAAATACGGAGGGTAAATGATGTCGTTATCTTGAATTGTGAATAACATCAGTTAATCATTAATCAAGACGCGGTCATTTACTCTTTTTCAGTGGGGGCTTTCGGCATGCAAAACATAAAAGCATAGGATGTCCCGATGCCGCCGTCCTTCCCAATTCGCTTTGCTCCTCTTTAGAATCAATCCGTATGAACATTATCATTTAGTCCAAGTTCCCTTAGCGCAACCTTTGTTTCCTCGACTTGGTGGTCAGCAACACCATCTTTAGGCGATGCTTCAATGCTTACGTTCAGCTTGAGACAGCCGGACTTTACGAATTTTGTCAGGACCTTTGTGTAAAAATTCATCCATTTCTGAGGCGTGACTTCGCCGGACCAGATCAGTCTTTGCGGCTTTCCCTGTGCATCTGGAGGTTCTGGGTGACGAGGCTTAGGTTCTTTGCTAATCTGGACATCCGCCGCTCCTGAGATTTTACCAACTTTCGCGCTGACTATAAAATTCCCTTCGTCTTCAGCAGCCTTAAAAACACCATTATGCCCGATTTCTCCGCCCGTTGCCGACCATTCAACTATTTTTGTCTCTATATCACGGCCAAGCTGGTCAATGCCTCTAACAGTAAATGTCTGCTTTGCTCCCGGTTTCAATTGGGTCTGTGATGGTGCTACTATAATCTTGGCCAATTCAGGTGGCTTTACATGCTTTTCCGCTTCTTCGGATATGATGATGAACATATCCTCTGATATTTCCACATCCAGAGAATCCAACGGTTTCTTATACACAAACGGGGAATAACCGCCATCCGGCGATTTTCCGACATAGGCCAGGTGGCCTTCGCTAACACCACGGGCGATAGTGTCCTTAACGGCTTCTGCATTCAAGAGGCGTGGAAATTGCGGTGATGCGAAAAATGCGTCCCGCACAGACCTGGCACTCCATTCAATGAAGGCAGGGGGCCAGTTTCTAACCAAAAAGCGAGGGCTGACATCCTTTTCAACATCGTTGGTCTGCCGCAAAGTGAGCAATATAAATTTGCACATTGATTCAGCAGAACTGGATGTGGGCAGACCAAGATCGATTGTATGGATTTTGTTATCCTTTCCAAGAAGCATTACATTTTTATAGGTTCGCCATACAGTCTCTTTCAGGGCGCTTCTTGCTTTTTTGATATTCTTATCAAGCTGGCGTGTCTGGGCATCATCCAGATTTAATTCTTCGTCATCTATATCTTTCCATGCAATTAGTTTCCTGGCCTCGTCCCTTATAGGCCCGGCAGATTCGGCGACAACCCATATCAAAGCGCTTTTATAAGTCCGGGCTGATTTTCCATATTCCCTGGTCATGGTTTCGATGATTTGTTCAATTCCTGGGGCATCCTGGATAGATTGATCAGGGCTCATGATAATAAATGAGATAACAGGGCGGTCGGGAATTTGCCCGCTTTTGTCCGGAAAGAAAACCCTTTCAACACCTTCGGTAGCAGGAAAGACTTTCTGAATTTCTTCCTGGAGCCTGGTTTCAATATCTTCATCTTTTACATTTGCACGACGGTCGGCAAACCGTTTGTTCAAGTTTTCTTTGAGACGGAAGCGATACTGATTTCTTTCCGTTGTCAGATAATAACAGGCATCGGTTAATGCTTCTAATGCGGTTTCCACGTTGCCTATATCCAATTCCGGTTCTGCGATATCCAACCGGATTTCCGGCACGCTTGCTTCATTTCTGGTCTGGCCCCCATTTGATTCAAAGAAGATCACAGTGGCCACCTTTTTGTGCAGGCGCGCTTTTTTGATCGTGTCAACGGCTTCGGCATCCAGCCGTATGGCATGAGATTCTTTCTTTCCGCAAATGTCTGTTGTCAAAGCGCCTTCCAGTTTTGCTTCCCCTAACTGCTCAAATACCGCTGCTCTGAATGCAGGATCTTCTAAAGGCGCTGAGCCCAGTCCGATAATAGGGTCTTCCTGTGCTCCCTTGAAACCCTTGTGATATGCGTCTGAGACCCATAGCGCCAGCAGTCTCAGGATTCCACGTGTTTGCTGAAAGCGAGGCATGCCCTGCCATTTTCGTTCAAATACAGAAAGTACCGCCGGATGAAAAGGGTAGGTGGATTCAAAAGTCTTACGCGCATGGTCAATTGAGAACCACTGCGGTATTTGCTGACGGTGATCCGCAGTCCAATCGGCATATTCACTACAGACAGAAATGGCGTTTCTGGTTAATAACACCTTGCCATTCTGACCTACTGTCCGAGGATCCCACTCGAACAGTCGTCGTCGTATTATTTCCGACGTTTCTGCTTCTGCGGACATCAATAAGGCCTTTCCAAGACGATCCAGCATGTTTTTGAACCTTTGTTGATCGGCCTCATCTTTATCTGTATATGAGAGTTCAGAAGCTGGAATCGAAACTACTAGAACAACATTTTTAAGTCCGCGCGCTGTTTCAGATAAGGATTGCACAAAATTATAGAGTTTGTTGTGGTAGCCGCGCCCGCGATATGTGCTGACGTAGTTTATGATTTCATCCCAGGATCAAACAAGGACGATCTTTGGGCAGGAAAGCTTGAATCACGTCGCCCTTGGGCTCAATAAATTGCTTGTCATGCTCAGCAACTACGGCAAATGCCTCAGCGCCACCAAGTTGAAAGGCAATCTCACCCCATGGAGATTTGCGAACCGGAGTCCCATCAGCGCCGCCCCGTCCTGTAATCGAGTCAAACTCAGTCCCAACAAAAACAGCAGTAGCACAGTTATCAGGAACCGAATCAATATTACCTTTTGCCAAAATCTTTGACACATCGCGCCACATGCCGGATTTTGAACCGCCATTTGCAAGGTGGTAAAGCAGTGCAAGTGCATGTGTCTTTCCGCCTCCGAACTGTGTCAACATATTGAAAACCGCTGAGGTTTCAGTTGTCTCGCCCGATAATCTGCGCACAACCTCTCCTCCAAGATTACAGAGCGTTTCTGTCAAATACGTCCGATCAAAGAAACGTTCCGGATCTTGATAATCAGGCGGAGCGGTTCCAAGACGCACTTTATCCAGATGCACCGCAAACTCCGAAGCATCCAGCGGCTTTCCTTCACGAAGATCTTCACGCGGTGTTACGACTTTATACCAAGGCTTCAATTTTGACAAAGTTACTTCCCCCGTTTTTTCGATGCCGGTTTCGGGCTAAAAACTTTCCTTTTAATCAAAATTCTGTTGAATTCCTCCTTGTCAATCGGACACTTGATAAGATCAACAGCTTCCCGTGTAGTTTCCAGCTTGAGCTGCTTTCTCATGCTTAAGAGAAGATCACCTGATACATCTTTTTGTTTAGCCGAGTGTGAAATATAAGTGTAGGCTCCGGTCTCCATCCCTTTATACTCGTGATAAAAGTAGATATGATGCCCGGATTCTTTTCGGAAGCCTTTCTTGGGTAAGTTCCTTAAAATTGCAGCACGAGTAACTTTCATTTGCGGATTTCCCTGAAAAAATTCTCATATATCTCTTTTAGACGATAGGCTTCACCCGTCACACGATTCCAGCTTAACCCTTTATAATGTTTATAGAAATGGATCAGTTGCTCGCAAAATGCACGGATAGCATCATCTTTCGATTCTCCTGTCGCATAAAGACCGAGGTTTTCATTTTCCGCAAAGAAGAAAGTTTCTCCCAGGCTGATCTTAACGGAAACCGGCTTTGAGGAAAGGACAACTCCATGTAATGAAGAAAATCGCCAGAGAGGTGTCTTGGCTGTAGAAAAACCCCAACTAATAGGTTTTAGATCCAATTCTGATGCTGTTGATACTGAGGTTATCCCCCTTTTAAAGTTTTCGGGGATGGAATCCAGCCGTTCATTTCTCAGTTCATAGCTTTCATTAATTTGAGCCAGGCTCATATCGTCTCACCTCTTAAATATTGTCTATAATCATCTGTTATCAAATTCTCAAATATCGCCCTTGTCTGCTCGTGAGCCTTGCTGACACACGAATTAATCCTGGAAAATGCAATTTTTTCAGTCAAGGCAAAGTCAAAATCCAGGAGCAATGCCTCTTGTTGATCATCTGATCGGATTATAGATTCAATACGAGTAGTAATGGTGCCGTCTATAACTTTAGAGATGAGTACCATGCTCAGGTTCTCAAATTGATCAGAAACTCCTTCAGGAAGGTTAACATTAACAGATATAAAGCGTTGAAGTGGTACAATTCCATCCTCACGAGTGAAGGGAATGACGTTTATATATCTCCAGCCAAGACGAACCAATTTCTTCAGGGGATACATGTTATAAAGCGTTTTGAACAGATCAATAAATTCCTTAATAAATCGCTTGTGGCCCGAGTATTTTTTATCATGTAATGAGAACCGGTTTATAGCCAGCATGATTTCAGCAGTCCGGTCTTTATTTTCAAAACGGTAGGGAGATAAACCATCACCAGTTTTTGGAACCAGAATTGCCGGATACTTATCCCTTATTTTTTCATAAAACTCATCTTTTCTGCACTCAATGGTCAACTCACCAGGAAATCTGACCTCACAAACTACTTCCACTAAAGGCGAATTCGGATACACTTCAGTGATTTTGTATTTTTTTTCGTTCATTCTGCTCCTTCTTCATAAATGCAAAAATGTAAGTTTGTATGTTACAATCGCAAATTGATAATTACAAATCTAAAATCCAAGTCCTTTTCCGCCTGTTTCTTTATCCACTGCCCCCACTTCCGAACCTCGTCAGCAAGTCTCTGCCCATATTTCGGGATATATTCCAGAATAACCTTGTTAAGCAAAACAGCTACCGGATTAAGATCGCTTGCAAATACATCTGCGCCCACACGAAGCGCTTCCAACGGGAT
>Ga0255425_1068_pt1 | contig 22136 bp, 21 predicted proteins | sample ANMaggSeSYBR02G4_FD_182640 | JGI IMG/M metagenome (GOLD analysis project Ga0255425, IMG submission 182640) | Sediment cell enrichment communities from methane seep in Santa Monica Basin, California, United Staets - ANME aggregate JGI... | ecosystem: Environmental > Aquatic > Marine > Cold seeps >... | reverse complement strand
AAACTTTTTACTGGTAAAATTTTTTATTTTAATATTCAGCAATTCCGGAAGAATAGTCTTTTTCAACCACACACTCATTTTTTCTTTACTGGTTGCACTATCTAAGCGGTTAATGACAGTTATAAAAAAATATATCCAAAGATTTGTTTCAAACCGCTCTCCTTTAATATGTTTCATCAATATCTGTGGCAAATCAATAAAACAAGCTGCCTGGTAGGCCGCCGCTATCATGCCAAAATCCCGAGTACTAACCTTAACCGGGCTTCTATTTCCCTTAATGCAGTTACGAATGGTTTCAGCAGACCCAAGATAAATTGAACGAGTGTGAACTTTACTTTTACCTGACCCTCGATTTTTTCCATAATCTTTTTTGTTAATTTTTTCACGATATGTTTCCTGATAAAGATAATAAGTATTATTGCCTTGTTTTCGTGTAATAATAGTACCCATAATTAACCTCGCTCAAAGTATATTACTACACTTAGCACTTAAAGCTAACAATATCAAGCAAATTCGATAACAATTATATCACTACACTAACTATTTAAAAAAAACCTATAAAATCATAGAGTTAAGGATAGGATTTTGCACTGCCAGGAAGATTCAGGTTGATCTATATTGCACTGTAGCGCAGGGCTTTAGCCCTGCATTTTCAAGAAGTTGTCCTCTATGGCAGGGTTAAAGCCCAACATTACATTATATTGCGTGTATCAATAGAAATCAATTGGTTACAAAAGTAGCCTACTTTTCCGGAATGCTCCCCTATTGGAACGTCGTAGAATCCGACATCAGTTTTTGCTAATTCTCAACTATCTTTAAGATGGTTTTACAATGATAATCTTCTGAAAGTTGAAAAGAAAAGACTATTGAATAAATCGGTTCCCAGGCTCCGTAAATAGTTGAGCGCCATCCCATAAATGGATGTTCTGAACCATGAAAAATCTCGACTGTAAAATCGGATGGAAACGCGATGGAGAAGATAAAATCATCAAACTCAGCTTCGACCGAATTCCCTTTGTTGGCGATTGCCTTACAAGCCCCCAGATGAAAAGCACCCTTGCATCTCACTCCGCCAAAACCGGAAAAGACGTCTCCAATTTTGATGGAATGAGGTGCCAGCCATTCAATTCTCCTTTTGTAGACGATACCGAATTTTTCTTTGTAACCTGTGTGATAAGCCTCGGCAAAAAAAGAGGGAAGCTTTTCTGTCTCAGTCAGACAAGTTTCGTACGATTTTTCCCACATGAATGGACCGGTAATCTTCGCCTGATTCTCGCTATTGTGAACTCAAAGTTTGGCAATACATTAAAGCAGCTCTCCGCCATACATTAAGTCGGAAATATATACCTCGGAAGGTTGCAAATTGCGTTTTTTTCGGTGAGCAATGAGCATCAAGAGCAAGGCGCGAAGGTGCGGAATAGCAGGCTATTGCAAGCCTGAGCAACGCAGCTATTGGTATTCATAACCGCTGAACCGGTGGAATAAATGTCAACTTCATGTCCACGATCAATCAAAGCTGTAATTTGATTTAAAATAAAAGTTTCAAACAGAAGTGGGAACTTTCCGACTATAAATAGAATTCTCATGCCATGTACACTGTACAGTAGTATTTCTCTATTTCCGGTATTGACGATCTGCTTTCACAAAATTATGGCTCAACCGGAACTGGTGTGACACCGAACCCCGTCAACCGGAATCAGTGTGGTCAATAAAATCAATCTGTTACACAAACCATTGTTAAGATATCAATATTTTAACGATAGTATTAAGAATAAAAAATGGCACTTTTTTGATTTTGAAATAACTACCTGTAAAACAACGAGAAAACGGCAAAAAGAGGGTCAATTTACCACACCAGTTCCGGTTGAGCCAAAAGATTTTGCAATTAAATCGATTTAAGACAGTTAAGTAATGCCTGAACGAAAAGTCATGTTCAGACAAAATTCGAATATCGAAATCCGAAATCCGAAACAAATTCGAATACCAAATGACAAAATGACCAAAACTAACACATTGGAAATACAATGTTTTTGTCATTAAAAAATTCGTATTTTGGTCATTGTTTCGTATTTCGTGCTTCGAATTTCGAATTTCTGACCGAAAACAGGGGTTTTCGTTCAGGCACTAATTAGCGCCCTTTGGGCGAACTTCTTACAACCTATTGATTTAATAGTTGATAAAATGGAAATTCTATACCATGAACTTACAAAAGATTTAACGGAATTTCAATTTCTTCTCTATTGAGAACCTTTTTTACAATATAAAGATCCAAATTCATCATTTTTGCTATATTCTCATCTGCAATCCCGTTCTTTCTCATGGTCTGCATTACAGAATACAATGTATTGTAACTTCCTTCCTGCCTGCCTTTCTGCCTGCCTTCCTGCCTGCCTTCCTGCCTGCCTTCTTCTTTAAGTACACTTACCAGTCCCATGATTTCTCCTTTCTCGCTTAAATAGCTATCACGATAGCGTATGACTTCCTCTTCGCTCAAATCGGCATAAAAGTCAATGAAGTCCGCATACTTTCGCTGCTTTTCCGGATTCGTCTCAAGCCGGGCCAGTCCAGTCTGCGCCATTAGATACATCTCAAGACGATCCTCCGGCGGATAGGCCATGTTGGGTAAATTCAACCGCGCAACAATGTTGTCGCTGTCATAATATCTAACAGATGGCAGGCTTTTGAGCTTGCACATCAGATATCGAAATTCCATATAGGCACACGAATCACTGCCCAATCGCAGATAGCTCCGCTGGTTTCCCGTCCTTAAAAAAATCACCACCGGAACCACACGATCCGTTCCCATCAATTCCGCCAGATCCAGACAATAGTGGGCTAAACGGTATATTGAAAACTGGCTGGTTTTGGTCTCTTCTTCGACCACAAACAGAATGGCTTCCCTTCGGCCATCTGACCATTCCACCAAAAGCGGCGTGTCCAGCTCACGAAAACGATCCCCCAGCCGATCCATCAATTGTTCCTGGCGTACAGGAACTATCCTGGCTTCTGATAAATCTGATCCAGCTTCTTTCCCTGCAAAAAATTCCAGCGCCTGCACAGGATAGTCCAGAATCAGGTTCTTGAAATTCTGATCATGCATTATCCTACCTCTCCAAACCACGGTAAGCAACTATAAACTGATAATCGTTTACCACTAAACATGTTCTTCCGATTCTCACATCTTCTCATCTTGCCCGCCGAAACTTGGACATCCTTGTCCGCTGGCAAGTCTTCCATGTGAACTTAGCGCCCTATCGGGCTAACTTTCTATAACCTGTTGATTTAATGTTCAATAAAATGAAGATTTCTATACTACCTAAATTGAGCGGTTTTGAGGCTGAACCGCATTTTATGATGCAGAACATTCTACTCAAGCAGCAATTTTAACCTAAGTTGAGCGATTTTTGGGGAAGAGATGTGCTGAAATCTTGATGCATAAGGGTTTGCGAAAACCGCAGGTATACCCTTGGATATGTCGAGGATTTTCGCGAATCCTTGATGCGCAAGAGATCAGTGCAGATCAAGCCAAAAATAGCTCAATTTAGGTTTAAGTCAAAACATCTTTTTCGGTATGCGGAAGGCGTATTATTTCAGCAGTACTTGGGAAAAGTTCGAAAATTGCAATAAGTGGTCACTTTTCTTGAACTTAGCGACATTTATGCTAAATTTTGAGCATACGTCACCATTTACACTTTATTGTGTATTGGGGATGAGGGATGGAGAAATAAATTTTAAGCCAGGATGGGGGGTGGATTCTGGCAATTGGCCCATAGTAGATCAAACTTAAAGGCTTGCATGGCCGCTTGGGATAGTTTTAAAGTAATTGCGCGGCCTTTCTTTACAATTTTGGCTGCAATATCGACTATCTTTCGGCGTACAGATGTGGTATAATTTATTATTGGTATTACTTGTGCTGTCACGTCTTCCTTGAAGGTCTCGAACAGAAAAAAAGAAATCAGCATGCAGTAGTAAAATGCGGAGTTTTGACCGAATCTTTTGAAAGGCAATTGCTCGAAACCAAAATCTTTTAACCTGTGCGGTTAGGATTGAGGTTTAAATAAGTTTCCCATTTGGGAATATACTGCCTTGTAGGAGGGGTTTTAACCCCGACCATATATGAGTAAATTTACATTTGTTAGTGATCTGCATCAATAGGTCGCGGTTAAAACCGCTCCTACATTATTTCTGATTATAACAGATTTTGGAGAGATGACGATTGACAGCTAATGGCTAACCGCACAGGTCGCAATTTTCCATATAGCGATTTGGAACAAAGGAACGATCATAGAATCCTCCGTCAAAAACTCTACGAGCAATAAGTTTTCTTCTTCTAATGCGATACGGTGAACTCAAAAAGTCAGCTGACTTGAAGCCGAATCTACCCATCATGGCTTTGGCGTGCAACACCTCCAGGTCCGTATCTTCCTGAGCTCGGTAGTTATCTTTATCTTTCTTTTCCCTCGTTGAACTATATTGGATTGAAGGCCTTCGTTTCATTGGAGGTAAGGCTCCACTGTCTCGAGCTTTCAAAACTTTGCCGTAGACAGGAATGATCAGATGGCTTGAATACAGTACCGTGATTAGTCGGTAAACTTCCTTTTTGCTTGCTTCAAGATCGGGATTTAGTAAAAGAATAATGCCATCGGATCTAAGTTTGCTTTCGGTATAGACCAAATAATGGGGTGCATAAAAAACCATCAAGGCTAAGGCTATAAGGGGAAAAAGCGACAGAATACTTTAAATTGTAACTACTCACAGAACTAGGCATTTCGTATTTTTTTCAATGCAATTGATAGATCAGAATACTTTAGTCCAAGCTTGTCAAAAATCCTTCTTATTACTTTTTCGGGAATTTTCCCCTCTTTATATACTCTCTCCAGTGCTTCCTGTCGAGTAATCTGCTTATCCCTTATTAAACAGCTCAAACCATCATCTTTATCATTAAACCCAAGGCATTTCTTATACAAATATGATTTCAACAAAGCAATATCACAATCTCCTCTCCATGTAGATTCTGTGTCGGTATTTCTCTTCCAATTTAATTCATTTTCGAGCGTTGATATTACTTCTTTCTCCTCCCACCTTTTAAGATAATAAAATGGTGCAATATATAACAACTCTTTGGTTTTCGCAGCTTTCCGATAATGATAATAATATTCTTTGAATTGAACAAGTAAACAGGTGGAATTTAATACCCATTGTGGATTTCTAATGATTTGATATAATGATCCGGCTATAAATGAGTATTTACTCTTACTATTAGGATTAAGTTTCATCATGTTAACTTTATAGCCTTGACCTTCAAACGGTGTTTGGCCCCAAATAATTATTGGAATTTTATTTTTTCTTGCGAAACCGAGAAGTCCAATATCAATAGCGGACTTGCAACCCATACATACCATTCCTACCATTGCAGGCGAGGGCTTACGCATCCATGATAACATATGGTGTTTGATACATTTTTTTAGATGCTCATGTTCTTCGATCTGAAGTTTTACATTTAATATATTTGACATATTTTTCATGTTCAGTTTTGTTTGTTCCGGAATAAAACCATTATCAGCAGAATACGCAAGTACCCTTAAATTAAGTATTTTTACAAGGTAATATAATAAATAAGAACTGTCTCTTCCACCACTTAACCCAAGCACACAATCATAGTCTCTATTTCTGCCCCTTTTTGTTTTAAGAAAAGAACTTATTTTCTCTTTCAAGGCATCATCTCCGCGATATTTTCTTTCTCTATAAGCAATGCAGTGATTGCAAATACCGTCTTCATTAAATCTTATTCCTGGATAATTTTCTGGTAAGATACATTTCGTGCATTTTTTCATTATTACCTCCACAGCCGAGGTTTTTGTGAAGAGGTGCCAGACAGAGCATTTCGCCAAGGAACTGAAAAGTCATCACAATGTGGGCGTCAAGGAAACATTGCTCAGCTTTGTTCGTCAAGAACGGATTACTCGCAGGAAAATTTCTGGTTTATACCCAGTCCATCAAGCACCTCAAAGCAATCACCGCTCGGTTGCTTTTCTACCTGTCCTTTAACCCACGCATAAGTTTTTTCCATATTCTCACAGCCGCTCTTCCGTCCCATTTGGGAGGGACTAAGGAATTATGACTTTGTTTTTTTTCAACGGTTTTCCTGTACGCATCAAGGATTGATTCCGTTTTGTTACCCGCCAGCACATTTGTTCCCATCTCAATAGTGATCGGCCTTTCCGTATTCTCTCGTAACGTAATGCACGGCACGCCCATGGCCGTGGTTTCTTCCTGTAGGCCTCCACTATCAGTCATTACAACCGCCGCATCCTTCCACAAGAACAAGGATTCTTTAAAACCCAAAGGGGGCAGGAGTTCAATCTTGTCGGATAACTTTATATCAAACTGCTCCATCATTTTTTTGTCCTTGGATGCACAGGGAAGAATATCTGCCTATCCTCAGCGATAAAATTTAATGCCTTTGCGATGCCCTCAAAGGTTTTGCTTGAATCAACATTGGACGGGCGATGCAGGGTAAGAAAGATATAACCATTTGTATTTCCTTTAAGACTATAAGTAGAAAACCGAGTACAATCATACGTTTCTAATTGTTGTATCTGATAGAGAAGATTGTCTATCATCACATGGCCAACAAAGTGGATGGTGTCAGGTGGTTTCCCTTCTTTCATTAGATTCTTGACCGCACTTTCTTCGGTTACGAAGAAATAATCAGAAATCGCATCAGTCACCATCCGATTAATCTCTTCCGGCATTGTCAAGTCAAAGCTTCTTAATCCCAGGGAAACGTCAAAGTCAGTGCTAAAGTGCTAATATTTAGAGTTTGTGGGGGGCCTTAAAATCCGAAATACGGATATCGAAACTCGAAACAATCTCTAATTTCGAATATCAAATGACCAAAACATGTCAGGCACTTATGCAATATCTATGGCGCTCCACCATGTTTGAAATTTTGAATTTTGGTCATTCGTATTTGTTTCGGATTTCGAGCTTCGTGCTTCGAATTTATTGAAAATTGAATAAGTAAGCAATTCTTGTGAATTCAGGAAGTTATCAGCTTAAATGACGTGGACCTGTTCTTAATCCAGCTTCAACATGGGCAACTTCGATCAATAGCTTTTTAGCAACAATACTACAAGCCAAAGTGAAGTTAACGTCACCCATTACAATGACCAAATCGGGCTTTTCTTCCTCGCAAAGCTTCTCAAATTCTACCATTATCTTGGCGGTCAGGTGTGCGTGAGATCCGGGACCAGCATTGAGAAAGAAGGCAGGTTTTGGAATTTCCAGGTCTTCAAAAAACGCCTGTGACATCTCATAATCGTAATGCTGGCCGGTGTGAACGATCTTACATTCAACCTCCTTGTATTTTAGTGACTCCCTGTAGATTGGCGCTATCTTCATAAAGGTAGGTCGTGCTCCAGCGATTAATGACATCATTATTGGTGACCTAATGTTCTAAGGACAAAGGGCTCGTTCCTTATCAGGCAAGGCGAAGGACATTGTCCGGAATCTTGCGGCATCCGAAAACTACCGACAAAGTCGGTGGTAGTTTATCAGCAATTCCCGCTTGCGGCATAAGTTGTTGAATTTAAACAATAAATCAATATGGCTTTTCGTAAACTTTTTATCAACATATCTTGTCAAATCAACTAGTTAGACTGTTTTAGCGCGGGAATAGCTGGTAGTTTATTAAATCTCTTGCCATATCTTTTCCTTAACAAAAGATTCAAGCCATTCCGCTTTTAACTTGTGCCCAAATGGCTTTGGATGACAGTCTTTCTTATAGGATATGTCATCTCGTGAATATCCGGAATATATTTGCTTGTCGACATCTACTAGTTGTACAGAAGTATTGATATCAATCAGATCACATGGTAAATTGCTAAAACTATTGTCGCTATGTATGTTTGGAATATTTAAAATTACCAGTGGCAATTTGCATTTTCCTACTTCAGCAATAATTTCATTTAGTAATGAAGCGGTAAGATTTGTCTGCTCTTGATCTAATGTCGTGGGAACACTGGAACTCATATTATGTTTCTTGCCTAACCTTCTTACAAAGAAAGCAGAAAAACGGCTACGTACAAAATTTAGTAAATGGGAATGTTGACTAAGAAAAGAATATCCTGGTATTTTGTATAATCGGTCACGAATGAAAGTGGCAGGGACAAAGCTTTTTTGATCTCGAACTAATTTTCCATTTTCCATTTTAAAAAGCTTTGAAACAATATTGTTATAAGGATCATTTGGGAAATAGGCTAAAATGACTAAATCGGGATTATATTTAAAACCTATATTTCGGAGTTGTATAAGTTCTTCTGCTGTACCGAAACCTGATACCCCCATGTTTATTACTTCAGTTGGTCTTATCTGAGAGAGCCTTTTTTCAAGTACAGCACAAAATGTCTCATCATCCTCAACTCCGTGCCCCAATGTAACGGAATCTCCTATTGCAATTATCCTGTATACGTTAGAAGGTTTTTCCAGTGAATATTCTCTAATTCCTCGAAAACCTTGAGAATTTGTATCGAATCCATGCCTATACTCAGAAGTAATCATTTCCCCACGAACAGCAGCTATATTTTTCCGAATGCCATAAGGGCTAGTTTCAACATACCTGGGGATAATGGATTGTGGTTTAAACAGTCTAAAGTATATTTCGCCAAATACCAAGGAAATTGCACACGAAATCACTACCAACAAAAATGAACCAACGAAAATAGGTAACTTTCTTGAACTTCCCTTCATATTCACCCGCCTCAAACCCAACAGTCGCTTTTGGAAATCCTATGAAGTATGCTTGCCAAACTACTATAAGAAAACCACTTAACTACCTTAAAGTAGACAGCATATTGCGCTTAGATACTTTCACCAATAGCATCAAACACTCGGACAAAATTTTGGAAAAATCGAGCCCAGCACATTTCGGTTCTGAGAATTCCTTCTAGAACAGCGCATAGATAAATGGTGCTATAGCACTGCTCTCGGTGAAAACAATCAAGGCACTTAAAACGCCAAGCACAAGCACAATGGGGAGCAACCAATAGCGCTTTCTATACTTCAAGAACTCCCAGAACTCGGTAATAATGGATTGATTGGCCATGTTTTTTTCCTTAATATCGTTTTAAAAACCGTTCCTTCGGTTGGGAAGGTTCAGTGCGAGTCACCCAGTATGACGAAGCTTCATTGTCGGGCTTTACCGGCAGGGGTGCTCCACCAAAGAGGCGTTTGATGAGAGCTGAAGGGGTGATCACCAGATAGTAGGCCAGGGTGAGAATCAAAGTGGTTACGATCCTGCCCAAGAAATGAGCAATTTTTAACCAAGCAGCATGAACACGCCTTAGACGGTAAGGGATAAGAATGAAGCCAAGCCCGAGGATAGCCAGGGAACCAAAAAGGTAAGTAGGCAAAGGCTTCTTTACCCAGAGTCCCACGGCGCATAGGCAACCGAAGAAGATAAGAGCAATAACACCGAATTTTCGTATTTCCTTGGTATCAGTCGAGTTCCAGTTCATCACGCCAGTCCTCCCTTTCTTTCCAAGGCGGTTGTTCTTCCTTAAACAGAATACAATTTTCGATGACGAGCACATCCATTTCGGTCCGCATAAAACACCGGTAAGCATCTTCAGGAGTGCAGATAATAGGTTCACCTCGGACGTTGAAACTGGTATTGACTATTACGGCACAACCGGTCAGTCTCTCAAACTCTGAGATGACCTCATGATAGTCGGGCTTATCCTTTTGATTCACAGTCTGGAGGCGGGCCGAATAATCCAGATGAGTAATGGCCGGTATGTCACTTCTTTTTACCTTGAGTCGTTCCAGCATTGGCGTTCCCTCCCTATAGGGTTGAGGAAGACGTCTCTCCTTTCGGACGTCTGCGACCAAAAGCATGTACGGACTTGGCCTGTCTATATCAAAGTATTCGGACGCCTTTTCCTCCAATACCGATGGGGCAAATGGCCTGAAAGATTCGCGGTTCTTTATTTTGAGATTCATAACTGTCTGAGTGTCTTGCCGTCTGGAATCTCCAAGGATACTTCTCGCCCCTAAAGCCCTTGGCCCGAACTCCATTCGCCCGGCCATGTATCCTACGATTTTTCCTTCAGTAATGGCCTTGGCAACAAAGTGCGCTTTCTTGGTAGGGTCTACTTCATGATACGGGTAGCCTTTGCTCTTCAGGAAAGTTTTGACTGTTTCGTTGGAAAAAGAAGGTCCAAGATAGGAACCTTGCTGGCTGTCACATTTGTCAGAATCAGGCCGCTCGTTGCCAAGATAGTGGTACCAAACAGACAGGGCGGCACCCATCGCTCCACCTGCATCGCCGGCAGCAGGCTGTATCCAGATATTCTCGAAAGGACCCTCCCTCATAATGAGGCCGTTGGCAACGCAGTTAAGGGCCACTCCACCTGCAAGGCATAGGTTCTTTTGGTTCGTTTCTTTGTGAACGTGACGTACCATCCTCAGCACGATTTCTTCGGTAACGCCTTGGATGCTCGCAGCAATGTCCATTTCTCGCTGGCTGATTTCCGTCTCAGGCTTTCGGGGGGGACCGCCAAAGAGTTTCGCGAAACGCCTGTTGGTCATGCGCAACCCGCCCAAGAAGTCAAAGTAGGAAAGATTTAATCGGATAGAGCCGTCTTCTTTAAGATCTACAAGTTCCGAGAGAATAAGGTTTCTATACCGGGGCTCTCCATAGGGGGCCAGACCCATGAGCTTGTATTCGCCTGAGTTCACCCTGAAGCCGGTAAAATAGGTAAAGGCAGAGTAGAGCAACCCCAGAGAATCGGGGAAATGGAGTTCTTTGAGGAGAGTAATGTCTTCGGCCTTTCCAAAACCGTAGCTTGCAGTAGCCCACTCACCCACGCCATCAATCGTTAAAATGGCAGCCTCGTTAAAAGGCGAGGGGTAAAAGGCGGAAGCCGCATGGGCTTCATGGTGTTCCGTAAAAAGAACATTCCCTTCATAGCCTGTTTCTCTTGTTATAACCTTAGGAATATATAGCTTTTGCCCGAGCCATAGTGGCATGGCTTCCAGCCAGGAGCGAAGGCCATTGGGGGCTACCGTCAAGTAGCTCATAAGGAGACGTTCAAAGGTGAGGAAGGGTTTGTCATAAAAAACGATGTAATTCACATCTTGAATCGTAATGTCTGCGTCCTCCAGACAATATTTGATCGCGTTTTTGGGGAATCGAGGATCGTGTTTTTTTCGTGTAAACCGCTCTTCTTGGGCGGCAGCCGAAATCCTACCGTCCCGGACCAGGCACGCAGCGCTGTCATGGTAAAAGCAGGAGATGCCTAAAATGTACATGTATTCCGTTAGTCCTTTCGATCGTTGCATGTATTAAGCGTAGTTTTTGAGTCTAAAGTCTAAAGCCCCATTTTAACCGTATAGTTGACGAAAGACTAGCTTCCCACCAATAAGTGGTGAGGGTGCTTACGATAGCGTATCCAGGGGTGCAGCGGCCCTCCGCGAAGGGGTGCTATAAAGCCCCGCCCGCAGGATCACGCAGGGCACACCCATTGCTGTGGTCTGCTCCTGAAATCCATTGCCGTCTGGCATCACCAGGGCTGCATCTTTCCACAGGAACAAGGATTCCTTGAAACCCAAAGGCGGCAAGCATTCAATATTGTTGGACAGCTTTATAACGAACTGCTCCAACATCTTTTTGGTTCTGGGATGTACAGGAAAAATAATCGGCCTTTCTGCCGCGATGTGACTCAATGCCCCAGCGATCTCATCAAAACATTGTTTGGAATCGACATTGGAAGGCCGGTGCAAGGTCAGAAAAACATAGCCATTATTGCTCTTTTTAAGATCATAGGTGGAAAACGTTCTACAATTCTCTTTTTCAAGCTGCCTTAATTGGTAAAACAGGTTATCTATCATCACGTTTCCCACAAAATGGATCCTGTCTTCTGGTTTGCCTTCTTAAAGAAAAATTTTTAATACCACTTTCTTCGATCACAAAAAAATAATCAGAAATGGAATCAGTCACCACTCGGTTGATCTCCTGTGGCATCGTTAGATCAAAGCTTCTCAGTCCAGCTTCTATATGGGCAATTTGGTTGTGTGAACTTAGCGCCCTTCGGGCGGGCTTAAAAGATGAACGTCGAACATCGAATTTTGAATAAGGTATTCTGCCAATTTATAAACCGGCAGAGCGAAGCGATTTCATTATTCAATGTTCAATGTTCAATGTTCAATGTTCAATGTTCAAAAAAAATCACCTATATCCTATGATTGAAGTGGACCCCAAGTCAAGAACAATTTTCTCATAAATTAAGGTGTACTTCTTTTTTTCTTTTAACTACTAAGAAACACTTCCCAACCTATTTATTTTGTTAATATTTTATTGACAGTCAAATCCGGTTTTTTGAGCCATTTTGAGTCTTGGAACTCTAAAATAGCCTATTTTTTCTATTTTGAGGAGTAGAATTGCGATTTTGAGGTTTGAAGTTTTTTTGAAAGATTTTTAGGATCTTTTTGGCAAATTTTATTGAATATACACGTATTTTGGATATACCCATCCCGTTCTTCGCTTTATTCAAAAAGGAAGGTATCTATTTCTTGATGCTTTCACATAGAAAAATCTTAAGCCATTAGGACGTAGCGGGCACTAATTGAAGTCCCAGAGTTGCGGCTTTTCTTTTTAGATTTTTAATGACCCGATCTTTGTATTTTTCTTCATAATACTTTTCACCGGGATCTGCATACTCTTTCTTGTATTTGAGCATGTGATAGATGATACGGGCCAGCTTATGGGCCGTGGCTATGATAGCTTTTGGAGAACCATGCTTTGCCCGCATTCTTCGATAAAAGCCCCCTAAAGCACTTTTGCTATTGCTCAAACTCTGGGCAGACAGCCTTAAAGCTTTGTTGGCACGGTTTTGGGTTTTTTTTGTGCCTGTTTTCAATATTTTCCCCCCGGAAATATTATTCTGGGGGCATAATCCTAACCATGAAGCGAAGTGCTTAACGGTTCTCCATTTACTCATATCAAGACCAATTTCGGTCAGTACTGTCTGAACAGTCAAAGCACTGACTCCATCAATCTGAGTCAGGTCAACTCCTGCTGCCTGATACAAATAACTTCTTAAATCAAAGCATGGCTCATTTCCACGAGGACTCCGCTTTATTTTAAGCGGTTTTAACGGAAATTCATTTATGTCTATCTGTGGTTTAATGGCTGTATAGTTAGCTTCTATTTTGACATCACAGGTCGCAATTTGCTTGTTGTAAAAGTCATATAATTCAAGAGCCTGCTGCAAGGCAAATACATGTTCATCTTTGTAATTGCCTTCTAATGATTTGGCAATCTCCTCTTCGCTATTGGCACAACGCACATTTCTGAATTTTGCCAGCTTTTCCGGATCACGTTTTCCGGCAACGATGGCACGGATAATCTTCGATCCAGTCATGCCGGTAATGTCACTGACCACATTGTTCAATTGAACGTTCATGAGCTGCATGGCTTTTTGCATATGCTGAATATGGCCGGAACGGTATCGAATCAGATTATCCCGATGTCGAATAAGCTCCCTTAAAGCACACATATCTTCATCAGGACGAAAGGAGCCACGCAATAAACCGTAAGTATGCAACTGCTGTATCCACTGGCAGTCAAGAACATCAGTCTTTTTGCCTGGAACATTTTTTATGTGGCGAGCGTTTATCAGATTTACGGCGAACCCTCTATCTTCGAGAATTTCATAGATTGGAATCCAGTAAACGCCTGTTGATTCCATAGCCACTGTAGTAACACCACAAGTACTTAACCAATCCGCAAGAGCGTTAAGATCAAATGTAAATGTGCTGAATGCACGAACAGATTGCTCATCCCGTCCTTCCGGCACACAAGCATAAATCTCGCTTGCACCTATGTCTAAACCAGCAGCATTGAGGTTGATTTGCTTAAGAGCGTCTAACTTTACAGCCTTTCTTGCCTTCTTTGCCTTTTTCTTTTCTGCTAATGTTTCCTTTCTCCTTGTTTTTCTGTCTTTTTGTGCCTTTTTTTTTCAGCCTTTTCTATTTTTTCAGACTGTTCTAATGGTCTCATCATTTGCATTGTTCTCCTTATTTTGATAGAAACTTGCTTAAAATTATTCAGACCCAGTTATTTTTGTAAATTACGTAGCCTACTAAACGGGGTACCATAAGGTCCACCAATGAAAAAATCACAAATAACCGGAACCAGGCTATCAAACGGGCATATAAAGCACCAATGGCTAGACGGTCTTAGCTGTCTGAATAGATAAACCATTATATCATTATTCAGAATAATTCAATACAGTTCGAAGGTGCTGGTCAGAAACTGCGGATGCTCTCATACGTTTCTTATAGGTAAGAATTACCCAAAGGCGTATTGGAATGGCTATTAAATGTCAATTACTTTGTCCTGATTTCCCCCTGTCATTTTTCCTAAGTTCTTCTCCTGTTTTCAAGATGATCGACAATTAGATTTATTCGGTTAGCCAGCATAAATAACTGTCGCCGAGAATGATCTAATAGTGTCATAAAAAGTTGTCAGTTTACGATGGCGAAGCCTCAGTAAAATGACAACTTTTTATGACCCAGCAAGCGATAGCACGGTAGGTAACGCCTTGTAGTTAACTAATATTCTATTAATGAGCATCTTGAATTTTTGATGATTATGGCCGATTTCAACTACCGATTTCGTAATCATCCGGCAAAGTTAAAAAATCTTTTTTCGCCAATTGATACTCAATCAAATATCCAATTTCGCCTTTGCTTTTGAGCTGTGAAATCATCCACTGCGGCAATCGAATAGTCACAAGCTCGCGTTTCAAATGATCCGGTTTCTTTTTTCGGCCCGCTCCCTCACGTCTTCCGCCTCGCATTTTTATCTCCAAAACAGACAAATTGTTTGATTACCGTGTAACGTCATTCAAATCGATATGCTTAAAATCTATTAATTTGCTTGATTTCCGTATAACAATATTCAAAACAACATTACTATCTTCCCTGACCGGCGGGACATTTGAACAGATCAAAACCGGCGTATCTACAAGTTGAGGAAGTGTCTGAATAACCCTGGATTTTTGCCACGAATTTTCACTAATTTGCCGCCGTTTTTTCGTGTAATTTGTGTAATTCGTGATGGTACAAAAATTTAGAAGTATTATTCATGCTGCCATTTGGGCAACTTCCTCTCCCCAATAATATGGACCTGAGATCATCTGCTACAGCTTTTTTAAACTTTTTGGGTACCTTGGCCAAAACATTCCGGCTTTAATGGGAAGCTTCCCATTATCGTCGTAATGAGAAGTCAGCTTAAATGGGAAGTTGATTATAAAAAGCCGATACTTTACATCTCACAATGCATATTAACTTCCCATTATAAAACATCTCTTTCATAAGTTTCGGTAATTGCGTGGTCGCTAATGGCATATTCACCATCTATGAACCGCTTCCTGAGATATTCAATATCAACCAAATCTCTGTTTTCCAAATTAACCAATCCCCAATCCCAAATCCACTAAACGTCAAATCAACCATTCAACCATTTAACGAATCGACTATTCGACCATTTAACCATTTAACGAACACCTGAGTTCAAAATATTTTTCCATATTCTCTCAGCCACCTGACCATCCCATTTGGGAGGTACTGAGAATGCCTTACCCTTCTTCTCGATAGTTGCCCTATACGCATCAAGGATTGATTCTTTTTTGTTACCAGCCAGTACATTGGTTCCCATCTCAATGGTAATCGGCCTTTCAGTATTATCACGCAGAGTAACACACGGCACGCCCAGAGCCGTGGTTTCTTCCTGCAAGCCCCCGCTGTCAGTCATTACGAGTGCTGCGTATTTCCACAGAAACAAAGATTCCTTGAAACCCAAAGGGGGCAGGAGTTCAATCTTGTCGGATAACTTTATATCAAACTGCTCCATCATTTTTTTTGTCCTTGGATGCACAGGGAAGAATATCTGCCTATCCTCAGCGATAAAATTTAATGCCTTTGCGATGCCCTCAAAGGTTTCTTTTGAATCGACATTGGACGGGCGGTGGAGGGTAAGGAAGATATAATCATTTGTATTTCCCTTAAGATTATAAGTGGAAAACCGGGCACAGTCATACGTTTTTAATTGTTGTATCTGATAGAGCAGGTTGTCTATCATTACATGACCGACAAAGTGGATGGTTTCAGGTGGTTTTCCTTCTTTCATTAGATTCGTAACCGCACTTTCTTCGGTTACGAAGAAATAGTCAGAAATCGCATCCGTTACCATTCGGTTAATCTCTTCCGGCATTGTCAAGTCAAAGCTCCTGAGTCCTGCCTCCACATGGGCGACCTTGATCAATAGCTTTTTGGCCACGATACTACAAGCCAAAGTGGAGTTAACGTCACCCACTACAATGACCAAATCAGGTTTTTCTTCCTCGCACAGCTTCTCAAATTCTACCATTATCCTGGCGGTCTGGTGTGCGTGAGATCCGGGACCAGCATTGAGAAAAAAGGCAGGTTTTGGAATTTCCAGGTCTTCAAAAAATGCCTGTGACATCTCATAATCGTAATGCTGGCCTGTATGGACGATTTTGCAGACAACTTGGCCGTGTTTTGACGCTTCCCTATATATGACTCTGTTGATTTACTCCGATTTTGAAAATCAGAACACAGCATGTTGCGTTATGTTCAAATATTACACACAATATATTGTGCATATTTTTCAGAGAAGGTAGTAAATCAACAGAGTCATATATGGGCGCAATCTTCATGAAATTTGGACGTGCACCTGCTACTAATAATACTTTCATCACAAGGTTTCCTTCTATTGGAACGTCGTAGAATCCGACATCAGCTTTTGCTAATTCTCAATGAACTACCCCGCAGCAAGCTGTGGGGTATCAGATAGGGGGGATATCTATCTTCTTCACACAGCAAGCTGCGGGAAATTTGACCGTAAAATAGATCAAAAAAAATAATCTTTCAAGGAAAAGACAGGTAAAGCATCATCTCGACCATCCCGCCAATCTTTAATAGAACCAAAGGCGTGGGTACTTAACATCTTTTCAAGTTTGTCATACGAACGCGATAGATTTACGTAACATTTAAACCTTCTTTTCCATGACATAGAAAGAGGTGGTACTCCAGGGTCCAAATCCCGGGGGTGAAGGTATGACATGGCCGGAGTTCCCCGGCGATTTAACCATTTAATGCACTGAGAAATCAAAACAAATGGAAAAAGACGAAAATATCCCCCCCCTGCAAAAGCTAACCGATATCCTGCTATGTTCATAAGAGTTACAGGATATTCCTCAATCTTGTTACCTCCTAATGTTAATAAAAGAAACGGCTTCCCAGGCATGCCAGGCATGCCTCCATGCGCATGTTTTCCAGGATAGAGAGTTGCATCATATCGAAAACCTTCTTCAGCAATGACATCAAAAGCCCATATGTTTTCCGTTGTTATGCTGAAACCAGGCCCCCTGTAACCCTGAATTTCATTACCAGTCAAATCTTCCAATATTCTTTTGGCTTTTCTGATATCTTGCCGAAATCGATCCGGTCCTAATCTATATATCAATTCATGACCATAACCATGGGACGCAATTTCATGACCAAATGAATCGATTTTCCGGACTAAATTTGGATGTTTTTCTGCTACCCATCCAAGGATAAAAAAAGTACATGATATATTAAAATGTGAGAGTATATCCAAGAATCGGTCAAGGCCTATCTCTGCACGGGATGGATAATTATTCCAATCTGAATTGTATGCAGATTTTGGAAGATCAAGGATATGGAACCATTCTTCCAAATCAAAGGTTAGAAAATTGATTCTTTCCCTCCTTTTTTAAAATGCACACACCGCCGACGGATTTGAATGCTTGAATAGTCTCAAAATCAAGAATAAAAGAATTGTCCAGGAAGCAAGCGCGAAGTGATCAAATGACGGTTTATCTGGTTAGCACTACAGCGCAAGTTGTCATTCTGAGGAGCGAAGCGACAAAGAATCTGGCTTTTAGTGGAATATCTCAACATAGAAAAGAGATTCTACGCTCCCTGCGGTCGCTCAGAATGACATAGTGGGGAAACTTGCGCTGTAGTGTTAGGATATAGAAACATGAATTCGCGGCTGTGGCAGTTAAGTCTTATTGCGTCTTGCAAGCTTTCGTAGGCCTTCAAGCACAATCCCCAACATAGGCAATGGATCATCTGCAGAGATTATGTCATAGGACATATTAGAACCGCAAAATTTGAAGAAGCTAGGTTGAAGATTAAACCTATTAGGATTACTTAAAAAGTGTAAAATATCACCCGGCCACAGCCAGCGACAACATTTGCCAAGCGGATAATCCAAAACTGCTTCAACATCGATATTCAGCGCGGTCTTGTGATATAAAAGAGGAAAGTCAACCCCGGCAAATATCGCCAGTTGCAACGAGCCCCAAAACCGTGGGTTAATCTCCATCAATACAGCCTTCTTGATTCTCGTGTCCACCTTGTACTCAGCCATTGCGACGCCAATCAATCCCATCCCCTTGAATAGACGAACGCTTTGCTCAATAAGCTTATCGGCACGATAACTCTCGCGCAGCGTACTAGGACCACCGGTTACCGGATATTCTCTCAATCGCTTGTGTCCGAAAATAGCCAAGGTTTCCTGTTCTTCATTAAGCAATACAAAAACACCAAGCCCCTCGCCATCTTTGGGAATCCTCTCTTGAATAAGCGGCCTCGGATATTCGGTCGAAACTTCTTTATAGACCGAAAGTAATTCTGACGGCTTCTCTACATATCGGAGCCCGCGCGAACCGCTGCTCTTTCTTGGCTTAATTACCACATACCCATTCCATTTTGATGCTAAATCGGCTACCTCATCAATACTCTCAGGACAATATGTCTTTGGCACCGCCACTCCTAATTGCCGGGCAAATTGGATAGTTTTCCACTTATCATAGGCTTGCTCAAGCACGCTTGCATTTGGGACTACCGCCCGGGTATATGGTTTCCATGAATCAGGATGACGTACACACAAAGAAAGGACAACATCCTCTATTGGATAAAATACATCGGGTTTTTCTTTCTTGCATATTTCTTCTAATTTTTTCAGAAACAAATCTGGAGTTTTGCGATAGTCTGGACACAAATAAACCTTCTTACAATACTTTGAGAAGGCTCCCATAGGAAAGTGATTAAAGGAAATACCAATTACCCGAACACCTTTCCTGCCCAGTGACCGAATGATAGGTAGAGCCTTTCTCCGGTCAATGTCTGTTATAAGAGCTGATGTGCCAGCAATACTTGAGTTTATACTCATGAACTTACAATCTCATACTTTATAGTTAGTTGACGAAGCTTGTCACATAACTTTGCTGATGGTTTAACCAGTCTTACATGGTCGGCAAGCTTTATAATAGGCAAATCAGAAATGTGGTCAGTATAAATCCACACCTCACTTGGCTTCTCTTGTTCGATGATTGATCTTGCACATAGTTCCTTGCGTAAACCATATAAATTGTCAAACTTGATCTTTCCATTTACAACTTGAAGTCCCGAGCCAAAAACCTTTATGTCCTCTGACCAAAATTGAACGTAGGGTTTCAAATAGAACGAAGGTGAAGCTGAAAGCACTACCACTCTATCTCCACGCTCTATGTGGTTTTTAAGCGAGTTCACAACCTCAAAATTTTCTATTTCTTTTAACTCACTGTACAATTTTTGTAGAAGCGACTTTCTTTCTTTTTCATCTTTTGTAAGCCAAACGATTCGCAGTACAGACTCTTTGTACCTTTGATTGCTGATCAATCCTACCTTAGTGCTAACAGCGAGAGCTAATACCGATACTTTTCCCCACAGGTTTTCTGAAGCCAATAGACTAAATAATCTAAAGCTGTCCTCTCTAATTAGGGTCTTATCAAAGTCAAAAATTGAAAGAACATCAGTTGTTCCAATCATTTACTTCTACCTTCATTATACTAAAGACAGATACCACGCCACCTCGCCAGTGCCTGTTTCGCAAGCACCCACATAATGAGAATGTCATATTTTGCGTTTCGCAAGAAAACCCGTTTCCCGCCCGTGAACATTCTATACATCCACTCCAACCCAACCTTCCGAATCCAAACTGGGGCCCATTTACGATTGCCGCTGTGGAAATCAAATGCCGCTCCTACTCCGAGCATCAACGGCACGTTAATTTTACCAAAATGCTCGGCCATCCAGCGCTCCTGCTTCGGTGCTCCCAAGCCCACCCACAGCACCTCCGCACCGCTTTCTTCGATCATTCTTTTAACGTCAATCTCTTCTTTGTCTGTCAAAGGTCTAAACGGCGGGGAAAATGTACCTACTACATTGAGGCCAAGTATCTTCTCCTTGAGTTTCTTTGATACTTGTTCTGCAACTCCTTCGCCTCCTCCATAGAAAAAATGCTTGCGCCCTTTTGAAACACTGTATTTGCAGTATTCAGGCATAACCAGAGGACCAGGCAGTCTGTCTGGAAGCGTATGCCCAATTAATTGTGATCCCAGAGTCATCGCCACGCCGTCAGGAAGTACTAAAGATGCTTTGTCCAAAATATTGCAGATATCTGCTTCTTTTGTGGCTCGAACACAGAGATGGGCTTCACAGAAACAAACATAATGAGTTTTTCCCGAGACCACCATTTTGTCGAGACGTTGCATCAAAATGGAAAGGGAAATTCCATCAATTACAGCTTTGCCGATTCGAACCCGTGGCCATTTCCTGTGCCCATTTTTCAACATTTGTTCCTCAAGCGAAGTCTTGGTCCTGTCCATTACTTCTTCTCACGGAAAATGTAACTCATTTTTGCTTATCTGAGATTTATACAAGGTAGAATTAAGTGGGCTTTAACGGTTGGCAGTCCAATCAAGCAGAACCTCTGCCAATGAATATCTTGATAAGGGCCGTAACATCTTCTTCATCAACCAGTCTTTCTCTTTAAGAGAATAGGTTATGAACTTACAATATTTCCATATTAAAAGGCGAGTCAATATTCTCGCAATCTCACTGCTTCTACTCACAAAATCCCAAATTTTCGGTGGAGGCTTCAGATCTTGGCAGACTGCCAGGACCTCATCGTGATATTTGTCTTCTTCTACAGAAGATCTTTGCTCGCCCGGCCTTTTGCGAAAACTGGCCAGAGGGGCCGTAACGCTATGGAGTTCTGCATGGTTTGCGAATCTTGTCCAAAGTTCAAAATCTGCCGCATACTTCAACTTCAGGTTCAAGCCTCCCACTTTATCCCAGAGACTTTTTCTCCAGAACATGCTTTCTTGCTGAAGATATCCGGCAAGTTGAGGCCGAAACCATCCATTGCGAATATAATTTCTTGGATAAGCAGTGCCAGCATTAGAAGAAACCTTGATGCACTGGCCGACTTGGTTCATGTACGTAGGCAATCCGATAATCCAGTCTACCTCGGGAAACTTTTTAAAAATTCGCTCAACGATAGAAAATGTCCATGGATAATAAATATCATCACTATTAAGCCAAGCCATGACTTCTCCCTGTGCATGGACAAAACCCTTTTCTATTCCATGGTACATACCTTCATCAGGTTCACTGATCAAAACATCTATATCTTCTTGATATTTCTTGATAATATCAAGCGTTCTGTCAGACGATGCACCATCAGTAATGATATACTGCAAAGTTGGAAAATCTTGTTGGATTACCGATTTAATCGTACTCTCGATATATTGTTCACAATTATAGCATGACGTAACAATAGAAATGTATTTTTTCATCGATAATTAAAATAATTCCTTTTACGACCCGGTTTTTAGGCATTGAGCCTGTTTTTAAATCGACCCGGTCCTTTCACCCCGATAAAAAAATCGCAGATTCCTGCCACAACGGTACCTATTCCATTGCAACATGAGAAAGCTGGATTATTGATGTATTGGGAGTGGAAAGGTATTTTTGTTGCATGGTATATAGATTCAGTGTTTGTAATACTGATATAACCGCCAGATACACGGTTTCTTATGGTATCCTCCATTTTTCTCAAAATATGAGAAAAGCTGGTGCATGTAACAGATACATTCAAGACTTTGACAGTCCTTGAGCTTGTCGGTGGTTTCTTTTGCATGTGTCAGATGTCAAACTGGTCTTGGCCGATGGGGGATTGAGGTTGAGGTTAT
>Ga0255425_1067_pt1 | contig 22175 bp, 22 predicted proteins | sample ANMaggSeSYBR02G4_FD_182640 | JGI IMG/M metagenome (GOLD analysis project Ga0255425, IMG submission 182640) | Sediment cell enrichment communities from methane seep in Santa Monica Basin, California, United Staets - ANME aggregate JGI... | ecosystem: Environmental > Aquatic > Marine > Cold seeps >... | reverse complement strand
CCACCACCTCAGAACTGAACCCCACACCCAGGTTGGTAACAGGCTGATGTGAAGCTGGGGGGATGGGATAATAGGCCGCAACGGAAGTGAAGGTTATAAGCCCCGAAATTCTGATGATTCTGGAAGCCGACGTTCTCTGTGTAACGGAAGGCAGTATTCACACTACCATTAGTCCAAACCTCCGGTCTTGGAATATAGCAGAGAGCTTAATGACATGGCAAGGTGATGTGAGTCCAGCGGGGTCTAAGACCGCAGCATGTTATCAAACGGAGACTATGGGAACTCGGGAGGCCCAATGTGCTCTCCTTGTTTTCCTTATCGAAGCAGGAGTATGTGCTATCAAGCCTATGAACGGCAAGATATCGCAAATGGCATATTGGGAGTCGGATCAGTTCATAGTACTGATGAAACAGGGTAATGCCTGTGGAGGGAAGGGGCTGACAGTTGAACCATTGAGACAGGGACACATCTTCCGTACTCAGATACGGGTTAAAGATGGTAACAAAACTGTACTCATAACCTATCTGGAAAAGGAGGGGGAGGTTCTTCTGAAGAGCCGGATGAGGGAAATCTTCATGTCCGGTTCTGTGAGGGGGCTCATAGTAACCTCGGGGCTATTACCCCAACCAAGAGGTGCGCTATGAGTCCTACTCGACAGCGTTATTGTTTTCTCTGTGTTCTCTGTGCACTCTGTGGTTATAAACCGCTCCAGGAAATAATAAAAAGTTTCTCACCAGAAGATGAAGTAGAACCGACCAATAATAAAGAGGAGAGTATAGGAATGGGAAAAAAGAATAGCACCGAAAGCACTGTACCTGACACAGATACCTACATGCAGGGCCTATTGGTAACAAATCCCCTACAAGAACCCATTTTTCGCCGTGCAATCCATGCGCTAAACCTCCCTCTGGGAAGCCGGGGGCTTGATGTGGGATGCGGGATTGGCTTACAGGTCATGCTGCTCGCAGAGGCAGTGGGACCTGCCGGACATATCACAGGCATCGATCTATCCCCGGAATTCCTGATTTATGCGAGAAGCATTGCAGAAAAGACGGGCATCTCTGAGCAGGTCTCCTTTCAGGAGGGGGACATGAACAACCTCCCGTTCGACGATGCCACCTTCGACTGGGTCTGGAGTGCGAACTGCGCAGGATACGCGCCCGGAGAGCCCCTGCCGCTGCTAAAGGAGCTTGCACGGGTGGTAAAGCCCGGTGGAAGTGTGATCATCATCGTATGGTCTTCTCAACAACTGCTCCCGGGCTTTCCCTTACTGGAGGCACATCTGAATGCGACATCCTCCGGGATGGCTCCGTTTGCCCGCGGGACGGCGCCTGAGTTGTATTTCCCGCGCATGATGGGGTGGTTTCGTCGTGCGGGCATGGAGGAGGTTACTGTCCGGACGTTCGTGGGGGATGTCTGCGCCCCGCTATCCCAGGAGATGCGGAGCGCACTTACTGCGCTTATTGAGATGCGGTGGGTGGATGTGAAGGGTGAGTTGTCAGAAGGGGACTGGGCTGAGTTTCAGCGGCTGTGTATGCCTGAGTCGCGGGATTTTATTTTGGATCTTCCGGATTACTACGCGTTTTATACGTATTCAATGTTTAGAGGGCGGGTGAGTAGGTGAATGATTTTTGCTGGGGCATCACCAAAAATCAGCTTGATCTATCTCGATTTTGCGTTACGGATTATCAGGAGGAGAATTATAAAAGCGATGAATGCTATAACCGTTGAAGATGTTGGTGTTAAGATTTCCAAATAACGAAGCGAAAGGATGGCTACAAGCACACCGACTGCAATAGCGGCAAGGATTCCAATAGCAGTTTTTTTCCGATGATCGATCCGGGTTTCTTCTGGCGTTGGTTCTTCGAGGTTTGAAGAGTATGGGGCTGTCTTCGTTTCTGTACGTTTTTCAGAATTTTGATCCGATTTTTCTTTTTGATTAACAAATAATTTCATATCGACATGACCATTTCCTATCTGACCAACGTTGGAATTTTTAATCTCTATCTTTGTCATTTCTTTGCCCTTACCAATATAATGTGAGATTTTACTTAAGAACATACTTATCCAAACAATCCTGTCTTCAATATATGTTTCCTCATTCGCTGTCTTTAATAGCTCACATGCTTCTCCTCGCTCTTCCTCCGGCATTTTAACGCAAATATCAGATAATGCAAACTGTAGATTGTTAAAACGTTTTTCAAGTTCTATCGGATTTCTGATTTGTAAAAGACTTTGACCTATATGATCTATTTCTATTCCTAAATCTTCAAATGGGGTATCCTTTGTTTGTCTACAAAGTGCCTCTGTTTTCTCCTGAATTTTTGCTATTATCTCCTTTATCTTATCATCGATTATCGGGAGCCCGCGCCTCAAAATCTCCGCTGCACCCGGCGCATCTTCCGCTGCGTCACCGATCAGGTCTGCGGCACGGTTGCAGTATTGCATGTAGGTTTTGAGGTCGGATTTCGTGGCATCGAAATCTGTCACCTTCTGGGCTTCTGATAGCGCGCTTGCAAGATTCTCTACGGCTTCGAGGAGTGTCTCCTTGTTTTTTGATCCTTTCGATGCGCTCTTTGCCTCGGCAAGATATCTATTTACTTCACCTTCTGCTCCTGCTTTCTCAAACGTTAATTTGTAGAACGATCTGTAAAACGGAAGGCAGAAACGGGATGGATTGAAATAAAATCCCTCGTTTGAGGATATCTCAAAAAAGTCAATTGCGTTATTCAGCTCGCTCTCGAAATCCCACTCACTTTCTGCTACGGTTGCCTTGAATATCGATGCCCTTCCTAGAGAATGGTTTGCAGACACTCGCACACTATTAACTTCATCCCCTGCCAGCCGATACAGATGTTCCCATGCCTCATCCTTATCGGGAACGTGCTGAAAGGCAGTGCCGAGTGCATCTGCTGCACCCTGCTGCACACTATAGTTCTTATCCCCTGCCAGCCGATACAAGTCTCCCCATGCCTCATCCTTATCGGGAACGTGCTGAAAGGCAGTGCCGAGCGCAAATGCTGTATTCCGCCGCACATTATCGTCCTTGTCCCTTGTCAGCCGATGCAGGTTTCCCCAAGCTTCATCCTTATCAGGAACGTGCTGAAAGGCAAAGCCGAGCGCAAATGCTGCATTCCGCCGCACATTACTGTTCTTATCCCTGGTCAACCGATGCAGGTTTCCCCAAGCCTCATCCTTATCGGGAACATGCTGAATGGCAGTGAAGAGCGCAAATGCTGCATTCTGCCGCACATTACTGTTCTTATCCCCTGCCAGCCGATACAGATCTTCCCATACTTCTTTCTTATCGGGAACGTGCTGAAAGGCAAGGTGGAGCGCATTTGTTGCACCCACCCGCACATTACTGTTCTTATCCCTTGTCAGCCGGTGCAGGTCTTCCCATGCCTAATACTTATCAGCAACGTGCTGAAAGGCAATGCCGAGCGCATCTGCTAAATCCAACCACACATCATAATCCATATCCCATTTCAGCCAATACTTGATATTGTGCCAGCAGCGTACTACCCATCTACGATTATCTTGTGTACACTGAATTAGGTCTTTCCATGCCAAATCCTTATCGAGAACGTGCTGAAAGGCAGTGGTGAGTGCATTTGCTGCACTCCGCCGCACACCATTGTTCTTATCCCCTGTCAGCCGAATCAGGTCTTTCCATGCCAAATCCTTATCGGGAACTTGCTGAAAGGCAGTGAAGAGTGCAACTGCTGCACCCTGCCGCAGATTACTGTCCTCATCCCCTGTCAACTGATGCAAGTCTTTCCATGCCACATCCTTATTGGGAACTTGCTGAAAGACAGTGATTAGCGAATCTGCTGCACCCACCCGCACACGACCGTTCTTATCCTTTGTCAGCCGAATCAGGTCTTTCCATGCCAAATCCTTATCGGGAACGTGCCGAAAGGCATTGCCGAACGCCAACGCTGCATTATGCCGAACACCACTTTTTTTATCCCCTGTCAGCCGATGCAGGTCTTTCCATGCCAAATCTTTATTGGGAACTTGCTGAAAGGCAGTGCCAAGCGCACCTGCTAAACACGGCAGCACAACCCAGTTCGCATCCCTTGTCAGCCGAATCAGGTCTTTCCATGCCAAATCCTTATCGGGAACGTGCCGAAAGGCATTGCCGAGCGCATACGCTGTATTCCGGTGCGTAGAAATGTTCTTATTCCATGTCAGCCAAATCAGGTCTTTCCATGCTGCATCCTTATCGGGAATGTACCGAAAAGCAATGACGAGCACATACGCTGCATCCCGCCGTGTAGCTATGTTCTTATCTCTTATCAGCTGATGCAGGTCTTTCCATGCCTCATCCTTATCGGGAACGTGCTGAAAGGCAGTGGTAAGTGCATTTGCTGCATACGAATGCACAAACCAGTTCACATCCCCTGTCAGCCGAATCAGGTCTTTCCATGCCAAATCCTCATCGGGAATGTGTTGAAAGGCAGTGACGAGCGCATACGCTGCAAGGAACCGCACTTCATTACCCTTATCCCATGTCAGTCGATGCAGGTCTTCCCAAGCCGCATCTTTATCGGGAACGTGTTGAAAAGCAGACCCGAGCGCAACTGCTACACGCCGCCGCACATTACTGTCCTTATCCCCTGTCAGCCGATGCAGATCTTCCCATGCCTCACTCTTATCGGGAATGTGCTGAAAAGTAGAGCCGAACGCATCTGCTGCACCCCGTCGCACATTACTGTCCTCATCCCCTGTCAGCCGATGTAGGTCTTCCCATGCCGTATCCTTGTCAGGGAAATCTGCAAAATTATTGCGTAGCTGCTTCACCCCATCTCTGCGCTCCCCAACATCAACACTCGCAACTTTCCTGTGAATCTCAGCCTGATCGACCATTCGTCCTGCACCTGATCACCCTTATGCGCCCGCACATACTAAAAATCATCGAACTAGACTCCCTGCCACCGCCGAACATCCCCACCAAGTGCACACGACCCAAGCCCGCGGACGCTAAGCCGCAACGGCACCCCCCCTCGACACTCCAATGATCCGACATGCTGGCCGGGCGGCGGCGATATACACATACCGCACGCCACAGTCGCCGTACTTGACTATGGTTCGCCCGGAAACCCCGCCGCCGTCCACGAAATTGTGGCACCCAGCCAACTGCCAGCGTCTGTGCCGCATCCGATGCCGCAGAAAACGCGAAAGCATGGGGCTTGAATAGAGAGTATATTTATGATAACAGCATACGATTTATCAGGAAAAGCACTGATAGCTCACCGAAGACGTATCAAAATGAGAAAATGAGACAGAATAAACTCCTATCAGGATGGAATGAAGAGCGGGTACAGTGTGTCTTAACGCATTATGAGAGCCAGACTGACGAAGAAGCCGTTGCCGAAGACGAAGCTGCTTATGAAGATTCTGGAGAAACGCTTATGAAAATTCCATACAAATTAGTCCCCATTGTCCGTGATCTGATTGCGCAGACCAGTTCTGCCGAACATTTGAAAAAGTTAGACGTGTAGTGATTTGTGGTCTTATCCCCATTTCAAATCTCTTTTTATCTATGGATAGTTACCTGCAGAGCCTGATTGTAACAAATCCCCTGCAAGAACCCATATTTCGCCGTGCAATCCATGCGCTCGATCTCCCGCCGGGAAGCCATGGGATTGACGTGGGATGCGGAATCGGCTTGCAAGCCATCATGCTCGCAGAGGCAGTGGGAACTGGCGGGCATGTCACAGGCATCGATCTATCCCCGGAATTCCTGGTTTATGCGAGAAGAATTGCAGAGAAGGCAGGCATGTCTGAGCAGGTCTCCTTTCAGGAAGGGGACATGAACAACCTCCCATTCGACGACGATACCTTCGACTGGGTGTGGAGTGCGAACTGCGCGGGATACGCGCCCGGAGAGCCCCTGCCACTACTAAAGGAGCTTGCACGGGTGGTAAAGCCCGGTGGAAGTGTGATCATCATTGCATGGTCTTCTCAACAACTGCTCCCGGGCTACCCTGTGCTGGAGGCACATCTTAATGCAACATCTTCAGGGATTGCCCCGTTTGCCCGCGGGATGGCACCTGAGTTGCACTTCCCGCGCATGATGGGGTGGTTTCGTCGTGCGGGCATGGAGGAGGTTTCAATCCGGACATTCGTGGGGGATGTCTGCGCCCCGCTATCTGAGGAGATGCGGAGCGCTCTTGCGGCGCTTATTGAGATGCGGTGGGTGGATGTGGAGGCTGAGTTGTCAGAAGGGGATTGGGCTGAGTATCAGCGGCTGTGTTTGGCTGAGTCGCAGGATTTTATTCTGGATATTCCGGATTATTATGCGTTCTATACGTATTCGATGTTCAGGGGGCGGGTGAGTGGGTGAGCCGTTTTAGGGGTGTGACAGCCTAAAACTAATTCACGGTGGGCGCTAATCCGCTTCTGCGCACACGACCCAAGCCCGCGGACGCAAAGCCACGACGGCAGCATCACCCCCTCAGCACCCTCATGTTCCGGCATGCTGTCCGGGCGGCGGCGATATACACATACCGCACGCCACGCTCGCCGTACTTGACTGTTGTTCACCCTGAAAACCTGCCGCAGTCCACGAAATTGTGGCATCCACCCACGCCCCACCAGCGTTTCTGCCGCATCCGATGCCGCAGAAAACGCGAAAGCATCCATGAATTTTATCTGTCTAATCTAAGACAAGGGCATGATTTGTTTACAAGTATGAACCACTATCAGCCAATACCGTTTATCGAAGCTGAAAAATCGGAAATTAAAAGACGACTGTCCGACTGGATTTAACGAAGGAATATCGTGTCTTGACCGGGACATCGATATATTCTTGGAGGTGCTGCCATGCCAGGAATAGGATATACCGGGAACTTAGAAGGAGAGCTAAAGCATACAGACCGAAGGCTTTTGGTACATTACTACTTATCCGTTATTGGGTACACTCCGACTCTAAGTAAGCATGAATTTTTAAGCAATACAAGGCAATACAATATTTAGGAGTGAAAAATTTTCATGAAGGCACAATTGACAAGAAGTCGAAAAGACCGCGTTATCTTTGGTGTGTGTGGTGGCTTAGCCGAGTATTTCGGGGTTGATGCAGTGATTATTAGATTGGGTTTTGTTGTATTTACCATCCTTGAATGGCCTGGAATCCTGCTATACATCATTCTAGCTATTATCATACCTGAAGCGGAAAAAGAAGATATAACTGAAAAACAGACCATTGATGAAACGATTGAGAATTTAGGAGAGCAATTGAAAATATCTGGAGAAAAGCTGGAAGAGAAGGTGGATGAGTTTGGTGAGGAATTAGTTACAGAACGGCCGAAACGTGCCATGTGGCTTGGAACCATCCTGATCCTACTGGGTCTGTTTTTTTTAATAGATAGATTGGGGTTCTTATGGTGGCTAAGAGAGGATCTCTTCCTGCCTTTGGTTCTAATTCTGCTTGGGGTATGGTTGCTCATATCATATACAAGAGGTGGAAATGACTAAAAGACCGGGAATAATTGGTCCGCTCTTGCTGATAGCAATAGGTTTAATCTTGTTGTTTATCAATCTGGGGCTTATCAATTTGAGTTTCTGGGTCATCCTATGGCGTTTCTGGCCTGTAATCCTCATTCTCATAGGCTTGGATATTATCGCTAGGCAGATTGAAGAAAGGACATATTATACCCTGTGCGTCTTGATTGGTGTGGTTATTATCTTTGGAGTAATCGCTCTGGCGTGGACCGAGTCTGCTCCTAATCCCCCACCAGATAGAGACCTAAAAAATGATATGAAAGGAAAGCTACTGATAGGAATGGATCTTAATTGTGTTGATTTTGAAGATAAAGATTTAAAAGGTGCCCTATTAATAGGTGCTAACATGAAAGATGCGAATCTGATAAATGCAGACCTAAGATATGCTTTTCTAATTGGTGCAAATATGTATGACGCAGATTTTCATGATGCTAACTTAGAAGGCGCCATCATGATTGGAGCAAACTTAAATGGAGCTAACTTCACCGATGCTAACCTCAAGTATTCAATCCTGGCCGGATCCAATATGGATGGTGTCAACCTGTGCGGAGCAGATATGAGAGGCGCTATTAAATTAGGTGTGGAAACACGAAGTACAATGATTTGTCCTGACTGCTCCGCCGGACCTTGTTGGTAGATGACTTCAGACTATCAACTTACCTGTTTCAACTCAATTTTCCCTAATTCCAGAACTTTGGCAATGATACCTAAAAAATGAAGCATACGATAACGTGAAGAGGTACAGGATATGATAAAGATACTATATGCAGATGGCTTGACATTGCAGGGGCACATTGTCAGGAAGTTACTGATTACTTTTTTCAAGAGCTTAAGCTTGGCCAAGTGCAAATAGATGAGATATGGTCATTTAAAATAACTGGATTTTAGAACAGTGCTACTGAAACATTAAGAAAATACGGCTATTTCTCAGCTAGTTTTACAAGGATGTCCTCAAGGCGCTGGTTGCGTTTATCCATGCGCTGGTTATATTCTTTCAGCCACTGGTTGTGTTCGTCCATACGCTGGTTGTGTCCATCTTGCTTTATTGCAAATGCTTCAAGCGTTGTATTTATATTAGTAAGAGATTATTTCATTTCCCCAGTATCTGTTTTTATTCCATCAAGAAAATCTATACCAATATCGAATTTTTTTCTAAATTCGTAATAATCATCGGTTGCTAACCTGCTGAATACAGACGGTAAATAGAGTTCATCATGGACTTCCTTTTTCTCAATACTATCAATATCCGACCTGGCAAATTCGCTAAGGCCATTTATGAAAACATCTATAGACTTCTGAAGACCTTCACATGCAATCTTAACGCTACCGTCAACATCATTAAAAACATAACCTTTTAAATTTAACTTTCTTGCAGTGCCTTCAATAATTCCACGATAACCAATATGCTGAACATTTCCTCTTAATAAAATATTATATCTTTTTATCCTGGTTTGCATAATGAAATTATACGTCCTTAGCAATATTAACTTTGCCCTGATCCAAATTTTATATTCCCAGGCTGAACTAAATCCCCTATCCGGACATGTCTCTGGAAGAGTGCATAGAAGCTATCAGGGACGATCCTCTTTTTACGCCATAGTAACCCAGGGATACAAAATGATGGATAACGCATGATCCCTGGCAGTTTTACATGGAAATTAATAAATACTGCCTTGAATATAATTCAATGTTACATTAAATTGGAGGGATGGATCATTCAAATTAATCTTGAGAATTACTTTTTAAGGACACTGGTACTTGTGGTAGGTATGTCCCTTGCCATGATCGCTGTGGCGCTGGGCATAATATATCTGTTTGAAACAGGTCTGCCAATGCCGGCACCTTTGATATTCCTTTTATTTGCAGTATTGTTCATCTTGGGTACGACAATCTTTGAAGGTAGGGGTGCTGTTCATCCATGGTCGCTTATTGGCGGTGCCATATCGTCCATAGCTGTTACATTTATTGTTATGTCCATTATCGGTGGCATACTCTATGCAGTGACAGGTGGCTTGTCAGCTATTCCTCCTGAAACGATCCTGTATTCACTCTCTGCCTGTATGATTGTGAGCATGGTTACACTGAAATTCGCTCACTACAAGCTTCAGTATATTTAAGGTTCCCTGGTATTTGTTCAATAAGAGGTTGTACAGTGAACATAAGGACGAACGAGCGGATTGAGCTGGTGGATATTACTGAAGAGGTTAAGAGTGAGGTACATAAAAGGGGTATTGTCAATGGCATATGTGTTGTAAGTACCAGCCATACCACTACCGCGATTATTCTAAATGAGAATGAGACCGGCTTGCGTCATGATATCCTGGATTTCCTGGAAAAACTGATACCTCTCTCTGCAGGTTACCAGCATGACCGGATAGATAACAATGCCGATGCCCACCTGAAAGCTGTAATGCTGGGTTCAAGCGAAACGATTCCGGTAATGGGCGGTGGACTTGTGCTGGGTACTTGGCAGCATATATTTTTTGTTGAAATGGACGGGCCAAGGCAGAGGACTGTGAATATTACGTTAGTCAACCAATGAAAATATTGATGACAGTAATTGTTAGACCGCTTCTATAGCTCCAAAAATATTAATATCCCATAAAACAAGATTCTTAAACCCGGAGGTAAAAACAACATGGAATTTTCTCTTACTATAATCATTATTCTGATCGGCATATTTTACGGATTTTCCAGAAAAGGAAAAGAAGACTATTTCCACATATTACTAAAAGGACTTAAGATCGGATTGGTCCTTGGCCTGATCCTGGGACTGGTGTCATTCCTTATCGGTCTGTCAGGAGGAATAGGATCAGCCATTGCAGGAGGACTTATCGGCGGATTTACCGGCTCGATTGTATTTATAGTAATCATGGGAATAGTGACAGTAGAATTTATTATCGGGGTTTTGGTTGGAGACATTATTGAAAAAGTACTGCGTAAATGATGACCATAATAGAAACACACCGTCCCGGGTCCAACAAATAATGTTTTGCCACATTAGCAATATCTATTGCCCATGAATCATGACCGCCCCATACTGCAAGTAGCCCTTGACATTCTTGAGGTTGACCGTGCAATACAGATAGCCCGCGAGGCCGTAGAGGGCGGCATAGACTGGATCGAGACAGGCACACCACTCATCAAGAGCGAGGGCATGAATGCTGTCAGGGCACTGAAAGATAATTTTCCCGGACACACCATCCTTGCCGACATGAAGACCATGGACACCGGTGCTCTTGAAGTAGAGATGGCAGTTAAGTCAGGTGCCGATATCGTTATTTTGCTGGGTAGTGCAGACGACTCCACCATTGCCGATGCCAGGCGTGCTGCCGACAAATACGGTGCAAAGCTCATGTGCGACCTCATCTCTGTACCCGATCCCGTTGCAAGGGCAAGGGAACTGGAAAAGATGGGGATAGACATCATCAACATCCATGTGGGTATCGACATGCAGATGATGGGCATCACACCCATTGAACTACTCAGGCAAATGAAAAATGAAATAGACATCCCAATAGCGATTGCAGGCGGCCTGGACGCCAACTCATCAGGAGAGGCAGTCTTAGCCGGTGCCGATATTGTAATAGTAGGCGGTAACATCGTGCGCTCCCCTGATGTGACAGCCTCTGCCCGCAATATCCGCCAGAACATGGATGCACCCATGCCCGCTGCTGAGGACAGGGGCTCAATCGAAGCCGAAACCAGGCAGTTGCTGACCCGTGTATCCACACCCAATATTAGTGATGCCATGCACCGAAAAGGTGCCATGCACGGACTTTTTTCCGTGAACCCGGGCCTTAAGATGGTGGGGCCTGCAGTTACTGTCCAGACATTTGAGGGTGACTGGGCCAAGACCGTAGAGGCAATTGACACGGCACAGTCCGGTGACGTCATCGTGATCTATAACGGCGGCAGCGACCAGGTAGCACCCTGGGGTGAACTGGCTACTTTGAGCTGCATCAACAAAGGAGTATCAGGAGTGGTTATCGATGGGGCAGTGCGGGATATTGATGATATCAGAAGACTGGAATTTCCTGTATTTGCCAGGGCCGTAGTACCAAATGCAGGTGAACCCAAAGGTTTTGGTGAGATCAATGCCGAGATCAGATGTGCGGGACAGACTGTGCGCCCCGAAGACTATATCGTGGGTGATGATAACGGTATTGTGGTAGTTCCTAAGGAGCGGGCCTACGAAATTGCAAGGCGCAGCGTCGAGGTCGAGAAGAACGAGAGCAGGATACGCGATGAAATAACTAAAGGTTCCACTCTATCAAAGGTCCTGCGACTTGAAAAATGGGAAAAGAGGTAGGTTTTCCCATTTAAGGGGATTATTTATCTACAAAAATCCCCGGTTATTACCTTTACCATAAGTACGATTGCCAGCAAGGCGATAAAAAACTTTAGTATTGTTTCTGTACTGTTATTTGCTGTATGGGTCATACTACATATCCATAGTGGGGTGCACCCCTTCCAGCGGACAGGTAGTTAAGCAATTCTGAGGCGCAGGCTAAGTTTTTCTAATTAAGAATGGAGTGGGTAATTTAGGAAGTTACAAGCCATTCCTGACGCTATGGCCGTATTGCAATCTCCCAGTTATCTATCATCTGTGGTTCGTCAAAGAAAATAATGCACTTTTTACTTATTGAAGCCGGATACAGCTGCCAGTGTATTTTTATTATATCCCTGATTTCCTTGAAATGTACATCCACAAGTCTCGGGCCTTCAAAGTTAAGATACAGGATGCGTTCTTTTTCAAGTCCGGATGCCAGTCTTCTTTCTGCTAATTCATTGGTCATCGGTTAAGGAGTTTTACAGAGTCGGTATGTATTATTTTCCAAAAATACCAATGATTTCATACGATTCTCAAATTTAATTTAAATCGAACACGGATGACACGGATTTGACGGATTTTCACAGATTTATTTATTATCCGTGCAAATCCGTGTCATCCGTTCAATCCGTGTTCCATTACAATATTACTCTTAACCGATGACACATGTCTGCTAATTCAGGTAGTGCTCTTTTCTGGAAGTCCAGCAAATATTTCTGTATCTCTAAATGGTCCATGATCAATTAAGAGGGAAATAAATATAGAAATATTTCCCTGTTAGTTGAACTTATTCCATGAAATATAGGTAAATTCTTACTTTATAAACTCCAATACATCATCCATGCAGCTCACAGAAAGAATCTTCGCAAGCAAAGGGGATATCAAAGCCGACACCATCCTCAAACAGTGCAGAATAATCAATGTCAACACTAAAGAAATCCTCAACGCTGACATCGCCATCCAGTCAGGTTACATCGTCGGTATCGGCGACGTATCAGGACTGAAAGATGCAAGTACCAGGATCATTGACGTAAACTACAGATACGTATCCCCTGGCCTGCTGGATGGGCATGTACATTTCGAATCCAGCATGGTCACACTGTCCCGGTTTGCACGAAAAGCACTGGAGCACGGTACTACAGGCATTGTTATCGACCCGCACGAGATAGCAAATGTACTGGGCAGGCAGGGCATCGAACTGGTAATGGAAGAGGCAAAGAGCCTGCCATTGAACATCTTTGTTGCCGTATCCTCGTGCGTACCTGCCACGCCTTTTGAGACGTCTGGAGCCTCCCTTGACGCCGCCGATGTGCGGTCACTGATCGATAATGAGATGGTAGTGAGCCTGGGCGAGGTAATGGATTTCCCTGCCGTATTAAGTGGTGATGCCGGCAAACTGGCCATGATACGGGCGGCCCGGGAGCGCAGGCTGGTAGTAGACGGACATGCGCCAGGCTTAAGGGGGCTTGACCTGTGGGGCTATATGGCTGCCGGTATTTCCAGTGACCACGAATCCCTCACCTACGAGGAGGCACTGGAGAAACTGCGCCTGGGAATGAAGCTGATGCTAAGGGAAGGTTCGGCAGCAAAGTCCCTTGACAATTTCCTGCCTCGTTTGCTTAAGGAGGGGGTGTCACTGGAGAACGTGTTCTTTGTTACCGATGACAAGCACCCCGAGGATTTGCTGGCAGGCTACATGGATGCCATTGTGAAAAAAGCCATTGCCCTCGGCCTGGACCCACTGGATGCAATATCCATGTCTACCATAAACACAGCCCGGCATTACCGTATCGACCACCTGGTGGGTTCCATCAGCATAGGCCGCAGGGCTGACCTTGTCATCCTTGACGACCTGGAAGGATTTAGTATACATTCAGTGATCGCCGGCGGTACTACTATTGCCCCAATTGAGGCACAGACACCAGTTTTCAATTACCCTGACCATGTGCTTGATACGATCAGGTACAGGGAGATAAAGCCACAAGACCTGCAGATAATCAATACCCCCGGTAGCAGCGTATCAGTAAATGTGATCAAGGTTTTTCCTGACCAGATATTTACAGAAAAGGATAATGTCGAACTTGTTACTGACGGGTCAGGCATCCTGCTGCCTGATGTGTACAGGGATATCCTCAGTACGGCCGTTATCGAGCGCCATGGTAAGAATGGTAACATCGGACTGGGTTTTGTCAGTGGGTTTGACCTGAAGTCGGGTGCTTTTGCACAGAGCATCGGGCATGACAGCCATAATGTGGTTGTGACCGGAACCGACCATGCCGATATGGCACTGGCAGCAAATGCTATTAAGAAGATGAAAGGGGGCATTGTGCTGGTGCAGGATGGAGAGGTGCTGGACAGCCTGTCGCTGCCCTTTGCCGGGTTGTTGAGCCCGGACCCGGTGGAAGAGGTGGCCCTGGAACTGGATGGATTGCATGGAACAATTGAGGAAATGGGGTGTACTCTGCCTGCGCCATTTATTACACACTCTTTCATTGCACTGCCTGTGATTCCGAAGCTGCGGCTGACAGACATGGGGCTGTTCGATGTAGAAAGATTTGAGATTATCGAGGTTATTATTGGGACTAAAAAGTAGAGTGAAATCTTATCCAGCCAAAGATATAATTTTAAAATATAAATATTTGTATATTAAACCAAAATCAATATTTATATTTACTAGTATCTGAAATTCATTTCCCCGAGGAGGCATTATGCATGTCTAATAAATTCAATCTCATAATATTAATATTATTACTGTTCATCATACTGGCAACATCTGGTTGTACTACAAATGTGGGAAAATACGAAGTAGAATATAATGAACGTGAACTAACAGAAGAAAACTGGTGCCCGGAAGGGACAATTTTCAGTATCTCTAACGACCAGACCGGTGAAGGATATTTAATGCGATACGCTGGAATTGAAAAAATAGATGGTATTGATATGTGCAATCTATGTAGCGAGATTACTAATGAGAACGGTACTATGCAAATAGATTATCTTTCTGACTATTCTGGTGATTATTTTAGATTCAGAATCCTGGACGAAGAAGGTAAAGTCCTGATGGTCTTATAAGAATTTACTGATAGATACTTAAGTATGAATATAATGGTAGTTTTAACGATACATACCCGCAATAACTACCATGCCGACATGGCACTAACAGCCAATATCAATGAGGAGATGACGGGGGGCATTATGCTGGTGCAGGATGGAGAGGTGCTGGACAGCCGTCGCTACCCTTTGCCGGGTTGTTGAGCCCGGACCCCGTGGAAGATGTGGCCATGGAGCTGGAAGGATTGCATGGAATAATAAAGGAAATGGGGTGTATGCTGCAAGCGCCATCATAACAATTGCCTGAAGTAGCATTGATATTGGCTACGACACTATAAGCAAGAATAGCCACGCAGGAATATACAAAATATTTCCCTCTTCCTTTAGTATATCCTTTGTCACAACAATCCCCGTTCTATCAAATTCCTCGCAGAACTTAACCATCCCCTTCAGGTCGCGTTTACCAATCTCATTTGAGTACTTGACCTCAATTGGAACCACCTCATTCTTTAATGTGACCACCATATCCACTTCATTTCTCGACCTGTCCAGCCAGTAGAATATCTTGGGGAACAATTCCCGCTTTTTCAGGGAAAAAATATGTAAGAACACAAGGTTCTCCACAATCTTTGTTTTCTCCAGTTCATCAATTTCCTTCATTAAAAGAGAATTACGAAGACCGCAATCCATAAAAAACAATTTTTTCTCCTTTCTTGTGGATGTTACCTGCTTTTTCGAATAAAAATAAGCAGTATATACTAAGAAACATTCCTCCAGATACGAAATATAATTCTTCACAGTATCCACCTTCACACCCAGCACCTGCGCAAATGTGGAATAATTCATTCTCCTGGACATAACATCAGAAAGCAGGTCTGTCAGGTCACTCAATATCCGCGGCTCTTTGATGTCTTTAAGGTCCAGTATATCCCTGTTGATGGTCAGGGTCTTATACTGCTTCAGTACTTCATAGGCCCTTTCCACATCCTTGATGTAAAAAACTTCAGGGTACCCGCCCTTTATGATATATTCATCCAGTGTAATGAGAAGTTCCTGTTTTTCCAGTATAAGACTGTCGTGTACCCTTTTAATGTCATTATAATCCCTGAAGTCCGCTTGAACATCTATGCCGGTAAATTCCGAAAAATTCAGGGGCAATATCAGATGAAAATTAATCCTTCCAAGCAGACTCTCCCCACTGCCCTTTAGAATCCTCAGTGATGAAGAGCCGGAAACTATAAATTTTATCTTGAGGCCCAGGTCCTGCCAGTACTTCAGCATATTTCCCCAATCATCCAGCTTGTGGATCTCATCCAGGAAGATATACACTTTACTGCTCAACCGGTCTATTGGTTCCTTGACAATGGTGTTGGAAAAATCCCTCATAGTACTGTCAAAATCATGCTGCATCTCCAGCCTGATCTTGGGGTTATCAAAGGAAATGAATAAAATATTTTTCTCGCTGACCCCATTGTTGAGTAAATGGTCTATCAGGTCATACATCATTGTAGTTTTGCCCGTCCTCCTGGGTCCCAGCAGGCAGGTTATCTTATCATCTTCAAGTTCTTCCAGCAGATTGCTAAATTCTGCTCGTTTAAGCCTGCCCAGTTTCGACCCGCTGACACTTTTTGTCTTCCACCATAAGTTCTGGATAATAATTTTTTCATACATAATTCCGGTATAAAGTATGTATTATACATCAATCTTTCCATTGTAGAGTATAAGTTTATAGTACTTTTTTCCGTTTTGAAGTAAAAGATACCGAACTACTGTCGCACCCCGGGAAAAAAGAGTGGTTTAACTTCCAGGATACTCCAGGGTGATACTATCCCCCTGTGTCACTATCACCAGCGTTACTATCGCCAGTGTCACTCCCCCCAATGTTACAACAGGCGAACGATAACCTCCATTGGAAAGTGTTTTATCCCATCTCAATAAAAGAGATTGAATGGTAATATTGAATTCACAGGTAATTTCAATGAGTCTACAAAATAAAGATGAGCTAATAACAAAGATCCTTGAACTAAAAGAATCGTGCAATGCCGTCATCCTGGCCCATAATTACCAGAGGGGGGAAATCCAGGATATTGCAGATTTTGTTGGGGACAGCCTGGGATTGAGCCAGCAGGCTGCAAAGCATGATGCCGATGTCATAGTATTTTGCGGCGTGGACTTTATGGCTGAAAGTGCTGCCATCCTTAGTCCGGACAAGACCGTCCTGATGCCTGAATTATCATCACAGTGTCCCATGGCGGCCATGATCACACCTGAAGAACTGGTAAAAATCAAAAACGAATATCCAGGAGCTGCAGTAGTGACCTATGTGAATACCAGTGCAGCAGTGAAGGCAGAATCAGATATCTGCTGTACATCCTCTAATGCTGTCCAGATAGTGAACAGCCTGGATGAAGATGTAGTGATATTCACACCTGACAAGAACCTTGCCCTTTATGCGGCACGCTACACTGATAAGACGATCATACCCTGGGACGGTTACTGCCCCACACACCACCAGATACTTTCAGGAGATGTATTGCTATTGAAAGAAGAACATCCGGATGCCGAGGTCATAGTGCATCCTGAATGTAAACCCGAAGTGATCGACATTGCAGACGCGGTATTAAGCACAGGTGGGATGGTGGATCATGTAAAAGAGTCCAGGTATAAAGAATTTATCATAGGTACCGAGGTGGGTATGCTGCACAGGCTGAGAAAGGATAATCCGGATAAGATCTTCTATCCAGTATCAGAATATGCCGTGTGCCCGAATATGAAGATGATCAGCCTGGAAAATATCATTACTGCACTGGAAGAGAACAAATACATAGTTACTGTGCCCGGGCATGTACGGGTGAAGGCAAAAAAAGCGCTTGATCGCATGCTTGAGGCCGGACGTGGCGACTGATGCCGTCCAATTCTTTTCGTACCTTTATTGAGCTGATCAGGTGGGCCAATTGTGCCATGGCAGGTATTGCAGCCCTGGTAGGCACGCTGATAGCCTTCCTGGCGTTGCCTGATTCCATGCAGGTGCAGCTTGTATATGAGCCTGTATTGGTTTTTTCTGTTGTGTTCCTTATCACCGGAGCAGGCAATGCAATAAATGATTATTTTGACCACGAGATCGACAGGATTAACCGCCCCAGGCGCCCCATTCCATCAGGAAGGGTGAACAGGAAAACAGCGTTGTACTTTTCATTGCTCCTTTTCGGGACCGGTGTCGTACTGTCATACTGGCTGGGACCTGTATGCCTGTTACTGGCCGGATTCAATTCCTTAATGCTGTTCCTGTACGCCAGTACCCTGAAACGCATGCCACTGGCAGGCAATATAGTCGTGGGATACCTCACAGGTTCCACCTTCCTGTTCGGGGGTGCACTGGAAATATTTGACGGTACAGGCATCCAGTCGATAATAATACTGTTCCTGCTGGCGGTCCTGGCTACTATGGCCAGGGAGATCGTGAAGGATATACAGGATATTGAAGGGGACAGCAGGGCCGGAGCCAGGACACTTCCCATTGTTATAGGTAAGATGAAAGCTTCACGTCTGGCTGCTGTACTGGGAATAACAGGAATTGTACTGAGCCCATTGCCCCTGGTCTTTAATGTGAACAATGCATTCGGTGCATCTTACATGGCTGTGATCTTTGTGGCAGATATACTTTTTTTGGTTTCAATCAACGAGATTCTACTGAGGGATAATGCAAAAAAAGCTTCAAAATTGCTAAAGATGGCCATGTTCGTGGCTTTAATAGCTTTTATAGTCGGTACAGTGATATAAAGCTGAATTTAAGGTTTTAGGATTAGTTTGTCTGGAAAATCAAAACATAATTTTTAAATAGGCGTATCTATAAGATAGAATCATATTTTACCTATGGTTTAATATTATATTTAAGGAGGAAATACAATATGAAAGATAAACTCTTACCAACAGCAGCAGTTGAACGCGTGATCAGGGCAGCAGGTGCACACAGGGTCAGTGCCACAGCTAGTGAAGAACTGGCAAAACTTCTTGAAGAATATGGCATTGAAGTAGCAACCAGAGCCAACAGGCTGGCAATCCATGCCAAGAGAACCACGGTCAAGGGCGAGGATATTCTTGAAGCGTTAGAGCAGATGGAGTGACTTTGGAAAAGATCAGATCAATCTGTTGATCTTTTTTGAAACATCATCCATCCGGGTTATTGCAAGTTTCATATCAGTGCCAGGTTTAATCAGAACAAGGAACAACGCATTTTTATCAATCTTCTTAAAGGGCAATAATACCGTCTTTAGTGAATGTTAAGTTATGATCATACCAATTGAGATCAAGACGTTTTGAAAGGTCCCAGGTATGGTTATATACTATAGATGAAACTGCATGAGCCATGTTCGCATTGATATTACTATCAAATTGACTTTATATCCCAAGTCCATTTGAAGAAGAAATATCTGTACCAAATACTCCTTCTACTTTTAAGATATTATAAATATTTCAGTGGATTGTCTAAAATAATAGATTATTATGACTATAATAAATAAATTCAGTGAACGGGATATTATTTCACTTATAACCGAATTGCTTGAAGCTGAATCAAAAACCGGATCGATCCACCGTCCGGTGGTAGGACCAGGAAATGATGACTGCGCGGTCATTGATATGGGTGACTCAGGACTTCTGGTAGCTACAACTGATATGCTCCACAAGAAGGCCGATTTTCCTTCCGGCATGACACCGTACCAGATGGGATGGATGAGCATTGCAGTAAACCTGAGTGACATTGCGGCCATGGGGGCCAGGCCGATAGGTATCATGACAGCACTTGGACTGCCCTCTGGATTGGAAGTGGATTTTGTTAAGGAACTGGTGAGCGGGATGAGTGGTTGTGCCTGTAGGTATGGTACACAAATTATTGGCGGGGACGTTGACAGGCACGATGAACTTACCATAGTGGGATCTGCGCTGGGAATTGTTGATGCGGGACAACTGGTTACGAGGAAAGGGGCCAAACCGGGTGATCTGGTCTGCGTGACCGGTGAGTTAGGCACTGCCGGGGCAGCACTTGAGGCATTACAGCAGGGAAGGGAACCTAACCCGGAAGTACTGGAAAAATTCTACATGCCAGTGCCCAGGATAGCAGAAGGTATGGCTTTGGCAGGTTCGGGCTGCCTGACATCTATGATGGATATCAGTGACGGGCTGGCACTGTCCCTGCACGATCTTGCCGCTGCCAGCGGTGTGGGGGTTCCATATCAAAGCAAGTGATATACCGGTGCACAGGTCTGTGCGTGATATGGCTCCAGTTGGGGATAAGATCATTGAAGATAAGGTCGTAGATGATAAAGTCGTTGAGGCCATTGGTGATATGGTCGTTGATGACAAGGTTTTTGAATGGAGTGTATACACAGGCGGCGATTTTGAACTGCTGTTCACCATCAATACTGACTGCCTGGAAAAGGCAGGGAAGGTTGCTCAATTCACAGTCATAGGTGAAGTTACCGCCAGCGGGGTAACCATTGAGCATAACAGGCACATTGCGGATATGGATCCCAGGGGATTCCAGCAGTTCGGGGATAAGGTTTAATTACCTGCAATCAAAGGTTGATACCATGATAATATGCCCCACCTGCGGCGGTACTGACTGTATAAGACCGGCTGAAGATGTGCTTGATTCTATTTACCAGATGTATATGGCCTGCCCGGAATGTCCGCCTGAACCCGGCTGGGACAAGCAGGTCCCACTGGCGGCTCTACTGCACGGAGATACTGTTGATGAGAATACGTTGTTATGCATTTCATGCAGGCGCCGTCCACTGGATGGGGTGATGGGGCATGTGCTGGCTGTTATGCTGGAACACGGGGACAAGGAAGAAGGTGCAGGACTGGCACTGGTCGGGACCCCGCTGATAGCCTGTGGTTTTCCCATTATGTATCCGCCCAGACTAGGTAAGAGGGACTTGGTACTTATAGCAGATAATGTGCGCCCGGATACGGCAGAGGATATTGTGGATAGGGTGCCCGAAGTCAGGGGGGTCGTGTTAAGGGTGGGTGACCAGGCCCAAAGCGTGGGGATACTTGATCCTGATTCCCGGCCCCATGAATATACACTGCTTGCAGGTTGCGACATGAGGTGCGATGTGGCACAGACCGCACTGGGAGAACTGGTGATATATAAGAGCCAGAGCAGGATCCATATCGAGTTTCCGCGGGAGAGCGGACACAAGATGGATGTGCTTGGGAAGCTGGACATGGAGGGGTTGCTGGCTGGCAGGGTTGTAGTGGACGGCATGTGCGGTCCAGGGACACTGGGCCTTATGTCGGTGCTGATGGGTGCAAGTAAAGTGATATTGAACGATGCCTGGCGCCCGGCTATTGAGAATGTGCTGCTAAACCTTGAAGTTAATAGAGATCTGCTGGATGTGGAAGTTGAACGATTGATCCCTAGTGGTGATATGCCACTTATCGGGGATGAACCGTTGCTTGTGGCAAAGGCGATCCGGGACAGTAACACCATAGCAGAGGTTTATTTCAGTGATATCAGGCGGCTTGCTGGTGTGGTGGATGATTGTGATGTTTGCCTGATAGATACGTTCCCTACTGCAGACCCGTCTGAGTATGTTAAAATATGGAATGAAAAAGTTTCTTGTAGAAAAGTTATAGTAATATAGAATTATTCAAAATTAAATGATTTTATCAATAAACAAATACAATTGAATTGTTGAGATTTTTTTTAACGTCTAGGAAATTAGAAATACATTTCGACATAGACATAGGTAATTTTCTTAATTCCAATCAAATCTTTTGACAGGATATACAGGATTGGATCGTATCCTGCCAATCCTGATTATTCTGCCTGAAATTTCCATTTTCTTGAAAAAAGGACTTAGGATACTCTTATTAATTTTAAAAACCAAATATTGATCGGAGTGCGCATTGCACATGTACAACCTATCAGAACTTGCCACCTATTCCACTCAACAATGGCTGTCATATGTAGACCCGGTAACATACGACTTTTTAGAGAAATTCGTACTATCCCTGCTTATAGGTCTGCTCATAGGTATTGAAAGAGAACGTAAATCAAATACTGGTGACATCTTTGCCGGTATCAGGACATTTGCCATAGCTTCAATATCTGGAATGATAGCCACATATATCGCAATCCAGCAGGGAATGCCGAATATACTGTACCTGACCATGATATTCTTTATCATAGTAGCTACAGTTATAATATATATCAAGAACGTGGTGTACCGCCAGGTAGGGATAACAGGCGGGATAGCCTTATTCTTTGTATTCCTCA
>Ga0255425_1061_pt1 | contig 23280 bp, 8 predicted proteins | sample ANMaggSeSYBR02G4_FD_182640 | JGI IMG/M metagenome (GOLD analysis project Ga0255425, IMG submission 182640) | Sediment cell enrichment communities from methane seep in Santa Monica Basin, California, United Staets - ANME aggregate JGI... | ecosystem: Environmental > Aquatic > Marine > Cold seeps >... | reverse complement strand
GATGGGGAAGGGTGGACTGCTGTATCTTGCCTCTCCTGAAACTGCGGCGGCATCGGCTTTGAAAGGCGAGATAGCAGACCCCAGGCTGGTTTGATTGTCATAGCTCGCACGTTCGATGTAAAAACGTTCATGTCATATTAATGATATAACTGGTGTTATGCTCAGAGATAAGGATAAGTATGTGATATGGCCTGCTTATATTGATAAAGGCAATAGCAGAAGCGATGGGCGTGTCATACCAAGGAAGATATCGGTCACCTCGCCCGAATTGAAGGAGATCGTGCAGGCTGCAAAGGAACTGGGCCTGAACCCGAAGGTGGAGAGGAACAAGGCTTACCCGAAATCATGGTGGGGGGTCAGTGGACGGGTGCTGGTGGATAAGAAAGGGGTTAAGTCCGGGATCGTGAGGGAGATCGCGAAGAGAATCGGGCAGAACCGTAAATGATAGTAAGTGCTTTCCTTTTTTAATTGTTCATCAGTACGGCATCAACTGACTAAACCAGTCCTGAGATCTTACGTGTATGGATAGATAGTGCCACAACAGGTTTGTTTATGTTATCATCATTAGCATCATAATAAATAATCGAATATAAAATCGAATAATTTTTATACTATTATTAATATAAACATCTGGTTAGTGGAGATACTGCTGAGATTGCGTTCTATCTGGTAGGGAAGGTGAGTGAGTTATGATCTATAAAAATATTAAAATCAGCCATACTGCTGTAGGTGGTAGCATTAACAAGCACAGGATATTGATGATTGTGTTCATGACTGCCGCTGTGTGTGTGATGATTATAGGCGTAGGCATGCGGTTATTTAATATATTCCTTGAGATGGATCTTGATGTTCCCCTTCGTATCGCAAGGGCGAAGGAAGGAATGGGTGAGGAGACGGCAGCATGAGTCGATCGAGATTGATGGTGGGTCCCGATGCGGGCATGGTTGTGTCGATGGTGCTTGTGGGCGAAGGGGTGAGGGTACGGTTCGAGGTGATTTGAGATGATGTGTAAAATTATTACAATTGCAATTGCGGCTATGATATTCATCGCATGCACAGGTACGACAGCATTTGCATATAACACAAACGATGCCGATTACAAGACCAGTGATTTGCTTACTTTGCAGTCAAACTCTGAAAATATTAAGAGTGACCAAGCGTTTTTAGATCAGTCTGTGGGCGCAACCAGCACGGATATTTCAAACAGCGATATCACATTGATTCTTTATAACAATGGCCAATTCACGATGAAGAACACATCTGATGGAAAGTGGGTTTTATTTCCCGATGCTACCTCTTATATCTCAATAAATGTTGATGGGACTATATATGCACACTATCCCGAAGATGCTAATCACAATGTAGATGCTCTTTTAGATAACTATATTTCCACGTCGTTAACACAAGCTGGCAATATAGCATATATCGTCTACACTTTACCTGAAAATGTGGAGATTACACAAAAGTTCGAATTAAGTGGAAAAGCAGTGAAATTTACTACAGAAGCAGTTAATTTAGATGGTGCATCCCACGCTGTAGAGGTGCGTTATCTCTTCGATACGCAGTTGGATCTAAACGACGGTTCTCCATTATATGCACCCGGAATTGGTACAAAGACATACGAAACAGATATACCAAACCCACATTTCTCTATGTGGAAGGGGTATGACATCTATCCAAATCCAAGCTTCGAGTCGAAAGGCTCGCTATCAACACAGCCTGATAGAATGGTGTTTGCGTATTGGCCATACGCAGTAGGTTATGCATGGGATTATACTCCAGACCCGAATCAGAGATTCGATTCAGATAGCTGTGTGCTATTGTATTGGGATATTGGAACACTGCACGCAGGCGGCACGGGTAGTGCGGTTACGTATTATGGGGTGGGTGAGCCAGGTGGTATGGACATCAGTGCCTTGGAAGATGCTTTAGATCGGTATCAGCAAAAAATTAATGAATATATGCTAAGAATTGCCAGTATGCGCGCTGAATCAAATTCTCAATTATATAAAGAGTTTGGGGCAGAATATACTAATGATTTAATAAATTATTTTGGATATATAGCTGAAAGGGATGGATTAACAACAGATGATGTTAGTGACGATTTCATTAGAATGGCAGATTTTACATTCAGAGATTTGGATAAAGAAACAGCTAATATGATATATAATTTCTTAAAAGAAATGTTTAGCAAAGTAGATCAAGATATGGATGTTGATACAGTTCGTGATATCTTTTATACCCATTACATGGGAACCGCTGATATGCAGTCAAATTATTTTTTAATAAACGGAGCAACTATTTCAAAAGAAATAACTGCATCCAACATATATTTCGATCAGACTAAGCCTGAAATAATACAAAATCTTGAGCAACAGGGTATAACCCCAGAAGAAATTGATATAATAGTATATATTATTGATGAAAAAATAAATAAGATTGATTCATTAATATATCTTGAAGGTCAAATGGATGAAAAATTCACATCCGCTATAATAAATGGCGATGATGTAAATGGTTATATTTTTTTAACAGAGTATGAAGTTATTGAGAGTAGCGTGACGAATCTTAATAATCCAAGAATAACTGGTATCTTTACTGGAATAATTATTGGAATAATATATTGGATTGCACCAACAGGATCTCCTGAAGATCTAATCAACATATATATCGGATATCAAGTTTATGGGACATTGATTTCAGCTTCCAATAATTTCCTTGGCCAAATACCAGCAAATACGAAAGTGCCCGGTGTAATAATAGCTAGTGGAAGGGAAGCTGCTTTGATTCATGGTACCATAAAAAACGAAAAGTTGAATATAATAAGAGAAGAAGCAAATGATGAATTAGAGGAACTTAAACAGGAACAGAAAGAAAAAATATTAAATGATCTTTGGTATAAGAATGGAGAAATAACTAACCTCATATTACACAATATTAATTGTGATGACTTAATTTCTACCCCTGATAGTGCCATGTTGGAAGGTAAACAGACTGGCAGTGTAACCATAAAGAATGTTAATAATATACCATTTACTCCATATTTGGGAAACAGCAAAATACCATATTTGGAAAATAGCAAAATATTAGCTACATTAGATAACGGACAAAAAATTAAAGTTGGAACAATCTCCTTTCAAGAAGACATCCCAGAAATTGGAGCATATGAAGAAGAAACAATTCAATTTGAGTATAAAGTCCCAATTGACTTCGTAGTAGAAGAGTGCTCGGTCATAGATTATAAACTTGAAATATTGATGAGACCGCACCCTTTGTCTTTTTTCCACACACATACAAAATCGGGTACATTCAAAGCTACTAGCATAGATGCATGTGAACTCATCTCATCTAACATTATAGCAGAAGGCTTAATAATGAGTGGAGATGCAGAAGCAATAACACACACCCCAAATGAAAATACAAGAACAATTATTTATGATCTGATGTATCCAGGAAGCGATCTTGATCTCCACTTATACGATGAAAGTGGAAATCACGTTGGGATCAATTATGATACGGGTCAAATAGAGGTTAAAATACCAGATGCAACATATTCAGGACCTGATTTTGGCTTAACAACAGTAGAATGGATTAGAATTTCAAACATTACGCATGAGAATTATGTGATTGAAGTTGTAGCTATGGATACAGGAAGATGTGGAGAGGATTATAGTATCGCGGTAAGCGAAATTCCAGAACTACCAGCTATCGTGAAAATTTCACCAGATAATATTAATCTCGAATCATCAAGCGGAGAATCTCAAGAAGTATTTTTGTTTGTAAAAGAATACGGTGGCTTCAACGATCTTAGTGGTATCAGTATCACAGCTTCCGATTTAACAGATAGCATGGGTGGAAGTATTCCATCTTCAAGTCTGATATTCGATATACCAAGTACAGCGGTTCAGGCGGGTTCGGCAATGGTCGTGAATCTCACTATAAATATCCCAACTGAGGCTGCAGGGGGAAGAACATACAGCGGGGTAATTACAGCAGAAGATGACAGCGGAGCGGTCGATACCATACAGATAAACATTAACGTAGATCCTGCAGAATGTCCACTCGATATGAACGATGACGGATATATCAACGCTCAGGATATCGTCCACCTCTTAACCCACGGAGAATGGGGCAGCAATCAAGGTCATGTATGGGACCTGAACGATGATGGCTATGTCAATGCCCAGGACATTGTATATGCGTTAACACATGGACAATGGGGTGCATGTCCATGATCATGCAGAACCTGAAGATGAGGTGAACTAAAATGAAAATAGAACGTGCGAAGGGAGGGATTTTATCCCTATTCATTTGTTTAATTTTGATACTGACCTTACTCAGTGATGGAATAGGGATAGCAGCGGCAGCAGATCCAATCGTCTCGGTAAAACCAGCAGTGAAAGATGTGAATGTGAGTGATGACTTCAGCATCTTTATAGAGGTCGATCCTAACGGGAACGCGGTTGAGACAGCCCTATTACATCTGACATACGATCCAACCAAAGTTCGTATTACAGACGTTGTCATAAACGGGACAGACTTCCCGATCAATTCCTCCGGTGACGCCACAGTCGCAGGTCAGATTACTAACATAATGGGGCTAAATACTGCTACTACCGGACTTACAACTGTAGCTAACCTTGCAGAGATTCGGATGCATGCTAATGCTACTGGGACATTCACCGTTGGAATATCTGGCGATCTTACAAGACCACCAGGAGATTCACTAATACCAGTTACAATGAACACTGGAGAAGTAAGTATTAAAATTCCGAGCAAGCTATTAGATGTCACCGTCCTCCACCCCAACGGCGGCGAATCCATCCTCCTCGGAACGCAGGTGCAGGTGAGCGCGCGCGCAACCGATAACACCACAGTAGCAAGCGTAACCTTCTCATATTCAAACAACAGCGGATCCGAATGGAATTCGATCGGGGCAGGAACAAGAGTCTCTGGAACAGACAAAGATGGGATATGGAATCGAACCTGGAACACGAGTGGACTTGGTGCTGGCTCGAATTATCTGATAAGAGCGGTTGCGGACAATGGCACATCCACAAGAGAAGATCAATCAGACAGCACCTTTTCGCTGACAAGCACACCACCATCCAGCAACGACAACGGTAACGGCGGCGGCGGTGGCAGTAGTAGCAGTAGTGGCGGAGGCAGCGGTTCCTCTGGAGAAGATTTCAATAACATTGTCATATCAGAAACCGACAGGCAGAGTATATTCAAGAACACCAGCGTCTCATTTATTTTCGATCTAAAAGGCAACATAGTCAGTCATATCAATTTCACAGCCCTGAATAGCGCCGGTACGGTAGCTGCCAAGGTTGAGATATTGAATAATACCTCTACGCTGGTGAGTACACCGCCACCTGATGAAGTACATAAAAACTTAAACATCTGGGTCGGGAACTACGGCTGGGCGACAGAGAAAAATATAGCAGATACTACTGTCAGTTTCAAAGTCGAAAAGTCATGGGTCACCGATAACAATATCGATGATGCCACAATTGCACTCTACCGTTACAGCGATGATAATTGGCATAAGCTGGTGACTAGGAAAATTGCCGAGGATGCTAATAGCTTACAATTTGAAGCCGAAACATCAGGATTCTCGCCATTTGCTGTAACAGGCAAGAAGATTATGGCAAAATTCGGCGGCGAAGGTATTGTTGCACAGCCTACAGCAACAGCAGAGAAAACCCCAGTTCCAACACCAACTGAAAAGGAGGGAATTCCTGGATTTGGTCTATTTGCAGGCTTGTCGGTCTTGTTGATAGCAGTGCAGTTATTGCGCAAAAAGAAATAGATTAAGCTTGAATCCGACAGTGGAGAAGGATAAGGCATATCCAAAGTCCTGATGTCAGGTCAGCGGACGGGTGCTGGTGGATAAGAAGGGGATTAAGTCCGGGATCGTGAGGGAGATCGCGAAGAGGATTGGGGAGATGCGCGGGTGATAAGCAAAATGTTTTTGTAAAAACGGAAACATGTAGTGAATTTCCTTATTTAACAGGGCATTTCAGAAGTTATTTATAGATTGGGGTATCCACTTAACTCCCGAAACTTCATATGGTGGGATGTTGTTCTATCGGCTTATAGAACAAGCCGTATCAACAGACCTTAATCCATACAAATCTATGGTTGCTGGGGGAAAATGTTAATAGAACGGGAGTTAAGTGGATACCCCACTATTTATAGTTTAACCCGCATAAAAATTTTATAATTTTAGAGAGGTAATGGTAGTTATCATTACATAGGATGGGGAATAAGAATGAATAGCATTTACGTGGAACGTACTCTCATAATATTATTGATCGTCACAGTCAGTGTGTTGGCGGTAGTGGTTGGTGGGTGTAATGAGGCAGCAAAAGACGAAACGCCTCCTATGCCTAAACAAACAGTAGTGCCTCTTGTGCCTACTGTAAACTCTACACCACAATTACCCAATCCTGCTTCTAAGTATTGTATTGAACAAGGATATAATAGTACCATTCGGACAAATCCTGATGGTTCTCAAACAGGGTATTGTATTTTCCCTGACGGAAGGGAATGGGAAGAATGGGCATATTTTAGAGGTGAATGTAAGCATGAGTAACAAGAAATATTATGTTTTCATATTAAGTTTTTTAATTTTTATTGCCTTGATAAGTGGAGTTTATGGTTTAGAAGAAAATAAAATAAAACAAGCCGATAATCTAGTTTCTTTAGAAGAAATGAGTATCCAAGAAAGAATTGACTTTCTTAATCAAAAAATAAATGAAAAAAATCTAAGTTGGGTGGCAGGGGAAACGTCCATGTCTAAGTTACCCAAAGAAGAAAGAAGGGCGAGGTTGGGTTTAATCAAACCCCCTTTTCAAAAACAAAACGCTGGAATAGAGACCAATTACATAACTTCCCCCCTCTCCGCTTCCTATCCGTCTTCTCTTGATTGGAGAAATAAAGATGGAAATGATTGGATTAGTCCTATTAAAGATCAGGGCGAATGTGGCGCTTGCTGGGCTTTTTCGTCTGTTGCAGTTGTGGAGTCAAGAGCAAAAATAGAACTAAACAAGCCGAGCTATAATATTGATTTATCAGAACAAGATGTAGTTTCTTGCAATACAGGTGGTGGAAGTTGTAGCGAGGGATCGGAAAGTGATGCGCTGACCCACATGAAAAATACAGGCATCGTCAAGGAATCTTGTTTTGCATACACCGCTTCAAATAATTCCTGCTCGAATAAGTGTTCTAATTGGCAAAATGAAATTCTGAAAGTGCAGAACTATAATTTGATTTCTGCAAGTGCAGGCTATATAAAACAGGCAGTAAATGATTACGGTCCTGTAACGGTTTACATGTATGTTGATGATGATTTTAACTATTATTTGGAAGGAATTTATTCTCATACACTTGTTACGTGGACTGGTGGACTTCATTCTATTACTATTGTAGGATATAATGATTCGGGTCAATACTGGATATGTAAAAACAGTTGGGGAACTGGCTGGGGCGAGAGCGGTTATTTCAGGGTATCCTATTCTGAAAACGTTCTGGATTATGACGCTTGGAATAATGATTGGGATGATAACAGAACTTTCATTTTGGATGACAGTTATTATGTAACAGGTACAGATATAGGAACCATTCCTACAGTAAATAGTGTTCAAGCAAATATCACCTATGCAAATAGCACAACACCAATTAATTTCACAGTTTACGCAAAAGCCAATTCTATTAAGCAACTATTGAGTGTCAAAATAAATGGAACTTCGATGAGTGGTACACTCTCAACAGGAGGTACATTTAGTACAATTAAAACACTTTCTGATTTTGGATGTCAAGGTTTTGAAGGGAATTGCATACTTATGATAAATGCCACAGATGATGCGGGCAAAGCCAATACTAACGAAAAAATTACTGTCGTAGTTGATGATATTGCGCCAAGAGTTGCTGCAAATCCTACTGTTTATCCAGATAATCAAAATGCGGCAAGGAATGGAAGTCTAATAACCCTTAATGCAACAATTATCGACCTTGGAGCTGGTGTTAAAAACGCCATGGTCAACGTCTCCCAGGTCAACGGCAGCCTTGGAAATATAATCCTTAACAACATCAGCGGATTCTGGACAAATTCAAGTGTGATATTGAATACATCAGATGGAATATATTATTTGAATGTCACTGCTTATGATAACGCGTACAATTGCAACGATAGCGCTCAGGTTACAGTAGTGATAGATAATACTAGGCCTATCATACTTAGTGCTGATGCTAATCCATCCATTATTGAATCAAATGGAACTGATAACACATTGCTAAATGTCACTGCGATTGATAATGGCAGCGGCATTGCATCGGTGACAATTAATCTTTCTGCGATCGGCGGCTTGTCAGCTCAGGCAATGACCAATTACAGCGGAGTATGGCAGTTCGTCACAAATACAACCATTTTCGGCACATTTGAACTACCAGTCAATATCACAGATAATGCAGGCAATTCCAATACGTCTGTTACGATCTTGCTGATCGTAAATGATACTACACTTCCGGTTGTGATTGGTACCTTACCTAAGAATCTGGCAACTGATGTAACGATTGGTTCCAGCATTACAGCCACATTCAGCGAACCCATGAACAGTTCAACACTGAACGATACAGCAATAAAAGTGTACAGTCTTTCAAGTGGCAAGATTACAGGTGGAATCTTTGAAGATACCAATGGCACATGGAACTCCAGCAATTTCCAGGGTTTTAGATATGATGAGGAACTCACAGTTTTTCAAACTCCGATAGATGGTGCACACAGAATCATTTTAGAGAATAATCTCGTCTATTCAACCAGCCCCTTAACGAGATACTATCAACTCTATATCCATAAAGGCGAAAAAGTAGCTGGATCTGAAAATTACAGTATTATCGGTTGGCTGGGAGATGAGTATGTTGCGATAAATGGCACACCAAACAAATTGACAAAGCTAGTTTTAGAGCAAAAGTCCTATGAAACCAAAACATTGCAGAGAAATGAGATTTGGGATATGGGAAATGGATATTCATTAGAGGTTGTCGAAATTGATAATGATGGCGGTGAAGCATGGCTAGACTTGTATAAGGATGGTAATACTCTTGATAGTAATCCATTTGATAATCAGTCCTACTGGTGCGTGAAGGATGATATTGAAGGCGAGTCTAATGTCCCTATTTTTATAACCTATCTTGATAAGGTCAGCGATAATACGATCCAGTTAAAGTACACATGGTTAATATCTCAAGATGTCACTGTTATTAATTCGGGCGAATACTTCGGTATGTTCGAAGTAAAATCTATTTCCAGTGATGGAATTCGATTGGCCAATGAAGAAAATGTCTCGCTGACAAGAGGCAGCGCAATACCTCTGGCAAATGATCTGAAGTTTGAGGTTGAGGATACCCCAACTGTACGATATTGTCTTGTAGGCACAGGTGAAATTAAAACAGGATTGGCTGGAGATATTTCTTATAACAGCGCCAGCAGAAGAGTAATTTTTGATCCCGTTTCCAATCTTAAGTATGATACAAATTATATTTCATATATCACAACTGTTGCAGAAGATCTGGCTGGTAATGCTTTAATAGAAGATTATGAATGGAAATTCAAGACAATGCGTTATACTTCAAGTGGAAATGGAGGCGGCGGCGGTGGAGGTGGAGGTGGCGGCACCTCTGGAGAAGATTTCTATAACATTGTCCTATCAGAAACCGACAGGCAGAGCGTATTCAAGAACTCACACATCTCATACAGGTTCGATCTGGAAGACAACATAGTCAGTCATATCAATTTCAGAGCCCTGAAAAGCGCCGGTACAATAGCTGCCAAAGTTGAGATATTGAACAATACTTCCACGCTGGTGAGCACACTACCACCTCATGAAGTATTTAGAAACCTGAACCTATGGGTCGGGAACGCTGGATGGGCTACAAAGAGGAATATTGCCGATGTCACTGTTGTTTTCACTGTAGATAAATCATGGATCAATGAAAACAATATCGATGAATCATCAATAGCCCTCTATCGTTACAGCGATGATACATGGCATAAGCTGGTGACCAGAAAGATCTCCGAGGATGCCAATAGCTTGCAATTTGAAGCTGAAACGCCAGGATTCTCGCCATTTGCTGTAACAGGTAAAGAGTTTGAAAGAAAAGCGGGAGGCGAAGATATTATTGCAGAGCCTACAGTAACAGCAGAGAAAACCCCGGCCCAGACACCAACTGAGAAGAAAGGGATACCTGGATTTAGTCTATTTGCAGGCTTTTCGGTCTTGTTGATAGCAGTGCAGTTATTGCGCAAAAAGAAATAGATTAAGCTTGAATCCGACAGTGGAGAAGGATAAGGCATATCCAAAGTCCTGATGTCAGGTCAGGGACGGGTGCTGGTGCTGGTGGATTAAAGAGGAGTTAAGTCAGGGATTGTGAGGGAGATCGCGAAGAAGATTGAGCAGAGCCGTAGATGATAAGAAGTACTCTATTTTTTTATTCAGCAGTACGGTATCAACTGACTAAACCAGTCCTGAAATCTTACGTGTATGGATGGAGAGCGTCACAACAGGTTTGGTTATTGTCACCACCATTGTCACAATTTATAACAGTCAATAATTTCGAAAAATTTTTATACTATTACACAAATAAATATATGTATATTGGAGATGCTGGTAAGATTGCGTTCTATCTGGCTGGGAAAGTGAGTGAGTTATGGGGCTCATTGTTATTGATAGAATGCAAGCAATCGAGTGTGTTGCAGAAATCAGAGTGAGTAAGCTGATATTTCCAATTTGATACTTGCTGCTAGTCCAGATTCATAGAAAGTATTGAATGAATTGTGCGAAGGAAAGGAAGTGGGAAATTGTGTCCAATGTTAAATTGAATAAAATACCAACAAAACGCAAATTAATTATTGGTTGGAATAAAAGGACAAAAATAGGTGCAATTATTGGAGGATCATGGGGCCTAATTACTGGGATGTTGTATGCATGGGGAGTTTTTGCATTAGGATTTTCAGGACATGGTGAAATAGGTACATTATCAAACAATATATCTGCTATATGGAAAATATTTTTTTTGCCGGCATATTTAACTGACATAATTTCTGGTTTTTTAGGAAATTCATTGATAATTATAGCTTCTTTACTTGGTTTTTCTTTTTTTATAATATGGTGCATTGGAATACCGATCTTATTCGGTATTATAATGGGCATTTTGACATCTGCAATAATTGAAAAAAAAATAGCGGTTGATAAAATGACGAAAAATTACATTGGATTGAGTTTAGCGGGAATAATTTGCATATTTGGAATGTTTGGCATAATACCCCTCGCATGTGCTGAAGATATAGGGGAATTAAGTTTGGATTTAGAACCGGATGCGACCGTTATGAAAACTGCCCAGGAATTTCAGCTAATGCACATAAAAGTTGTAACACTAACAGATGAAACTGAAGTAGTATTTTTTGAATCTGATATAATTGAGCAAAAAGATATAAATATGCCAATCCCGGCAGGGACATATAAATTATATGTTCAATTACAGGGACATAGAACGATATGGGAACTCGACAACGAAAATAGAGGATATGAAGTTTCAGCAGGTTCTACTACAGTCGTACCATTATGGGAGAACACTCTATTAAAGGATGTATTCGCAGATGCTCCCTGGCGAACAGAGACTGGCAATATTCCTATTCTTGTTATGGTTAAAGATGCTACAGGTATTGCAGGGGATTATGATTTAGGAAATGTTGAAATATACCTGGATGAAGATTGTGATAAAGACAATAACGAAGCCGATGATATACTTTTAGAAACCGTAACAAAATGGTATGGTGTTACCGTAAGTGGATCATTCTATAATCTATATTACCCTGGTGATTGGTATGGCATTACTTACCTGGATCCATCTGAACATGATCTAAGTGGTGAGGTTTGTTTCCATGTAGTAATCAGGGAAATCGGTGGATGGCTAGATCCGGATAGCGATACGCACAGCCATTTTAATGTGAATATAGCAAGTGATACTCTACCTGCCTTAACAAATTGGCATGCTGGAGATACACATTACCATAGTAGTTATACCGACAATCTAGTAGAATTTGGATTTCCAGTAGAAGCTACGGTAGAAGCTGGAAAAGTCATTGGGCTTGACTGGAATGCTATTACAGATCACTCCTTTGATATTAGAGATAGCAAAACATCAGACTCAAATCATAAGTTTAATACCCTTAAAAGTGACGTCAGCTCTTATAACACTGGTTCGTACAGGCTTATACTTGGGGAGGAAGTCTCTTGTTATGGACATGAGAATCCTCCTAATCCACAGGTTCCAAGAGGGGTTGTTCATTTTTTAATCTTTGGAATGGAAAATTTCAACAATGTTAGAGGAACAGGATTAGACTTTATCCCCGGAGGTCACGATGAAAAACCTGAAGGCGGGCTAACATGGAATCTTGAAGATGTTATTGATGCAGTTAATTCTCAGGGCGGCGTTAGTTATGCGGCACATCCGGAAGGACATCGCGATGCAAGTGCTGCCGCTTTTGATAGAGTTCCCTGGATTACTGAAGACTATGATCTGGTCGGGTATAATGGTCTTCAAGTGTGGAATATGATAGACAGCGACAATGAGCGAGATTTAGGATTAGAACAGTGGAAACGCTTGTTATTAAATGGTCGCAAAGATATATTTATTGCAGGCGGCAGTGACGCTCATGGGGATTTTAGTCATGCAACCACTGTAATTGGGCCGATGGATAACGCTTTTGGAAAGGTTCGAACATATATATATTGTGAAGAATTTACTGAGGAAGGCATTTTAAATGCACTTAAAAACGGGCACTCCATAATGACAGATGGTCCTTTAGTAATTTTCAACATAACCAATGAGCGTAGTGAGACTGCAATTATAGGGAATGAAATTACAGGATATTATCTTACTTTGAACATACAATGGGAGTCAACATCTGAATTCGGGAATATTTCTCACATTTATATCCATCGTGGTATAATTAATGAAACTGAAGTAAAAATCAGCGAGTATAATCTTACTCCAGATAATTTTTCAGGGGCAGGTGTGTATTCGGACTTAGCTGGCAAGGTTCCTTTGATGAAGAATGGATATATCAGGATAAATGCAACTACAGATAAAGGGTACAGTGTATACACAAATCCAATCTGGATCAACAGTCCTGCATCTATAATCTCTAATGTATCAGTAACTGGAATAACAGCAAATTCTACAACCATAACCTGGGATACTAATGGACCAAGTGACAGCTTAGTTAAATATAGCTCCGAATCTGGAAACTATACGTTATTAAAATATAACCATAATAATGTCACGTCACACAATATAAATCTCACAGGACTGATACCAAATACAACTTATTATTTTGTTGTGAACAGTACGGACGCAAGTTGTAATTCTAACGAGAGCAATGAATATAATCTCAGGACTGCAGCAATTCCAGACACCACGCCAGCAGTTGTAATTAACACATCTCCCGAGAACTTGGCAATAAATGTCATAATAGAGACAAATATTACTGCTACATTCAGTGAACCTATGAACAGTTCTACACTCAATAATAACACGGTAAAGGTATATAATCCGGACAGGATTATGGGCGAAACCTTTGAAGATACTAATGGTTCATGGAACTCCAGTAATTTCCAGGCTTTCATGCATGTTGAGGAACTTGCTGTCTGGCAGACACCAATAGATGATGCACACAGAACCATAGGAGAAGGTAATCTCATATATTCTACTCAACCCCTGCTGAGGGACTATCATGTCTATTCAAATGAAGGCATCGAAGTAGAAGACTCTGGGAATTACAGCGTCATCGGTTGGCTGGGGGATGAAAATGTAGTGATTGATAATGGTGCTGGCGATTGGATAATCTCGAAATTGGTTTTCGAGCAAAACTCTATTAATACCAAAACATTACATGTCGGACAAACATGGGATTTAGGAGATGGATATTCCTTTAAGTTGCTCGAACTCGATGTAGGTGGTAATGAAGCATGGGTGGCCTTAAACGACTCACGTGGAGAAATTGACAATATGGTATGTGTTAACCAGACTGCTTGTATTTTTTCAGCGGACATAGACGCAAGTGGTGATAATACTCCTTTCTTCGTAACATATCTGAATAAAGTCAACTTGACCCAGTTCCATATAGAATTAAAATACACTTGGTTGATATCACAGAATACTACTGAGATTCAAGATAATGAACAATTAGGCGATTTCAGAGTAAAAACCTCCACTGACAAAATTATTATTGAAAACGATGAAGACATGCTTTTAATGAGAGGTAGCACAATTCCATTATTCGATAACTTCAAGTTCGAAGTTGAGGATACGCCAACTGTACGATATCGTCTTATACACCAAACAGAAACACCTGTGGAAGGAGATGTTTCTTACAACAGTTCAAGTAGAACCGTGACTTTTGACCCAATTTCAAATCTCAATGAAAACATAGACTATTTCCCACGCATTACAACTGGTGCAGAAGATCTGGCTGGTAATGGTTTGACTGAAGACTACATATGGACATTTAAGACAGTTGATACAAAACCACCCACCATAACTGATAACACTCCAACCGGAACAGACATTCCAGTAACGACCGTGATAACCATAACATTCAACGAGTCGATGAATACGACATCCGTTGAAGATGCTTTCTCCATTGATCCTTCAGTTGCAGGAACGCTCAGTTGGTCTGGCGATACGATGAACTTCACCCCAACCGCTGACCTTGCATACTCTACAATGCATGAGGTTACCATCGGAACAGGAGCAGAAGATATGGCTGCCAATCCTCTGGCAGCGGCTTACATCTGGGACTTTACCACAGGAGCAGGAGCAGAACCAGACACCACAGCACCAACCGTAACTGATAACACTCCAACCGGAACAGACATTCCAGTAACGACCGTGATAACAGTTACGTTCAACGAGTCGATGAATACGACATCCGTAGAAGATGCTTTCTCCATTGATCCTTCGGTTGCAGGATCGTTAAGCTGGTCCGGCGATACAATTACCTTCACACCAACCGCTGACCTTGCATACTCCACAACATACGAGGTTAACATCGGAACAGGAGCAGAAGATCTGGCTGGCAATCCACTTGCAACAACTTACATCTGGAACTTTACCACAGAAGTTATACCAACCTCAAACAATATCATCCTGAACCCAGGATTTGAATCAGGAACCTCTCCATGGCGATTTTATACGAGCGGGACAGGGACTTTCACTATAGCATCTCCTGGCTTTGAAGGGAACAATGCTGCCAAACTTGCTTTATACAGTGGTAGTACGAACATCCAGTTATATCAAACAGAGGTAACACTGAAACCAGACACCCGCTATCAGTTAAGTTTTTCAGGTTATTCAACGACCGGACATGATGTGAATGTGCGATTGATCAAGCATGTTTCACCATATACCAACTATGGTTTGGACTTTACAGCTGATCTTGGCACGAGCTGGCAGACCTTCACTACTGAATTTACCACGACTGGTTTTACAGGTACAGTAAATGATGGACGTTTAATGTTCTGGCTCGCACCGTTCGCTACATCAGGAGATAAGTACTACATTGATGACGTGCGATTGGAGAAAGTTGATATTCAAGATACCACACCTCCCACGGTTGCCGGAAATGAACCCACAGGAATAAATGTTCCCGTCACCACGCAAATACATGTGACTTTCAGCGAGGCAATGGATCAAGCATCTACGGAGTCCGCGTTCTCGACGTCTCCCGTAAATTTTGGAAGCTTCAGCTGGAACGGTAACATCATGACCTATACTCCAGATTCTGACTTTGCCTTTGACACGACATATACGGTTATGGTAAAAGACACAAACTGTATGACGGTCTGCCATAACCAGGATATGCATGCGATACATGAAATGACATCAGCTACATGCCAGGGATGTCATGGTGTATCATTAGCCGATCGACAACCTTCATGTTACAAATGCCATACAGATTCGATACACACAGGTGCCAGAGACTTGGCAGATAATTGTATGCAAACCGAGCATACCTGGCAGTTCACAACGGAAATTGTACCGACTTCAAACAATATCATCCTGAACCCGGGATTTGAGTCCGGCACTACACCATGGCTTTTTTTTACCAATGGTATAGGCACGTTTTTGAATGATGCTTCTGGTGATGGAAGTCCCTATGCCGGTCATATTACGATCTATCAAGAAGGGAGCAATGTTCAACTTTATCAGCCGGGTCTGGTACTTGAGCCAAATGTTCTATATCGTTTGAGCTTTAAGGCATATTCCAATACTGGTCATGACTTCTCCATTTCACTGCATAAGCACGGATCTCCGTATACTAATTATGGATTATCTGACGATGTGGTTAACCTTGGTACTTCATGGAGTGAATATTCAACCCAGTTTACCACTTCCGGTTTTTCCGGGACCGTGAATGATGGTCGTTTAAGGTTCTGGTTGTCACCCTATGATGCTATTGGAGATCACTATTTCATTGATGATGTTATTCTCATAAAGGTTTAGGACCAAAGATGTGTGGGATCGAAGGTATCCGGCACTCGCAATAGCGTGGGTTGGCAGGGACTTTCATGTACTCCATCTTCCTGAACTGCTTTTCGGATATGTTCCTTGCTTATCTGTGGAATTGTTTTTTTAATTATTTATCAGTACGGCATCAACTGACTAAACCAGTCCTGAAATTTTACGTGTATGGATAGAGAGCGTCATAATTTGTTTGATTATGATTATCATAATAGTTGACAATTCCAAAAAATTATTATACTATTACGAACTTGAATATTTATATTGTGCTGAAAAGATTACGTTCAATCTGGAAGGAAAGGTGAGTGAATTATGAGTGAAAAAAATATCAAGATCAACCATACCGCTGTAAGTAACAGCATTAACAAGTACAGGATATTGATGATTGTGTTCATTACTGCCGCAGTGTGTGTGATGAGTGCAGGAATCGGAACCGCAGAAGATGTGAATATAACATTTGAAGGACATTTTGGTGGTGACATTTATGCAACTGCTGTGTCCGGGAACTATGCGTATGTCGGACAGGGACAGCATTTAGTAGTTCTTGATATAAGCAATACTTCACAACCTTTGGAACTTGGGAGGATAGATACTATAGGTATTCTTTTCGATATTAAAATATCAGGTAGCTACGCCTACATTGTCAATGATAATGAGGATCTTGTGATTGTTGATATCAGCGACCCAGCCGCCCCGACCCTTGCAGGTAGTTATAATACGGAAGGATTTACGAAAAATGTTGTAGTTTCGGGCAGCTACGCCTACGTTGCCTGTAATCTTGACGGTCTTGTGATTGTTAATATCAGCAATCCGGCCGCTCCTACTCTTGCAGGTAGTTATGATACGGCAGGATATGCAAGGGGTGTTGCTGTTTCAGGAAGTTACGCCTACGTTGCCGATTTAAATAACGGTCTTGTGATTGTTAATATCAGCAACCCGGCCGCTCCTACTCTTGTAGGCAGTTATGATACGGCAGGATATGCAATCGGTGTTGCTGTTTCAGGCAGCTACGCCTACGTTGCTGATAATAATGATGGTCTTGTGATTGTTAATATCAGCAACCCGGCCGCCCCTACTTTTGCAGGTAGTTATGATATGATAGGAGATGCGTGGCGTGTTGCAGTTTCAGGCAGCTACGCCTACGTTACCAATGGTATTAACGGTCTTGTGATCGTTGATATCAGCAACCCGGCCGCCCCTACTCTTGCAGGTAGTTATGACACGGAAGGATTTGTGCAAGGTATTGCAGTTTCAGGTAGCTATGCTTACCTTGCCGATAGTAATAACGGTCTTGTGATTATTGATATCAGCAACCCGGCCGCCCCTACCTATGAAGGTAGTTATGATTTGGCAGGAGATGCGCAAGGTGTTGCAGTTTCAGGTAGCTATGCCTACCTTGCCGATAGTAATAACGGTCTTGTGATTATTGATATCAACAACCCAACCGTCCCTACTCTTGCAGGTAGTTATGATACGGCAGGAGATGCGAATGGTGTTGTGGTTTCAGGCAGTTACGCCTACGTTGCCGATGGTACTAACGGTCTTGTGATTATTGATATCAGCAACCCAGCCGCCCCCACTCTTGCAGGTAGTTATGACACGATGGGATATGCGTACGGCGTTGCAGTTTCAGGCAGCTATGCCTACGTTGCCAGTAGTAACGGTCTTGTGATCGTTGATGTCAATAACCCAGCCGCCCCTACTCTTGCAGGCAGTTATGGTATAGCAGGATTGACGATGGGGGTTGCAGTTTCAGGCAACTATGCCTATGTTGCCGGTTTTACTAACGGTCTTGTGATTGTTGATATCAGCAACCCGGCCGCACCAACCCTTGCAGGTAGTTATGATACGGCAGGATTTGCGGAGAATGTTGCAGTGTCAGGCAGCTATGCCTACATTGCCGATGGTAATAAGGGTCTTGTGATTGTTGATGTTAGCAACCCAGCCGCTCCGACCCTTGCAAGTATTTATGACAAGGCAGGATGGATGCATGATGTTGCAGTTTCAGGCAGCTATGCCTATGCTGCAAGTAGTAATGGCAGAACAATGACTATTATTAATATCAGTAACCCAGCCGCCCCTACTCTTGCAGGTAGATATGATATGAGAGGATATGCAAGTGGTGTTGCAGTTTCAGGTAGCTATGCCTATGTTGCCGATTATCATAACGGTCTTGTGATACTGCGCACGAACATTACAAGCTCTAGCAATGCACCAGTAGCTTCTGATCAAAGTATAACAACACCTGAAGATACTTCAGTTGACATCACATTATCAGCAACCGATGCTGATGGTGATCCACTGACTTATTCTATAGTTGATGTTCCATCTCACGGAACTGTCACTCTCTCAGATAACACAGCCACCTACACACCAGATGCGAACTATAATGGTGCTGACAGCTTTACCTTCAAGGCAAATGATGGTACCGTTGATAGTAACACTGCTACGGTTTCAATGACAGTTACCGGAGTCAACAATATACCAGTAGCCTCTGATCAAAGTGTAACAACACCTGAAGATACTTCAGTTGACATCACATTATCAGCAACCGATGCTGATGGTGATCCACTGACTTATTCTATAGTTGATGTTCCATCTCACGGAACTGTCACTCTCTCAGATAACACAGCTACCTACACACCAGATGCGAACTATAATGGTGCTGACAGCTTTACCTTCAATGCAAATGATGGCACAGTTGATAGTAACACTGCTACGGTTTCAATAACAGTTACCGGAGTCAACAATGTACCAGTAGCCTCTGATCAAAGTATAACAACACCTGAAGATACTTCAGTTGACATCACATTATCAGCAACCGATGTTGATGGTGATGCACTGACTTGTTCTATAGTTGATGTTCCATCCCACGGAACTGTCACTCTCTCAGGTAACACAGCTACCTACACACCAACTTCGAACTATAATGGTGCTGACAGCTTTACCTTCAATGCAAATGATGGTATCGTTGATAGTAATACTGCTACGGTTTCAATAACAGTCACTGCAGTTGACGATGCACCAGTAGCCTCTGATCAAAGTGTAACAACACCTGAAGATACTTCAGTTGACATCACCTTATCAGCAACCGATGCTGATGGTGATTCACTGACTTATTCTATAGTTGATGTTCCATCTCACGGAACTGTCACTCTCTCAGGTAACACAGCTACCTACACACCAGATGCGAACTATAATGGTGCTGACAGCTTTACCTTCAATGCAAATGATGGTACGGATGATAGTAACACTGCTACGGTTTCAATAACAGTCAGTGCAGTTAACGATACACCAGTAGCAGATCCGAATGGTCCTTACACTGGCACGGAAGGCATTCCAGTAACTTTTAATGGCTCTGGCTCATATGATCCGGATGGAAACATTGATTCATATGACTGGGACTTTGGAGATGAAAATAGTGGAAGTGGAGTAGATCCAAGCCATACTTATACACAGGATGGAATTTACACTGTCACCCTGACAGTAAGAGACAACGACGGTGCAACAGATTCAAATTCCACAACAGTTGTAGTTGGTAACATTGCGCCAAGTGTGACCATACATTCTCCTCCATCTGTAACTAACGACAGCACGCCCCAATTATATGCAACATTTGATCAGATAGCTACCTCAACCTGGTACGTTATAGATGGAGCCGCTGGAACAGGGGGATCTAATACCGATAATTTGACTGTTAGATTACCGGAACTCTCAGATGGTCAGCATACTGTAACGGTTTATGCAAATAATTCAGACGGAAATGTTGGTTCTGCAACACAGGACTTCCTTGTGGATACCATTGCACCCGATATAACGATAGATAACACTCCAAACGGAACAGACGTTCCAGTAACGACCGTGATAGCCGTTACGTTCGGCGAGTCGATGAATACGACATCCGTAGAAGATGCGTTCTCCATTGATCCTTCAGTTGCAGGAACGTTCAACTGGGATGGCGATACAATGACCTTCACCCCATTCGCTGACCTTGCATACTCTACAACATACGAGGTTACCATCGGAACAGGAGCAGAAGATCTGGCTGGCAATCCTCTGGCAACGGCTTTCGTCTGGAACTTTACCACAGGATCAGGATCTGAATCAGACACCATACCACCCACCGTAACTGATAACACTCCAAACGGAACAGACGTTCCAGTAACGACCGTGATAGCCGTTACGTTCGACGAGTCGATGAATACGACATCCGTAGAAAGTGCGTTCTCAACCAATCCTTCGGTTACAGGAACGTTCAACTGGGATGGCGATACAATGACCTTCACCTCATCCGCTGACCTTGCATACTCTACAACATACGAGGTTACCATCGGAACAGTAGCAGAAGATATGGCTGGCAATCCTCTTGCAACAACTTACACCTGGGAATTCACAACGGAAGCTGTACCGACTTTAAATAATCTTATCCAGAACCCTGGATTTGAATCAGGAACCTCCCCATGGCTATTCTATACAAGCGAGACAGGGGATTTCAGTATGGCATCTCCTGGCTTTGAGGGGAGCAATGCTGCCAAACTTGCTTTGGACAGTGGTAGTACGAACATCCAGTTGTATCAAAAAGGGGTAACACTGGAACCAGATACCCGCTATTGGTTAAGTTTTTCAGCTAAGTCAAACACCGGACATGATGTGAATGTGCGGTTGATCAAGCATGTTTCACCATATACTAACTATGGTTTGGACTTTACGGCTGATCTTGACACGAACTGGCATACCTTCACGACAGAATTTACCACGAATGGTTTTACAGATACAGTAAATGATGGACGTTTAATGTTCTGGCTCACACCGTTCGCCGCATCAGGAGATACATACTTCATTGATGACATACGATTGGAGAAAGTTGATTTTCAAGATACAACGCCTCCCACAGTTACCGGGAATGAACCGACAGGAACTAATGTTCCCGTCATCACGCAAATACATGTGACTTTCAGTGAGGTAATGGATCAAGCATCTGCCGAGTCAGCGTTCTCAACGTCTCCTGCAACTTTGGGAAGCTTTAGCTGGATTGGTAACATCATGACCTATACTCCAGATTCTGACCTTACATCTGATACAACATATACAGTTACTATTGGCACAGGTGCCATGGATCTGCCAGACAATAATATGGAAGCTGAGCATATCTGGGATTTCACAACGGAAATTGTCCGGAACCCAGGATTTGAATCGGGAACATCTCCATGGTTATTCTATACCAATGGTATGGGTACGTTTTTGAATGATGCTTCTGGTGCCGGGAGTCCCTATGTCGGCCATATTACGATCTCTCAAGAAGGGAGCAATGTTCAACTTTATCAACCGGGTCTGGTACTTGAGCCAAATACTCTGTATCGTCTGAGCTTTAAGGCCTGTTCCAATACTGGTCATGACTTATCAATTTCACTACATAAGCACGGATCTCCGTATACTAATTATGGATTATCGAACTATGTAGTTAACCTTGGTACTTCATGGAGTGAATATTCAACCCAGTTTACTACTTCCGGGTTTTCCGGAACTGTAAATGATGGTCGTTTAAGGTTCTGGTTGTCACCCTATGGTGCTATTGGAGATCAGTATTTCATCGACGATGTTATTCTCGAAAAGGTTTAGGATCGAAGATGTGTGAGATTAAAGGTATCTGGCACTCACAATAGCCGTGGGTGCCAGGGTATTGTGTGTGGATAGGAATATGATGGATATGCATGTTAAAATGCACATTCCGCAGTCAAATACTAAAATAGCGGAAAAATAATTGCCATTACATACATACTATTGTCAAGATATTCCAACAAAGGGGCTAATCCCTTCTTTTCTCTCAGAAACCATATCCCTTCAGGCAGCTCTACCACAATCTCCCTAAATGCCGCAGACCACTTAACCGGGTTCGGCCCCTTTTGCACATAGAACACGCTCGCTCACCGCTCAACCCCAATCCCACTGTACCCCCACCACAACTCAACACCTATCCCAGCAGCCACTTCCACAGCGGCACAAACCTTACCCTGCTGCTCTTGAAATCTTCCTCACCCTCATAATCCCAGGCGATGATCAGCAGGTTTGTACATTCCAGTTCCTTTGACACCTTAACCAGGGATTTTAACTCCCGCTCTCTTGTGTTGATATTTTCAAGGTCATAGCATACATGTATCAACTGCATGACCTCAAGTCCATGGACAGGATAAAATCCACCTCATGTCCTGATGTTTCTTTCCAGTAATATATCTTAAGTATCGGGTCAAAGTAGTACTTTTTTCTCAACAGCTCAATTGCAGTAATATTTAATTATTTATCAGTGCGGCATTAACTGATTAAACCAGTCCTGAAATTTTACATGTATGGAGGCTGTCCAACAATCACTGTCAGTAAGAAATATCTTGCTTTTTTTCCGATTTAAAGCCATAATCCATCTTCTTTTTCTTCGTATTTTGAATTACTGGAAAGCCTCTATGGATAGAGAGCGTCATAATCTGTTTGATCAGGATTATCATGAGATTGTCGAAAATGCCTAATTTTCGAATATTTTAGCTTTACTATCTAAACTTGACCGGGCGCAGCATAGTGATTTAGTTTTAACAATATTTCAGTAAGTTTCAATTTGGGCGCTTTTCAGGTACTTTTCCGACAATCTTATCATAATAATAGTTAACAATTTCGAAAAATTATTATACTATTACGAACTTG